>JACYYK010014002.1_pt1 | contig 12928 bp, 10 predicted proteins | sample 8236871 | NCBI WGS metagenome assembly JACYYK01 (sample SAMN14103087, study PRJNA606662) | landfill metagenome | isolation source: landfill solid waste inoculated with endophyte fungus Paravalsa indica | place: India:New Delhi, Okhla landfill site | collected 2017-11-05 | reverse complement strand
GTGCAGTCGCAGGACGAGGTCCGGACCTCGCTCGACGTCGGTCGCACGCCGTTCCGCGAGGCGCTGCGGATGGTCCAGGCGGAGGGCCTGATCGAGATCCTCTCGAACGGCCGGCTGAAGATCCCGGAGCTGTCGGTCGAGGACTACGCGCAGATCCAGATCGCGCGGATCGCCCTCGAGTCGGCGGCCGCCCGGCTCTCGGTGCCGCTGCTCGGGCCGGACGACCTGGCCCGGCTGGAGGGGTACATGGGGCAGATGTCCCACTACCTCAGCACCGACTACCTCGACCGCGTCGAGACGCCGCACCAGGGCTTCCACCGCGGGCTGGTCGCCGGGGCCGGGCAGACGATCCTCGAGCGGATCGACGATCTCGGCGACCGGGCCAGTCGGTACCGGTGGGCGTTCTCCGACCATCTCAAGGACTACTGGGAGATCCGCACCGCGGAGCACCGCGCGATCCTCGACGCGGCGATCGCGGGGGACGGGGAGCAGGTGGCCGCGCGACTGGCCGCGCACTACCTCGATGCGGGTCTGCTGCTCGCCGAGGCGATGAACGACCCCGAGGGCCGCGAGAAGTTCGAGCGGGCGACCCTCGGCAGCCTGCCGCCGGCCGTGCGCGGGGTCGTCGAGAGCCTGAAGCCCGCCGGCCGCGCGGGCCGGGCGCAAGCGCTAGCCGCCCCGCCGCCCCGCCGGCCCTGACGACGCCCGCGCCTGGCGCGGGCGCGGTTCGTCGTGCCCTCGACCGGGAGGGGCCCGTGGCCGTGCGCTCGCGCGGTCACGCTTGCTCGTCCGCGCGGCCGTACGTGCTCGTCCGCGAGCCGGCAAGAATGACGACAAATCGCCCAATTGGATATTTCTCGTCGTTCTTGATACTTTGCTCGCGGGGAGAGCGCAGCATGCGTTCCGCTTCCTCGGTCAGGGGGCACAGGGGCCACGAGGGCCCGGTCGCTCCGGTGGCAGCAAGCGATAACGAGCAGGAGAACCACGAACATGGCACGCCGTACCATTTCTCAGCTGGCGTACGCGCACATCGCGACGCCGCGACTTGAGGAGTCGCGTGACTTCTACGTCGACGTGCTCGGCCTGACGGAGGTCGCGCGGAACGACGCCGGCATCTTCCTCCGGGCCTGGAGCGATTACTTGCCGTACAGCCTGCAGCTGTCCACGGGCGAGGACGCCGCGCTGCTGCGCATCGGCTGGCGCGCCGACAGCGAAGCGGATCTCGAGCGCGTTGCCGCCGAGCTGCCGGGCGAGTGGGTCGCCGAGAACCCCGGTCGAGGCCGAGCCTACGCGGTGGCCTCGCCCTCCGGGCACATCAACGAGATCTTCTGGGAGACCAAGCCGTTCGACCTCGGCGAGGATCAGCGCTCGACCTTCCCGAACCGGCCGCAGAAGTTCGCCCCCCGCGGGATCGCCGCGCGCCAGATCGACCACGTCACGGTCGGCAGCGAGAACCCGCAGCGCGACGCCGAGTGGTACCGCGACAACCTGGACTTCCGCTACATGGAGTGCACGGTCCTCGAGAAGGACGAGGATCCCTTCTTCGCGATGGTCTCGACCACCGAGCAGGCGCACAACCTCGGCCTGGCGCTGAACACCACCGGCGTCAAGGCCGCGGCCCACCACATCGCGTTCTGGCTCGACCAGGAGGTCGACGTGCTGCGCGCCGCCGCGATCCTGCAGGAGGCGGGCGTGCCGCTCGAGTACGGCCCCGGTCGCCACGGGATGGGCGAGAACACCTACCTCTACGTCCGCGAGCCCTCGGGACTGCGGATCGAGATCTTCTCGGGCGGCTACCGCAACTACATGCCGGACTTCGGTCCGATCCGCTGGACCCCCGAGCAGGGTTCCAACGACATGTACCGCAACCGGATCGCTCCGGAGTCGATGATGGAGCTGTTCCCGAGCGGAGCGCGGACCGGCGCCGACATCGAGGGCTTGGCGATCAACCCGTTCGAAGCAGCCTCGGTTCGGTAGGCCGGCAGCCGCGAACGCGAGCGAGCGCGGCCGTGGCCACGTCGACCCGTCCGACGGCGGACGGAGTTCCCCAGGCGGTCCCGAGGTCGCTCACGGTGCACGAGGTTCGGGACCGCCTGCGGACCGCGGTCCTGCGCGGCCGGCTGGCTCCGGGGTCCCTGCATTCGCAGGGTGAGGTCCGTGCGCTGCTCGACGTCGGCCGGACGCCGTTTCGCGAAGCGTTGCGGATGGTGCAGGCCGAGGGCTTGATCGAGATCCGGTCCAACGGCCAGCTCCTGACCCCGGCGCTTTCGATCGAGGACTTCACCCGGGTCCAAGCGGCGCGGATCGCGTTGGAGTCGGCGGCGGTGCGGATGTCGGTGCCACGACTCGGTCCGGACGACCTCGCCCGGATGGAAGGGCTGCTCGCCGAGATGGCGCACTACATCAGCTTCGAGCACTTCGACCGGTTCGAAGACCCGCACATCGCGTTCCACCGGGCGCTGACCGCCGACGCCGGGGAAAGCCTCGAACGGACGATCAACGACCTGACCGACCGCGTCGCGCGCTACCGCTGGGCGAGTCCCCCGGCGGTGCGGCGCCACTGGGAGGTGCGCGCACGCGAGCACCGGGCGATCCTCGACGCAGCGATCGCCGGCGATCCCGAGCTCGTCGTGACCCACCTGATCCGCCACTACCTGGCGTCCGGCCGACGAGTCGTCGCGGCGCTGGGTGAGCTGGACGGTCCGCGCGGCCGCGAATGGTTCGAAGCCCAGACCCTGAACAGCTTGGCCGAGAGCGTCCGCCACGCGGTGCTCTCAGGCGACTGACGAACGACCGAGCCGACCGGCTCGAACGGAGAGAGATGACCGCCGACCACGCACGGCCGTCTAGCATCGCGGACCTCGAGCATCTCGAGGGTGAGGTCCTCGGTCCGACGGACTGGTTCGAGATCACGCAAGCGCGGATCGACGCCTTCGCGGCGGCCACCCGCGACTTCCAGTGGATCCACACCGATCCTCAGCGCGCGGCCACGTCGCCGTTGGGGTCGACGATCGCACACGGCTTGTTCACCCTGTCGCGCGCCGTCACCGCCACGATGCAGCTGATCGACTTCGACGGCTTCGGTCACTCGTTGAACTACGGCTACGACCGCGTGCGCTACCCGGCTGCGCTGTCGAGCGGATCCGACCTGCGGATGCGGCTGGTGGTGGCCGAGGTTCGGCGGGTCGGTGCGGACGCGCAGGTGACGCTACGCCAGACGTTCGAACGTCGTGGGGGCGACCGGCCGGTCTGCGTCGCCGATGCGATCGCCCGGTTCTCGGAGGAGGTCGCAGCATGAAGGGTCTCGTGATCTCGGCGGACTGGAAGCCGAAGGCCGGCTACCGGGTCTCGCCCGACGAGGAACGCACGAGGATCGCTCGGGCCGGAAACCAGCTGCTCCACGCGCCGAGGCTGGCCGTGGCGGAGCGCCCCGACCCCGTGCTGACCGGCGCGCACGACGTGATCGTCCGCGTGACCGCCTGCGGAATCTGCGGTTCGGACATCCACCTGCTCGAGCCGGATGCGGACGGCTACCTGAACATGCCGGGTCCGTTCCGCACGCCGATCGCGATCGGCCACGAGTACTCGGGCGTGGTGGTCGAGGTCGGCGACGCGGTGACCCGCGTCCGTCCCGGCGACGTGGTGGCGGTCGAGGCGCAGGTCGAGTGCGGGACCTGCCGTGCGTGCCTGCGCGGACTCCGATCGTCGTGCGAGCGGCTGCTCGACCGCGGCTTCACGCTCGACGGCGGCATGGCCGAGCTGTCGCTGGCGCACGAGCGGCACTGCTGGCCGCTGCAGGCCGTCGCCGACCGCTTCGGCGAGCAGCACGCGCTCGACGTCGGCGCGCTGGTCGAGCCCGCGAGCGTCGCTTACAACGGCATCGTCAACCGCGCCGGGGGAGTCCGGCTCGGGGACACGGTCGCGGTCTTCGGCTGCGGTCCGATCGGCCTCGCGGCGATCGGCCTCGCGCGGGCGCTTGGTGCCGGCCGGATCTTCGCGATCGAGCCAACCGCGGCGAAGCGCGAGATCGGCGTGACGCTCGGCGCGACGGACACGTTCGACCCGACCACCGGCGACGTCGAGGCGTGGCTGATGGAACTGACCGCGGGCGCGGGCGTCGACATGGCGGTCGACGCGACCGGTGCGGGGCACCGGGTGATCCCGACGATCGTGTCCACGATCGCGGTCGGCGGCAAGATCGTCACGCTCGGCACCAACATGGTGCCGATCGAGTTCGACTCGTTGACGTTGATGTTCCGGGCGGCGTCGATGTACTTCACGCTCGGCCATCTCGGCGGCGGGTTCCCGGCGGTGATCGCGCTGCACGCCGCCGGCCAACTCGATCTGACCACGATGGTGACGGGTCGCTTCGCGCTCGACGACGGCGTCGCCGCGATGGAACGCGCGCGGCGCGGAGAGGACGCCAAGGTGCTGATCCACCCGCGGGGCGTGGACGGCCGACCGGAGCGAACGGCATGAGCTGCGGAACGCCGCGCGCCACGCTCGAGGCGCTCGAGGAGTACATCGCGCGGCACTCCAACTGGGGTCGCTGGGGCGACGACGACGAGCTCGGCGCGGTCAATCTGATCACCCCCACCATCGTCCGCGACGCCGCGCACGGGGTGCGGGCCGGCCGCGTGGTCGGCGTCGGCCTGCCGTTCGACCAGAACGGTCCCCAGACCGGGGCCTACGGGCGGATGAACTGCCTGCGGTACTCGACCGCGACCGGAACCGACCACGCCGCGGGCGTGCAGACCCTGATGGGGGTCGACCCGCCGCACGGGTTCGGCTACGCCGACGACGTCGTCGTGCTCGGGCTGCAGTCGGCCAGCCACTGGGACGCGCTGTCGCACATCTTTCACGACGGCAAGATGTACAACGGCCGACCCGCCACGACGGTCACCGCGTCGGGCGCGGAGTTCTGCGGGTCCGAGGTCTGGCGCGAGAGCCTGGTCGGCCGCGCGGTCCTGCTCGACGTGCCCGCCGCGCTCGGCGTCGACACGCTGCCGGACGGACACGCGATCGACGCCGACCAGCTCGACGCCGCGGCGGAGTTCGGCAAGGTCGAGATCCGCGAGGGCGACATCCTGCTGCTGCGCACCGGCAAGCTCAAGCGGGCACGGGCCGAGGGCTGGGGGACGTACGCTGGCGGCGACGCCCCCGGGCTCAGCTACTACACGATCCCGTGGTTGGCCTCGCACGGTATCTCCGCCGTGGCGAGCGACACGTGGGGCGTCGAGGTTCGACCGAACGAGCTGGCGGGCGCCTTCCAGCCGTTTCACATCCCCGCGCTGGTCTACATGGGCCTGATGCTCGGCGAGATGTTCGACTTCGAGGGACTCTCCGTGGCGTGCGCCGAGGAGGGCCGCTACGAGATGTTCTTCTCCGCCCCGCCGCTGGCGGTCACCGGGTCGGTCGGGGGACCGCCCGGGCCCGTGGCGGTGCTCTGACGGGGCGCGCCGCACCACGGCTGCCCCGGTAACGACCCGATCCCGAGGACACACGATGGCTGAGCAACTGACCGCGACCGAACCGGTCCTGTACGAGCGGCGCGGCGCGGTGGCGCTGCTGACGCTCAACCGCCCCGAGCGGCTGAACGCGTGGAGCAACGATCTGGAGGACCGCTACTTCGCGCTGCTCGACCAGATCGAGGACGACCCCGACGTCCGCGCGATCGTCGTGACCGGCGCCGGCCGCGGGTTCTGCGCCGGGGCGGACATGGGCGACCTCGAGCTGGCCGGCAACGCCGATCGCGAGGTCACCGCCCGCCGCCCGCGCCCGCGCGAGTTCCCGATGACCGTGCGCAAGCCGATGATCGCCGCGCTCAACGGCGCCGCCGCCGGGCTCGGACTGGTCGAGGCGCTGTACTGCGACCTCCGGTTCGCGACGCCGACGGCGAAGCTGACGACGTCGTTCGCACTCCGCGGACTGATCGCCGAGTACGGGATGTCGTGGATCCTGCCGCGGCTGGTCGGGCAGGCCCACGCGCTGGACCTGCTGCTGTCCGGCCGCGTCGTGCAGGGCGAGGAGGCGCTCGCGATGGGGCTGGTCAACCGGCTCGTGGCTCCCGAGGCGCTCGTCGACGAGGCCGTCGCGTACGCCCAGCGGCTCGCCGAGACCGCGTCGCCGACGTCGATGGCGGCGATCAAGCAGCAGGTCCAGCGCCACATGGACGCGACGTTCGCGGTCGCCGTCGAGGAGTCCGACGCGCTGATGCGCGAGTCGTTCGAGTGGCCCGACCTCCACGAGGGCGTGACGAGCTATCTCGAAGGTCGTCCGCCGGCGTTCCCTCCCCTCGGACCGCGGAGCTGAGTCGATGCGCGCAACCGAAGCGAACGGGGCCGCGGATCTGCGGGACAAGCGGGCACTCGTCACCGGAGGGGCGGTCGGCATCGGCCAGGGCGTCGCGCTGGAGCTGGCGCGGCGCGGCGCCGACGTGGTCGTGCACCACGCCGGCAGCGATCCGGGCGAGACGCTGGCCGCGCTCGCGGACCAGGGCACACCCGGCGTGGCGATCCAGGCCGACCTCGGTGATCCCGCCGCCTGCGACCGGCTGGTTGCGGAGGCGGTCGCCGCGCTCGGTGGCCTCGACGTGCTGGTCAACAACGCTGGGGTATCGATCGAGCGTCCGCTCGAGAAGCTGACCCCGGACGAGTTCGACACGATGTTCGGCATCAACGTTCGCGGGACGTACATGTGCATCCGGGCGGTCGCGCCGGTGATGGCTGCGGCCGGCGGTGGGTCGATCGTGAACATGAGCTCGGCCCACGCGTTCGCCGGCCACGCGCCGGCCGCCGCCTACGCGGCGACCAAGGGCGCGATCAACTCGCTCACCCGGACGGTCGCGATGGAGCTCGTGGACCGGCGGATCCGCGTCAACGCGGTCGGGCCCGGACTGGTCGAGGTGCCACGGTACTTCACGCAGGACCGACCGGTGCCCTACGACTCGGCGCTGGGTGCACGGGTCGTGCCGTGGGGGCGGGTGGGAACGCCGCAGGACATCGCGTCCGCCGTGGCGTTCCTGGCCTCCGACGCCGCCGACTTCATCACCGGTCAGGTGCTCTACGTCGACGGCGGGACGACGAGCCTGCTCGGGGTCGCCGGCGGCGGGTAGGCGCGTGGCGTCCTGCGGCCATCGCAGGAGGCCGAAAAACATTCGACAAAACCCTTGAATGTCGACGAACCCTGGGATATATACTTAGTCGACGGGCCAGGGAGAGGCCCGACACCCAACTCCAGGGGGAGAGAGCATGCGGAAGGTTTCGGACCGGGCGCTGCGCAGGTCTGCGCGCGTCTCGGTAACGGCTGCGGTCCTGGCCATCGGGGGTGGGGCGCTGGCGGCGTGCGGGTCGTCCTCGTCCGACACGGCGAACGCCGGATCAGCGTCCGGCTCGGGTGGCGCGACCACGGCCGCGTCGGCCGACTCCGGGGGCCTCGCCGAGGTCCGCAAGATGGTGCAGGACGCGTCGACGGGTGCGGTGCTCGGTCCGGGGGCAGGGCCGGTCAAGTTGCCGCTCGAGCCGCTGACTGCGGAACAGGGCGCGGCGAGCATCAAGCCGGAGCCGCTCGAACCGGGGGGGCCGGCCCGCAGCGTCGTGATCGTCTCGTGTGGCCCGACCGCCACGTGCGAGCACTCGAGCTCGTTGATGGTGCAGATCGTCGAGAAGCTCGGCTGGCGCGGCTCGGTCGTGCAGGCGCAGCAGGTCGCGCCGGGCCCGAGCCAGGTCGCGTTCAACACGGCGCTGGGCAAGAAGCCCGACGCGATCATCTCGATCGGCATCGCCGGCTCGATCGTCGGGCCACAGCTCGCTCGCGCCAAGAAGGAAGGGATCTATACGGTCCTGACCAACGGGACGGACCTCGGGGGCAAGGGGTACGACGCGTACCTGGGCGGTGGGTACAGCCTCGCGGCGTCGGTCCTGGCCGGCAAGATGATCGTCGAGGGCGAAGGAAAGGCCAACATCTTCTACGCCCAGGTTCCCGAGATCCCGTACCTGGGGATCATCGAGGGCACGGAGTTCGTCAAGACCTACTGCCCGGACTGCAAGCTGACCGAGCAGAAGGTTCCGGTTCCGACGCTCCTCCAGCCGGTCAAGATGGGCCAGTTCGCGACGTCGATGGTCCGCAAGAACCGCGACCTGGACTTCTTCGCGAACCCGTCGACCGACGTCCAGGTCCAAGCGGCGAGCCAGGCGTTCCGCAGCGCCGGAAGCGACGCCAAGGTCGTCGCGTCGAACCTCAACGGGCCGACCGCGATGGCCGGCCTGAGCACCGGTGACCTGCCGTTCCTCGCCGGCCCGCCGCAGGAGTGGTCGGCTCTGCAGGCCGTCGATGCCGTGATCCGCGGACTCGCCGGCAAGCCGGCACTGGCACCGGAGGAATCGAAGATCGGCGTCTACCTGATGACGAAGGAGAACGCTCCGGAGAATCCGGGCAACGCCGAGGGCCCGGTCGACCGCTGGGCCGTCGAGCAGTTCGACTTCGTGACCCCATACAGCGAAGCGTGGGGCGTCGATCTCAGCTCGATCGCGGCGAACTCCAAGTGAGCGGCGCGGTGACCGCGGTGCGAACGGGGGGTGCTGACACGCCCACCGGCGTGCCGGCCATCGAGGCGCGGGGCGTGACGCGGGTCTACGGCGCCACCGCCGCGCTCGCCGGCGCCGAGCTGACGGTGCGCAGCGGCGAGATCCACGCCCTGCTCGGTGAGAACGGAGCCGGGAAGTCGACGCTGGTACGCATCCTCGCAGGGGTCGAGCAGGCCGACGGCGGCAGCATCCGGATCTTCGGGGACGAGCTCGGAACCGACATCCTGACCGAAACCGATTCGAGTTGCGCGTTCATCCATCAGGACCTCGCGCTGTTCCAGACGATGTCGGTGGCGGCCAACATTGCGCTCGGCGGCGGCTTCAAGCGGCGCCTCGGGATGATCGACGACGCCGCGACGGTGCGGGCGTCGCAGGAGCTGCTCGACCGGCTCGGCATGGACGTCGACGCGCGAGCGGACGTCGGTGAGCTTCCGCTCGCCGACCAGACGGGCGTGGCGATCGCCCGTGCGCTGTCGCAGGGCGTCAGGCTGATCGTGCTCGACGAGCCGACCGCCTACCTCGAGGCCAAGCAGGTTCGAGGGGTGCTCGACCTGCTGCGGCGGCTGCGCGATGACGGCGTCGCCTGCCTGCTGATCACCCACCGGGCGTCGGATGTCCTCGAGACGTGCGACTGCGTGACCGTCCTGCGTGAGGGGCGGACGGTCGCGCAGCGTCCGGTCGAGGGCCTCGACGAGGACGAGCTGGTGCGGCTGATCAGCGGGCACGTCCCGCGGCTCCACACCCGCTCGTCGGCGCCGACCGCCACCGAGCCGGTGCTTGAGCTGCGCGACGTCTGCGGTGCGGGCTTCGGACCGGTGACGCTGAACGTCGGCGCGGGAGAGATCGTCGGTGTCTGCGGGCTGGCGGACGCGGGCACGGCTGCGGTGGGCCGGGTCATCTTCGGTCTCGAACGGTTGCAGGCCGGTGAGCTGCTGGTCCGCGGCGAGCCCGTCGACTTCCGCGACGCCGCCGACGCGATGGCCGCGGGCGTCGCCTACGTGCCCGGTGACCGCAAGTCGGGGCTCGCCGCCGACCTCACCGCTCGCGAGAACCTGTTCCTGCGGCCCGACCAGCGGTGGTCGAAGCCGATCGGCCGCCTGCAGGAGCGTCGTCGGTCGCAGGAGATGCTCGACAGGGTCGGCCTCGACCCGAGCGAGCCCGAGTACCTCGCGACGGCCTTCAGCGGCGGCAACCAGCAGAAGATCGTGCTGGCCAAGTGGCTCGAGTACGGCCCGAAGCTGTTGGTGCTCAACGAGCCCACGGCCGGCGTCGACCTCGGCGCCAAGGCCGACCTGCACGGATTGATCGCCGGTGCCTGCGCGGAGCAGCAGTTCGGCGTCGTGCTGATCAGCTCCGACTTCACCGAGATCGCCGAGCTCGCCGATCGCGTGTACGTGATGTATCGCCAGCAGATCCTCTGCGAGCTCGACGCCGGCGCGGCGACGCCGGAAGCCCTCATCACCTACGCCTACGGGAGGCGCGCATCATGAGCTCGGAAGCCGTCATCGACCAGACCGGGGAGCCGCTGTCGCAGCCGCCCCGTCGCTCGCAGCGCCGCGTCTCGTCGGACCACGGATCGCTCACCCACGAGCTCGGCCGCTTCGGCCTGCTGATCCTGCTCGCACTGGTGATCGTCGTGTTCTCGCTGGCCAAGCCCGACACGTTCTTCGCGTGGGCGAACTTCCAGGGGACCTTCGAGCAACAGGCCATCGTCCTGATGGTCGCGTTCGCGGCGATGATGACCCTGGTCGTCGGCGAGTTCGACCTGACGGTCGGCGCCAACGCCGGCCTCGCGTCGATCTTCGCCGTCGGTCTTGCGGAGAACCAGAACATGAGTCCGGCGCTGGCGATGGTGATCGCGGTGGTGATCGCCGGGGCCGTGGGGATGACCAGCGGTCTGATCATCACCCGACTTGGGGTCAACTCGTTCATCACCACGCTCGGAATGGCCACGCTGATCGACGGGATCGGCCACCTGTACACGGGCGGCCTGGACATCAACGCCGCGCCGGCCGGGCTGGTCTCGATCGGCCGTTCCGACGTGTTCGGCGTGTCGCTGCCGGTGGTCGTGGCGATCATCACGGCGATCGTGCTCGTGGTGGTGATGCAGAAGCTGCCCGTCGGGCGTGAGCTGCTCGCCGTCGGGACGAACCGGCGCGCCGCCGAGCTGACCGGCATCCGGCCGGACCGCAAGGTGCTGCTCGCCTTCACCCTCGGCGGCGTCGTCGCCGGGATCGGCGGTGCGTTCTACGGCGCGGCGCTCGGGAGCGCTGGTCTGACCACCGGCTCGACGCTGCTGTTGCCGAGCTTCGCGGCGGTCTTCCTCGGCGCGACCGTGATCATGCCTGGTCGCTACAACGTCGTCGGCACGATCATCGCGGTGCTGCTGTTGGCGTTCACGATCTCGGGCCTGGAGCAGGTCGGCGTCGATCCGTGGGCCCAGTACGTGGTCCAGGGTGGCGCGTTGATCGCCGCGGTCGCGCTGTCGACCTGGGCGATCCGCCTGCGCACCGCACGGCTGCGCAACGCGCAACTCGCATCGCTGAGTCAGGGCGACGGCGCGGTCCCGGCGGACGGCGAGACGCCGGCAGGCGACCCGGAGAGCGGACGGTGACCGCGGGCAGCGCGTCGGGTCGTCCGTCGCCGGGCGCGTCCCCCGTCCGCGAGGTCGACGTCGTCGTGGTGGGCTCCGGGGCCGCGGGCCTGACGGCGGCCGTCGTTGCCGCGGAGCGTGGTTGCACCGTCGAGATCCTCGAGAAGAGCGATCTCGTCGGCGGCACCTCCGCGTTCTCGGGCGGGATGGTGTGGATTCCGCTGAACCACCACCAGGGCGCCGCGGTCGACGACGACCGCGAGGCGGCGATCGCGTACATCCGATCGCTGACGCAGGGTCGCGAACCCGATCCGGAGCTGATCGAGGTCTTCGTCGACCGGGCGGCAGAGGCGATCGAGTTCGTCGAGTCCCATACCGGCGTGGAGCTCCAGGTCGCCGAGAGCTGGAGTGACTACTACGCCGACCGCGACGGTGGCTTGCGTTTCGGCCGTTCGCTCGACAACCGGCCGATCGAGGTTCGCGATCTGCTCGGCGACTGGTACGAGCGGATGCGTCGCGGCCCGCACATGCCGGCGACGCTGACCGAGGACGAGGTCGCGACGTTCGGGCACAACCCGGACCCGCGTGGTCATTCGCAGGAGGGCGGCATCGACTTCGCCGCGCTCTCCGCGGCGCGTGCGGATGCCGGCGTCGCGACGATGGGCCAGGCGCTCGTCGCCGGACTGCTGAAGGGGGTGCTGGATCGGGACGCGATCAACGTCACGACCGGGGCCCCGGTCCGCCGCCTGGTGACCGAGTCGGGCGCGGTGGTCGGCGTCGTCGCCGAGGGCCGCCGCGACCACGGCCGGGTCGGCGCACGCCCGCGCGAACGCGTCGATGCGCCGTTCGATGTCCCTGCGCAGCAGCCGCACGCCGATCGGCTCGGCGATCGGCCGCAGCCAGCCCGGACGGCACGAGAACGTGTACTTCCAGATCGCGGTCGTGCGCTCGGGCGCGTCCTCGACGAACCGCCACCCGCCGCCGAAGACGCGGAAGAACCACGGGCCCTCGCGCATCGTCATGCCGACATTGCGCGGCGGCCGGTAGGCGACGTACTCGCTCACCATCCGCCATCCCAGCCGGTGGCGGGTGAGCGTGCGCACCCCCTTGCCGGGGCGCTCGGCCCCGTCCATCAGCGACTGCGACCGGATGAACGGGTCCCAGCGGGCCCGGACCGGGCCCGTGGTCTGCGAGACCGCGAACGCGACGCGGACCGGCACCTCCACCGTCCGGCGGACCTCGACCTGCGGCATGAGCGCCCCCTTCAGAGCGGACGTGGGCTTGCGCCCATCGTGACCGCCGCACGCCTTCGGCGCAAGCGCCCGCCGGGCGGATACGGTTGCCCGATGAACCGATTCGAAGGCAGCGTCGCCGTCGTCACCGGCGGCGCCAAGGGCATCGGGGCGGCCTGCACGGCCCGCCTCGCCGGTGAGGGCGCGACCGTCTACGTCGCCGACGTCGACGAGGAGGCCGGGCGGCGCATCGCCGAGACGACCGAGGGGACCGTCCGCTTCATGCGGTGCGACGCGTCCAGCCTCGCCGACTGGGAGGCGCTGGCGACGACCGCGCTCGACGCGCACGGCCGCGTCGACGTCCTGGTCTCCAACGCCTTCGCCAGCACCAACGGCGCGCCGCACGAGATCACCGAGGCGCAGTGGGACCGGACCCACGACGTCACCCTCAAGGCCGCCTACCTCGGCGTCAAGGTCCTCGCCGAGCCGCTGCGGCGCGCGCGGGGCGCGGTCGTGGC
>JACYYK010000639.1_pt2 | contig 13015 bp, 18 predicted proteins | sample 8236871 | NCBI WGS metagenome assembly JACYYK01 (sample SAMN14103087, study PRJNA606662) | landfill metagenome | isolation source: landfill solid waste inoculated with endophyte fungus Paravalsa indica | place: India:New Delhi, Okhla landfill site | collected 2017-11-05 | reverse complement strand
GGAAAGCCGAACGCATGGGGGAACCTAGACAATTTCCAATTAGTCAGCATAGATGAACAAACCCCACAACCTGTTCCAGCTGATATTTTTGTGGAACGTGTAGAAGGTATAGCTAAGGATTTTATTAAAGGGGTGGATGTTTCTAGTATCCTTTCCTTAGAGCAAAGTGGTGTTACGTTTTATAATGAGAAAGGCCAAAAGCAGGATATCTTTACAACATTAGCCGAATCTGGCGTCAATTATGTTCGCGTTAGGGTGTGGAATAATCCATATGATGCAGAGGGAAATGGTTATGGTGGTGGAAATAATGATTTAGACAAGGCCATAGAAATTGGAAAAAGGGCGACTGCAAATGGAATGAAGCTTTTAGTTGACTTCCACTATTCCGACTTTTGGGCAGATCCTGCGAAACAACAAGCACCAAAAGCATGGCAGGGACTAAGCTTTGAAGACAAGAAGCAAGCTCTCTATCAATATACGAAGGATAGTCTACAAGCAATATTAAATCAAGGCATTGATATAGGAATGGTGCAAGTAGGAAATGAAACAAATGGAGGCATTGCAGGTGAAGATGATTGGACACATATGTCTGCACTTTTTAATGAAGGCAGTCGAGCAATTAGGGAAATAGATCCCAATATTTTAATCGCTTTACATTTCACCAACCCAGAAACAACTGGCCGCTATGCCAACATTGCCCAGACATTAGCAGAAAATGAAGTGGATTATGATGTTTTTGCAAGCTCCTATTATCCATTCTGGCACGGCAGCTTAGAAAATTTAACCAATGTGCTTAAACATGTGGCAGATACTTATGATAAACAGGTAATGGTTGCTGAAACCTCTTATACTTATACAGAAGAAGATGGAGATGGTCATGGAAACACAGCGCCAAAGGACAGTGGCCAAACCTTAAATTACCCTATTAGTGTTCAAGGACAAGCCAATGCATTAAGAGACGTATTCGAAGCAGTGGTGAACGTAGGGGAAGCAGGGATTGGTGTTTTTTATTGGGAACCAGCCTGGCTTCCAGTTGGTGATCCAGATCATATAGACATAGAGTCCAATCAAGCATTGTGGGAAAAATACGGATCAGGATGGGCGACAAGCTATGCAGCTGAATACGACCCAGAGGATGCAGGGGAGTGGTATGGTGGTAGTGCTGTAGATAATCAAGCATTATTTGATTTCTACGGAAGGCCTTTACCTTCCTTGAATGTTTTTAAGTATCTAGATACTGGTGCTATTAGTGAAAGGCAAATAGATCAAATTGATGAAATTTCCCTTAGCTATCATCTTGGAGAAGAAATTACCTTACCCAGCACAGTTACCGTCCTCTATAATGATGGCAGTGAAGAAGCAATAGAGGTGAGTTGGGATCAAGAAGCCTTAGAAAAAGCTAAGGCTGGCGGTGAAGGTAGCTACACCATTACGGGAACGATTGATGGTGGTCTAACCGTACAAGCCTATCTAACGATTCAATCGAAAAATTATGTCCAGAATCCTAGCTTTGAAGATGCGGATACAAGTATGTGGAATCTCACCTTTGCTAATGGATTACCACCACATGCATCGATAAAGGAAAATAAGTCTAATTCCAAAACAGGTAATTATTCGTTAGATTTCTGGTCAGATTCAAACATCGATTTCAAAATAGAACAAACAGTTACTGGGCTAGAACGAGGATATTATCGTCTATCGATGTCGCTTCAAGGTGGAGATGCTGAAGATGCAGAGATGTTTCTTTTTGCCTCTACCAGTGAAAGGAATTATCGAGTAAATACAGCAGTAGATGGCTGGGTGAACTGGAAAACTCCGATAATGGAAGAAATTCTCGTAACAGACGGAAGCTTAACGATTGGTGCTAGTATCACCGCAGAACCTGGGGCATGGGGGACAATAGACGACTTTCAATTACAGAAGATAGCCGATTATCAACAAACCATTGACACAACAGCATTAAATGAATTGATTGAAAAAGCCAAAAAAGTGAAGAAACGAGATGTGACTGTAGCATCGTTCCAAGCATTACAAAAAGCAATCCAACAAGCAGAAGTATCTATCGCAACAATCACCACAGATAAAGAATTAAAACAGGCATTAGCAGAGCTTAAAAAAGCGATTCATGCATTAGAGGAAGAGCCAGCTTCCACTGAACCTGTTTCAGAAGAAGAAAAGATCACAGATAGCGAAAGCGAATCTGGGATAGAGGATAAGGAAATGAATCGAGATCAAGGAGACGTCGTTAACCCTAGCGAAGAACGTGAAAAAGCCTTACCGAACACAGCAACGAATCAATATAATCTAATGGTCATTGGTCTTCTCTTACTATTGCTAGGCTTTGCTAGTTATTTCTATAACCAAAGGAAAAACAAAATGAAGGAATAACCGAAACAGTAGCTCCCCACCGATAATGTAAATCGGAGGGGAGTTTTTCAATAGAGATTAAAGCGGTGGATTCTCCACACCAAATTTACCCCAATCCTCTTTTGGTGGGCCATAAACCCCGAATGGCTTTAAACCAGCCTGGCGCATTAATACCGTGATTTGTCCGCGGTGGTGGACAATGTGTTTCATTAACCCCATTAAAATCGTGGCATTGGATTCCTCTCTACCAAACGCATCTTGTACCTGTGATAGCGAATCATCTGTCCACTGCTCCTTTAACTCAATCGATACACGAGTACTTGTCTCCTTAAAAACTTCTGCGATTTTTCTTGCTGATGCTGGCACAGTATCTGCATCTTCAACTGAATCGATTACGAGACCGAAATCTGATAAATATTCCGGTATGCTTGTCGTTAAATGCCAAGCAATTCTGCCAATGCTGCGACCCTCCGGATAAACTTGTTGATACAAGGATTCCTCTGTTAGGCCCTCCAAAACCTCTTGTGTGAGCATTGCTTCCCTTTCCCATTCTTTCCTAAAGTCCTCAATAGATAAATACATTTAAATTCTCCTTTACAGAACATTTGTTCCTATAAAATTATCACTTCCTAATAGTTATGTCAAGGGAGAAAACGTAAACAATTTGTAATAAATGAGTAAAATATCCTTCCGCCTAACTAAAAAATTGCTTGAAGCCAACCCTTTCCTCATTCCTCTAGTAGTAATATTTGAAGAAGATATTTCCATTTAAATGGCGAAGGAAAGGAATTCCTGTTTTAGACAGCTTATTATCGTGGTATGGATAGGTAAGCTGATAATTTATAGATCTCGCGTTTGTTCCTACAACAAATGCGAAGGAGGTCCCCCATGAGTATCCAAAAACAACTGATAGCTCAAGCTTAGCGGAGGTGATCGACAGATTACTGAATAAAGGAATTGTGATTGATGCCTATGCAAGAGTTTCATTAGTGAGAATTGAGATTTTAAACGTAGAAGCAAGAGTAGTTATGGGATTATTTCAAGATGGAGCCAGTGAAAAATCGGAGAATGAAAGCCATTCAAAAAGGAGATTGTTATGATAGCACAAAAGCAAGAAAATAGTAACCAAAACTCACTAGGATACATTTTTATTGGTGGACTTGTTGGGGCATCCCTTGGTTTGTTATCTAACCCTGAAACAGCTCAAACCATCTGCAAAAAGATACAAGATTCAGAAGCAACACAAAGGCTAGCACAAGAGGTCGGAAGGAATGTACAGGGAATCCTTACCCAACAGGCTATGCTGGCACTAAAGCAAGCAGCACCTGCCTATTTAGGAAAAAATCGCTTTGCAGGAAAGCCAGAGGATCCATCCTATCAACAATTAAAACAAGAAAACGAGCAAATGAATGAAAGACTAGAACAAATAGAGGAAAAAATAGATCAGCTTTTAGCAGACAACCAATAATACGCCGTTTATAAAGGAGGATCTTATGGAGAATCCAGTAAAGAAGACGGCAAAAAAAATAACGAAACAAGCAGTTGAGAAAGCCCCTGATGCTTTAAAGGAGAAAGCGAAAGAGAAGCTCAAAGAAAAAGCAGGGGAAAAAATTCAAGAAAAGGCGCAGGATAAAGCGGAGAAGGCATCAGAAAAGCTAGCAGAAACCGTTGAGCAAAACGCGACAAAGGCCCATGAAACGGCAGCAGACGCAAAGGATAAAGTCCAGGATATTTTATTATCTGTGAGAGATAAGCTGAGTATGGTGAAGGAAGCCGGAGAAAGCTTTCAAGAAAGTATTTCCGAGGACGAATCGAAGCTAAAGAGCTACCGCGAGGTCAAGGGAATCAGTAATGTAAAGAACGCAAGCAATCTAAAGGGAGCAAGTGATATAAAGAGCTCGACAAAGGTAAAATCCTTAATGGATATTAATTAGTAAAGACTACTAGATTCTTAAAATACGACAAGTAAAGGAGAATAATCATGGCTGTTCAAAAAACAACTGATAGTTCAAGCTTGGCAGAGGTAATTGACAGAATTCTAGATAAAGGGATCGTGATTGATGCCTATGCAAGAGTATCAGTAGTAGGTATTGAAATTCTAACAGTAGAAGCACGTGTCGTTATCGCAAGTGTGGATACATGGTTGCGCTATGCGGAAGCCGTTGGGTTATTAAGAGATGAAGTAGAAGAGAATGGACTACCATCCCAACGTAATGAGCGCAGCAATACAGCGTTTGGTATTTAATCAAAGGGTGGCTACTAGCCACCCCCTGTTCTCAAAATGGAGGTAACCATGAAGATAAAAGAAATTATGAATAATGTCACAGATTTTTTTCAAGAGCATATTGCACCGCCTCATAAAATTACATCTGTAGAAAAGCTAGAAGAGGGTGGATGGAGGGTAACAATCGAAGCAGTCGAAGAAAAGGAATATATGAAAAAATATGCGAAGGATGAAATGCTCGGGACATATGAGGTTTTAGTAGACAAGGACAAGGAAATTACGTCATTTAAAAGACTGGATATACGGTACAGAAGTGCTATTGGCGTAGAAAGCTAGAAGGGAGTTATGTAAATGTCAAACCAAGATAATGCTGGAATCTATATCTTTTGTGGGATACAGACAAACGAAAAAGAGGAATTTGGCCCTGTCTCGTTTGATGGAAAGGAATATGACACGTTTACGATACATTATCAGGATGCTGCCATGGTGGCGGCAAAGGTACCTATGAAAATCTACCCTCCAAATAAGGAGAATCTTTTCATGCATCAACAACTAGTATCTAAAGTGATGCAGAGCAAGGATGTAGTCATTCCGATTAGCTTTGGAAATGTATTTCATTCAACAGAGGATGTGGAGGTACTACTAGAAAACCTTTATCCACAATTTGCACGATTATTTCCAGAAATTAAAGGAAAAATGGAGCTTGGCTTAAAGGTAATTGGGAAAAAAGACTGGTTAAAATCTCAAATGAATGAAAGTCAAAAAGTAGAGCGACTTACCAGACAAGTAAATGGGAAGTCGGCGGAAGCGAGCTATTATGAACGAATTCAATTAGGTGGAGCAACCCAAGAAGTCGTCTCCTCTCTTATTCGAGACATAGAAGCCGACATTTATGCCCCATTAAAAACAAAGGCAGAGGCAGCGAAGCTCAATGACCCGATCGGTGATAGGATGCTATTAAATGCTTCCTTCTTAGTAGATCGGGATAAGGAAGAGACCTTCGATCAGTTAGTGAATGAAGCCCATGAAAAATGGCAGGATAAAGTTGAATTTAAGTACAGTGGTCCGTGGCCTGCTTATAATTTTGTCCAAATTCACCTAGCAGTTGAGGAAAGTTGAGATCATGCTACACAAATTAGTAACAGCCCCTATGCGTCTTGTCCAAACAATCGGTGAAAAGGTACAGGAAGAGGTAGATCAAGAATTATATGACCTTCCAACCATTCAACAAAAACTCATTCATTTACAAGCCATATATGAGCAAGGAGATCTTCCAGAAGTAGAATTTAAGGTAAGAGAGGCTGACTTGCTAACAAAATATGAGAATGCGAAACAAAGAGAGTTAGAGCAATGGGAAGAGATGACAAAGAGAAGAGATTAAGGAGAAATACGATGGAACCATTCATTTATTTATATGCTTTTATTCCAGAGGAGGAAGTTGAGAGCAAACCATTAGCTAACATGGAAGGTTTTGATAGGCAGAACAACATTTATACGGTCACTATTGATGGGATTAAGGCAGTAGTATGTCGCCTCCATAGTGAGGAATATTCTGAAGAAGTCATCCAAGAAAAAATAGAAAATGATATGGAATGGCTTCAACAAAAGGCCTATCATCATCACCAAACTTTGATGAAGCTATACGAGGAGTACACGTTAATTCCATTAAAATTTTGTACGATTTACCAAAATGAGGAGAGCTTGCGTCAGAAAGTAGAAGAGAAATTAGACGATATGAGAGAAATCCTCACCCAATTGAAGGAAAAGGAAGAATGGAATCTAAAAATCTACTGTAATGAGGAGAGCTTAAAGAAGATAGTAAGCCAGGATAATCCCACGATTGCGGCAAAAAAGGAAGAAATAAATCAATTGCCGCCAGGAAGGCAGTTTTTTGAAAGGAAAAAAATCGACCAACTAATCATGGACGAACTAGATTTGGAAAAGGATCGGATATGTGAGGTGGCTCATGAGCAGTTAAATCAATACGCCGAGGATGCCGTCATTAAAAAGAATTGGAGCAAAGAAATGACAGGGCGAAAGGAAAATATGGCTTGGAATAGTGTTTTTTTATTAAAAAAGGATCAAGTGGAGCCATGCTTAGAAGAGTTAGAGCAAGCCGAAAAGGAATTAGAAACAAAAGGCTTCACTCTGGAGATAACTGGTCCATGGCCAGCCTACCACTTTGCAAGCTTTTAAGAGAGGGATGCCAACATGCCAAGAAAAGAATCCATAGAGAACAAGGAGATTGCCCTAATTGATATTTTGGATGTGATCTTAGACAAGGGGATAGCGATTAAAGGGGATTTAATCATTTCGATCGCAGGCGTCGATCTTGTTTATCTAGATTTACGTGTCTTGATTTCGTCCGTAGAGAAGCTTGTACAGTCCTATGAGGGAAATGGCGCAGTCGTTTCCTCACAGCAATTGGATAAGCAAAGGAGGGAACTAACCGATGCAACCGAGTAATCAAGCAAATGGCCGTATTAATTTAGACCCAGACAATGCAGAAGAAGGTCTTGCACAGCTTGTGATGACGGTCATTGAATTGCTTAGGCAAATAGTTGAGCGACATGCCATTAGAAGAGTTGAGGGTGGTCACTTAACAGAGGAACAGATCGAAAATCTAGGTGTTGCGCTCATGAATCTAGAGGAAAAAATGAAAGAATTAAAAGATATTTTCGGATTAGATGCAGAGGATTTAAATATTGATCTTGGGCCATTAGGAAGATTGATGTGATAAGGAGGTGCTAATCTATGCCAGTAGAGAACCCAGTACAATCGAACACGATCGTCGATGTATTAGACAAAATCTTAGATAAAGGTGTCGTTATTGCTGGGGATATATCTGTTGGAATTGCAGATGTAGAGCTATTAACGATCAAGATTCGGTTAATTGTTGCCTCAGTAGATAAAGCCAAGGAAATAGGAATGGATTGGTGGGAGACAGATTCTTATCTCACTTCACAAGCGAATGATTCCAGTAAAGTATTGAGGGAAGAAAATAAAAGGCTTCAAGAGAGATTAGATCAGCTCGAGGAAAAGATAAAGTAAGTCTTAACAACCATCAAGGAGGGAAAATGAATGACTAAACTATCGACAAAAAAGCTACCAATTAAACGTACGATCACAGGTGGTGTAGTGGGAGCGACGATAGGCTATCTTGCGACACCAGAGAATGGCAAGAAGCTGTTAACACGGATAAAGGATACAGAATGGAAGGACAAAGGCAGACAAATAGGAAAAGCAACAAAAGGAAAGGTAGTCGATTTAAAGGAAGCAGGGATGCAGAAATCCAAAGAAACAATCCAAAAGGTGAAGGACGCCAATGTTTTTACAAATAGCCATGAGAATCAAGAAGAAGAAACAGAATTAGTGAATGAGGATAGCTTTATCGAACTAAAGGAAGAGAATAAAAGACTTCAAGAACGATTAAAGGGACTGGAAGAAAAAATAAATAATCTCACAGTGACAGAAGAGGACGAGACCGACACAAAGGAGCAAGCGAATAAAAATAATAAAATAACCAAAAAAACAACCTCCACAAAAAGAAAATCCACAAGCAATAAAAAGGCGAATACTTCCGTTACCAATAATGATGATACTAAATCCGAGTCAGGGGAGTGAAAGAAATGAGTGCAAAAGAAATAGATAGTATTCTAGCCTTTTTGGTTGAGGCTACGAATAAGCATCGCTTTTCTTTAGACATTACCTTAAATGTGAATGGATCTATCGTATCTGGAACGACAGTATCTGCAAAAGGATATTTTGAGGGTTTAAGTGATGCCTTTGAGGATGGAAATGATATTTCTAAAAAAATTAGTGAACAGCTCTCGCAAGCAAGTGAAGCAGTAGATGATGGTGGGAGTGAGATGGCTCAATTTATCCATTTGAAAAATGCCAAGGTCTATTGTGGAGATAGTAAACCAACCCCGTCAAGCGGTAAAATTCTTTGGCGAGGAAAATTACAGGAAATTGATGGTTTTTTTCTAGGTAAAATATCAGAGGCTAGGTCAAGCACTTCTTCTAAAACAAAATCATGACCAAAAGGAGATGGTTCCTTAAAGGAGGCATCTCCTTTAGATTATGGTTTCAAACGTTCCACCACATGTTGATTATATTTTTGAAGAAGCTTCCCAAATGCTAGTTGTTCTTCTTCCGACCAATCCTCTAATATCTTACCTAATCTTTCAAAACGTCTTTGTTTATTTTTATCAAGCTCCTCTTCTCCTAATGTGGTGATTTGATAAAAATAGGCTCTTTTATCCTGTGGATTAGGTATTCGTTGAACATAGCTTTTCGATTCAAGTGCTGCTGCTTGTCTACTAATGGTAGAGATATCTAATTGCAAGGCTTCTGCCAAGCTCTTCACCCCTGATGGTCCATTGGATGATAAGATTCGTAAGATAATATACGCAGAGCGCTCAAGCTGATCATTTCTTTTCTCAGAAATAACGATCCTTCGAATAAAATCGGTAATTTCCTTTTCAATTAATTCAAGTGATGGTTGACTCACAGACCGATGCCTCCTTTCATTTATTAGGAGCTTATTTCTATTATATCAAACTTGACAAAAAATGATATTTAGTTGTATTATACAATGATATTAGTTGTAATGCGCAACTAAAATGGAAAGTTTAGATGAGGAGTTTTTAGATGTCCATTCATACCGCAACAGAGTCTTCCTTGGAAACAAAACCTAGTATTCTTACTCAGCCTAAAGCAGTGTGGGCTGTTTTTTTCGCTTGTATTATTGCTTTCATGGGCTTAGGACTTGTTGACCCCATTTTACCAGCCATTGCGAGTCAACTCCACGCATCACCAAGTGAGGTAACCTTATTATTTACGAGCTATAATGCGATTATGGCGATTGCTATGCTCGTTACAGGTACGATTACTTCGCGAATCGGGATGAAAGGTAGCTTGCTTGCCGGGATTATTATTATTGCTTTATTTTCTGCCTTGGGTGGCTTATCTAATGGAATTTGGGAACTAGTTCTACTACGAGGGGGATGGGGCTTAGGAAATGCGCTCTTTGTCGCAACGGCATTAAGTGCTATCGTCACACTTTCTCCAAGTGGGAATGCGAAAGCAATTATTTTATACGAAGCAGCGATTGGTCTTGGGATTTCCGTCGGGCCACTGATTGGCGGAGCATTAGGGGCGATTTCTTGGCGTGGCCCATTTTTAGGTGTAGCGTCCTTAATGATTATCGCCTTTTTAGCGTTGAGTCTGCTGATGCCAAGCACAAAACCTCGACAATCTTTAGCACGAAAAAAAGTCTCTCTATTGGATCCCTTTCGTGCATTGAAGCACCGCTCACTCTTTGTACTTGGCATGACGGCCGCATTATATAATTTTGGCTTTTTTACATTACTGGCTTATGCTCCATTTGTTTTACATTTAGATGAGCATGGCTTAGGTTATGTATTTTTAGGTTGGGGGCTATTACTAGCGATTACCTCCGTATTTATGGCACCTAAACTACAAAAATGGTTTGGCACGATAAGGTCTATGTGTATGATGTTAATTTTATTCGCTATGGTGCTTTTATCGATGGGTATATGGAACTCTACCCAGTCACTACTTATTGTGGCAGTGATACTTGCAGGCGGTCTACTAGGAAATAACAATACATTGATTACAACAGCGGTCATGAATGCAAGTCCTGTAGAACGTCCAACTGCATCGGCCGCGTATAGCTTCTTGCGTTTTCTAGGTGGCGCGATTGCTCCATTTACGGCTGGGAAATTAGCAGAGATCTACAATTCAAGTGTTCCTTTTTATGTAGGTGCAGGCTTTGTATTTTTATCGGTCCTATTTATATGGATGAATCGAAGCCATGTCCATCATGTAGATGAGGTAGAAAGTTCTCATTAAGAAGCAGGCTGTCCTTCAGAGGACAGCCTTTTATGTTTACAGATTAACTCTGCCTATCCTTGCCCATTCCACAACGGAAAAAGGTTTGTAGCTGCATATAGCGATAAAGTAGGTGGGCGTGTCTCCCCTTTTCTGTACGATGGTTCACCATGGAACGAATTTGATGTAGAAAAGCTTTGTCACAAGCACATCGATTGGGATTTCGCTGATAGCATTCATCATGCCGCTTACAAGCTGCATCTACCTCATTAATAGGTGCACCAGGACCACTACAGCCGGGCCCACACCAATTGTACCCTTTTGGTATACATAGACGAGGCTTACTTTTTCTTTCGGAAAACAAAGGAATCACTTCCTTTCTGTTCTTAATGTAGTTTATTACATTGGATAATTGCTTGTATATGCTCCTATCTCCATCAAAATTATATTGGTCATGTTTGCTCCTGCTATCGTCAGGGAATAGGATTTATGGCAATATTTTAAGGAGGAGGAAGAAACAACATGAGTAATGAACGAAATGTGAATGGGGCAGACAATAAGAAGGAACAATTAGAACAGTTTACAACCGATGACCGTCATAAGAAAATGACAACAAATCAAGGGTTGAAGGTTTCTGAAGATGAGTTTTCCTTAAAAGCAGGGGAACGTGGTCCAACGATCATGGAGGATTTTCATTTCCGCGAAAAAATGACACACTTTGACCATGAAAGAATTCCTGAAAGAATCGTACATGCTCGTGGTTATTCTGCTCACGGTGAATTTCAAGTATATCATTCAATGAAGGAATATACGAAAGCAGGTTTCCTCCAAGATCCAGATAAGACAACACCAGTTTTTGTACGTTTTTCTACCGTTGCGGGTAGTAAAGGTTCTGGTGAATTAGCTAGAGACGCAAGAGGTTTTGCAACAAAATTTTATACTGAGGAAGGCAATTACGATTTAGTCGGTAATAATATACCAGTATTTTTTATTCAGGATGCAATCAAATTTCCAGACTTAGTGCATGCGTTAAAGCCTGAGCCACATAATGAAATGCCACAAGCTGCAACGGCCCATGATACATTTTGGGATTTCGTTGCTAATAATCAGGAATCGGCGCATATGGTGATGTGGGCAATGTCTGATCGAGCTATTCCTAGAAGCTTTCGAATGATGGAAGGCTTCGGAGTTCATACCTTTCGTTTTGTGAATGAAGAAGGAAAGTCCCATTTTGTTAAATTCCATTGGAAGCCCGTTCTAGGTACGCATTCGGTTGTATGGGACGAGGCTCAAAAGCTCAATGGTAAGGATCCGGACTTTCATCGAAGAGATTTATGGGAAGCGATTGAAGCAGGAGATTATCCTGAATATGAATTAGGGGTACAGATGATTCCAGAGGAAGATGAATTTACATTTGATTTCGATATTTTAGATCCAACCAAGCTCTGGCCAGAGGAGGATGTTCCTGTTCAACTGATTGGGAAAATGACATTGAATCGCAATGTGGATAATGTCTTTGCAGAAACAGAACAGGTCGCCTTTCATCCTGGACATGTCGTCCCTGGGATTGACTTTACCAACGATCCATTGTTACAAGGTCGATTATTTTCTTATACAGATACACAGCTGATCCGTTTAGGAGGACCGAATTTCCATGAGCTTCCGATAAATCGTCCGGTATGCCCATTTCATAATAATCAGCGGGATGGTTATGGCAGACAGACGATTAATCGTGGACCAGTAAGCTATCATAACAATTCACTGGCACAGAACACGCCAGAAACATCGACAGAAGAAGAAGGTGGCTATAAGCATTATGATGAGAAAGTCGATGGTCATAAGATCAGGGCAAGAAGTGGAAGTTTTAAAGATCATTTTTCTCAAGCTACCCTATTCTGGAATAGTATGAGCAAGGCGGAGAAGGAGCATATGATCAATGCCTTCAGTTTTGAGCTTGGGAAGGTAGAGAATACCTCTGTAAGGGAGCAGGTTGTGGAGATGTTTTCCCATGTAAGTACTGAGCTCACACATGGATTTGCGAAGGCAATAGGGGTAGAACCACCTAAGGAAAAAGAGATCACCGTGACAAAGTCCTCCCCAGCACTAAGCCAGGAGAATACAGCAAAAAGACCAGAAACACGGAAAGTTGCTGTAATAGTCGGAAAAGGCTTTAATGGTGCAGAGCTTCAAACGGTTGTTAACACATTAAAGCGAGAGGGGATTCATACTGAAATTCTAAGTAATACTTTAGGTACAGTCAAAGGTTCAGATGGCGTGGAATTAGCAGTAGATCAAACCTTTTTAACTGCAGATTCTGTCCTGTTTGACGCAGTCTATGCAGTGACTGGAAGTGAGGAGGATAAAAGCTTTTATAAGAAGGCTGCCTTATTTGTTTATGAGGCATTCTCGCACTTTAAACCAATTGGGGCAACACAAGAAGGCCAAAAGCTTTTAGAGGTAGATGAAATGAAGCATAGTCCTGGTGTGATCATTGAAGATGAGCCACAGGAATTTGCGAATCAATTTATCGATGCAATAGCATCACATAGGTTTTGGAATCGAAAGGTT
>JACYYK010000768.1_pt2 | contig 13018 bp, 2 predicted proteins | sample 8236871 | NCBI WGS metagenome assembly JACYYK01 (sample SAMN14103087, study PRJNA606662) | landfill metagenome | isolation source: landfill solid waste inoculated with endophyte fungus Paravalsa indica | place: India:New Delhi, Okhla landfill site | collected 2017-11-05 | reverse complement strand
TTTGACTTTCCACTCTTTTAGCTCAGTATTGACCAAAAAAGGACTGTCCTCTAATCGAATATTAGCGTTCTCCTTTTCAAAATTCAGTGATGGAGGTATTTGCTTATGGGATAGAGACAATAGAATTTTAATAAGACCAGATATACCCGCGGCTAACTGTGTATGACCAATATTGGTTTTAATAGAACCTAGGCTACAGTAGCCCTTTTGATCTGTAAAGGAACGGAAAGATCTGCTTAAGCCTTGAAATTCAATAGGATCGCCTAATTTAGTTCCTGTACCATGTGCCTCTACCATTTGAATTTCTTCTGGGTTAATATCGAACGTTTCGTAAACGGACTCTTCTAATTGCTGCTGTGATCGCAGACTAGGTGCCGTAATTCCATTAGTCGTTCCATCCTGATTCATACCCGACCCTCGAATAACACCATAAATGTGATCTCCATCCCGGAGTGCATCATCTAGGCGCTTGAGTACGACCGCTCCCACTGCCTCACCTGGTACCATTCCATCGGCCCGGTCATCAAAAGTAAAGCAGCCCCCCTGTTGCGAAAGCATCCCTGCTTTATCCGCTAATAGATGATACTGAGGAGTATTATTAATATAAACACCACCAGCTAACGCCATTTCCGTTTCCCCTGACCATAAGCTTTGGCAGGACATATGAATGGCCACCAAAGAACTAGAACAGGCTGTATCAATCGCAACCGCTGGTCCCTTCAAGTTTAATAGATAGGCAATTCGGGCAGGTATCGCTGAATTCAATGCTCCCCACAACGCTTGGGGTGGAGGTGAGTCCATAAATAAGGAGGTATAATCCCCACCACCACAGCCAACATATATGCCACATTTGCGACCTTTCACACTTTCACCAACATAACCGGCGTTTTCCATTGCCTTCCAGGACTCTTCTAAGAATAATCGTTGTTGCGGATCCATATATGTTGCTTCCATTCCCGATATATTAAAAAAGAGGGGGTCAAATTGGTCGATATCTTCCAAATAGGCACCATAGTCACAAAATTTAGCATTCTCCTCATAATATTGAGATAAATCCCAACGAGTGACCTTTTTCACCAGATTTTCGCCTTTCATAAGATGTTCCCACAAGTCATCTACCGTTGGAGACTGAGGAAAACGGCCACTCATTCCAATAATAGCAATGGGTGCTTTTTCTTTGTCCTTAGATGATGAATCTAACTCGGTAGTCGGAATTGTCGATCGTTTAGTGTAACCGTTTGTCCTAACTTTAGAAGGGCTCGGATGGATCACTTGCTCTGGTTTCTCCTCCTTTCCCTGTGGTTCGGCTACCTCAACTCTAGTAGCGATCTCTTCCTTGAAGTTTGAGGTAATATAATCTGTTAATAATTTAACAGACGTATAATCAAACAAATCCGTTGTCTCTAATTCTATCTCCAAGGCTTCATTTATTGCTTGTATGAGTCGAACCCCAATAATGGAATCAACACCATATTCTGCAAAAGACAGCTCTTTGTCTATCTTACCCGGGTTCATCTTAAGAGCATCAGCTACCTGCTCTAAGACCATATCCGCAATATACACTTCCACTTCAGTAGTAGATGTAGATGGTTCACTTGAAAACTTAACTAGTTCTTTATCCTGCGGTTCCTTCTTCTGTAAAGTCTCGCTAGGCGTTTTTACCAAACGGATCACACCATCACTTTCTGTTGCAATGATTTGTTGACCCAAATCGTGCGATGCCTCAGCCGGAAATAAAACAGAACGGAACCCTTCCTCTTCCAATACTTTTTTCCATGTCTCAGGATATAAACCAGGACAGCCTGGAATGCGTAAGTCATCATCATACAACCACCAACCATCAGTTAGACCAAAGGTTAAATGGGTAAAAAGAGATAATTGACTTATTTCATTGATTAATAATAATCCATTTTTACGTAATAGAGTTTTTGTATTGATTAGAGTTCTCTTTATATCTCGAGTGGCATGGAGTACATTTGCTGCAATGACTACATCATAATATCCTTGTCGAAATCCTTGTTGCTCAGTAGATTTCTCTATATTAAGCGTGTGATAGGTTGTATATGGATAGTTTTTATGAAAGGTACTCTTTGCCATTTGCAAAAAAGCCTTTGAAATATCCGTATAACAATACTCTCCAATCGAGTCCTGAATTGGGGCCAGCTTTTTAAAAATACCTACACTGGTACCACCAGTTCCAGCTCCAATCTCTAATATGTTGATCTTGACAGTTGGATGCTGCTGGCGTAATAAATTACAATAGTTTATTAACATGGTGGATAATACATCATTAAAATAATCAACTACCACATTATTTTTATAGATTCCCTCTACCAACTCAAAGGAAGATTTGGGAAACATAATATCCGTAGCCAGTTTCTTACCTGTGAGAATATCTGGCAGGGAGCGCATCATTGTCTCGACTAAAACCACCTGAGCACGAGTGTTGTCTTCCGTTATCCATGGCTGTTTTTGTTCATCCCATTCCTTCCAAACTATATCCGCTTGTCTTGGATCAGGATCTTTCACAACACCTGTTTCACCATTCCACGTTAGATAGTTCTTCTCTTCTAAAAAGCGGATGCTTACTTCTAGCCAATTTTTATACCTTTCATGCAGCCCATATTGTTCCACTAATTCTAATAGATTAAATTGCTTGTTTGTAAACAACCCTATTGACTGTAATTGTCGTAAGAGGAGCTCACAATACATCCGTTCCAACTCTACCATATCCAAACCTCCTGACTCATGAAAAGATCACTTTCATCATTGACTATCATCGAACTCTCTTCCTATACTCATCCTTGACATCATCCATAAATGAATAGTTTGGTCAATTAGTTACCATGTATCTACCTCTTGCTCATCATTTACTGCGGCTCCTTAGCCTTTTATCTTAGGCAACGGTATATCTGGTAATAGACGTTGTAAATTATCCATTTGTGATTCATAGGACGAAGACACCATCACCATCTCATCATCCGACAATACCTCCTGTCCCTTTACCTGATCTCCACGCTTATTTACCCAATGAATGTTAGTCATATAAACACAGACACTACCATCTGACGCACAAAGCCTTACATCCCATCTCCCCAATTGATCATTTGGTGTGATGACTGCCCATTTAGGGTTTTCAGTATTAAAATATTCAATGGTCTCACTTTGTAAGAAAAATGACTGATCCTGAAAATCATCCTCTACTAATAGAACTCTAGCAATTTGCAAAGAAACATTTAACAAGATAGGATGTGTTATCATTTGTTCTTGTATTTGTTCAGTAGCTTGAGACAGATGACATTTTAATACCAACTGGTTAGATCCCTGATATATCTTTTCGATTACTTGATATCCCGAGCCAAATGATACCCCCACTGAGCTTAATAGATTCTCTAGATTATGTTCGGTTTCCTTACTATTGTCGATTAGAGTTTGAATATCCACTGTTGGTGGAGCTAACGGGGAGCGTAAGTATGCTTCCCCTTGACAGATAGTTTCATCCGGTCTAGTGTCGCTTGCTATCACAAATTCAATGACATCTTTTTCGTTCATAAATAATCGCAGATAAACCTCGATTGCAGACGAATCTATTAACAGAGATTCAAGGCAGTCTATCTTATTTAACACAATCTGTGGTATTTCTGGGGTTTCCTCTTCCCAAGCTTTTAGGATGGCATTATGAACCATTTCAAAAAAAGTGGTCACAGATAAAGCAGGCTGTCCCTTTACCCTATACTCACTTAGCAAAGACTCCTTACCCGTAAAATTAGAAGTAAATCGCACCCCAGAAAAATCTGACGTATTTTGATGCAATAATGGATGGAGGTGTGTAGGTTTCTTGGTAGCACTTGGAACATTCGGAATCCAAAAACGCTCCTGCTTAAATGGATAGGTTGGTAGACTGATGCGCTTTGGCTGACCTTTGGGATAAAAGCAATGCCAGTCCACATCCATACCAATCACCCATAACCGAGCAATGTAATGCGATTTGCCCTTTTGCTGCCATTTTTGTAGTATCTCTTGTCCATCTTCATCCTCTGTCAACAAATCCAATAACTCATCCTGTTGTCGGATATGTCCGCGGTAAATTCCATTCGTTTTATCTTCGCCTGCCAAAAAGCTTTTCAGCTTCTGCTTAAAGTCATTACGGTCCTTAACCATGAAAGCAACCCGTTCCTCCAATGCTATTCGACCAACTTGAAGCGTATAGGCAAGATCTGTCATATTTAGACTATCATCCTCCTCTAGTTGATTAAGATAGTTTAGAAGCTTCTGCCCATAAGCGAGAAGACGTTCCCCGCTCTTAGCAGAGATAGGCACTAGGATCTTTTGGGATGATTTCGAAAATTTCTCTTGATGTACAATGGAAGGATTCTCCTCCATAATAATATGCACATTTGTACCTGTTGCACCAAAAGAGCTAAGGCCAGCCCTACGTGGCAAAACGACTGTTTCATCTTCTTTTGTGATAGTTGGATTATTCCAGCTTTCTTTTTCTTGTTGCACAAAAAAGGGAGAGTCCTCAAAGTGTATATAGGGATTTAACTCTTCTGAATGTAGGGAAGGCACTAAAGTTTTATGATAAAGTTGTAGTGCGTTCTTAATTAATCCACTAATCCCAGCCGCCGATTCCGCATGACCGATGTTCGATTTAACTGATCCAATAGAACAATACTGCTTATCAGAAGTGTATTGTCGATAAGCCCTGATTAGCCCTTGAATTTCAATTGGATCACCAAGAGATGTACCCGTACCATGTGCTTCAACATAACTAATAGTACGTGGATCAATTCCAGATTTCGCAAGACATGAAGCAATCAAATCCCCCTGTGCCACTGGATTAGGCACAGTAATGCCATTAGCTCTCCCACCATGATTAATGGCACTTTCTTTAATGACAGCATAGATATTGTCCTTGTCTTTTCTCGCCTTGGATAAAGGCTTTAACAACACCACACCAACCCCATCACTTGACACATATCCATCCCCACCTTTCCCAAAGGNNATGACAGTAACCATCTGAGGCATGCATATTTGCCATACCATAGGTTAAGTATTTGTTGGGATGAAGAGATAAGTTCACTCCTCCAGCTAAAGCAACATCACTTTCCCCTTTTCGTATACTGTCGATGGCTAAATGGACGGAAACCAATGAAGAGGAACATACGGTATCAATAGCCATGCTGGGGCCGTTAAAGTTACAAAAATAAGAAACTCGATTGGCAATAGGTGCATAATTAAGCGATAGAGGTAACGGCATTCCCTCCGCTACTGCTTCGGCCCCAATAAGGGTGTAATCTTTATGCATTACACCTGCAAAGACCCCTACAGAGCTTGAATGATTCCCTCCCGAATAGGCTGTCAATGTTTGTGGGGTATAGCCTGCATCCTCTATACACTCCCAACATACTTCCAAAAACAAACGTTCTTGAGGATCAAGGATTTCTGCTTCTCGTGGGGCAATACTAAAGAAATGAGGATCAAAACAATCAGCATTATCAATGAAACCACCCCATCTAGAAATTGGTTTTCCCGATGGAGAGGTAAGATTGTCAAATTTCTTCCAGTCCCAGCGGGAAGGTGGTACCTCTGTAACGCAATCTTTTCCAGCTACTAAATTAGCCCAAAACTCTGAGATGTTAGCAGCACCTGGAAAACGTCCCGCCATACCAATTATCGCAATGTCTTCATCCTGCTCCTGCACATCTGGTGCTTCTTTTGCTAGAAGAACCGGATCACTAACTTCTTCATCCTCTACTTCTACTTCTTCCTCTTGCCCTTCCTCCCACTCGGGTGGCAAGGCGACATGTTCGGCAAAATAACGAGACAATTCCTGGATCGTGCCATACTCAAAGAACAAGGTAGGGCTAACAACGATCCCTAGCTTAGATTCTACTTCTTGGCTAATTTCCAAAAGTTGAGAAGACTGCAACCCAAGCTCAAAATACCCCTGATTTGTTCGAACCTTAGACGACGATGTATTCATATGATGAGCAAAAATATCTCGTAGCATATGTTCATATATCGCTTCCTTCGCACCCTTCTTTCCTTGTTGTTTAGGTATTTTTGTTATTGCTTTCTCTTTTTCCACAACTGATGATGGAACCCGTCCTTGTAACGAAGCAGTAATCTGTTCTTTTGCTCGAATTTTTTTACTAGTGATCCCGAGAAGTTGCCCTATCTGTTTACCTTCCTCGTTATAGAAAAACATATCCAGTGAACAAATATCATTCCCTTTCTTTACAGAGGTAGCCAATGCTCTTACATATACTTCTGTCTGCAAAGGGGCTGTACAATAAAAGGAAGCATAATGTAAAGGCAAATAGAGATCCTCCCCTTGACCTGGTATTTCCCACAGCGCACCTGCTGCCATGGCAGAGCCGTCTATTAATGCTGGATGAAACAAATATCGTTCAGCTTCCTGCTGATGTGTTTCATCCACCTTAATGGCAATAAGGAGCCCCTCTTCATCCTGATAGACATCACCTTTCGCTTTAATGGCCCCGCCATGAACAAGCCCCTGCTCACGTGCTTGTTCATATACCTTATCTAAGTCAAAATGATGACTTGATTCTTTTTGAAGCTTATCTAAATGAATAGACTCATTAAAGGTAACTGTCTCTGGATGTAATTCCGCAGTGATACACACGAAATTCTTTTCATTGTCTTGGAATTCACTTTTCACCTGTATATGCCATTGACCATTTTTTTCTTCAAAGGTAAAAGCTAGCGGTACAGGTTGATCAGCACTGACTGTTAATGGATGTAAGATAGATAAACGTTTTAACATATAATCTTGATGACCTAATCCCACCCGTTCCGCCAATTGATACAAAAGATCGATATAGGCGAGACCTGGCAGCAATGGTTGATCATATACCTTATGATGTTGGATGATAGGGTGATCTACTGTTAACGTCAGACGAAACACATTGGTCATTGAATCTCCCCCCAAACATTTCCTGCAAATTTTATATTATCCTGCTTAACATTTTCTTTCACAAAGGCTTTTCCACTGATCAGTTTATTCTGTAAAACCGGAGGCACCTTCGGGTAAAGAAGGCGATTTTTGTTGGATGCAAAGGATTCAATGATGACATGATAGTTCGTCCCCCCATCTGGAAATGAACTTAAAGCAGCATTCCGTGGTAGATTAGCCGATGTTTTCCATTTTACGGATTCCCGGTTAAACTGAATTCTCGATTGAGCAAAGTCATAATGTTCAAAAGGTTCTCTCGCAGATAAGAATGGAGGTATTTCCCCATAATAAACACTTAATACGCAGCGAATAAAGCTAGCCATTCCTGATGCTAAAAGCAAATGACCAATATTAGGTTTTATAGCTCCTAAATAGACTTGGTCTAATTTCTGATTAGTAAGATCATAAGCTTCGGATAGTGCCTTGATTTCCATGGTATCCATGATGGGTGTGCCACCTCCATTCAATTCGATATAGCCAATGTCCTTTGGCTTCTTACCGCTTAGCTCTAATGCTTCTTTAATCACCTGCTTTTGAGCATGAAGACTAGGAGATCCCGGACCAAGCGTACGACCATCATTATTGACTGCGATGCCTTTCACCACTCCATAGATGTGATTTCCATCTCGAATAGCATCTGATAATCGCTTAACCATTACTACACCAATTCCTTCTCCAAGAACTTCCCCCGTCGACTGTTTGTCCATAATCTCAAACCGACCATTTTGACTTAATATATTCCGAGCTGCAAAGACATCATGGGCCGTTGGGCTTAACAATAAGCTAACGGCGCCGACCAACGCCATATCGATTCTTCCAGCTTGCAGGGCATCTGTAGCCATTAGTAATCCAGACATGCCTGAAGAACAGGCCGTATCAACTACTAAACTAGGTCCTTTAAAGTCAAAAAACTTAGATATATTGGTAGCAAGATAGTTTTGGCCCATCCCTAAAATGGGGTTAGTAGATTGTAAAACTTGATCTAATGGAGCCATCGGCTGTGAACGACCACCAATATAAACCCCTACCGATTTTCCTTGTAAATCACTTTGTTCATAACCTGCATCATAAATCGTTTTAAGGCTTTCTTCCAAAAGCAAGCGTGCCTGTGGATCCATAATCGCAGCATCCGCCTGATTAATATGGAAAAAGTCAGGATCAAATCGGTCAATACCCGTAATCCACCCCCCTTTGTCCACCCGACCATTTTTAGCCATCCAGCGTGTTTTCGGTACAGAACGCAAGGCACTTTTTCCTTGTTTCAATAATTGCCAGTAGGCTTCTTTAGTAGGTGCATCTGGGAAGCGTGAGGCAATGCCAACGATTGCTATATCTTCTTTCTGTTGCATTTGCCCATCTCGAACAGTCACCTTTGGTGAAATTTTTACCTTCTTATCTCTTTTTGTTGCAGATGCCTTTTGAAAAGCAGTACCATGGTGTTCCATTAGATAATTAGCTAAAGCAGCAATGTTATCATGTTCCAAAAGCAACGAAGGGGATATCGTCTGGTCGATTTTCTGCTGAATGACTTGTACAATTTGAGCAATAATAATGGAGTCCACCCCATATTCTGTAAAGGAAATATGCTCATCTGGGGCTTTTATTAGCTTTAATTCTTTTTGAAAAATCTCTTTTAACCATTTTACCGCTTGCGCGCGTTCTCCTAAGACCGTCTCTTCCTTGCTGTGCCCATCTATTTCCTTGATTGTTGGATTCCAGGTTATTGGCTCTTTCCGATATAGGAGTTCATCCAGTTTAAAGCGTCCTGGATCTATAACAGCGGGCATACAGACCGGCTCATCAAGTTGCCTTACCATCTCTATAAGTTGTAATCCATCCGCCGTATTGAGAGATTGTAACCCGGACATCTCATATGCTGGGGTATCTATACCACCTGCCACCATACCTGTTTCCTTCCATGCCGGCCATTGGATCGATTGAATACCAACCTGTCCTTGACCAGCTTGATAATTGGCATAAAAGTCCATATAGGCATTAGCCATTGCATAGTCACTTTGACCCGCTCCCAAATAAGGAATACCATTAGCAACCGAAGAGAATAGTAAGAAAAACTTCAATGGTTCATCTGATAACGCTTGATGCAAATTAGTTAATCCAATCATTTTTGGCTCACAAACCGCCTGTATTTCCTGAATCGTCTTTTTCAGAAAGGAAGGGTTCTCTCCTTTTATACCTGCACAGTGGAATACACCAGTAATTGGTCCCATCTGTTGATGGATTTTGTTTACCATCAGATTTAGGCCTTCACTGTCTGTTAATGCAGTATGATCATAATACACTTGCACTCCTTGATCGTTTAAGGCTTTTAAGTGACGAATCTTCTCAGCACGTTGACTTTCCTCCTCACGTGTAAGAGCTTCAGCCCATAGAGACTGGTCTGGCAATGGCTCTCGCCCCATAATGACAAGTCGTTTGACACCCTGACTGACAACCCGTTTCGCAATTTGTTCCCCAATCCCTCGGGTTCCCCCAGTGATTAGAATCACATCATCTTCCTTAAAAGCTGTCCTACCTTGTTCTTTTGGTTTTGATATTTCTTTCATTTTAGGGACAAAGCGTTGATCCTGACGGTAACAAAACTCCGTCATCTTCTTTTGTTGATCAAACATATCCTTCACTTGTCCCCACAGTCGATTTGGTTCATCAGTGGGACAATCACTATCCATCGTGATAAATGACGTTTGCTTATATTCTGCCCCTAGCATTCGATATAATCCCGCTAGACGGGCACCTTGTAAGGTTGGTTGCTCTATCTTCCAGGACTGTAGACAATGAGTGACTTGTATCACTCTCCAACCATCAGCTTGTCGATGATTGGAGAGTAAGTGTTGGAAAAAGGTGATTTTACCCCATTCGATTCTGGATTCTTGCTCATATATGGCATCATAAGCTGTTAAATCAATCATTCCTTTGAAGTCCTTGTCTGCAATTGTCCCTTTGAGCTGTAGATATAATGTTTCGCCTGCTCCTTCGTTGTAAAAATCCGTTGAAACGCCTTGTTCCACCGATTCACCATGGACAACCGGAATAATTTGAACATCTTGATCTTCCAACATAGGATGGATCAAATGAAACGTTCGACAAGTTGTAAAAACAATCAGTTTCCCTACTAATAACTTGCTGTCCTCCTGAACAGGGTCTGGGCTCCATGTTTTATGAAGGATTTTTTTCTCCTTAGAGAATGGTACTGTCTCCACCTCTTTATTCCTTTCCCTCTTAACCCAGTACCTTTCCTGGGCAAAAGGATAGGTAGGGAGACTGATACGTTTTGGACGATTTGTGGCATATAGCTCCTCCCAGTCAATAGGCATTCCATACACCCACATACTGACTAGCTTATGACATTTGCCTTTTTGCCACCATTGCGATAATATCTTTTGAAAATCATCATCCGTTTTTAGAGCGTCCATTGGTCCTTTTTGCTTAGTGAATTGACCTCTGTACAATCCGGATATTCTTTGTTTCCCATCCAAAAACTCCTTTAATTTTTCTCTGAGTTCTGGAATAGACGTTACTAATAGCCCCAAACGTTCTTCCATGGCATCACGTCCTACTTGTAATGTATAGGCCAGATCCGCCAGTGCCCCATCATCAGGCTTCCAATTGCGAATAGTCCACCATAAGTTTTGTGCCTGCTCTTTCAACCGGCTCTTATCTTTGGCAGATAAGAGAATGATCGCAGGGGAATGAGGGAGAGTGCTTCTATCAATTGATACAGCTTTTGATGTTACATACTCTTCAATTACCACATGTGCATTAACTCCACCAAAACCAAAGGAACTAACACCAGCACGTCTTGGAAGCTCCTTACCCTCTTGATCCTGAAGGGCTGTCCATTCTCGATTGTTTTGAACAATATAGAAGGGACTATTTTCTAATTGAATATAAGGATTGATGACATCCGTATGCAAGGTTTTAACTAACTTTTTATGCTTTAGTTGCAATAATAGTTTAATCACACCAGCAATTCCTGCTGCCAACTCCAAATGCCCAATATTCGATTTGATTGATCCTAAGCCACATTGGGCCTCCTTCACGGTTGACTCTCCTGTTGTCTCGTAGAGCTCGGAAAAGGCAGTCTTTAAGCCATTGACCTCAATAGGATCACCCAATTCCGTTCCAGTACCATGGGCTTCAATATAGGTGACTGTTCTGGGATCAATACCTGCTTTTTGATAGGCATCAATCAGCACCTCACTCTGTGCCTTAGGATTAGGAGCTGTCAAAGAATTAGCGTGTCCGCCATGATTCACAGATGACCCCTTAATCACACCATATATATGATCCCCTGCACGCTCAGCATCTTCTAATTTCTTCATGTAAATCATACCGATTCCTTCTCCACGTGCGTAACCATTCGCCTTATCGGAAAAGGTTTTACAACGTCCATCCTCTGACAGCATATTTGCTTTGCTAAAGCTAATATGCAATTCTGGTGTCAAAATTAGATTAACTCCTCCGACAATGGCTCCTTCACAGTATCCGTTTTGAATAGCATTAACAGCACGGTCAATGGCCACCAAGGAACTGGAACAAGCAGTATCTATCGGTTCACTCGGCCCGTGAACATTCAGAAAATAGCTCATACGATTGGGGCCTAAAGCGGAAGCCATGCCAGTTGCTGAATAGCCTTCCAGTGTAGAGCCAGCGTTTTTAATTACATTGCCATACCCACTGTATCCCATCCCCACAAAGATGCCTGTTTTTGTACCAGTTAAACTTTGTGGAGCGTACCCTGCGTCCTCAATTGCCTTCCAAGCATACATCATCAGCAAGCGTTGCTGTGGATCCATTAACTCAGCCTGGCGTGGTGAAATACCAAAAAACAGTGGATCAAACTGATCAATCCCCTCTATAAAAGCACCCCATTTTACATTCGTTTTATTCGTTTCAGTAGGGTCACCGTAATATTCCCGCCAGTCCCAACGTTCTTTTGGTATTTCTGTAATACAATCCTTACCTAACACAAGATTTTCCCAGAAGTCATCTAAATCTTGCCCCCCTGGGAAGAGGCCACTCATACCGACTATGGCAATATGATCATTTGCTTTCTGTTGTTTGGCGGAGGACTTGTCTGCCACTCTTTCGTTAGACTTTGCTTCAGAATAGCGATGTTGATTACCTTGCTCTTGTTTATTTTCGATAGGTAAGGGCTGTGATCCAACCGTACCTATTGGCTGAAAATGAGCTTGTAACACGTTATAGTAAGTACGAATCAAATAATCTGCTAAATCATTCAAGGTATTGTGCTCAAAGAAAATCGTAGGCATTAATTCCAACTGATAACGCTGATTTAACTCATCTGCTAGCTCTGAAAACGTAATAGAATCAAATCCATATTCGTCAAGTCCTGTATACTTATCTAGCTCATCTATCTCAACATGAATCAACTGAGAAACGACATCAAAAAGGGCTGTCTGTAGACGCTCCTTCAAATCAACAGAAGCCTGGGTTTGGTTTTCGGTTTTGTTCTTTTTCGCTTGAATCACCTCTTGTTCTATTTGAGGAGTTAGTAATCGTTGTCTTATCCTCTTCGTATCTCCTACGGTTACAAGTACTTGTTCATTGTCTAATGCAAATGCTCGGTAAAATGCTTTCATGCCTACTTCATTCAATAATGGCGTCATCCCAAGCTGTCCACTCATCATCTGTTCCTTTGATGAGCTGATTGTCATCCCACCATTTTTCCAATAAGGCCAATTAATAGAAAGAGTTCGACCACTACGCTGTTTGTCTACTACTAAACGATTACGCCAGTACATAAAGTGGTCCATAAAAGCATTAGCAGCTGCATAATCGGCCTGTCCAATACTGCCCCACACCGCTGATCCTGATGAAAAGCAGATGAAAAAATCCAGCGGAACGTCTTGGGTGGCTTGATCCAGATGGATTAAGCCGTCTACTTTGGCTGCCATTACGGCTTCAAGCTCTGCTTTCGTCTTATGACGGATTAAACTGTCCTGAACGACACCTGCACTATGAATAATCCCTTTGATGACGCCATATTTTTGTTTTATT
>JACYYK010005066.1_pt1 | contig 13036 bp, 16 predicted proteins | sample 8236871 | NCBI WGS metagenome assembly JACYYK01 (sample SAMN14103087, study PRJNA606662) | landfill metagenome | isolation source: landfill solid waste inoculated with endophyte fungus Paravalsa indica | place: India:New Delhi, Okhla landfill site | collected 2017-11-05 | reverse complement strand
GAATTTATTCATACTTTAGGAGATGCACATATTTATTCTAATCATATAGAACAGATTAAAACACAGTTAAAACGTGAGCCACGAAACCTACCGAACCTTCATATACAGGATTTCCAAACCATTTTTGATCTGGAAGCAGAGGATATCTCGCTCGAAAATTATGATCCTCATCCAGCTATTAAGGCTCCTGTAGCCGTATAAGAAAGGAGTAAGACGAATGATCTCACTTTTGTTTGCAATGAGTAAGAATCGTGTCATCGGGAAGGACAATGATCTTCCGTGGCATCTACCGAACGACTTAAAGTTTTTTAAAGAATTGACTACTTCCCAAACGGTTATTATGGGAAGAAAAACCTTTCTCTCCATGAATGGTGCGCTTCCAAATCGAGAAAACATCGTCGTAACAAGAGATACTTCTTTCGAGGCACCAAATTGTAAGATCATTCACAGCATTGATGAAATCAGGTCATTAACAGACGCTGAGCCAAATAAAGAGTGGTTTGTTATTGGTGGAGAAGAAATCTTTCAACAGGTATTACCTTTTACTGATCGTATTTACATGACTTATATTGATCATGAATTTGTAGGAGATACTTTTTTCCCTGAGCTTAAGGAAGCAGAATGGAAGACTACAAAGAAGACAAAAGGTATCAAGGATGAGCGAAATCGTTATGATTATTATTTCATCCAATATGATCGTATAAAAGACTAATAATTTTGTCATTATTTCAAGACAAGCCTTTTAAAACGTGATAAGATAGAAAAAGAGTGTTATTATCGTGTTAAAAGATACTATAAAGGTGGGGCAAAGATATGTTATCCTCAATTGGAATACCTGGCTTGATTTTAATTTTAATTATTGCATTAGTTATCTTCGGACCAAAAAAACTACCCGAAATCGGGAAAGCAACTGGTCAAACCTTACGAGAATTTAAGAAATCTGCCAGAGAAGATAAGCAAGACGATCAAAAATAGTCATACGCCAGAGGTGAGAGTATATGTTATCTAATATAGGATTTCCAGGTTTAATCCTCATATTAATTATTGCTTTAGTCATTTTTGGACCTTCAAAGCTTCCGGAAATTGGAAAGGCAGTCGGAAGTTCCTTGCGAGAATTTAAAAAGGCTACCAATGATTTAATGAACGAGGATAAAGAGGAAAAAAAAGATCCATCAAGCAAGTAAGGAAGGTGTAAAAGTGCATACTTTTACATCTTTTTCCTCTATAAGAGAAAGTTTGACGAAGTAGGACGAAAACCTATTCAATATATAGGTTAAATATGAAGGAGTTTTCTAATGAAAGAACAGGATAAATCGTTACCTAATGAAAAGGAGATGGGGTATCTCGACCATTTTGCTGAATTAAGGAAAAGGCTTATATGGACCGCTTTTTTCTTTATTCTCTTCTTTGGATTAGGGCTATATTATGTCAACGATATCCGTAATTTCTTTTTAAACGATATTGATATTACCTTAAATCTAATATCACCTGAAGAGATTATTTGGATCATCCTTACGATTGCATTCACTGTTGCTATTGCAGGCACCTTACCTTTTTTATGCTTACAAATTTGGTTATTTGTGAAACCTGGCTTAACAAAGCAGGAACAACGAGTGTCTTTAGCCTATATCCCGGCTGTTTTTCTATTGTTTGTGGTAGGAATGAGCTTTGGTTACTACATTTTTGTAAAATTAATCTTACCCTTTGTTTTATCATTAAATGATGGCGTATTTGACACCATGTTTACAGTCGAAAATTATTTTCGGTTTATTTTTCGTGTCACACTTCCTTTTGCTATCTTTTTTGAATTACCGATCATTATTATGTTCTTAACAAGCTTAGGGATTCTTACACCACGCTTCTTAAGTAAAACAAGAAAATATGGTTATTTTATTCTTGTGATTATTGGAACTATGATTTCACCACCTGATTTTATTTTGCAAATCGTTGTCGCTATTCCGTTAATTATTATCTATGAGATTAGTATAATGCTATCACGGTTTGTTTATCGAAAAAAACAAGAGAAACATCAAGCTTTTATGGAAGATAATTTGACAGAAGGGGAATAGTGGATGAAATCTTTTTATCAATTTATGATGAGATATCGCGGAAACAAACAATTAGATGATCAAAGGAAATTAGCAGACTGGATGTTTATCGATCATGATTTTCCAAAGCACTCAAGTAGTTATGATGAAATTAGTCGCTATTTAGAATGGAATATTCCTTTTCCAGAGGCTATTCAAACCTTTGATCAATTATGGGATTTATATCAAGAGGAGGGATAAACCATGAAAGGATATGGTTTATCTCTTGTACCGAAGACGCTAAATCTATTTTATTGCAACAATATCACGAATGGATAGATGCTTTTTCTTTTTTGAGTTGTCCAGAACGATGGTAATTTGAGCTGTATATGGCTTCACGGTGTCTACCGTACCTTGAATGGAGTGAATCCTTCTATTTTGATAATAATCAATCGTTAGCTTCGTTTTGTTTAGAATAGCTTGTTGAATTTGATGTTCCATTTCCTCTAATATATCAGATTCTAAAAGCGGCTTGTTCACTAGATTATCCTCTTTCTCTAGTTGCTCTAACATGGTCACATGCTCTGGTAACATAAGGGATGCCCACTTTTTATGCCCTCGATCATTAACCATTATCATCACCTCAAGTTCTATTATACACAAACATACGTTCTTCATCCAGTTCTTTTAACTCGAGATCGGAATTACCAAGAAAGGATTAGTGATATTAATGAAAATTATTCATACTGCAGACTGGCATTTAGGCAAATTAGTACATGGAATCCATGCAACAGCAGATCAAGCCTATGTGTTAGAACAACTAACTTCATTAATAAAGGAGGAAAAACCAGACGTACTTATCATCGCAGGAGATTTATATGACCGTTCGATTCCACCAAAGGAAGCTGTCGAATTATTAAATCATGTTATTAGCGATTTATGTATGAATTTTAAAATCCCTATCCTAGCCATAGCAGGTAATCATGACAGTCCTGATCGCTTAGGATTCGGTACATCAATTTTCCGTTCACAGCAATTTTATTTACATACAACGGTAGAGGAGGCACTTCAACCAGTACCAATTGAGGATAACTATGGCATGATTTATTTTCATTTGATTCCATACTTGGAACCGTCACAAATCAGCGCCTATTTCAAGGATGACACCATTGAGACACATCATCAAGCAATGGAAAAAATAATTCAAGAAATAAAAATGAGAACTCCTTTACACGAAGGGAGACACATTTTAGTAGGACATGCATTTGTTGCTGGTGGAATGGAAACAGACTCCGAGGAACGTCTTACCATGATTGGCGGAACTCCTTACGTTGGCGCCGATTTATTTGATGAGATTGACTATGTGGCTTTAGGCCATTTACATCGACCACAAAAAATAAAGAGGGAAACGATTAGATATAGTGGTTCCATTTTAAAATACTCCTTTTCAGAGGCGGACCATACTAAATCCGTTACGATGGTGGAAATGGATGAAACAGGAGCCTGTGAGATTGAGCAAAGGGCGCTTACGCCGATGAAAGATATGCGAATTATAAAGGGATATTTCGATGATTTAATTCAAGAAAAAGTAATCCCGAGAACAGAGGATTATTTACAAATTCAGCTATTAGACGATGGTCAAATTATGGATCCAGTTTCTAAATTACGAAAACTATTTCCGAACATATTACGTTTAGAGCGAAAGCAATATATGGTAAACACCGTTCTTAAGGACAAAGAAAATATTCGCCAAAAACAGGAGATGTCCCATGAACAACTATTTCATGCTTTCTATCAGGAAATGAAGGGAGAAAAAATCCCAGAAACGAGAGCCCAGTATTTTAACAAAGTGATGCAATCGATTGTAACAGAAGAGAGGGGAAAATAGAATGCGAGTCATTTCTCTGGAACTAGCTGCCTTTGGTCCTTATCGTAAGAGACAGAGGATCGATTTTGATCGACTTGGTCAAGAAATGATTTTTTTAATAACAGGACCAACAGGTGCAGGAAAAACAACTTTGTTCGATGCGATTTGTTATAGTTTATATGGTAAGGCTAGTGGGACAGATCGTGATCATGATAGTTTTCGAAGTCATTTTGCCACAGAAGTAGAGTCCACCTTTGTTTCCTTAACATTCCAGCTTCACGAAAAGTTATATAAGGTAACAAGGACTCCTAGGCAGTTAAAGCCAAAAACAAAGGGGAAAGGATACACCGATGATCCAGCATCTGCCTCTCTGTACATCATGAAACAAAACGACGATTGGGAATTAATTGAATCCAAAATCAAAGAAGTCAATGAGACCATTCAGGCAATGATAGGTTTAGACTATGAGCAATTTCGAAAAATGATAATGATCCCACAGGGGGAATTTCGTAAGCTGATTTCAGAGAATAGTCGCGAACGAGAAGAAGTGCTTCAAAAAATATTCCGAACTTATTTTTATCGGGATATAACAGAAAAGCTAAAAGACGAAGCAAAACAACTGAAAAACTCCCTTATACAAATCGAATGGAAAATGGAACAAGAAATGGAACATTTAGATAGTAAATATATAAACAAAGAGAGCACTCAGTCGATAACAGATCAATTATCTAATGAACTCTACAGTTTAAAGAAGGAAAAAGAAGAAGTAATAAAAAGGATCGAGGAATTTGATCAAGCATATAAGAGTATGCAGGAGCAGATGTATCGAAAGCAAAAATTACTTGAATTATTTGATGAATATGATCAGAGAAAGATAGAAAAAGAAGAGTTAAAAAAGAAAGCACCACAAATGAAAGAAAAAGAAACAACATTCCAGCAAGCTGTGCAAGCAAAGGCTGTAGAACCATTCGAAGAACAGGTGCAGAGGCGAAAAAATGAATGGCAAGAACAACTAAAAAAATCGGAATATTTGAAGGAACAGCATAACCAAGTGAGTCAACAATTTCAACAAGCAGCAGATGCGTTAGAAAACAGTGAAAAAATGGAAACAGAGATGGATGAGCTACGCCTCCGATTAAAAGAATATGAAGCGACTTTAGAAAAACTCAATGACTTCCAAAAAGGTTTAGAACAATTTCAGACAGTCCAACAAAAATTAGCGGAGAAAGAATTACGGCTACGTCACCTAGAAGATAACTTAACAAAGGAACAGCAGAGAAAAGAAGATAGCTTTCAGGCACAAGAAAAGATTCATCAATTAAAACAATCAGTTCTCGTCAATAAGCATAAAGAAGAGCAACTCTCTCAACAAGTACAAACCTATGAAAAAATCTTAGAAGAAGGGGAACAAGAGCTAAAGTTACAGGAAAAATATCAGGGTCTTTTGTTAAAAGCTCAAAAACTCGAACTTGAATTAGACGAGCAAAAAACGAAATGGAAAAAAATCCAAGAAGAAAAACAGCTAAATATCATCGGGCACATAGTAGATGAACTTGTAGAAGGAGAGCCTTGTCCTGTATGCGGTTCTCCGCATCACCCTAATAAAGCAAAAAGCACTATAGCTTCTATCTCTGAGGAGTCCATTGCATTAGAGCAGAAAAAACTGCAGGAACTGGAAATAAGCTCTCAATCGCTTTCTTCAGAAATCAATCAATTATACAATGAAATGCATGTAAAAAAAGAAATGATCCATTATCTTTTCCAGTCCTTGAATATCGAAGTTACTAATCTCTCTCTACCTGAATTAAGAGGAAAAAGAAAAGAAGTAGCGGAAAAGCAAAAGCAACTAAATTTACAGGTAAGAGAAGAAACGGAACAAATAAAAGCAATAGAGGCTACCTATCAGGATCCAGCTAATGTTCAAACAGGCATTGATCAATTATTAAAGAAACAAAAAGAATGGAGAGCAGACCATGAACAAACGCTTCAGCAATTTCAACAAATACAAATTTCACTAGAAACCCTTAAAGAAAGATTACCGAAGGATTTTGATACGGTCGAACAATTTAAAGCAAAAGTCACGGCCATTAAAGAGGAACTAAAAGATAATCTAGCAAAATGGGAGGAACTGCAGAAACACTATGCAAAAATTAGAGATCAGAAAAATCAGATAGAAACAAAAATGATGCAAAGTGTGGAATTTCAGAAGCAGCTAGAAGCTAGTTATGACAAACAAAAAGAAATATTTTTAGCCAAATTGGGAGAATATGGATTTCCTGATATTGCATCATACCAGAATGCTCGATTAAATGAGGAAAATATGAGGAAACTCGAAGCTGAAGTAATACAATTTAAGGAATATTACCAATTCACCAATCAACGAATGGAAGAATTAGAGGAATTACTACGAGGAAAAACAGCTCCTGACCTAACGCTATTAAGAGAAGAATTAAACAAACTTGAAGTAGAAAAGCATACAGTAATGCAACGTAAACAAGCAATTGAATTAGAATACCAACAGTTATTAAAGGTAAAAGATAAACTAATTGGATTGCAATCCGAGTATCAGAAAATAGCTAATCAATATTATGATATTGGTGAATTGGCAGATCTAGCTAGAGGGGAAAATTCGAAGAAACTATCCTTTGAACGATACGTTTTAGCCACTTTTCTTGATGAAATTTTATTACAGGCTAATGTGCGCTTAGATAGAATGACGGATCACCGCTTTCAGCTTTTGCGTAGTGAAGAATTGGCAAAACGTGGTGCACAAAGTGGCTTAGATTTAGAAGTGCTCGATCATTTTACTGGTCGTAAACGCTCGGTTCGCACACTATCTGGAGGTGAAGGATTTAAAGCTGCATTAAGCTTAGCATTAGGGATGGCAGATATAATTCAATCACATGCAGGTGGTGTGCAGCTTGATACGTTATTTATTGATGAAGGATTCGGAACACTTGATGAAGTATCTCTCGAGCAAGCCATCGAATGCTTAAAGGATTTACAACAGGATCACCGTGTGATTGGAGTCATTTCTCATGTTTCCCAATTAAAGGAGGAAATAAAAGCAAAACTCACCATTGACAGCTCGAATGAAGGCTCTATTGCTTCCTTTCACATTGGATAAAGATACTTCAACCAATAGTAGCCGAATATCGAGTAAAACTGTCATATCTCAACAAACGATTAGCGCGAATCGTTCATTTCCTGTCAGTTTCTGCGCTTGCCCAGGAAATATTATGAATGATATTTCCGAAGATGGTTAGAAAAACGCATTCGCTCGTCTTTTGGATGTGTTAGCTTTTCTTATACTTTGAACTTCATAATTTTAGCTTCGTCGCTTACTTCCTGCAAAAAACTTATATTTCCTAACGTATAAAAAAGAAGGCTCTCGTGAGTAGACCACGAAAAAGCCTTCTTTTTATCTACTTAGAAGCGATAAAAGCCTATACCACCTAACCTATAGAGACATATAGTGTTAGCAAGGGAGACTTTTACTAGCAGAGAGAGGATGTGAAATATGTTTCGACCAACTAATCATCAAACACCATTCATGAATCAGCAACCACCGTTTCAACAAGGTAATTTTTTATCTGGAGCACCTCAGCGCGGATTATTTCCACAAGCACCAACAACTAACCCTACAGGATTGCAAGGTCTGATCCAACGCTTTTTACCTTCTTCAAGCGGAATGCAGGCAGGTGGAATAGCAAGTGGAGGAGGGGGATCGAATTTAATGGGAACACTAAATAATGTCCAACAAGTACTAAAAGTGGCCCAACAAGCGACACCACTTATTAAAGAATATGGACCAATGATCAAAAACGCCCCTAAATTAATCAATATGATGAAAGCAATTAACGAAATAAATAGTGAAGAGGAAGATAATACAGACGAGATTCAAGTAGATGATTCGAGCTTATCACCAGATGAGATAGAAGAAAATACAAGGGAAGAGCATGAAACACACAGATCCAGTCAACCAAAAAAATCACAACCTAAATTATTTATTTAGTCCAAACAGACCACTTGCAATTTTACAGTAGGAGAAGCAAAATAAGGGTAACACGTTTTTTTAGGAGGTTGTTTTGATGGAAAAACAATCAAAAGAAAGAGCTATATTTGCAGGTGGCTGTTTTTGGTGTATGGTAGAACCCTTCGATCAACAGCCAGGGATTATTCAAGTAGAATCAGGTTATACAGGTGGAGATAAGCCAAATCCAACCTATGAAGAAGTGTGTTCCAATACAACAGGACATCGGGAAGCGGTAGAGATTACCTTTGATCCAACGATATTTCCTTATGAAAAACTTTTACAAATATTTTGGCAACAAATTGATCCAACCGATGCAGGTGGTCAGTTTCATGATCGAGGCGAATCCTATAAAACAGCTATTTATTATACAAACGAGCGACAAAAAGAGCTTGCAGAGGCTTCAAAACAACAGTTAGAAGCATCAGGGAAATTTACTAAGCCTATTGTGACTGATATTCTTCCAGCAAAAACATTCTACCCGGCAGAAGAAAAGCATCAGGATTATTATAGAAAACAAACATTTCATTATCAGCTCTATAAAAAGGGTTCAGGTAGAGCTGATTTTATCAAAAAACATTGGAACAAGCAGCCAGACCAAACAGAATTAAAACGCAAATTAACTCCATTACAGTATCACGTCACACAGGAAAATGGCACAGAAAGACCGTTTGATAATGAATATTGGGACAACAATGAGGAAGGAATTTATGTTGATATTGTTAGTGGGGTACCTTTATTCTCTACCAAAGATCAATATGACGCAGGGTGTGGTTGGCCAAGCTTTACTAAACCTATCAATCGAAATGCCCTAAAAGAAAATCTCGATACTTCTCATGGCATGCGTAGAATAGAAATTCGAAGCGACCAGGCTGATTCACATTTAGGTCACGTATTTGATGATGGACCGAGGGACAAGGGTGGTATGCGATACTGTATTAATTCCGCTGCCTTGAAATTCATACCAAAAAGTGAGCTTGAGAAAGAGGGATTAAAGGAATATTTGGCTCTATTTGAGTAACTTTTAAGCAGCAAAAGCTTGGCCTAATGCCAGGCTTTTGCTTTCTAAATATGTTCAAGGGAGCTTTAAGCATGAAACAACTTGTCTTTCATTATATATGGATGTATCTTGTATCCTTACTGTCCACAATGATATTCCTATCTTTAGATCTTCCATTGCCTTGGATTTTAGGTCCATTATTAGCAGTATTTATTTTAAAGACGGTTCACGAAAGAGACTATCAATTACACCAATCCATTCGAAATGTAAGCTTTGCTATAACTGGTGTTCAAATCGGAATGACGTTTACTGCAGCAACTATAGGTAAGGTAGTGCCTTATTTTATTCCGTTTTTGCTTTTTACCTTTTTCATTATGATTATTTCGATAGCTAGTGGAATATTACTAGCTAGGATAGCAAAGATAAGTAAAAAAACAGGTGTACTTGGCAGTATACCCGGAGGATTATCCGTAATGGTTGCTATGAGCGATTCAATGGAGGCTAACACTGGGCTTGTAGCTATTTTTCATACGATTCGATTAATGGCGGTTCTCTTTATCGTACCAATTATTGCCTCTTTTTTATTTTCATCAAGCAGCAATAATGCCGGTAGTATAGTAGAGGAACCAATGATTTCGGGTCAATATTGGACCATTGCTATTTATGGATTGCTTTTTTACTTCGCTTATTTATTAAGACATAAAGTTCCGGCATCTTTTGTGCTTATACCTATGACTATCATCGCTATACTAAAAATTTTTTCGATACCAGTGATGGACTTACCTAGTTCGTTCTATCATTTTGCTCAGCTTTCTATTGGCATCCATTTAGGTTTATCTATCGATTATCGAGATGTGAAAAAAGCTGGTAAATATACTGGTTTGTTCTTTTTAATAACCTGTTTCATTATCTTATTATCGATCTTATTTGGTTATATTTTTGCTTCTTTTTCGAATTTGAGCTTTGCGACAGCCATGCTAAGTCTTGCGCCAGGAGGATTAGTAGAAATGGCACTGACAGCCCATGAAGTAGACGCAGACCCTGCAATTGTTGGTTCCTTACAATTAGTGAGGATGCTTATCATTATTTTATTATTACCTATAGTTTTAAGTAAATATTGGAAAACAAGAACATAAGTATACCATAAGTTTATTATGTAAACTAAACAGTTACTTGTATTTATCTACCAAAATGTTTATCATAGAAAGTAAGGAGGTTAGTTAGAATGATTCATCATACTTGGGAAAAAAATGAAACCATGAAACACATTAAATGTGTACATACAAACGCTAAAAAATATAAAGTGAATTCCGTTTTGACCGTTGGAAATGTATATGAAGTAAAAAACGAAACAGAGGAGTTTTACTTTGTTATAGATAACACGAAACGTATTGCTGGATTTAAAAAAGATTATTTTGAATTAGTCGAAAATGTTTAATTGAAATTCATATTGGATAAAATAAATGGTAGGCTTTTTCTGATATTCTATTAAAGATCTTTCAAAGATTCCGCCTAGGAGCTGATAAAATGAAAAGAATTCTATTGATACGTCACTGTCACGCAATGGGACAACACAAGGATTCTCCTTTGTCTAAACAAGGAAATCTTCAGGCCTATGAATTAGCAAACCTATTAGAAAATCTTAGTTTTCCAATTGATCGGATCATCACAAGTCCTTTTTTACGTGCAAAGGAAACCATTAAACCATTTGCCAATCGTACTGGTTTACCAATTGAATGTGATGAAAGGTTAAAAGAAAGACTTTTAAGTGAACAGCCAATTGATGATTGGATGGATGTGTTGGAGGAATCTTTTCATAATGATCAGTTTAAATTACCTGGTGGGGAATCATCTAGAGATGCTTACGAACGAGCTGATCAACTCCTTACTGATTGTTTAAATAATGATGATTTTGAGAATACTATCATCGTAACACATGGAAACTTGCTAGCACTCATGCTAAAAAAATTCCAGATTGAATTTGGCTTTCATGAATGGAAAACCTTGACCAATCCGGATGTCTTTTTCGTTCAACGTGTTGGAGGCGAGTTCATAGTGGAAAGGCTTTGGAAGGATCGGGATTAGAGAGCTTATCAGTAGATCCATGCTGAGATGTTGACGTGCCATTCCTTGAATTTATTGTGAAATCATCGATATTGGCATGCGAAGTTTTTATAATTATGATAAAATATAGGTGAAATAGAGATACTTAGGAAATTGACCAAAGGAGGGGACAGTCATGGCGTTTGTAATAACTTCACCTTGTAAAGAAGAAAAAGCAGGCGAATGTGTTGAAGTTTGTCCTGTTGATTGTATAGAAGAAGGAAAAGATATGTTCTATATTGATCCAGATATCTGTATAGATTGTGGAGCTTGTGAAGCAGTTTGTCCAGTAGAAGCTATCTATATGGAAGACGAGGTTCCAGATAATGAGCATGAATATATTGCATTGAATCGTAAATTCTTCGAGGAAAACTAATACATATTAAAACCGCTATTTCGATAGCGGTTTTAATATTTTATCTCGAATCGTTGATAATCATGATCTTCTAATGGCAATTCTTCTATATCAATACTACTAACCTTTGCAAACATGGAAGGACCTTGTCTTATCTTTTGTAAAAACCTCTCCATATTACCCACATCACCTTTTGCTTTGATTTCAACAGATCCGTTTGAGAGATTTTTCACCCAACCAACAATTTGGTATTCTGCTGCGGTAGCTTGAGTGAAATACCGAAAACCAACTCCTTGTACTCTCCCATTCACGATAGCATGTATATGTCTCATCTGTTCATCACTCCCTTCTGTAAATGGTATCACGTGTAAAAATAGATCGCAAAGTAATCGCTAAAATCCAATTCATAAACTTTTATACAATGGGGAAGCTATACATAACAAAAACGTGAAGGTTTATGGAGGTATAATATGAAGCAAAAGCATTTTCCGATATGGCAAGAGGGAGATATAATGCCAGCCTTTCCTCAATTAAAAGAAAATATTAAAACAGAGGTAACAGTAGTTGGTGGGGGAATAACAGGGATCACCACTGCCTATTTATTAGCTAAAAAAGGGGTTAAAGTTGTGTTGATTGACCGTGGTAAATTGACGAATGCTACAACTGGCCATACAACAGCTAAAATAACCGCACAGCATGGTATCATCTATCATGAGTTCATGTCTCATTTTAGCCATGAAGAGGCAGCATTATATTACGAAAGTCAATCAGAAGCGTTAAAATCTATCCGAAATATTATCCAAGAAAATCAGATAGAGTGTCATTTCGAAGAGCAGGATGCTATCCTTTTAACAAACAATGATAAAAACCGAAGAAAATTGGAGCAAGAATTCGAAGCATATACTGCATTAAATATTGATGGGGAAGAGTTAACACAATTACCTGTAGCATTCCCTATGAAATATGCGATAAAGATGAAGAATCAAGCACAATTTCATCCGATCTCCTACTTAAAATCTTTAGTCGATGAAATTATCGAAAATGGCGGAGAAATTTATGAGAATACATCTGCCTATGATATTGAAAATGCTGATCATCGAATAGTGAGAACAAAGGATCAACACAGTATAATTTGTGATCAAGTGGTGATTGCTACACAATTTCCATTCTTTGAAGGAGAAGCTTTTTATAGTGCACGTATGTATCCTTCTCGCTCATATGCTGTTGCATTCACTTCTAAAAATCCATATCCAGGGGGGATGTATCTGGATGTAGATGAACCAGTTCATTCCTTACGTACCTTAAAGTTAGATGGAGAGGAATACTGGATATTTGGTGGACAAAATCATAAAACAGGTCAATACAAGCATGATGTAGCCCCTTTACAAAAATTAAAGGAGTTTGCTTCTAAACATCTAAAGTTGACAGATTGGCAATATGAATGGTCTGCCCAGGATTATACTACGTTAGATAAATTACCATATATAGGGAGACTTAATAAGAATCGTCCCGAGATTCTAGTTGCAACAGGTTATCGTAAATGGGGTATGACAAACAGTATGGTTGCGGCAAAAGTTCTAACAGACCTGATCTTAAATAAAGAAAATCCATATATCGACTTATACCGGCCTACGAGATTCCATGCAGATCC
>JACYYK010000695.1_pt1 | contig 13072 bp, 13 predicted proteins | sample 8236871 | NCBI WGS metagenome assembly JACYYK01 (sample SAMN14103087, study PRJNA606662) | landfill metagenome | isolation source: landfill solid waste inoculated with endophyte fungus Paravalsa indica | place: India:New Delhi, Okhla landfill site | collected 2017-11-05 | reverse complement strand
CCTTGCGTCCCTTGCCCTCTTCCACGCGGATCAACATGCGGGTCGAGTCGATGTCGTCGATCTTGAGATGCGCGACCTCTGAAACACGCAGACCCGCGCCATAAGCGACCCCCATCCGTGACGAAGGATGGCGCCTTCACGACCGGATTGACGGCAGCAAACGCATCGAAAGTCGAAAACACCGACAGGGGCTCATGTTCGAATTCGATGTTCTGAATTTTCATCGAGATTGCGACGCGCCGCACATAGGGTGAATCCAGCATTCCAATCAGCCTCATCCGGCAACTAGCCACACGGCCCCGTTGCTGGAGGACATCGATCTGCGCCGCTGTGACGTCGGCGGAGCGCGTCAGAAACAAGCTTCACGAGCGTCTGCGCAAAAGCCGCGATCAGAGGCTATAGCGTAGCCGTAGTTTTCTACTTCCTCGGCCTCGGCGCGCATGGCGAACCAGCACCTGATCGGGCGCTTCGACCTGATCCTCACCGAGGTGATGGACCGCCTTTAGCGTGACCAGGAGGACATCGCCGGTATCTTGGCAACGCCGCGCCAATGCCTTGCTGGTTCATCGGTTTGGTCGATAATTGTGTCGTTGTTCTAGGGTGCCTGAACGCCTGATAGCGCAGGGGGCAGCCAATACCGGGTTCTGAAGCAGTGCCAGCTCATTCAGATCAAAGCGCGCATAAATGCGCTGATCAACTCTTCAGCCTGAACATCCTTTGGAGTTCGCCCCTGAAGAGCGAAGCCGGACCATAGGGCGGAGAACCCTAGCGACATCAGCACCGAGGACACTCGTGTTTCCAGTCCGTATTCTTCGCGAAATCTCTCGATCGCCCGTACGATAAGATCGTGCTGAAGGGCACGAAACCGGTCGTAGATCTTGCCGAACTCGATATCCCGGAGAGCGTGAACCTGGAATTCGAGCATCACGAGAGTCGCGGCATTATCGTTCTGCATGGTTTGCAGCCAGACGCCCAGCCTCTTTATGATGGCCTCCAACGGTCCCTCTCCGAGCAGAATGGACTCCATCCGGTCAAGGCGCTGGCGCATCTGCCTTTCCATTACGGCTTCGAGAAGGACGGCACGCGTGGCGAAATTGGAATAGAACGCGCCCTGCGTGTAGCCCGCCCGTTCCGTGATGCGACGGATGGAGGCTCCGGAAATACCGTTCTCAAAAATTTCCGCATTCGCCGACGCGATCAGCGCCTCTCGCGTCATGCGTCTTCGGTCGGCATGTCTCATTGCGCTGTTCCTGCTCACAGATCGTCGGCTTTATATATCACTTGAAATACACATATCAATTGATATACATCATGGCAGATCAGGGATACCGCCGTCATGAAATCGAAAATCGCTCCTATTGTCGTCGTCGCCGCCCTTGCCGGTGTTGCAGCCATATCCATCTGGGTGTCGCTGACGCCCTCCCCCGTTCTCGTTCAGGGTGAGGTGGAAGCCACGCGTGTGGACATCGCGCCGAAAATCGCGGGCCAGATCGCGGTGGTTCACGTCAGCGAAGGTGAACGCGTTGACGCGGGCGCGCTTCTGGTCGAACTCCAAAGCCCGCAACTCATGGCCGGCCTCGTCTCCGCTGAAGCCGCCGCCGGGGTTGCGCACGCTGATCGAGATCGCATCAACAGCACACGGCCCGAGGCAATCGCCGCGCGCCGGGCAGAACTCGAAAAGGCTGAGGCAGACCTCTTGCTTGCGCAGCAAAGCTATGACCGCGTATCGGTTTTGACCGAGCGTGCGGCGGCCTCACAGCAACAACTGGACAGCGCCGATAACTCCCTTTCGGCCGCGCAAGCAGCGGTCGCCGTCGCCGAGGCCAACCTCAGGCTGGCGATCGAGGGAGCAAGCCCTGAGGAACGTGCGGTTGCCGATGCGCAAGTTCAACAGGCTGAAGCCTCTCTCGACCAGATTCGTACGGATGTGGCGGAATTGACGGTGAGTGCCCCGATAGCCGGAGAAATCGTGAGCCGGGTCGCCGAGGTCGGCGCGCTTGCGGCCGCAGGGGCGCCACTTCTGTCCATCGTTGATCTGGACGATATCTGGTTCGCGTTCAATCTGCGTGAAGATTTCCTAGACGGGTTGCAGGTTGGTGACGTGCTGCTGGTCGACGTTCCCGCAGCCGGTCGGAATGACGTCGAGGTCCGGATCACTTCGATCAGTGCATTGGGCGCATACGCAAACTGGCGGGCAACGCGGGCAACGGGGGATTTCGACCTACGCACCTTCCAGATCCGTGCCCGGCCTGCCGAACCCATCGAAGGCCTGCGCCCTGGCATGAGCGCCATCATCGACTGGCAGGCCGGTCATGTCAGCCGTTAGGATGGAGGTGCAGCCCGGGTTCATGATAGTCGCGCGACGTGAGGTGCGCCGCATCGCCCGCCGTCCCGCACTGTCCTTTTTCGTCCTGTTGTTTCCGCTCTTGATCTTTGTCACGCTCGCCTCGATTTTCCGCGCGGGCGTGGTGACCGACCTGCCAGTGGCGGTGCTCGACCTCGATCGCAGCACCCTTTCACGCCAGATCGTGCAGGCCGTGGATGCGGCGCCCGAGGTCGCCATCGCCCATCGCCCTCTCCATCTTTCCGAGGCGCGCCATCTCGTTCTGAGCGGGCAGGCCTATGGAGTCGTGCTGGTGCCCGCAGAATTCGAGCGCGATGTCCGGGCCGGCCGGCGCCCAGAGGTGGTGCTGTTCTACAACAACCAGTTCATGACCCCCGGTAGCGCCGTGGCACGCAGCGTGCAGACGGCGCTCGGCAATGTGAACGCCGGCATCGCGGTCTCGATGCGCATCGCGCAAGGCGAAGCCAGCCATCACGCCATAGAGGCGGTCAATCCCATTCCGGTGCAGCAGAGCCCGCTCTTTAATCCCACGCTCGACTACGTGCATTTCCTGCTTGCCGCTCTGATGCCCGCTGCGCTGCAAATTTTCATCTGTGCGGCGACCGCCTATGCGATCGCGCTCGAACGGATGCGGCCAGGCGGGCTGAAAGACTTCGCGCAACTCGGTGGCGGCATGCTTCCCGCGATGCTCGGCAAGCTGTTGCCCTACACCGTCATCTTCGCAACCGTTCTTGCCGCTGGCGACGCATTGCTGCTCTTTGTTTACGGCATGCCCTTCAGTGGCAGCATGCCGATCTATCTGGCCGGTAGCCTACTGTTCATCATCGCCTACCAGATGATCGGCGTTATTTTCGGTCTTGCCGCGTCCTCGGTTTCGCTGGCGCTCGGCGCGGCCGGCATCTTCACCGCGCCGGCCTTCGGGTTCATCGGTGTCAGCTTCCCGCGTCTCGCCATGCACGGCTTCGCGACGTTCTGGAGCACTCTTCTGCCGCTCACCTGGTACATGGATCTTCGCATCGATCAGATGCTGCGCGGCGTGCCGGTTGATATCTCGCTTGCATCTCTGGAAGTTCTGGGATGGTGGACACTGGCCTATGCGGTTCTCGCGGGCATGCTGCTTATCGTCCGGCGCCCCCGGGCGACCTTACGAGAGGCGAAGGAGGTCGCGTCGTGAGCGTTTGGCTCAGAGAGTTCCGGTGCGCCTTTGCGGCGATATTCAAGGACCGGGCCGCCTTTTCGGTCATGGTGCTTGCGATCATCATTTATGGCTTGCTGTATCCCCAGCCCTATCTGGGCGAGGTGGTACGCGAAGTGCCGGTCGTCGCGATCGATCAGGACAATTCCGCTACCTCCCGGGAGTTTTTGCGCCGTATCGGAGCCTACGATACAGTTCAGATCGTCGGTTCTGTTCCCGATATGGTGGCCGCGCGACGCTCGCTTCAGGAGCGGCAGGCTTTCGCAATTGTCGTCGTTCCGAAGCTCTTCGAGCGTGACCTCCTGGCCGGACGCAGCGCGCCCATCGCCGCATATGGCGATGCCAGCTACTTCCTGCTCTACAACTCGACCATGACCGCCATCACCTCGGCCGCACGCGAGATAGGCGCGGAAATCGCCGCCGGTCGCATGGTGCAGCAGGGCATGGGCACCCGGGCGGCGGCTAGCATCCAGCCCATGACGGTAACGGCGGTCCCGCTTTTCAATCCCGAGGGCGGATATGCCAGCTATGTCGTACCCGCCTCGGTTGTCCTGATTCTGCAACAGACGCTTCTCATGGGGGTCGCTCTTCTAAATGCCGGCACGGCAAACGTCCGCTACACGTCACGGCCTTTCACCGTTCTCACCGCCCGGGTCACCGCCTACAGCCTGCTTTATGCCGTTTGGATGCTGGCCTATCTGGTCTTGTTACCGGTCATTCTTGGCGTGCCGCGCATCGGCAGTCTGCTCGATCTCTTTGTCGTCGGCATCCCCTTCATTCTCTCAACGATCTGCCTGGGCCTCCTCATTGCGAGCATCCTGCCGGTCCGCGAATGGGCGGTATTGGCGATGATGGCGATCGGGATGCCCCTGTTCTTTCTGTCCGGCGTCGCCTGGCCTGTCGAGATGCTGCCCCAATGGATGCAACGGGTTGCGCTGGCCGCGCCCAGCACCTCGGCTATTCCCGGCATGGTCCGCGTCAATCAGATGGGCGCGTCCTGGCACGATGTCATGACTCTGGTCACGACGCTCTGGCTCCTCACTGCCGGCTACGCGGTCGCTCTCGCCGGCCTGCACTTCCGCTCCGCTCGGAGAAGACGCAGGTCGGCGCGTGAGGCTGTCGCCGAAATATAGGCCGGGGACTATTCCGCCCAGCCCTTGCTGCCGATCCAGCGCAAGGCCGAGATGGACGGCATAAACATATACTCACCGCCGCGCAGCCGGTTGAATGTCGTCACGCCGTCGACGCGGCGGCGGACCGGGCTGGCGGGTATGGTGAACCTGCCAGGCTCGTCATGCAGTCCCACGATCGGATCACGCTCGACGCCAAGGTCGATGAAGTTGCCCCGGTTGATCCATTCGTGCTGGAGAAACTCGATCGTGTCGTAAGCGCGCGCGCTGATGAATATGAAGAACAGTCCGCGCTCGTCGGGCTTGTCGTCGGTCGCGGTCACATCCGCTGTCCATTTCGGCCCGAAGGTCGAGGAGCGGCGAATGATCCGGTGAATGTTCTCGTCCGTGAGGATGCTCAGGTCGCTGCCTCGCGGATTCATTCGGCGCATATGGCTACTTCGACATCCTCGCCATCAAGTAACGCGATGTGACAGGAACAAGAGGCGCCTGGTGCAACGCATCAGGCGCTTTGCCGAACGAATTTAGATTCACCGTGAAGCGGTCGTTCGAGTAACTGCAGCGAATTAGCGCTTTGTCCACATAGCTGCATTCAGGGGCGGGTCGCGGGAACGGCAGGTTCCCACCCCCGTTGCAGCCCCTGTGAGCTAGTGGCCATCCTTGCGAAGCGGTCATCCATTGTGAGCGAATGACCGCTCCTTGTTCAGATTTCGGTCCGTTCAGCCAGTAGCAGCGCATCCTCGATGTCTACACCGAGATACCGCACCGTGTTCTCGATCTTGGTATGTCCCAACAGAATCTGGATGGCGCGCAGGTTACCGGTCGCCTTGTAGATCATGGCCGCTTTCGTTCTTCGGAGAGAATGCGTTCCGTAGTCTGATGATCGAAGACCGATGGCTGTGACCCACTCATCGACCAGACGGGCATACTGTCGCGTGCTCATATGGTGATCGTGATCGACGCGGCTTGGAAACGCATAATCACCGACACTGCCCGCTCGCCTCTCAAGCCAGTTGAGAAGGCTGGCTCTTACATCGCTGGTGAGTTCGAATTGGACAGGACGCCCGGTCTTCTGCTGAACCACCGTTGACCGGGTTCGAATTTCCGGCCCCGCGACCAAGTCACCGGTCTTGATCTTGACCAGATCGCATCCGCGGAGCTTGCTGTCGATCGCGAGATCGAACAGCGCACGGTCTCGAACCCGTCCTTCCCGATCCAGGAAGAAACGGATTGCCCAGATTTGCTTTTGCGTCAGGGGACGCTTGGTCCCCACGGTCTTGCCTGCATTCCATGCAGCCCGTCCTCGGGCTGCAGCATCATATCGTGAGTATCCCATATCAGGTCTCCATTGGCCGTGATTGGCCAAAAGAGAAACGCTGAGACCGGCGGTCGCGGCGCCGTTTGCTGTCGGTCCGGTATTGGCAAGGAAACGAAGTAAGCAGACGTTCGGCAGCCGACGCCAAAGCGGTCTTTAGCAGCCAATCTGTGAAATCCTTGAAGCTGCCAGCAGTATCAACTGAGGCAAAATGGATTGGGTTCCGCGTGGTCCTCTCCCAGTGCGGCTTCAAGCCTGTGAGGCGGGTGGGGGGCGCAGATCGCAGGCACCACCAGACAGTCTCTGAATTTGGAAGACTTTAGGCTATGAGATGCAGGTGGGGACAGCGTGTTGATATTTACCCACCATAAACCATCATGAGTGACAGCCTTTTGCGCTGCCCCAATGGTGTCACGCAGCCGCGGTCTTTTCCGCCGCGTGTAAATTTACACAAACTGGAAAGAGAAAAATGATGCGTCACTTCATCAATCTGGCGTTGCCAGCGTGCCTCGTCTTCTGCCCTGTTCTGGCAAATGCGGCTGATCACCCCGAACTTGCTGTTGCCGTCGATCACGCGTTCGCGCCGCTCATGGAAGAGTACGACGTCCCCGGCATGGCAATAGCCATAACCATCGACGGCCAGCACCACTTCTTTAACTATGGGGTCTCCTCATTGGAGACCGGAGACCCGGTCACCGAGCACACGATTTTCGAGCTTGGTTCGGTGAGCAAGACTTTCACGGCAGCACTGGGCGGCTATGCCCTGGCGCGAGGCGAGCTCACACTCGATGAGACGGCATCGCGCTACATCCCTGAACTTGAGGGATCGCCTATCGACGAAGCCACACTGGCGCATCTGGCAACCTATACCGCCGGCGGGCTGCCACTCCAGTTCCCTGATGGCATCGCCACGGACGAAGAAGCTTTGTCCTATCTCGCCGGGTGGCAGCCCGATGCGGCCCCGGGTGAAGTCCGGCGCTATTCCAATCCCAGCATCGGGTTTTTTGGCCATCTGGCAGCACGCGCGTTGGACGACGAATTTTCCAAACTGCTGGAAGAAAAGATCTTGGCGGGTTTGGACCTAGATCACACGTTCGTTCGGGTGCCGGAAAGCCACATTGCCTCGTACGCCTGGGGCTATGACGCCAACAATCAACCCATCCGGGTCAATCCCGGCCCTTTTGACGACGAGGCTTATGGGGTGAAGTCCAGCGCCGAGGATATGATCGCCTTTGTGGATGCAAACATCCATCCCGAAGTGCTTGATCCGGATTTGCAGCATGCCATCGAAGCCACGCACGTAGGCTACTTCAAGGTTGGCCCTATGACCCAGGGCCTGGGGTGGGAGCAGATGCCATATCCGCTGACGGCGGAGGAACTTCTGGCGGGCAATTCCAGAACTATGGCGATGGAGCCCAACCCAGCTGCGGCATTGGCAGCAGATGAGGGAGCGTCAGGAGCCACCCTCTTTGGCAAGACCGGGTCAACTAACGGTTTTGGCGCGTACGTGGCCTTTGTTCCAGAGGAAGCTATCGGCGTCGTTATGCTCGCTAACAAGAACGTGTTCATGCCAGCACGGATTAATGCCGTGCACACGGTGCTTGAAGCACTCACTGCCATGGATTGACCTTGACGCTGTGAGTGATTTGCCCCGCCGGCCATCCGGCTGGGGCCGGTGACGCATTCCGTGAGGCGTCTGCTTTCCGAGGTGTCTGCCGGAAAGCAGACCGTCCGTTTGCCACCCCATTTGAGACATGGTCCATAAATGGGCGGAGGAACCGGCCGGCTTTTCCTATACTTCCGCTGACCCCCCCATTGGGGCCGATCTCTCCGTTCCCAAAGAGCAGACATACTAGGCTGGTCCCAATAGCTTCAGCGCTTGGTAGGCTAGCTGTCGGTTGATGCCGAATTTCCCGCCACCCATGCGCCGGAACAGGGCGCGTGCCAGCAGTTTGAATGGCCCGACCAGATGGATACACCGCCAAAAGCTTTTCGCGGCGCTGGCGATGGGTCTTGGGACTGCCCAGAGCGCCGATATAAAAGCCATCAGCGGCCAACGCCTTCTGGAGAACGCGAAGCTCCCAATCATGATCGTGGAAAAGGAGAACCGTTGCCGTCCAGCGGTCGATGGGCAGCGCCCAGTTCTGCTCAGGGCTCGTCAGGGCGAGAGTGGGAATGCGCAGGGATGCCAGGATAGCCAGGCTTTCGGACGAAGGGCTGGCAACATGCAGATCGAGTCCGGCCGCATGGGCCGTTCGCGCCGTCGCCTCGAGTTCCTGGCCACGGCCGATCAGAAGCGCTCGGGTTCGAGGGGCAAAGCGGCGCATAAAAGCGCCGTCATGCCATCCGGTCATCGCGCCGGCCTCCAGCGTGATCCCCGTCTGGCCATTGGGGTGCTGCACGAGGGCGAACGAGCGCCGCTCGGCGATAAGTCCAAGCGCCTGCTCAAGAACGGACGGCTCGGGCGCTACATGGACCAGAACCTCGCCTGCCCTCCACACGGAAACTGAATGTCTATGGCCTTCGCGCCGCGACCAAACCGCAATATGGCATCGCGACCGCCAGCAATGACGCCCGTGACTTCGGCGGCGATCGCCGGTTCGACACAGCCGCCCGATATCTGTCCCTCGAACCTTCCGTCGGCCAGCACCGCCATCTGGGTTCCCACCGGCCGCGGAGCACCACCCTCGATGCCGACGATGGTGACCAGGGCGCGGGGATGCCGCGACGCATGTGATCGAGCAACCAGGCGAGTGGCGCTTCCTCAATATCGGCGAGCCCTGTCGAATGGAACGGCGCGGACGGCAGTTCGAGCGATGCAGTCACAGATTTCCTCCCCTGTGCTCATCGAATTAGTAAATGCATCGAGGGGATCGTCAAGGCGGGTATTGATCGGCCAGCCTGCGGGGTTGGGGCGTTCTCAGACGGCTCTATGGATGTTGTAGGTCAGCCATCCGACGCCAGGCACAGCGATATCGAGTCGATGCAGCCCGAGAAATGCTGCGCCCTCCGATAGTCCGCTGGAACGTTCGGAGAACTGGATAACCGAACAGATTAAACATTGAGTCTGACACCTCTCCTCCATCACATTTTCGCAAACCGAGCGCCGCAATTCAGAACGCTTTTTGATCGCCCTGGGGTATCGCAATCTTTCAATCTGCAAATTATGACGAAACTGTCATACTTGATGTGGTCAAGCCCTCCCCCCTTCGCTATGGCAGGAGAAACTTTATCTTTCTAAGAGGGCAGCACTGCGCATGGCGAAAGCAGCGATCGACAAAGATCTCAAGCGCGTCCGACAGCTTAAGCAAGCGACCGACGAAAGCGCCCGCGCCATAGTTGCTCCCGGCTTGGCATTGCTTTTTCTCTTGGCGGCATTGCTTTGGGCCATCTTTGCGGCCACCAGCGGGCCGCTGAGTTATCTCGTCGTCATCGCGACGGTGATCGCCGCTTATATGGCACTCAACATCGGTGCGAACGACGTTGCCAACAATATGGGCCCCGCAGTGGGGGCCAAAGCGCTGACCATGGGCGGTGCGCTGGCGATAGCCGCCATCTGTGAAGCGGCCGGCGCGCTCCTGGCCGGCGGCGATGTCGTTGCGACCATCTCGAGCGACATAATCGTTCCAGGCGCCCATATCGACAGCGACACCTTCATCATGGTGATGATGGCCGCGCTGCTTTCCTCGGCGCTGTGGGTCAATCTTGCCACGATTATCGGAGCACCGGTCTCGACCACTCATTCCGTCGTTGGGGGCGTCGTTGGCGCGGGTGTCGCCGCGGCAGGCTTTTCGGCGGTCGTCTGGCCGACCATCGGAACCATAGCCGCAAGTTGGGTGATCTCCCCTGTACTGGGGGGCGTCCTCGCCGCTGTTCTGCTGGTCGTGGTCAACGCCACCATCTTGAGTCAGAAGGAAAAGGTGTTCTCGGCCCGTATATGGGTCCCGGCCTTTGTGGGCGTGATGATCGGCATCTTTGCCATGTACATGGCGATGAAGGGCCTTGCCCGCGTCTGGAGTCCAGAGCCCCACATCGTGCTGCTGCTCGGGCTCGTCGCCGGTGGGCTCGGCTGGCTTCTGGCACAGCCCTGGGTCAGATCCCGCACCCGCACGATGGAAAATTCCAACAAGCAGGTGGGAACACTGTTCCGTCTGCCACTGATCTTTGCAACGGCGCTCCTGTCCTTTGCGCATGGCGCCAATGATGTCGCCAACGCCGTAGGCCCGCTCGCGGCGATTGTTGCCACTGTTCAGGAAGGCGTCGCCAGCGACAATGTAGAGCTGCCGCTTTGGGTGCTCGGCATTGGTGCGCTGGGCCTTGCTTTAGGGCTGGCGCTGTTTGGGCCGCGCCTTATCCGCACGGTTGGTGAAAGCATTACCAAGCTCAACGAAATCCGGGGCTATTGCGTCGCACTATCAGCAGCAACCACGGTGCTGGTCGCCTCTGCGCTGGGCCTGCCGGTATCTTCAACTCACATCGCCGTCGGCGCGATCTTTGGGGTTGGCTTCCTGCGGGAGCAATTTTCCAACAAAGGTATTCGAAACAAGGCGGTAAGCCCGGAGGGCGTGTTCCTGCGTACCGACCATCTCAACCGGACGCCCGGTGAGGCGATTGCAAACTTCCAGAAGCGGCAAAAACGCTACCTCGTGCGCCGCCGGCATGCGTTCTCGATCGCGGCGGCTTGGATCATCACGGTTCCTGTCGCCGCACTCCTGGCCGGAGTAATCTATTGGGGAATGGTCCTGTTGTTCGGCATCTGAGCTTATTGGGTTCGAAACGCTGTCCGTGTCTTGGGCGAAACCTCTGAACGACTCGTTTCGCGCTGAGCTAACAACAGCGCAACATCGGCAAGCCCGTCATGAGTGATCAGTCGTTTAGCCTCGGCGAGCACCGCCCAATGACGGTAACGTTGCCCCATTTCCTTCCAGTCGTCGCGCTGGTGCGTGACCAGCATCGGGAACATCTTCACCTCGACTGGTTGGGGACGTTCGTCGGTGATGGGAAGGAAATACGACCCGATCGGGCTCTCTTCGATTTCACCTTCGACCCCAGCTTCTTCATAGGCTTCATGCGCTGCGCTCTCCCAAGGAGTCTTCCCCGTCATCAATCCGCCCTTGGGAAATATCCACTTTCCCCGCCCGCGCGACGTGATGAGTAAAAACACCATCTGTCCGTCAACGATTGTATAGGGAACGGCTCCGTATTGCGGTCCAGCCGGGTCGAGAGGTAGCCGGGGGAATAGCATCCTGAGAAAGCGAATAGGCACGAATCAACGCTCCAGTGACAGTCATTGCTGAATGAACAAGATTCAGTTGGCGCTAACGACGTTAACATCGCCTGCTCGATCGCGTCCCGGCGCCTAACAGAGGCAATTATTGCCAACTTGCCGATTTTACACGCTCTAAATGGCCGCCGTCCCACTTCAGCGCCCAAAAGCGAGTGGGCAGAAAACCACCCCATGCCGGCCATCCCGCGGGGGATCCCCATCACAAGCGCAACGGCGCAATCGGGGCCGAGAGCTGCAGTCCGGGCTCGGCGAGGAATTGGGGAAAGCCGACATCGGGCATTCGCCCCCCATTCAGACATCTGCTGAGGCTGCAAGGGTGCCCGCAACCCGCCGCTTGCGTCAGACGTGACAGAGGATGTTGACCAGCTTTCCAAAAGGATCGCGCACAAAAAAGCGCTCGACACCCCAAGGCTCCGTTACGGGGCCATATTCAGCTTGATACCCAGCATCGACCAATCGAGCCTGCTTGGCCAACGATGACGACTATGTCAACTTCAAGCGATTTTGCACAGTCCCTGTAACCTCCAGTCTATCGGAGCTTCAATACGATTCGCCTCGCAGGTGTAGTCCGCGAGGCCAAGGCACCAAGCGATAGCCCAAGGCTGGCACGGCCATCCCCACCATGGCGAGAACTATCGCACCGGTGACCTTCCAGCGCTTGATCCCATTAATTGTGGGCATGACTTCATTTGTCGGCTTGGCGTCGAAGGCATCCAACCGGTCGCCAACAGCTGACACCAACCTTGGCGAATACGGCGAGCCCAAAGTGCTGTTCAGCTTGGAGCCGGTGCCCAATATGGAATGAGGTGCCCTCCGGGCAACCTTGTTGGCCTCGATGCGTTGGGCCAAGCTCCTGCAACGTAATGAATGCCAGTCATGCTCGAATGGTTTGCCGCCAACAGCGAAATGCTCAATCTCGTCGCGAACTGGGCAATGGTGATAATCTGGATCGCCTACCTACAGATATTCCTGCGCAGCTTTCGACGCCAAACATTACCCAAAATTGTCATCAACCGCGCGGCGGGAAGCTCTCTCAGAGCCTCGTGCTTTGTGAGCAATATGAGTTCGGACGCGATCTATATCGAAAGCGTTATCGTCAAGATCGTCAACAGCACCGAGACCATCATGTGTCGGATCACCGATTTCGATGCATTTGATGAACACGATGAAAACGCCGATCCCAAGCTCCGCACCTATCAGGGGCCACTCCCGCCCTCCCAATACACTTCGCTCGGCAAATTCGATGATCTCGTTGCGATGGTCGCGCGGCGGAAAGAGATAGACCATGAGCGCCTGAAATCAGCCGGCGACGCAATCACCATCCAAATCACGATTATCGCGGACTATGCGTCCGAGGATCTACTGATCGGCGCCAAACGCTCTTTTCGAGCCGAGTGGCAACATGACCATTGGAGGTTGGCCGAAGAAAGCCCGGAGACCGAGCAGATTCGTTCGCGAGCCGAACGCAAACGCATTTCCCAAATGCTCGCCACCATAGATTAAAAACTTTTGGCTTTGAGGCTTGGCGGGTGCCTAGCCTGAGCGTTCCCATCAAATGCCAATGCTCGAACACTCTCCGGAACGGTATCTCACTCGCCTCGTTGAGGACGACGGGACGCCCTTCGCATTCTCTGGAGACTGAAATGGCTGAAAAGACGCTTGAAAACCTGTTCGAAGATACACTCCGCGACATCTATTATGCGGAGCGGCAAATCCTTAAAGCCTTGCCCAAGATGGCCAAGGCGGCGAATTCACAGAGCTTGGCTGCCGGGTTCGAACAGCATCGCGAAGAAACCGAGAC
>JACYYK010010662.1_pt2 | contig 13225 bp, 12 predicted proteins | sample 8236871 | NCBI WGS metagenome assembly JACYYK01 (sample SAMN14103087, study PRJNA606662) | landfill metagenome | isolation source: landfill solid waste inoculated with endophyte fungus Paravalsa indica | place: India:New Delhi, Okhla landfill site | collected 2017-11-05 | reverse complement strand
ATGCAGACCTGCATCGACCATCCCCGTATGCATCACACCAAATTGTAATTGATTAGCAACCAACTTCTGGTCCAATACAGATTGTAGCAACTCTACTTGCCAAGGATTCATATTCGAAACCCCGAACTGCTTAACCTTACCAGCTGCTGACAAAACATCAAATGCTGCGGCAACTTCTTCGGGTTGTACCAATGCATCAGGACGGTGTAGTAAGAAAACATCCAAATAATCTGTATTCAGACGTGACAATTCGGCATCGACCGACGCAATAATATGATCCTTAGAAAATTCATAACGTGGTCCCAAAATACCATCGCCAGCAACAGGGGCTTCGTCTGATAAAATACCACCCTTTGATTGCAGGATAATATCTTCACGCTTCACGCCAGCTGCTTTAAGGGCACCTGCTAACTTTGAAGTCGACTGACCATTACCATAAATATCAGCGGTATCAAAAAAATTAACACCCTTTGACATCACTGTTTCAACGACTTCTTGTGCTTGGGCGTCTGATTTATCCCCCATACGCATGGCACCCAACGCAATCGTTGGGACCATCAAACCAGAACCACCTAAATTAATTTGTGACATTTTTGCATTCCTCCCTTTCTAGGTACATTTTACACCCTTTTCTAGGGTGATTATGAACTAATTTTGATTGATTTATTGCTTATTTTTCGCATAATTAGCTTCTACCTTTGCTTTATCTTTTTGCCACCAAGCTTGATTTTGACGATACCAGGCAATTGTGTGTTGTAGTCCTTCATCAAAATCCGTATACTTTGGTTGCCAATTCAACGTACTACGTGCTTTCGTAGCATCAATAGCATAACGCAAGTCATGACCTGCACGATCTCTGACAAAGTCAAAATCGTCTGGCGCCTTCCCCATAGTCTGTAAAATTTCCCTTAATACGGAAAGATTATCGTGTTCACCATTTGCACCCAAAAGATAGGTCTCACCAATCGTACCATGCACCAAAATCTCCCAGATACCAGTTACATGATCATAAACATGGATCCAGTCGCGAATATTACGACCATTCCCATATAACTTCGGTTTGATACCACTAATAATATTAGTAATTTGCCGTGGAATAAACTTTTCAATATGTTGATAAGGTCCATAGTTATTCGATGTATTTGAAATTGTTGCTTTTAAGCCAAACGAACGCACCCATGCCCGGACCAACATATCTGATCCGGCTTTGGTTGCTGAATATGGTGAAGATGGATCATACCTCGTCAATGGCGTAAACTTCTCATCCCGACTAGCACTATCTAAGGGCAAATCACCATAAACTTCATCCGTTGATACATGATGAAAACGAACATCATAACGACGTGCCGCTTCAATCAGGGTAAATGTACCCATTAAATTAGTCTGCATAAATGGCGACGGGTCATTTAACGAATTATCATTATGACTCTCAGCTGCAAAATGAACAATAGCATCTGCTTTTTGCACCAATTCATCAACCAATTTTGCATCATTGATATCACCTACTACTAACGTCACCTGATCTGTTGGTAAATCAGCTAAGTTTTCAGCATTACCAGCATAAGTCAACTTATCCAATACTGTTATTTTGACATCTGGATGTTCGGTGACCACATAGCGAACAAAGTTTGTGCCAATAAATCCAGCACCACCTGTCACCAATATATTTTGATATTTAGCCATTTTGTTTCTCCAAAAATCATTTGTATAAAAAAACTGAGAACCTCATTATTAGCTCTCAGTTTTTATCTTAAGAATTTATAATTTTTATTTCAAGAAATCAGGTTCCAAAAATGCTGGATTAGGATATTGGTAGAATCCCTCACCTGATGCAGCACCTGTCTTACCATCATCGATCATGGCCTTCAACGCCTTAGCAATTTCTGCAGATTGTGTATCTGTATCAGCTTTAGCCAAAGCAAGATTGTAAGGTGTATTTAATCCTACCACATCAAGGATAGCAAATGGTCCTTCTGGTGAACCAGTAGCTATCATCCATGACTTATCAATCGTCTCTGGATCAGATACTCCATTGACCCAAAGCCTTTGTGCGGCATCTAGTAATGGCACTAACAATGAATTCAAAATATAACCATGCTGTTCCTTATATAAGCGGAATGGTACCATCCGAATATCTTTAGCAAATTGGACAACTTCATCCAAATACTTATCTTCAGTACCTGGATGACCCATAACCTCAGCGTTGTTATTCTTCCAAATTTGGTTAGCAAAGTGAATGGCCAAGAATTTTTCAGGACGGTCAACATACTCCGCAAACTGCGAAGGTACAAATGTTGATGAATTAGTTGCAAAGATTGTCTTAGCTGGAGCAACCTTTGACAATTCCGTGTAGTAATCAACCTTGATTTTTACACTCTCCGGAATAGCTTCAATCACCAAATCAGCGTCAGCAACCGCCTCGGCCAAACTTGTACTAAATGACATTTGGTCGATCACTGAATCAGCTCTATCCCCATCATCATAGAAATCCTCAAATTCGGGTACATAGCTAGCTAATAATTGCTTGGCATGGTCTAATGCGCCATCATTAATATCATAAAGTGTCACTTTAAAACCTGTAAAGGCAGCTTGAAATGCAATCTGGCTGCCTAAAACACCACCACCAGCAACGGTAACATTTTTAATTGTCATACAAAATTCCTCAATTCTATACTTATTCATTAATATACCTTACAACATATATCAATTATAACACCGTTACCGCTTTCATTTTGTTTAAAAGATTATTACTTTAAATGTTTAATCACCTAAATATTGAAAGGCATGTGCCAAATCGGCCAACAAATCTGCTTGATCTTCAATACCAACAGACAAGCGTATCAATTCATCCTTAATCCCATTTTGTAATCGAATTTCTCGTGGAATAGCACCGTGGGTCATCACAGCAGGTACTTCTACCAAGCTTTCAATGGCCCCCAAACTCTCCGCTAATGTGATAACTCTTAGCTGTTCAACAAATGCCTTAGGATCTAATCCTGGTTGCAATTCAAAAGAAATCATTGCACCAAAACCATGCATTTGCTTCTTAGCGACTTCATAATCCGGATTTTCTGGGTCACCTGGATAATAAATTTTGCTTACCATAGGCTGCTTATTTAGATAGTCAAAAACCGCTTGCGCATTTTTTAAATGTGCCTGCATACGTAATGACAAAGTCTTAATCCCTCGTTGTAATAACCAACTTTCTTGTGGTGCTAAAACACCGCCGATGGCATTTTGCAAAAAGCCAATTCGCTCTCCCAATTCTGGATCTTTCGTAACAATCAGACCGGCAATGACATCACTGTGACCACCCAAGTACTTTGAAGCACTATGCAATACGATATCAACACCCAACTCAATTGGTCGCTGGATGTAAGGTGAAGCAAATGTATTATCGATGACACTCAATATCCCATGTTGCTTCGCAATATCAGCAACCGCTGCAATATCAGTTACCCGCAACAAGGGGTTGGTTGGCGTTTCCAAGTAAATAGCTTTTGTTTCTGGTGTGATAGCTTGTTTAACAGCTTCCAAGTCACGCGTGTCAACAATTGTAAATGTCATGCCAAAACGCTTTAATACCGAATTGATCAGGCGGAAAGTTCCCCCATAAACATCATTACCAACAATAAAATGATCACCTGCTGAAAAGAGTGAAAATACTGTATTGATAGCTGCAGACCCTGAAGCAAAAGCAAAGCCATCAGTACCGCCCTCTAAATCAGCAATTAACTTTTCGACCGCTTCACGAGTTGGATTACCTGAACGTGAGTATTCATACTTACCTTCACCGATTTTATTTTGGTGAAAAGTTGACGCCATATAAATTGGTATTGAAGTTGCCCCAGTAAACTCGTCTTCGCTAATACCACCATGAATTAATTTTGTACCGAATTCCATTTTATTTTCCCCTATTCGTTAATGTCTCAATTTCCCCTAATAAAAAAAGCGCGAAATTCTGATTTTCATCAGAGACTTCGCGCCCGTAGCTCAACCCCAGCCAAGTGGGTATTGAACTTTTAAGGTTATTATTCCTCAAAAATGCCAATACTAACAGGCCGAACATCGCATAAAGCGCGTTGTTCGACAGAAACAAGCTGTTACATTAAGCATTGATTGATTCATAATGACCCTCCACTGAATTTATTGACATAAGTGTACCTGCATTATTATGTGACTGTCAAGCACTGAAAATACAATGTTGACCTGTTCATAGTTAATACTAGACAAAAAAAGTTCCACAAACCCAGTCAGACCAAGTTTGTAGAACTTAAAATATGCCGTCGATGGGGGTCGAACCCATACTCCCTTGCGAGAACTGGATTTTGAGTCCAGCGCGTCTGCCAATTCCGCCACAACGGCATATTTAACTATTATCATATACAAATATAAAAGGAGTTACTAATCAATAACTCCAAGGGCGGTAGATGGGGATCGAACCCACGCGTGCCGGAACCACAAACCGGTGTGTTAACCACTTCACCACTACCGCCATCATCAAAGAAACAGGGGTAGAGGGAGTCGAACCCCCACCGACGGTTTTGGAGACCGTTGTTCTACCATTAAACTATACCCCTATTTTGAGATGGTTATTATTGACAATACATTGTATCATCAAATGGCGCGAGGCGGAATCGAACCGTCGACACTACGAGCTTCAATCGTATGCTCTACCAACTGAGCTACCGCGCCATTATAAACGGTCACAACGGGATTCGAACCCGTGATCTTTCGCGTGACAGGCGAACGTCATAACCAACTAGACCATGCGACCAATGGACGTTACAGGGATCGAACCTGTGACCCCCTGCTTGTAAGGCAGGTGCTCTCCCAGCTGAGCTAAACGTCCATTTTCTGTTGCTGTAAACTCAACAACAGAAATTATTATACCTATATTTCGCAAGCTTTGCAACCCTTAACGGCATATGATTTTAATTTTATCTGAATATGAAGTGATAAAGGTCGTTTGATGAAGGATAAGATTGTCTGCTTTGTTTTATAATTTCTCACCTAGCCGATAACTTACTATCCTATTTGCTTATAATAAATTAAATCCAAATCAACCATTGATTTTAATTAAAATAAGATTATAATTCTAATTATAGTTTAATTAAGGAGGCCCAGGTTATGGTAATTAACACAAGTTCAAATAAAATATCAGCAATTATTACTAATTTATTAGACTTAGTGTTAGTTCCATAAAGGACTTCAACAGTAAGTCCTTTTCAGAAACTTTGAAACTGGACTTACTAGGTTAAGACTAATGAATTATTTCTAGTGATTTAAAGACTCCAGCTTTCAATAGCTGGGGTCTTTTTATTTTTAGATTAATAAAAACTACGGAGAGGATAAGGTATTGAACTATGAATAGATATTTTTATCACACTCCCCTGTTGGGGAAAACATGAATATATGAGGCTATAAGTTAAAAAATATAAAGTCCCACAGATAATGTTGATTTACTTGTTACAGGAGAGAATTTATATGGAAAATTTGTTGTTTTTCTGCTTTGTAATGGCAGCAATGTTTATTGGTGAATGGATTTCAACTCGCACTAAGTCATGGATACCATCAATATTTGTTACCGCACTAATTTTTTTAATTGGATTTTGGACAATATTACCAAAAGACTTAATTGAAAAAGCATCCTATAGTACCCCGTTTATTAATATCTGCATTGGCCTACTATTAGTTCATCTAGGAACCTTAATGAACTTAAAAAAATTACTACAACAATGGCGAGCAGTCTGTATCGCACTAATTGGTGTCGCCGGTACGATGTTGCTAACACTATCCATCGGGTTAGCTTTCTTTGGTAAAAATTTAGTTTTGGCTACCGTACCAACATTAACTGGTGGCCTCGTATCAGCAGCTTTAATGACCCAGGGAATCAAGTCTGTCGGTTTAACTGCAATTGTCGCTTACCCTGTGTCAATGTTTGTTGTACACCATATTGTTAGTTTTCCACTAATCTCATTGATGCTTAAACAAGAAGGTCACCGTTTACAGAAAGTTTATGCAAGTGATCCTGCTAAAGCCCAAGCAAGTGTTATCAACGAAAAAACAGATGAATCTAAACGTCATCAGTTCTTTAGCTTTGGTAAGGATTATGAAACATCTGCTTTCATAATGGCTAAAGTGGCAATAATTGCAGCGGCCAGTTATTGGATAAGTGATTTGATGGGCGGAGCAATTAATGCCAATGTTTTATGTTTGATATTTGGCGTTATTTTCCACGAAATTGGCTTTTTAGATGATAATGCGATGAACAAAGCAGGTGTTTTCAACTGGCTAATGTATGGTTTATTAGCATATATTTTGGCCGAACTGAATGCAACAACACCACAAACAATTGGCCAAATCTTATTACAAGTAATTACTCTCATTGTTTTGGGTCTAGTGGGAATGTTTATAGCATCATTTCTACTAGCTAAACCCTTTGGTATGTCTCGTCAGATGGCGTTTGCTTGCTCGTTGACTGCTTTGTGCGGGTTCCCTTCAGATTATATTCTAACTACTGATGTCGTTAACAACCTAACAAAAGACAAGCAAGAACAAGTATTCTTACTAGATAATATGTTGCCTAAAATGCTGGTTGGCGGTTTTGCTACCGTTTCAGTAGCAGCCGTTTTTATCGCTTCTTTCTTTCTAAAAATGTTGTAAAAAGGAGGTTCTTATGAATCAAGAAAACATCTATCAATACGCTGAAGAAGAACTAAAAAAGGATGCCGATTTTTTTCAAATTCAGAGTGTATCCGCACAAAATAAAGGTATTCAAGAAGGCGTCAACTACTTAACAACGACGTTTAAACAATTAGGTGCAAGTGAAGTGAAAATCTATTCAAAATACCGCAACCCTGTTGTCTATGCCTTTTTTAAAGGTCATAGTGATAAAACGTTATTGTTTTATAACCACTATGATGTTCAACCGGAAGATCCGATTGACGAGTGGGAAACTGACCCTTTTGAACCCACTTATAAAGATAATAAGGTATATGCTCGCGGAATCTGTGATGATAAAGGAGAAATCGTCTCGAGATTAGCAGCAGTACGTTATTATCAAGAAAACGGTGGGTTACCTTGTAATGTGAAGTTTATGATTGAAGGAGAAGAAGAAATCGGTAGCCCCGATATAGATAAGTATGTTCAGGACGCTGCCGCTGATTTAACATGTGACGCATTAATTTGGGAAGGCGGTGGTATGGATGAAGATAATAACTTTCAAATTATCGCTGGTACTAAGGGAATTACCTCTTTTGATGTGGATGTAAATACGGCCACATCCGATGCACACTCTTCATTAGCAGCCTATCTGGATAATGCTGCCTGGCGTTTAGTTCAAGGATTATCTAGTTTATATGGGCCTGACCGTCAAATTAAAGTTGAACATTTTTATGATGGCATTGCGCACTTGAGTGACTACACACAAAAACAGATTGACACGTTAGAACAACATTTTGATACTGAAACAGTCATCGATACTTTTGGTGTAACTAATAGGAAATTGCCAGTAACAAAGCCTTTCTATGCCGTAATGAACGAACCCACAATGACTATTAATGGACTAAGTGCCGGATACGAAGGAACTGGTGTTAAAACTGTTATTCCACGATACGCTAAAGCCAAGTTGGATTGTCGGTTAGTACCAGGACAAGATCCCGAAAAGATAGTTTATTATATCCAAGAACAATTGAAGCACAACGGCTTTAGTGACTTACAAGTTCATTTTAATTTATCCGAAGATGCCCACCGAACACCCCTCGAAGACAAGTTTGTTCAGCAAAATTATAAATTAGCTCAAACACTATTTGGCAATAAAGTCGCATTAATTCCAAACCAGCCAGGTGCAGGTCCTATGAGAGCATTTTATAACCATTTACAAGTACCAATCGTCGGTTTTGGCATTCGTTACAGTGGTAGTACACCTCATGCACCAAATGAAAATATTCGTATCTCTGACTTCAAGCAAGGCACTTATTATTTGGTAAACTTAGTTCAGAAATTTGCGGAAGAATGATCAAAATACGATAGTTACTAGTTATTATTTTGAATCTTAATAATTGAAGTTAATATTTAAAACACAAATGGTCGGTAAACTTACTATATAGTAAGTTTACCGACCATTTTTATACATTTAATAATATGAGTAAGTATTCAACAGGTACACATACACCCTTTATTTAATATCACTTGCCTTAAACTTTTACAGGTACTAAAAAGGGAGCACCCACCTATGGATACTCCCGCAATTTCAAGATAACTGATTATCTTATTCTTGAAACAATTATTGTACAAACAATTGTCCCTTTTTGTATACATCTTTTTTATTCTGTAATGCGCTAATATTAACCAGCGGATTTTCTGATAGAACAATGAAATCAGCTAATTTATCTGGCTCAATAGATCCAGCTTTATCGGCAACATTAAGCAAATCAGCACCGTTAATTGTAGCTGCCTGCAATGCCTGAAGCGGAGTAGCACCAGCATCTACCATCATAGCTACTTCAATAGAAGAATTTTTATCAAAGTTATTATATGATGTACCAGAATCTGTTCCCATTGCTAATTTAACACCAGCTTTTGCTGCTTTTCCGATACTTTCAATATGTGCTTTTGAAACAGCTAATGACTTTTCTACCATAAATGGTGGCAGATCTTCAGCATTTTCATTTATAGCCCAAGGTGCCGTCAAAGTTGGCACAATATATGTGCCACTATCCAAAAACATCTGAATCGTTTCTTCGTCCAAATATATTGCATGTTCTACAGAATCTACACCGGCACGAACAGCATTCTGAATACCTTCTGTACCTTGTGCATGAGCACATGCAGTACGTCCTTTATGATGTGCTTCTTCAACTCCCGCACGTAATTCCTCTTCAGTCATTTGCACATCCCAAGGTGATTCACCGCTAAATGATACTCCCCCTGTTGCCATCATCTTAATGTTTTGAACGCCCTTTTTTAGAGCAAGACGTGCATATTTACGAACTTCATCAACACCTTCAACTTCATAGCTGCCGTTGCTAAAATGTCCCCCTGTCATCGTCAAGGGATTTCCCGACCCAATAATGCCAGGTGCTTGTAAATCTCCTGAAGATTCCAAATCAGCTAACTCAATATCGACATCAAAAACAGAACCAACATCTCTAATATATGTGACACCATCTGATAGTAGTTTCTTTAGGTTGCCCAATGCTAAGAACGTAGACTTAGCTGCTGTAACATTTTTATCTCCCAAAATAGCAATTTTATTATACGGATCAGCGACAATATGTGTATGCGCATTAATCATACCGGGCATAACATATTTACCAGACAAATCCACAGTCTTTTCAGTATTGTCTGGAGAAACAAACGTACCAGTTTCTTCATCTACAGCAAAATCAATGCCATCGGCAAATTCCGTATTTTTACCAGTGAATACCTTTGCATTTTTATATAGTACCTTCATTTTAATTCTCCTTTTTATAGTAATTTAAGAAATACAGAAGCGATAATGACAGAAGCCACAGACACTGTAGCAAAGCCACCAACCAGCATCTTAGGCATCATACGGTCAGTTAAGTAAGTTTGTTCACTTTCATCCTTAGTTAAGTGAGAAATTACTTCTGAAGTCAAAATGTAATCTGCTGGGAAACCAAATAATGCAGTCAGTGATGTCGCAAAGGCCATCTCTTTTGACATCTTCATTGGTTTGGCAAGTATCCAAGATGCAAGAAACATCCCCAAGATTCCTAGAGTAATTAAGACCAAAATTTGCACGATAATTGTTCCCATCATAGATGGCGTTGTGATGCTTAATTGTGAGAACACATAAGCTAATAGACCGTACATTAACCAATTAAACACTTTCGTTTGATTCAAAATATCCTTTTCTAAGAATCCAATTTGGCGACCAATAACTCCTAGTATTAGTGCGATAACATTAGCATTAACCGCATCATTACTCCACTTCGATAGTAAAATAGATAGAAGTCCAACGACCGCGACTTTGGATAGCATAAATGCACTCGTATTATATTTTTCAGGTATCAATTTGTGTGACTTATTGTCATCGCTACTTGATTGTTTACTTATAACCGCTTGTTTGTCCGGTATTGTTTGATACTCTTTGATTAATCGCTTACCTTCTTTTTTCAACATGACAGATGTCAGTGGATATCCAATCATGCTATGCATGATAAACATTGATACTGGTAAAGCTACTAACGTAGTTAGACCAGCTGCTTTTAGCCCATCTGTCATCAATACTGCTGATACCACACCACCAGTTAAAGGCGGAATAGCAGCGATAACAGTATGCCAATCAAAAAATAACGTTCCTAGAGAAAGAGTTAACACAACTGTCCCTAAAGTACCAGTAAGCGCAATCGTTACAGCGCGCCATTGATCCAATAACTGGCGCAAATTCATCATTGTTCCTAAATGTACCAATAGAATTGGAATAGATACAGCAATGAACTCACTACCAAACGAAGCTTGTGATACAACATTCTTTGGTAATATCGTCCAAAAACCAATAGTAAATAAAACAGCCGAAACAAATACTGATGGCACATAGGCTTTAGTTATCGTGGACGCCCATTCCCCAACAAACATAAAAACCATTACAATTAAAAAACTCAATAAAAATTCCATCCACAGCCTCTTTCTCATTTATATTTCATTTATTTATAATATTTCTAATGATAGATTTTGTAAAGCTGAAATTTAACCACTCTGCAGAAAAGCGTAAACAAAAAAATTGTTATTGAATATAAAAAATGTAAATGTGTCGTCGATACAGTCAGATGTACTCACATCACCATACCAACGCCTATCCCCTGCATAATGCTAAACACTTAAGAAGCAACTGTAGATTACATAAATAACCCTCACATACATTAATATTAAACAATATATTTTAATCATTTTCTCATTAAGCGACTATAAAAAGGATAAATATAATAAATTAGCATGAAATTTAGTTTTTAAAATCTGAAAATATATGTATCGATAAAAATATGTTAATAGACAATGATATCGACGAATTAAATTAGGTTAATACATGTAAGCAAACGCCACTAAATGAACCCTTAACAAAAGACCTGTCTCCGATTTCATATCGGAAACAGGCCTTAGATAATCAAAAAATCATTTAATTTTTTATCAACAGCTATTCAATCATTTACCACTGAATACAGGAAAATCACTTGAATCGCCATAGTCTTTAAACTGTGGTAAATTCTTTAAAATTTCCATATCTGCCGCATCAATTTTAAAATCAACAGCCGCATTATCAGCAATATGCTCTGGGGTCTCACTCTTAGGTAATGGCAAAGTTCCCAACTCTAAACAATAGCGGATTGCCAATTGTGGGACTGACACTTGATACTTAGCCGCCATTTGTTTGATTTGTTCATTTTTCAAGATTTCACCATGCGCCACTGGCGAGTATGCTTCAACTAAAACATCATTTTGCTTTGCTTGTTCTAATAAATCGAAAGACGTGTTTCCAATGTGTGTTAACAATTGGTTCACTGCCGGTCTGATTGAGCTATTTTCTAAAATATTAGTTAAATCAGCTTGTTTAAAATTTGAAACACCAATTGCTCGGACTTTGCCATCTTGAACAGCTTCTTCCATAGCACGCCAAACTTCTAGGTTCTCTTTAAAATAATGATTTTCTCCATGAAATTCAGCCCATGGCTCAGGTGCATGGATCAACAATAAGTCAACATAATCCAAGCCCAATTTTTGTAACGATTCATCAATTGAATTTTTGACAGTTTCATAATCTTTGAATTCTGCTTGCACTTTAGTTGTGACAAAAAATTCATCTCGATTAAGTCCACTTGCCTTTAACCCTGCACCAACACCTTCCTCATTACCATAGGCTTGTGCGGTGTCAAAGTGACGATACCCAAGTTCGGCTGCCTGTTGAACTGCTATTGCTACCTTATCATTGTCAATCAACCAAGTTCCAAAACCTAATTTTGGGACTTGAACACCATTATTTAGCGTGTACTTTTCATTTAAGATTGTCATCTTGCCGCCTTTCTTATTTAATCAGCTACCACTAACTTGGCGTATTCTTCGTCCGTAACTGGATCTAACCATTCTGATTCACCTGTCGTAATAGCCAAGTGACTGAACCAAGAATTTTCCGTGGCACCATGCCAGTGCTTTACACCATCATGTGCTATCACAACATCCCCCGGCTTTAATAATTGTGCCGCTTTACCTTCTTCCTGATACCAGCCTTCACCACCGGTAACCAATAAAATTTGACTACCGTGATGATGAATATGCCAATTATTACGACACCCAGGTTCAAAAGTAACATTGCCAACTGGCACACTGACGTCTTTTCCTGGTGTTACTAACGTATTGTTATAGCTTTGGCCAACAAAGTATTGAGCATAAGCATCATTTTTAGGACCAGTTGCAAATACTCCTGGTTGCTCAACTTTTTCCTCTATCATCTTTTTTCTCCTCGCTAAAAATAAATTACTTCTCTTGCCAAATCTCTTTTGCCCGATTAAAAGCTGACCAAGCCTTTGGCCAACCTGTGTAAAAAGCTAAATGAGTAATTTCGGCCACTATTTCTTCTTGGGTAATCCCATTATTTTTTCCAATTTGTAAATGGGCGGACAACTGCTCGTTATTCCCCATACCAATCAACGCTGCAATAGTTATTAATGAACGGTCATGCGCAGACAACTCGTCTTCTTTGTCCCATACTTCACCAAATAAAACATCATCATTCAAATGGGCAAATTGTGGTGCAAAAGTACCTAATTGTTCTTGCCCTGCAGTTTGTTTATTAGCCATAACGAATTCCTCCAATAACTTACCTAGGTAAAATCTTAACTGTTGCACTTACTGGTCCCGCTTGTAGCATAGGTGGTAAATAAGGACTATCTTGGTACTTTTCTTGATACGCTGCATTAATCTTTAAATCTAATTCATTGCTACCAGACGCATCAATAAATTTTGTTTCGAATTCTTCACCAGCTAGGCTGATTTTACCAGCTCCCTGTACCATAGCTGATTGATACCAGCTTGAATTTTGGCCATTATAAGCTCGCACATACAAATCATCGTCTACAATAACTGACCAAATCCATGTCGGCGTACCATAAGTCTTGCCATCCGCATAAAATGGTGACACGTGTAAGTCATCAGCACTTGTAAATTTATTTAATTGTTCGGTTGTCCACTGTAATGTCATTTTTTG
>JACYYK010012556.1_pt1 | contig 13230 bp, 13 predicted proteins | sample 8236871 | NCBI WGS metagenome assembly JACYYK01 (sample SAMN14103087, study PRJNA606662) | landfill metagenome | isolation source: landfill solid waste inoculated with endophyte fungus Paravalsa indica | place: India:New Delhi, Okhla landfill site | collected 2017-11-05 | reverse complement strand
GGGCGCCGCTGGCCGGTGCGGCCCGTCTCCATCGCATCTCTCATCACAGACCATGACCCGAACCCCAGCACTTCAGATTGAGGACGCCATGACCACCGCAGCCATTCGCAGGCAAGATGCCGACGACTCGATCCGGGTCCTCAACCCCTATGACCAGGCCATCGTCGGCGAAGTCCGGTTCTCCAACGCAGCGGACATCGGGACCACTGTCCTCCGTGCCAGAAAGGTCCAGGCCGGGTTCCGCCATTCGCAGCCTTACGAGCGCCGCGCGCTGCTGGAAGCCCTTGCCGCCCGCATCGCTGCCGACGCCGAAGAACTGGCGCAGCTCATCGCCGGCGAGGTCGGCAAGACGATCACGGAGGCGCGCAACGAGGTACGCCGGGCGCAGAACACGCTGCGGCTTTCCGGCGACGCCGCGACGTTCCTCGATGGCGAGGTGCTTCATTGCGGCATCGTTTCGGGCGGCGTCGACCGCCACGCTTCCGTCACCTATGTGCCGGTGGGCGTGGTCGGTGCGATCACGCCGTTCAACTATCCGCTCAACCTGCTCTGCCACAAGCTCGGCCCCGCGATCGCGGCCGGCAACGCCGTCGTCGCCAAGCCGTCGGCGAAGGCGCCGCTGGCTGCCGCAAGGCTTGCCGAGCTCGCGCTGGAGGCCGGCTTTCCCCGCAGCCTGTTCCAGGTGGTCCATGGCGGTGCCGACGCAGCACTTGCGCTGGCGCGCGCTCCCATCGACCTGCTCAGCTTCACCGGCGGGCCGGCGGCAGGGCTGGCTCTGAAGAACGCCAGCGGTCTCGTTCGCTGCCTGATGGAACTCGGCGGCAACGATCCGCTGTTCGTGATGCCCGACGCCGATCTCGACAAGGCGGTGGCGACGAGCATCGGCCACCGCTTCGAGATCGCGGGCCAGTCCTGCGCGGCGGTCAAGAAGCTCTATCTGCACGAGGCGATCGCTGCCCGGTTCATCGAGCGCCTCGTTCCCGCGGTCGAGGCCGTGCGCTACGGCAACCCGCTCGACGAAGCCACGACAATGGGGCCGGTCATCGACGAGGCGGCGGCCGAGAGCGTTCAGGGCCGCATCGAGGCATCGGTCGCCCGCGGCGCACGGCTCCTCGCGGGAGGCACCCGCAAGCGCACTCTCGTTGCGCCGACGGTGCTCGCCGACGTCGAGCCCGACCACCCCGTGGTCGCCGAAGAGACCTTCGGCCCCGTCATCTCGATCCGCACTTTCAGGGAGCCCGGCGACGCGATCGCGGAAGTCAACGCCTCGGCCTTCGGCCTGCAGGCCGGCCTGGTGCTGTACGACCATGCGGTCATTCGCCGGTTCTCCCGCGAACTGCAGGTCGGCGGGGTCATGGTCAACGAGGGCCCGGACTTCCGCGCCGAGCACGTGCCTTTCGGCGGCATCAAATCCAGCGGGCTGGGCCGCGAGGGGGTGCGCATAGCCCTCCGCGAGATGTCGGAGCCGAAAGTGGTGATCGACTGAGCCATGGCGATGCGGATCGGGGTCGTCGGCGCAGCCGGCCAGATGGGCACGAAACTGGTGGAAGCGATATTGTCGGCGCCGGGGCTCGAGCTTGCCGCATGCATCGTTTCCCCGGGCTCGCGCCATGCCGGGCGGCCGGTCGCCGGCGGCGGCATCGCCTACCGGGCCAGCGACGCGGCCATCAACGCGCGCTGCGACGTGATGATCGATTTTTCCACGCCACGCTCCACAATGATGTTTCAGGAGCTTTGCGCTGAAAAGCCCATCCCCTTCGTCATCGGCACCACCGGATTGAGCGACCGGGACATCAAGGCTCTTTCAAGACATGCTCGGCATCGCCCGATGGTTCGAAGCGAGAACTACGCAAGCGGTTTGCTTGCCTTCGAGCAGGCGGCGGGCCTGATCGCGGATGCGGTACCAGGCGCACTGGCGCAGCGCTCCGACGTGCGTCGCCTGCGCCGCGACGCGGGTGGGCAGGCCGACATGCGCCCGAGCATGATCGCAAGACCTTCGGACATCACGGAATACCGCTTCGACGCCGGCGCGGTGGAGATCACGCTCGCCTACCGCGTCAGCACGCTTGCAGCCTATGTGGACGGCGCTCTCGCCGCTGCCCACTGGCTCGTCGACTCAGGCCCATCCTCGGGCCTCCACACACTCGCAGACACGATCCGCGACACATCCAGAACCAGGGACAACAGATCATGACCGCATCCGCCACCGAACGCTTCAGCGGCGTCTTCACCGCCCTCGTGACGCCTTTCAGCGACGGCCGCATCGACTTCGAGGCCTTCGACGCGCTCGTAGAACGTCAGATCGCTGCCGGAGTGCGCGGCCTCGTGCCGGTCGGCACCACCGGCGAAGCGGCGACGCTGAGCGACGAGGAGGCCGAACAGGTCATCCGCCGCACGGTCGAGGTGGCCGCCGGCCGGGCAATCGTCATCGCCGGCGCCGGCTCCAACAGCACTGCCGCATCGGTCGAGAAGGCACGGCGCGCCGAGGCCGCCGGCGCCGATGGCCTGCTGGTGGTGACCCCATATTACAACAAGCCCACGCAGGCCGGACTGATCCGCCACTACCAGACCGTCGGCGCGGCGACGGGCCTGCCCCTCATGCTCTACAGCGTTCCGGGACGATGCGGGATCGAGATCGCCGCGTCGACCTGCGCGCTGCTGCGGGACACCTGCCCCAATGTCGTCGCCATCAAGGAAGCCGGTGGCTCAGCCGCACGCGTGACGGAAATCCGCAGGGCCTGCGGACCGGATTTCCCGATCCACAGCGGCGATGACGGTCTGACCCTACCGTTCCTCGCATCCGGCGCCGTCGGCGTCACGAGCGTGGTCTCCAACGTCGCACCGGCGGAAATGGTGGCGATGGTGGACGCCTGGCAGCGCGGCAACTGGGCAAAGGCGCTGTCGTTGCACGACGAGCTTTCCGAGTTGTTCGACGCGCTCTTCATCGAGGCCAATCCAGGTCCCGCCAAGGCCGCGCTGGCGATCGCGGGACTTGCTTCGGCGGAGCTGCGCGCGCCGATGGCGGAGCTGGAACCGGAGAACCTTGCCAGGCTGTCCGGCGTTCTGTCGCGCTTTCGCGAAAACCCGGTCTTCCAAGAAATCCGATAAGGCAGGGTCCAAGCCTGATATTGTCGCTGGCCGGACCTGCCACGAATATGACACCGGAAAGAAGCGCGCATGGCGGGTCGCGCGCCATGAAGAAACGAGGGGAACCAAGACGATGCACCTGAGCCAAGAGGCAAGCCCACCGGTCGGAGGAACCTGATGTACAGATGGAATTTCGATGTCGTCTGGCAGTATTGGGACCTCTTCATGTGGGGCCTGTGGCTGACCGTCGTCTATACGTTCGGTTCGATCCTGTTCGGCATCGTCATCGGGCTCCTGACCTGCGGCGCCCGGCTTTCGAACTGGAAGGTGCTCAACGTCATCGCGCGCACCTATCAGGAAATCTTCCGGTGCTCGCCGCTGCTGGTACAGCTCCTGTGGTTCTACTACGCCTTTCCGCTGCTGGTCGGGATCACCATCGACAACCGCGTCGCGGCGATGCTGACGCTCTCCCTCTATGTCGGCGCCTTCTATGCGGAGATCTTTCGCGGCGGGATCCTGTCGATCGACAAGGGCCAGCGCGAGGCCGCCGCCGCGATCGGCATGAGCACCGCGCAGGCGACGCGGCGCATCATCATGCCGCAAGCCTTCAAGCGCATGCTGCCGTCCTTCATCAACCAGTCGGTGATCCAGTTCAAGAACACCTCGCTGGTGTCGGTCATCTCCGTGGCCGATCTCGCCTATATGGCGGCGGTGGTGAACGGACAGACATACCGGCCGCTCGAATCCTACACCGTCATGGCCGCGCTCTACATCATCGTCCTGTTCCCGCTGACGCAGGTCGCCGACTGGTTCGAACGCCGTCTGAGAGTGAGTGACTGACATGAACGACAAGGCAATCGGCGGCGGCGACGCAGTGGTGGAAGCGATAGGCCTGCGAAAGTCCTTCGGCAGGCTGGAAGTTCTCAAGGGCATGAACCTGTCGCTCGCGCGCGGCGAGGTCGTCGCCCTGATAGGCCCCTCGGGTTCCGGCAAGTCGACCCTCATCCGCTGCCTCAACATGATGGAGATGCCGACGGCCGGCAGCATTCGCTTCCGTGGCCGCGAGATCGGGCGCAAGTTCCGGGATTCCGGCGACCGGATCGGCATCGGCACGCTGCGCAGGCATGTCGGGATGGTGTTCCAGCACTTCAACCTGTTCCCGCACAAGACCGTGCTACAGAACGTGACGGAAGGCCCCATCGTCGTGTGCAACACGCCGAAGCCGGAGGCCGAGGAGCAGGCCAAGGCGCTGCTTGCGCAGGTCGGCCTGCAGGACAAGCACGACGCCTATCCGAACCATCTCTCCGGCGGCCAGAAACAGCGCGTTGCGATCGCCCGCGCGCTCGCGATGCGACCGGAGGTGCTGCTGCTGGACGAAGTCACCAGCGCGCTCGACCCCGAACTCGTGGGCGAGGTTCTCACCGTCATACGCCGCCTCGCCGATGACGGCATGACGATGGCCATCGTGACGCATGAGATGGCGTTCGCGGCCGACGTCTCCGACCGCGTTCTGTTCCTAGACCAGGGCGTGATCGCAGCGGAAGGCTCGGCCGACGAGATCATCCGGCAGCCGACGAACGAACGGCTCGCGAGCTTCGTCTCGCGGTTCAACCACTGATGAACGGATCCGGTCTCACCGTCGCCATCGTCGGGGGCGGCAATGTCGGCCTCGCGCTGGCGAAGATACTTGCCGCCAGCGGCGACCATGCGGTGCGTGTCGGCGACTGCACCGACGAGGCGGTGGCAAGGGCGGGCGCCCATGGCCTTGACGCCAGGCTGGTCGATGCCAGCAGCGCCACGCAGCTCGGCGAATTCCTCCAGCACGCGGATGTCGCGGTTGCTGCCGTTCCCGATCGCATCGTGCCCCGCGTCGCGATGGCGGCGCTGGACGCCGGTTGCCACTATCTCGACTTCTCGATTCCCGACGGCATGATGCCCTCGCGGGGCGATGCTGCCGGGCGGATAGTCCTGCCGGGATGCGGGGTGTCGCCCGGAATCGCCGACGCCCTCGTCGCCGGCCTTGCAGCCGAGTTCGGGGAACCGGTCGACATCGAGCTGGCGGTCGGCGCGATCCCCGCGCAACGCACCAACCGGCTGGGCTATTCCCTGATCTGGAACCTCGACGGCCTGTTTGCCGAGTATACCGCGCCTTGCGAGGCGATCGTGGACTTTGCAATGACGGAATTGCCGCCCTTGTCGGAGCTGACCTCCCTCACGATCGGCGGCACGGCCTACGAAGCCTTCTGCACGGCGGGCATGATGGGATCGATGCACGATCTTGCCGGCGGCAATGTGCGCAGCCTCGTCTGCCGCACCATCCGATATCCCGGCCATCTCGACTACATGCTGCTGCTGCTGGACGATCTGGGCCTGCGCCGGCGCCGGGACCTGCTTCACACGGTGCTTAAAAGGGGACTTGGCGAGACCGGACCGGACGTCGTGCTCGTGCAGGCGAGCGCAAGGGCGGCAGCCCATCCCTCGCTCGAGCGCCGAACCACGATCAGGATCGACGCGTCGCCGGACTATGGAAACGCACTGGCCGTGGGCAGCGCGGCACATGCCGCCTCCCTGCTGGACCAGATCGCCACCGCGCCCGCCCGCGGCGGCGCGTGGCAACCCGGGACTTTCGATGATATGCTCGAAAGCCGATTCACCCGGAACATCATCCGCATAGAACGCGAAGCCCTTGAACTGACCTGACGCGCCCGCGGCTTCGTCTATGCTGTATGCTGGCCGATGGCCGGCACGGGGCCGTAGGTGCGCTCCTGGCCGACCACGACCGGGGCCGGAGCCGGAAACGCGACCGGACCGGCCGGCGTCTCGACCGTGATGCGCCGCAGATGCGGATGGCTGGAGAGCGCGGTCATGTCGTTGACGGCAGCAAAGGCGACATCCGCGCGCAGCAGCGCCTGCTTTGCCTGCGCTTCGTCCATGGCGGCGAATGCGGCGGCGACGAGTCCGTCCGTCGCGGCGCGGTTGCGTACGCGCCCCACATTGCGGGCGAAGCGTTCGTCGGACGCATGCGCGGGCGCGTTCAGGAACTCGGCGCAGAACTTCGCCCATTCGCGATCGCTCTGGATAGCGATCAGGATCTGCCTGCCATCCCGGGTGTCGAAGACGCCGTAGGGCGCGATCGAGGGATGAGCCAGCCCAATCCGCCTCGGCGGCTTGCCGCCTTCTTCATGCAGCAGGGGCACGGTCAGCCAATCGGCCATCACGTCGAACATCGAAAGGCGGATGTCCGCGCCCTCGCCGGTGATGCCGCGTGCGATCAGCGCCTCGAGAATGGCGGCATGCGCCGTCGCTCCCGTCGCGATATCCACGATCGATATGCCGACGCGCGCCGGCGTTTCCGGACCGCCGGTTATCGATGCGAGGCCGGATTCCGCCTGTATCAGCAGATCATAGGCCTTGCGCTCCGCCAGCGGCCCGGTGTCCCCATAGCCGCTGATCGAGCAGCAGATCAGGCGCGAATGACGCGCCCGCAAGACTTCCGGCGCAAAACCGAGGCGGGCGAGAGCGCCCGGCTTCAGGTTCTGGACCAGAACATCGGCCTGAGCGAGCAGATCGCGCAGCGTCTGTTTGCCCTCTGCCGTCGAGAGATCGACGACGAGCGATTCCTTGCCGCGGTTCAGCCAGACGAAGTAGCTCGACTGCCCTTTGGCGACATCGTCGTAGCCGCGGGCGAAATCGCCTTCGGGCCGCTCGATCTTGATAACGCGCGCGCCAGCGTCCGCCAGACGGGACGTGCAGAAGGGAGCCGCGACCGCCTGCTCGATCGCGACGACCACCAGCCCTTCGAGCGGACGGCGAGCTTCGCGAATACCGGAATGGGCATCGGCCGCCGATGCAGTGTCATGAAACGTCATTGCCAACCTTCGATTTCATTCTGGCGCGTCGCGAACGGTGACCGGCCGCAACATCCTGGGAAGGTGGGCCAGTTGCGGCAACTGCACAATCTCGGAGATGCGCGTCGTAGTGGACTAACTGGGTAGGTCGATACCCGCCAGAGCCTCAGATCTCGCGAATCCAGCTTTCCCAGTCGCGATCGCCGAAGGCGTAGCCGGCGGCTCCCTCGTTGCGCAGGGCGGGAGGCAGGCCGTCGTTGCGGGCTTCCGACGGGGTCAGGTCGTAGCGGCGGCGGAAGGCGCGGATGAACGACACCTCGGACGCGAAGCCGACAGAGAGCGCGATGTCGATGATCTTGCGGCGGCGCTGCGTCGGGTCCGACAGGATGCCCAGCGCGACCGCCAGACGTCTGTTGCGGATGTAGGACGCCACGCCGTCGGTGTACTGGAAGAGCTTGTAGAGGCGGGTCCGCGAGATGCCGAAGATATCGGAGATGCGGTCGGCGTTGAGATCCGGATCGTCGAGGCAGGTGTCGATATACTGCTTGATGTTGGTCGTGATGGCGAGCCGCAACGCCTCCTCGCCGCCCTCGTTCTGGCAGGGGCTGCCGTTCAGGACGGCCGCCAGAAGGCTGATGGTGGGCTGCACCATGAGGTTGCCCTGATCCAGGGTCATGCGCGAGGCGGTCTGGAACGTGGCGTACATGTGCGCCCGCATAAGCCGCGCATAGGGATGATGGGCCGGGATGCAGGTATAGTGGCGGCTGTCCGGATTGCTGATGTGGGGCGCGAGCAACGTGCGCGGCAGGAACAGCGCCATCAGATCGAAGGGCTCGTTCGTGGTATCGAGCTCCTGTGCGTTGTCGAAGACACAGACGTCGCCCGGTTCCATCACGACGTCGCCATGCGGCGTGCGGGCGTGACAGCGCCCGTGGGTGAAAATCTGGATCATGTAATGGTCGATGCCGTCGCGGTCGATCGCCATTCTGGAGCGGGTAAAATTCTGCCGGCTGCTGGCACAGCGCATCTGGCTGATCGGGCCGAGAAGGAAACCGTCGGCCATCGCCTCGAAATCCTCGTACTCGTCGCCTTCGACGAGCGAGGTGTCGTAGATGACCGAGATACTGTCGCGCCAGGCCGAGAATTTCTCGGTGCGTCTCAGCCTCTGCGTCGAAAATGTCGAACGCGGCAGAAGAGTTGTCATTTCCAATCCCCCCGGAAACGCTCGATTCCGGATATAACACGACCGTTTACAAATTGTTAAGCTTGGTGAATCCCCGCGCTGACATCCCGCGGAACGCGCCCGGCTGCCATAACCGCGATTGGGACGCTGGGTCAGCTTTTCAGGGACGTTCCGACAGGCGGGCATCACCGGGCGATGCTAGGATTTACCACTGGTCGGGCGGTCATGCGATCGCCACGACAGCGATTGCGGGAGCGGGACGACCATGGATATCACCGAGACACGCCGCGGCGATACGCTTGTCCTCGCGCTGGCCGGGCGGCTGGATACGAGCACGGCGGGAGCCTTCGAGAAGGACCTGTTGGGACGCATCGAGGACGGGGAAAACGACCTGGTGCTCGATTTCGACCGTCTCGTCTTCGTGTCGAGCGCCGGCATGCGCGTTCTGCTGATGGCAGCCAAGCGCATTCGTGCCGCCAAAGGACGCATGGTGCTTTGCGGGGTCTCGGAGGACATCCACAACGTGTTCCAGATCAGCGGCTTCGTCGCTGTCCTGACGATCGTGCCGACCCGCAACGATGCGCTTGCCGCAGCCTAGCACAGGGGCTGCCGATGCATGAGTGCGACGCCGTGATCGAGGCCGGACGGTTGAGTGTCCTCATCGGCAACGACCACGCCGAGATCGCGCGCGTCGGGACGGCGGTCGAACGTATGGTCGCCGCCGAGAACCTCGGCCCACGTCTTTCCTATGCCATCGAACTTGCCCTAGACGAACTGGTGACCAACGTCGTCTGCCATAGCGCGTGCGGACAGATCGAGATCACCCTCGCTATCGGGACCGACAAGGTGACGCTCACCGTGGCCGACGACGGCTACCCGTACGATCCGCTCCTGGCGCCGGACCCGCCACTCACGGAACCGCTGGAAACCCGCCGCGTCGGCGGGCTCGGCATCCACCTCGTCCGTTCGCTGATGGACGAGGTCCGCTACCGGCGCGATGGCGACCGCAACATCGTGACCTGCACGCTCGCGCGTAGCGGCGAGGCAACCGAATAGGACAGAGGACCGCCGTGTCGGACAAGATCTTCCGCAAAGCCGCTCTCGACCGCCTGTCTTCGCCCGAGCAGCTCGACAGGCTGGTGACGGTGACGAACCCGCAGACATGGCTGGCGCTGCTGGCGATCCTGACGATCGTGGCGGCGGCTGTGGTGTGGAGCATCTTCGGCTCGCTGCCGACGCGCGTCGAGGGACAAGGCATCCTGATCAACAGTTCCGGCCGCGTCGTCGATGTTCAGGCGACGGGATCGGGCATGCTGTCGGAAATCCTCGTCGCGGTCGGCGACGAGGTCGAAGCCGGCCAGACCGTTGCGCGGCTTTCACTGACCGATGACGAGCAGGCCGTGCGCAACGCGGACGCCGTGGTGCGCGAAAGCGAGGCCCGGTTGGAAAGGACCATCGCGCAGGGCGCATCCGAGCTCGATGCCCGCCGGCGCAGCGCGGAACGCCGCCGCGCGGCGTTGGGCGAACGGCTCGACGCGGCGCAACGCCGGCTCCAGTATCTGGCGGTACGCCGCGACGATCTCGCCCTGCTGCTGGATGGCGGCGTCATCACGCGCCAGACCATGGCGCAGGCTAGCGACGAGGCGACGCGGGCCGAACTGGAGGCGGCCGACGTGCAGAGCGAACTCCTGATCCTCGATTCGGAGATTCTGGAGCGCGAGATCGCGATCGAGAACCGGCGGCGGCAGATGGAAGAGGAACTGGCCGAAGCACGGCGTACGCTCGACCGCCTCAAGGCATCGCTTGCCCGCTCCACGGTGGTCACCGCACCCGCCAGTGGGCGCGTGACGGAAATCAAGGCGGTGCCGGGGTCGCTGGTCGGCGAAGGCCGCTCGCTCTTCACCTTCCAGTCCGGCGCGCCGTTCCTCGAACTGACGCTCTACGTGCCGGCAAGCCAGGGCAAGCGCGTCGCAGCAGGCATGAGCGTGCAAGTGTCGCCATCCACGGCGCGCCGCGAGGAATACGGCACGGTGTTCGGCACGGTCGACTGGATATCCGAGTTTCCAGCGACGCTCGACGGCATGCGAGCCGTACTCCAGAATGACGAACTGGCCCGCACCTTCGCGCAGTCCGGCCCGCCATATGTCGCGCGTATCCTGCTCGACCGTGATCCCGCGACGACGAGCGGATATCGCTGGTCGTCGGCGCGCGGCGCGACGCTGCCGCTGACCGGCGGCACGCTGGCGAGCGGCGAAATCACGGTGTCCAGGCAAGCGCCGATCAGCCTCGTCATCCCGCTCCTGCGCGAGTTCGGAGGGTTCAGCGGATGACGTTCGTCGCGGACCGGCTGCGGGAACCGGACAAGGCTGCGGCACCGGTTGCCGCCGAAGCCGCGCTCGTCGCCAATGCGCCGCGTGGCGGAAAGCGCTTCCGGACGCCGACCGTACTCCAGATGGAGGCGACGGAATGCGGCGCCGCCGCTCTCGCCATGATCCTCGCGCGCATGGGGCGATGGATTCCGCTGGAAGAGTTGCGCGTCGCGTGCGACGTCTCGCGCGATGGCTCCAAGGCTGCCAACATCCTGCGCGCGGCACGGCGCTACGGGCTGGTCGCCAAGGGCTATCGGCGCTCGCCGGAAACCATCGCGAACCTGCCGTTCCCGATGATCGTGTTCTGGAACTTCAATCATTTCGTCGTACTCGAGGGAATCGATCACAAGCGCGGCAAAGCGTGGCTCAACGACCCGGCGACCGGGCCGCGCACCATCGGGCTGAAGGAGTTCGACGAGGGCTTCACCGGCGTGGCGCTGGCTTTCCAGAAGGATGCCGGGTTCGCGAAGGGCGGGCGCAAGCCGGGCGTGGCGGCGCCGCTGCTTTCCCGGCTCGGCGGCTCGACCGGTCCGCTCGCCTTCGTGCTGCTCGCCACGCTGCTCCTCGTGGTGCCGGGGCTGGTCATCCCCGTCTTCTCCATGGTGTTCGTCGACCATGTCCTCGTCGGCGACAATGGCGCATGGCTGAAGCCTCTGCTGCTCGGAATGGCGGCGACGCTGATCCTCAACGGCGCGCTGACCTGGCTGCAGCAGATGGCGCTCGCACGGCTCGAACTGAAGCTCGCGCTCAACGCCTCTGCGACCTTCTTCTGGCATGTCCTGCGGCTGCCGGAGACGTTCTTCTCGCAGCGATACGCCGGCGATATCTCGAACAGGGTCGGCGCCAACGATCAGGTCGCGGCGATGCTGTCGGGGCAGCTCGCGACCAACGCGGTCGGGCTCGTCACCATCGTCTTCTTCGCCGTCGTCATGCTGTTCTACGATGTGTGGCTGACGCTGATCGGTGTGACGCTGGCACTCCTTAACCTCGTGATCCTGCGTGCCGTGGCGCGGGTGCGCGAGGATTCCAGCCGCAGGCTGGTCAACGATCAGGGCCGGCTCGCCGCCGCCTCGATCAGCGGCATCCAGCTCATCGAGACCCTGAAGGCGGCTGGCGCGGAGGGCGATTTCTTCTCCCGCTGGTCGGGGCTGCAGGCGAAATACCTCAACGCCATGCAGGACGTATCGCGGGCGACGCTGCTCGTTTCCTCCGCGCCGGTTCTCCTGTCAGGCCTGACCACGGCGGCGATCCTCGCGGTCGGCGGCTATCGCGTGGTCGACGGCGCCCTTTCCATCGGCGCGCTCGTCGCCTTCCAGAGCCTGATGCAGCAATTCGCCAACCCGATCCGGAACCTCGTAGGGCTCGGCGGCGATATCCAGCAGATCAAGGGATCGCTGGCGCGCATCGGCGATGTCGAAAGCTACCCGGTCAACGCCCGCCTCGCCGATACCGCAAGCGTTTTCGCCACCGCCCGGCCGTCCCGGCCGCTGCCGGCGAAGCTGCGCGGGCGGGGCGAATTGAAAGGCCTCACCTTTGGCTACAACCGCTCGGCGCCGCCGATCGTCGAGGGGCTCGACCTCGTCGTGGAGCCGGGCCAGCGCATCGCGCTGATCGGCGGATCGGGCAGCGGCAAGTCCACCATCGGCAAGCTGGTTTGCGGCCTTCACGAACCGTGGTCCGGCGACATCCTGTTCGACGGCATATCGCTCAGTGAGATGCCGCATGCCTATTTCGCCAATTCGGTAGCCGCCGTGGACCAGGACATCTTCCTGTTCGCCGGCACCGTGCGCGAGAACGTCTCGATGTGGGATGCCTCGGTCAGTGAGGCCGCGATCACGAGTGCGCTGCGCGATGCCTGTATTCTCGACGCGGTCGAGGCCCGTTCCGGCCGCTACGACGCGCAGGTGCTGGAGGGTGGAGCGAACTTTTCCGGCGGGCAGCGCCAGCGCCTCGAAATCGCGCGGGCGCTTGCCAACAACCCTTCGGTGCTGATCCTCGACGAAGCGACATCCGCGCTCGACCCGGTGGTGGAGAAGCGCATCGACGAGAATCTGAGGCGGCGCGGCTGCACGACCATCATCGTCGCCCACCGCCTCAGCACCATCCGCGACTGCGACGAGATCATCGTGCTCGATCGCGGCCGCGTCGCCCAGCGCGGGCGGCACGAGGAGATGATCGCGCAGGACGGCCCCTACCGGCGCCTGATCGGCATGGGGGAAGCGTGATGGGCGGCGATGCGCATCTCGACTATGACAGCTTCGACGCCGAACTGCTCGCCAAGATCGACGGGACGAAGCTGCATGTCGGCTACCACAATCCTTTCCTTCTCACCGATCCGGGCCTGATCTGGCTGGTTCTGAAGGGATGTGTCGACGTCCATGCGGTTCCGCTGCAGGACGGGGTGCCGGTCGGGACCGGCAGGCATCTCTTCCGCATCGACGAAGGCGGGCTGGTCTTCGGCATGGCCCCGATCACCGCCATGCCCGACCCCGATCTGCCGCCCGGCACGGAAATCGGCCTTCGCGCCGTAGCCGTCATGGGGACCGAACTCTACCGGGCTTCGCGCTCGGATATCGAGCAGGAGGATTTCGACCTCATCGTCGTCGAGTGGATCGACCGGTGGGTTGCGGAACTCGCCGGCGCCCTGACGCCGGCCGGCGAACGGCGATCCAACGGTTTCCTCGAAGCCGAGCCCGGCGTGCCGCATGCCGCGGGCACGGTGCTCGCGCCGCAGCGGGGCGAC
>JACYYK010007736.1_pt1 | contig 13230 bp, 12 predicted proteins | sample 8236871 | NCBI WGS metagenome assembly JACYYK01 (sample SAMN14103087, study PRJNA606662) | landfill metagenome | isolation source: landfill solid waste inoculated with endophyte fungus Paravalsa indica | place: India:New Delhi, Okhla landfill site | collected 2017-11-05 | reverse complement strand
CGTTCGACCGGAAATGCGCCCGGCAGTGCCGGTGCGCAGGTCCAGCCTACGTCCTCCGGCGCTCCCCGCCGGGGAGGCGAAGTGGCGTCAGACGGCCGTTCCCGGGCTCACGACCCGGCATCGTGACCGTCCGGTAATGGGGTGGGCAACGACTCCTCGGGTCGACCCGATGACTCCGTGTTCCGACGTCATGTCCGGACCACGCGCGCCGTCCTGTGACGGGGGAGTGTGACCAACGTCACGACGCCATACCCGGCGTGACCCGGCGCGATCAGCCCGACGACTCGGTCGTGACGCCGGGGGCGGGCCGGGCCTGCGCGGGAAGGGTGACGCGCATCGTCGCGCCGCGGTCGGTGTCGGCGACCTCCACGTGCCCGCCGTGCAGGTCGACCGCCCAGCGCACGATGGCGAGCCCGATGCCGGTGCCGCCGCTCGCCATGCCGGCGGGCGGCGCGGCGTGCGGCCGGCCGGCGGCCGCCCCGCTCGCGAAGCGCTCGAAGATGCGGCCACGGTCCTCGGGGGCGATGCCGGGGCCCTCGTCGCTGACCTCGAGGACGATGTCGTCGTCCACCGGGTAGGCGTCGAGCCGCACGGTGCCGCCGTGCGGCGAGTGCCGGATCGCGTTCTGCAGGAGGTTCGTGACCACCTGGCGCAGCCGCTCGACGTCGGCCTCCAGGGCGAGGTCCGGCGGGGTGACGTCCACGACGTAGCTGAGGCCCTTCGCCGCGTCGACCATCGACATCGCCTGCGCGGACTCCTCGAGGAAGTCGCCCACCGAGAACTCGCTGAGCACCAGCGCGGACGCGCCGGCCTCCACCCGCGACAGGTCGAGCAGGTAGGTGACGAGGCGGGTGAGCCGCTCCGTCTGCTCCAGCGACAGCTCGAGGGCCGACGGCGTCGGCTCCGTGACGCCGTCGACCATGTTCTCGAGCTGCGCCTGCAGCGCCGCCACCGGGGTGCGCAGCTCGTGCGACACGTTGGCGATGAGCTCGCGCCGCACGCGGTCGGAGGCGTCGAGGTCGGCCGCCATGACGTTGAACGCCTCGGCGAGCTGGCCCACCTCGTCCCGGCTCGTGGCGCGCACCCGGATCGAGTAGTCGCCCGCCGCCATGGCCTGCACGGCCGCCGTCATGTCCCGCAGCGGCGACGTCATGCCGCGCGCCAGGAGCTGCACGATCACCAGGGACAGGAAGATCGCCAGCGGGAGCGTGCGCGTGGGGCCCAGCTCGTTCTGCAGCCCGATCCACGTGATGAGGACGGCGAACGTCACGGTCGCCACGACGAGCACGCCGAGCTTGGTCTTGAGCGACCGCAGCGGGTCCAGCGGGCGGACGTCGGGCAGCCGGTGGTGCTCCTTGCGGCGTGGCGCGACCGGACCTGCCGGCCCGGCGGCGTCGTCGCCGGGGGCGGGATCCATCAGGCCTCCGGCGGCTCGAACGCGTACCCGACGCCGTGCACGGTGCGGATGAGGTCCGGCCCGAGCTTGCGGCGCAGCGCCTTGATGTGGGAGTCGACGGTGCGGGTGCCGCTGGCGTCGGCCCAGTCCCACACCTCGGCGAGCAGGCGCTCGCGCGTCTGGACGGTCTTGGGCGAGCTCGCGAGCATGACCAGCAGCTCGAACTCGGTCGGCGTGAGGTGCACCTCGTCGCCGGCGCGGTGCACGCGGCGCTGGGCCCGGTCGATCGTCACGTCGCCCATGACCATCGGCGGGTCGGCGGGGGTCGTCACCGCGGCCTGCTGCGCGCGCTCCACGCGGCGCAGCAGCGCCTTGACGCGCGCCACCAGCTCGCGCATGGAGAACGGCTTGGTCATGTAGTCGNNCGGCGCCGACGCCGAGGCCGACCAGCATGTCGGTCTCGTCGTCGCGCGCCGTGAGCATGAGGATCGGGATCGGGTTCTCCGCCTGGATGCGGCGGGTGACCTCGAGGCCGTCGATGCCGGGCAGCATCACGTCCAGCACGATGGCGTCCGGGTGCAGGCGGGAGGCGGCGTCGACGCCGGCGAGGCCGTCGCGCGCGACCTCGACCCGCCAGCCCTCGGCGGACAGCCGCTGCGCGATGGCGGCAGCGATCGCAGGCTCGTCCTCGACGACGAGCACGGTGGCGTTCTGCTGGCCCGACGTGCCCGAGGTGCCCGGGGTGCTCGGAGGGGTCGCGGTGGTCATGAAGCCATCTTGCACCGGCTCCCTGGGGGAGCGCTGAGTACACGCTGTCCGGGCCGACGACGGGCGGCTCCCCGTGTGGACGCCGACTCGCCCGTGCCCGCCGTCCCGATAGCATCGGAGCACGATGGACGAGAGTCGATATCGCGCGCGGCCGCCCGCGCCGTCCCACCGCCAGCCACGCCCTGCCGCCGGGAGCCGCCCGTGCTAGGCGACGTCCTCATGATCGTGCTGGGCGTCGTGCTCACCGCCGGCACCGCGGTGTTCGTCGCCAGCGAGTTCTCGCTCGTCACCCTCGACCCGGCCGTCCTCGGGGCCGACGACGAGGAGGGCGACAGTCCGTCGCCCGGCCGCGACCCGGCGCGACGCCCGTCCGACCGACGGGACCGCGCCGTGCGTGCCGGGCTCAAGCACCTGTCCACGGAGCTCAGCTCCGCCCAGGTCGGCATCACCATCACCACGATCCTGCTGGGCTACACCGCCCAGCCGGCGCTGCTCTCCCTGTTCTCGGAGGCGTTCGCCGCCACCGCGCTGGGCCGCGGCGTCGCGGGCGTGCTCGCGGGCGTCCTCGCGCTCGTCGTCGTCAACGCGTTCTCGATGCTGTTCGGCGAGCTGATCCCCAAGAACTTCGCGCTCTCCGCCCCGCACGCCACCGCGCGGCTCGTGGTCCCCGTGCAGCGGGTGTTCACCATGGTCTTCCGGCCGCTCATCACCGTGCTCAACGGCTCGGCCAACGCCCTGCTGCGCCGGGTCGGCGTCGAGCCGCGCGAGGAGCTGTCCGGCGCGCGGTCGTCGTCGGAGCTGCTGTCGCTCGTGCGACGGTCGGCGCAGGAGGGCACGCTCGACGCGTCGGTCGCGACCCTGCTGACCAACTCCCTCGAGCTCGACGAGCTGTCCGCGCGCGACGTCATGACCGACCGGATGCGCATGGCCGTCGTCGAGCGGGACACCACCGCCGCCGAGGTCGTGGACCTCGCCCGGCGCACCGGACACTCCCGGTTCCCCGTGATCGGCGAGGACCGCGACGACGTCGTCGGCCTCGTGCACCTGCGCCGCGCCGTCGGCGTGCCCCACGACCGGCGTGGCGAGGTGCCGGCCGCCGCGCTCATGGTCGACGCGCCCCGCGTGCCGGAGACGGTCCGGCTCGGGCCGCTCCTCGTCGAGCTGCGGGGCCTCGGGCTGCAGATGGCCGTGGTCGTCGACGAGTACGGCGGCACGTCGGGCATCGTCACGCTCGAGGACGTCGTCGAGGAGCTCGTGGGCGACGTCGCCGACGAGCACGACCCGCGCCGCGCGGGGGTCGTGCGCGGTGCCGACGGGTCGTGGGTCGTGCCCGGGGTGCTGCGCCCCGACGAGCTGGAGGAGCGCACCGGCCTGGTGGTCCCGGAGGGCCCGGCCTACGAGACGCTCGGCGGCCTGGTCATGGCGGAGCTGGGGAGGGTGCCCGAGGTGGGCGACGAGATCGAGACCGACGGCGTGCTGCTGCGCGTCGAGGCGATGGACGCGCGGCGCGTCGAGCGGCTGCGCGTGCTCGCCGTCGACCCCGCCGGCCCCGGGCGTGGGGAGGCGGGCCGATGAGCACCGGGACCGCCCTCCTGGTCGGCGTGCTGCTGCTCGCCGGCAACGCGTTCTTCGTGGGCGCCGAGTTCGCGGTCATCTCCGCGCGCCGCAGCGCCATCGAGCCGCGCGCCGCGGCCGGCGACCGCCGCGCCCGCACCGCCCTGTGGGCGATGGAGCACGTGTCCCTCATGCTCGCGTGCGCGCAGCTCGGGGTCACCGTGTGCTCCACCGGTCTGGGCATCGTCGCGGAGCCCGCCCTCGCGCACCTGCTCGAGGTGCCGTTCGAGGCCCTGGGTGTCCCCGAGGCGCTGCTGCACCCGGTCTCCCTGGTCCTCGCGCTGGCGATCGTCGTGTACCTGCACGTGGTGCTCGGCGAGATGGTGCCCAAGAACCTCGCCGTCGCCGGCCCGGAGACGGCCGCCCTCTGGTTCGCGCCGCCGCTGGTGCTGCTCGGCCGCGCCGTGCGCCCGATCATCGCCGCGCTCAACTGGGTCGCCAACCACGCGGTGCGGCTCGCGGGCATCGAGCCGAAGGACGAGGTGGCCTCAGCGTTCACGGCCCAGGAGGTGCAGTCGATCGTCGAGCACTCCCAGGCCGAGGGCGTGCTCCAGGACGAGCAGGGCCTGCTCGCCGGGGCCATCGAGTTCTCCTCGCGCACCGCGGGTGACGTCATGGTGGCCGTCGACGAGCTGGTCACCGTCGGCCCCCGCAGCACGCCCGACGACGTCGAGCACCTCGTGGCACGCACCGGCTTCAGCCGGTTCCCCGTCCGCGGCGACGACGACGCCCTGCGCGGCTACCTGCACCTCAAGGACGTCCTGTACGCGTCGAACGGCGACCGGTTCGACCCGGTGCCGGCGTGGCGCGTGCGCGCGCTCGCGTCCGTGCGCCCGGCTGACGAGGTGGAGGACGCGCTGCGCGCCATGCAGCGCTCCGGGGCGCACCTGGCCCGCGTCGAGGGGCCCGACGGCGTCCTCGGCGTCGTGTTCCTCGAGGACATCCTCGAGGAGCTCGTGGGCGAGGTCCGCGACGCCATGCAGCGCCGGCACTGAGTCCGCACCGACTCCCGCCCGTGACGCCTCCGTGGCGTCCCCGGGTCGCCGGGCGTGAGCAGGGTGGACACCCTCCCACCGCACCGGTCCGCGGGCTCGGCCCGACCGTCTGTGGACGGGGACTTGGCGAGGGAGCCCGACCCCGTTATGGTTCCGTGACGGATCGGTCGTACGGCGCGTGCCGGGCACGCGACGACGGGCGGTCCGTGTTCAGGTCCGGACTCCTCGCGCGGCCACGGCGGCCGCCCGGGGCACGAGCGCGGAGGTGCCGTGGAGGCGACGTCGCAGGGTGACGCAGCCGCGCCGCGCTCCCGTCGCGAGATCCGGGAGGCCGAGCTCGCCCGGGCCGGCAAGAAGCCCCGCAAGCGCCCGTCCTCCAGCCGAGGGGACCGCGCCGCCGGCAGGCACGCCGCCCCCGCCGGTCACGCGTGGGTCACTCGGCTGACGGTGCTCGGCTCGCTCGCCGCCGCCACCATCGCCGCCCCCCTCGTCACCGACGACCAGGCCCACGGCGGCACCCCGTTCGACCTCGACACCCAGCCCACCGGCCCCTCCACCCTGGCGCTCCTCGAGCAGGGCGTCGACACCCCGCGCACCTCCCAGGGCATCGCCGCCGCACCCCGAGACGTGCGCGTCGAGGCGTCCGCCGCCAGCCGCACCGCCGAGCGCAGCCCCCTGCCCGACTGCGACGCCGGAGCCTCCATCGACGGCGGCAACGGCAGCCTCGCCGACCACTCGCTCTGCGACATCTGGCAGCCCGGCGAGAAGCTGCGCGCCGACGCCGCCGTCGCGCTCAGCGCCCTCAACGAGGCGTTCCGCGTCCGCTTCGGCCGCGACCTGTGCCTCGTCGACAGCTACCGCTCCATCTCCTCCCAGTACGCCGTCAAGGCCAGCCGCGGCTACCTCGCCGCCACGCCCGGCACGTCCATGCACGGGTGGGGGCTCGCCATCGACCTCTGCGGCGACGAGTACCGCTCCAGCGAGGTCTACGGGTGGCTGTGGGAGAACGGGCCCGCGTACGGGTGGGAGAACCCGCCCTGGGCTCAGCGCGGCGGCATGGGGAACTACGAGCCGTGGCACTTCGAGTACAAGCCCGGCGTCGTGGAGATCACGACCTGGCACTGAGCGCTGGTTGAGCCTGTCGGAACCCGGGTCGGCGTCGCGGGAGGTGTGCTCACGGCCGCGGGAGGTGCAGGATCCTTCGCGCGGTCGCGTTCACGCGCCCCAGGGGGCGCTCCACTTCGGGAGAGATACGACCGCGCGAAGGATTCTGCACCTCCCGCTCTCCTGATTCCTCGCCGTTCGCTTTGCCACGGCCCTTCGTCTCGCCGGCCGGTTCTCCTCTCGGCACGGGCTTTCGGCTCGCTGCGGTCCTCGGCGTCCGGACGACGTCGCGTGCTGCCTGTTGGCGTCACTCGAGCGGGGCGGGGGTCGGTGCTGCGCAGTCGGGTGGGCGCGACGGCGGCCGGTGATCGCTGTGAGGCTCGCGCGGGCCGGCGCGGCGTGCTGCCTGCGTGCTGCCCTGCTCAGGTGGTGAGGGTGGTGTTGCCGCCGAAGTCGTCGCGGAAGCGGGGGCCCTGGGCGGCGAGTTCCTGGGCGTAGGCGGCGGACCAGCCGCGGAAGGGGTCGACGGCCAGGGACTCGTTGGAGAAGCGGCGGTCGTCGGTGAGCTCGGTGACGCAGAAGTCGGGGATCTGGAGGTCCGTGACCGGGCCCGAGCGCTCGCACTCCGCGACGATGAGCGGGGCGTTGGCGCCGCCGAAGACGTCGATCGACCAGCCGTCCGCGCCCAGCCAGGCCGCGTAGCGGGTCTTGAGGACCTGGGCCCCGCCGCGGCGCACCAGCTCCGCGCCCACCTTCGGGTCGAGCTGGCGCTCCGCCTCGTACCGGGTGCCGCCCACCGACGGGCCCTTGACCGTGACCGCGGCGAAGTCCACCCGGTTGCGGTACAGCTCGAGGACGTCGCGGGCGTCGCTGTCGGGCCCCAGCCGTGCCTCGACGCCCGTGGCCTGCACCCGCACGCGCAGCGCGTAGCCGCCGTCGGACAGGAAGTAGGACTGGACGATGAGGGCGGGCGCGTCGCGCAGCGCGTCCGGCAGGTCGCGGACGAAGAACCGGCGCTCGAACTCGAAGTCGGAGTAGTCGGCGGACATGGGTGCGAGCCTAGTGCGCCGCGGCGACGGCCCGGTCACGAGGCCCGGCGAGGCCCGGTGGTGTCGGTTCAGGCGCGTCGCGCGCGCAGCACGCCCGTGCGCATCGGCAGGGTGAACTCGCCCTGGGCCGTCTCCGCCCGCTCGGCGAGGTAGGTGCGGATGCGTCCCGTCCGGACGGTGCGCTCCGCCTCCGGCATGACGAGCATCCCGGCGCGGGTCGCGAGCGTCGACACGAGCGAGTCGGCCGTGCGGAGCTGGCCGTGCGGGAACTCGGCCCGCTCCGCCCGGCCCGCCCACGCCTCGCCGGCGGGCGGGAGCAGGTCGGTGGTCGCGCGCCGCCAGGCGGTCGGCGTGTCCCGGGGGCCCACCGCCTCGGGCCCGCTCACCTCGGCGAGCCCGGCGACCCAGGCGACGTCGTCGTCCAGGAGGTTCCACAGCCCCGCCAGGACGCCGCCCGGCGCCAGCACGCGGGCGATCTCCGGCCCGGCGACCGCCAGGTCGAACCAGTGCAGGGCGTTGCCCGCGAGCACCGCGTCGACGGAGCCGTCCGGGAGCGGGATCGACTCGGCGCTCCCCGCCAGGGCGCGCACGCCCGGCAGGCCGCGTCGCAGCTCGGCCAGCATCGCGGCGTCGGGCTCGACGGCGACCACGTCACCGCCGGGGAGGACCGCCGGGTCGAGCAGGGTGGCGGTGAGCTTGCCCGTCCCCGCGCCGAGGTCGAGCACGCGTGGGCCCGGCGCCGCCCGCAGCGTCCACCGCACCGCGGCCGCCGCGTAGTCGGGGCGGTGCTCGGCGTACGCGACGGCCGCCGTCCCGAAGGACGACGCCGCGTGCGGGGCGTCCCGCTCCGCGCTCACGACGTCGTCCCGGGGACCTCGCGTCGCTCCGGCCCGACGTACGCGGACAGCGGCCGGATCAGCGCGTTCGCCGCCTGCTGCTCCATGATGTGCGCCGTCCACCCCGTGACGCGGGCGGCGACGAACAGCGGCGTGAACGTCGGGGTGTCGAAGCCCATGAGGTGATAGGCCGGGCCCGACGGGTAGTCGAGGTTCGGGTAGATGCCCTTGCGCCGCACGAACTCGGACTCCAGCGCGTCGTAGAGGGCGGCCAGGTCGGGGCGGTCATAGTGCTCGACGAGGGTGTCGAGGGCGGCCTTCATGGTCGGCACCCGCGAGTCGCCGTGCTTGTAGACGCGGTGCCCGAAGCCCATGATCTTGCGCTTCGCGGCGAGCGCGTCGTCGAGCCAGGACGCCGCCCGCTCGGCGGTGCCGATCTCCGCGAGCGTCTCCATGACCGCCTCGTTGGCGCCGCCGTGCAGCGGGCCCTTGAGCGCCGCGATCGCGCCCACGACGGCCGAGTGCAGGTCGCTGAGCGTGGACGTGATGACCCGCGCGGTGAACGTCGAGGCGTTGAACGAGTGCTCGGCGTACAGGATCATCGACCGGTTGAAGGCGTCGACCACGACCGGGTCGGGCTCGACCTCGAACGTCGTCCAGAGGAAGTTCGCCGAGAAGTCCAGGTCGTCGCGCGGCGCCACCGGCTCCAGCCCCTGGCGGCGGCGCTGCCCGTACGCGACGACGGCCGGCAGCGCGGCGAACAGCCGCACGCTGCGGGCGAGGTTGACCTCGGGGTCCGCCGCCGCCTCCAGGGCGGTGAGGCCCGCGGCCTCCCGGGCGCCGATGACGCTCACCGCCGTGCGCACCTCGTCCATCGGGTGCGCGGTGGCCGGTAGCAGGTCGATGGCGGCCCGCACGTCGTCGGCGAGCGGGCGGTGCTCCCGCTCGGTCGCGCGCAGGGCGGCGAGCTCGTCGTCGGTGGGCAGCTCGCCGTGCCACAGCAGCCACGCGACGGCCTCGAACGGGCGGGTCGCCGCCAGGCCCTGGACCGGGTAGCCCCGGTACAGCAGCGAGTTGGTCTCGGGGTCCACCTTGGAGATGGCCGTGACGTCGGCGACCACCCCCGCCAGGCCGCGCCGGACCTCCGGCTCGCCGGAGGTCTGCTCGCTGTGCTCGGTCATCGGTGCTCCTTTGCTGCGATGCGGGTGCGGCGGTGGGCGGCGCGCGGCCGCCGACCGTCAGCCGTGGTGGTTGTCGTCGAGGGAGAAGTCGAAGACGCTCGTGTCGAACGTCGAGTACGCGGCGTAGTCGAGCAGCTCGTAGAGCCGCGCGCGGGTCTGCATGTGCTCGACCTGCCCGGCCAGCGAGCCCTCGGCGCGCAGGGCGTCCAGGCCGCGCTCGGCGGCGCCCATCGCCAGGCGCAGCAGCGAGACGGGGTAGATGACGAGCGCCACGCCCGCGTCGGCGAGCTGCGTCGTCGTGAACAGCTCGGACTTGCCGAACTCCGTCATGTTGGCCAGCACGGGGACGTCGACGGCGCTCGCGACGGCCTCGAACTCCGCCAGGTCGCGCATGGCCTCGGGGAAGATCGCGTCGGCGCCCGCGTCGACGAGGGCCTTCGCGCGGTCGACGGCGGTCGCGAGCCCCGCCACGGCCCGCACGTCGGTGCGGGCCATGACCAGCAGGTTCTCGTCGCGCCGTGCGGCGACGGCCGCGCGCACCCGCTGCAGCGCCGTCGGCTCGTCGACGACCTGCTTGCCGTCGAGGTGGCCGCACCGCTTGGGGTTCACCTGGTCCTCGACGTGCAGGCCCGCGACGCCGGCGTCCTCCAGCGCCTGCACGGTGCGGGCCACGTTCATCGCCTCGCCGAAGCCGGTGTCGGCGTCGACGAGGGTGGGCAGGTCGGTCATGCGGGCGATCTGCCCCGCGCGCGTCGCGACCTCGGTGAGCGTCGTCAGCCCGACGTCGGGCAGCCCCAGGTCGGCCGCGACGACCGCGCCCGAGACGTAGACGCCGTCGAACCCCTTGTCCTGGATCAGCCGCGCCGCGAGCGGGTTGAACGCGCCGGGCAGCTGCAGGAGCTCGCCGGAGCGCAGGCGCTCGCGGAAGGCGGCGCGCTTGGCGGCGGGGGTGGTGGTCGAGTAGAGCACCGGACGCTCCTTCTAGAAGATGCCGCGCGCGACCGGGTGCGTCGCGAGCGGGTCGGTGAGCGGCGTGACGGTGAGGCCGGACAGCTCGTCGGCGGACAGCTCAGGCAGCCGCTGGGCGAGGTCGAGGAACCGCTCGGTCTCCTCGTCGGCCAGCACCCCGGCGGCCAGCGTGCGGAACTTCGCCACGTACTGCTCGCGCGCGAACGGGCGGGCGCCCAGCGGGTGCGCGTCGGCGACGGCGATCTCCTCCACGACGCGCGAGCCGTCGGCGAGCTCGATCTCCACGCGCCCGCCGAAGGACTTCTCGTCCGGGTCGCTCGAGTGGTACCTGCGGGTCCACTCGGCGTCCTCGGCCGTGGTGACCTTGCGCCACAGCTCCACGGTGTCCGGGCGGGCGGCGCGCTCCGGGGCGTAGCTGCCGACGTGGTCCCAGGCCCCGTCCTGCAGCGCGACCGTGAAGATGTAGGGGATCGAGTGGTCCAGGGTCTCGCGGCTGGCCGTGGGGTCGTACTTCTGCGGGTCGCCCGAGCCGGAGCCGATGACGTAGTGGGTGTGGTGGCTCGTGTGCAGCACGACGGCGGCGATGTTCGCCGGGTCGCGCAGCTCGGGCCGCTCGGTGCCGAGCCGGCGGGCGAGGTCGATCCACGCCTGTGCCTGGTACTCGGCGGAGTGCTCCTTGGTGTACGTGTCGAGGATGGCGCGCCGCGCCTCCCCGGGGGCGGGGAGCGGCACGGTGTAGCGGGCGTCGGGCCCGTCGAGCAGCCAGGCGATCACGCCGTCCTCGCCCTCGTAGATCGGGCTGGGGGAGGTCTGCCCGCGCATCGCGCGGTCCACGGCCTCCACCGCCATCTTGCCCGCGAACGCGGGGGCGTGGGCCTTCCAGGTGGAGATCTCACCCTTGCGCGACTGCCGGGTCGCCGTCGTCGTGTGCAGGGCCTGGCCGACCGCCTGGTAGATGGTCTCCGCAGGCAGGCCCAGCAGCGTGCCGAGGCCCGCCGCGGCCGACGGGCCGAGGTGGGCCACGTGGTCGATCTTGTGCGCGTGCAGGCTGATGCCCTTGACGAGGTCCACCTGGATCTCGTAGCCGGTGACGATCCCGCGCAGCAGCTCGGCGCCGGTGCGCCCGAGGTGCTGGGCGACGGCCAGCAGGGGCGGGATGTTGTCGCCGGGGTGGGAGTACTCGGCCGCGAGGAACGTGTCGTGGTAGTCCAGCTCGCGCACGGCGACGCCGTTGGCCCATGCCGCCCACTCGGGGCTGGTGCGCTCGGGGGAGCCGTAGACGGTCGACCCCGCGCCGCCGCGCGAGACGGGGTGCGCCTCGGCCTGCGTGCGCGCCGCGAGGATCGGGCCGCGGCCCAGGGACGCCGTCGCCACCGCGGCGTTGTCGATGACCCGGTTGATCACCATGTCGGTGACCTCCGGCGTCGGCTCGAGCTGCTCGGCCCCGACCTCGGCGATCTTCCATGCGAGCTGGCCCTCGCGCGGCAGCGGCTCGTCGGAACGGTAGACGCGGACGTGGTGCTCGAGCATGTGATCTCTCCTGGTGGTTCTCGTGCGTCAGGCGGGGCGCCGGAGCGCCGTGGGCGTCGACCTCGGCAGCGTCATCGACGCCAGGACGTTCTCGAGGCTGTGGTGCAGGTGGACGTGGGTGGCGTGCGCGGCGAGGTCGCCGTCGCCGTCGGCAACAGCGGCGGCGATGGTGCGGTGTTCCTGGGCGGCGGCGACGAGGCGGGCGGGGTTGTCCTGGGCGAGCCGGCGCACCCGGGCGAGATGGGTCCGGACCGACCCCATGGTCGTGACCAGGTACCGGTTGGCGACCGCGTCGTCGATAGCGTCGTCGAACCGTCCGACCAGGGCGTAGTAGGCGCCGCGGTCCGCCGGGGCGACCGCGGCCCCCACCGCGGCGCCCGCCGCGAGGAAGTCGTCGGCGAGCCGACGGAAGACGTCGCGGTCCCCCCGCCGGGCCGCCAGCCGCACCGCCTGGACCTCCAGCGCCTGGCGCACCTCGTACAGCTCGCGCGCCCGGTCCAGGTCCATCGGGGCCACCTCGAGACCCCGGCCGCCCACGGGGACGGCCAGCCCGTCGGCGACCAGCCTGGCCAGCGCCTCGCGCACCGGCGTGCGCGACATCGTGAGCCGCTCCGCCAGGTCCAGCTCGGCGAGCGCACCACCCGGCTGCAGCTCCCAGCGGACGATCTCGTCCCGCAGCAGCTGGTACGCGCGCTCGCTGGCCCTCATGTCCACCCCCTCGTGCTGTGTATGCAGAGTATGGGCACGCTGCGCGATTGTCGAGCAGCCCCGGCCTCCTGTGCATACACAGTGCCGTAAGACCTCGTTCCCCCGACATGCCGCAGCCTGGGCCGCCGCCGGGTCGGGGGTCGCGAGCTCAGCCGCGCACCGGCCCGGTGGCGAGGGTCTCGACGACGACTGCCAGCGCCCGGCCGGACGGCACGCACGGAGCGCGCGCTGACTCGCGCTGCTCCCGGGTGACGGCGCCAGGACGTGGTGTGGTGGGCTTCACGAACAGCGTGTCAAGGATCAGTGTCGTCGCAGGTGACGGCGTCGTCCGCGGCGGCATCCGCAGGGCCGGATTGCCCTGGCGAACTTGATTCTCGGTCAAGGGTCGGTAACGTGGCCGCCCATGTTCGGGCTCGGCGTCCTCCCTCGTGGCGGGCGCCGGCTCCCTGTCACGGGCCGGGCCGCTGCGTCACACCGCGTGCACGCCGCGCCGGCCACGGAAGGAAACATGACCGCCGTACTCCCTCAGGAACCGACCGGCACCACCCCCGAGAGCGCCCCGGCGACGCGGGCCGCACGCCGCAGGCTGCGGGTCTCCGACGTGACCGTGGTCGACAACTCCATGCTCAAGAAGACGATCGGCGGCACCGCCGTCGGCAACCTCATGGAGTGGTACGACGTCGGCGTCTACGGCTACCTCGCCGTGACGATGGGTGCCGTGTTCCTGCCGCAGGCGTCGTCCGGCGTGCAGATCCTCTTCTCCCTCGGCGTGTTCGCCGCCACCTACGTGGCGCGCCCGCTGGGCGGCATCGTCTGCGGCCGCATCGGCGACAAGGTCGGCCGCCAGAAGGTGCTGGCCTTCACGCTGGTGATGATGGCGGCCTCGACGTTCCTCATCGGGCTGCTGCCGACGTACGGCGTCCTCGGCGTCGCGGCGCCGCTGCTGCTCGTGCTGCTCAAGGTGGTGCAGGGCTTCTCCACCGGCGGCGAGTACGCCGGCGTCACGACCTTCGTCGCCGAGCACGCCCCCGACCGCCGCCGCGGCTGGGCGGCGTCGTTCCTCGACTTCGGCAGCTACCT
>JACYYK010001279.1_pt1 | contig 13294 bp, 11 predicted proteins | sample 8236871 | NCBI WGS metagenome assembly JACYYK01 (sample SAMN14103087, study PRJNA606662) | landfill metagenome | isolation source: landfill solid waste inoculated with endophyte fungus Paravalsa indica | place: India:New Delhi, Okhla landfill site | collected 2017-11-05 | reverse complement strand
AATCCTGTCACCCCGACCAGCCAAGAGGCCCTCTGACCAGCAGAAATGCTGTTCGGAGGGCCTCTTGTCATGTCCGGCCCCGCTGGCGCGCCGACACCCTTTCCGTCCCCTATGCTCCGTCTGACCGATCCGGTCGGACGACGAGGGTCAGGGGAACAGGGATGCACCAGTCAGCCACGGTCCTGGTCGTCGGGGGCGGGATCTCGGGATGCGCCACCGCCGTGCTGCTGCGCCGGGCGGGGATCGACGTCGAGCTGGCCGAGGCGCGCGACACGTGGAACACCGCCACCGGCTCCGGCATCACGCTGCAGGGCAACGCGCTGCGGGCGCTGCGCGAGGTGGGCGTGTGGGACGACGTGCGGGCCTCGGGGTGCGGCTTCGACACCACGGGCATCACCACCCCGGACGGCACGGTGCTGTTCGAGGAGCAGAGCGTGCGCNNCCGGCGGCGACGACCTGCCCGCCACGTTCGGCACGGAACGTCCCCGCCTGCAGCAGGTCCTCGCCGACGCCGTGCGGGCCAGCGGCGCGCGGATCCGCACCGGCGTGCGCGCGCACGTGCTGGACCAGGACGACGACGGCGTCCGCGTCCGGCTCGAGAGCGGCGACGGCGGCGCCGTCGAGGAGCGCCGGTACGCGCTGGTCGTCGCGGCCGACGGCGTGGGGTCGCGCACGCGGGCGGCCGTGGGCATCGCCGACGTCCCCGAGCCGACCGGCATGGCGGTGTGGCGCGTCGTCGGGCCGCGGCCGGACGGCCTGGACCGCACGGACCTCGCCTACGGCGGCCCCGCCTACATCGCGGGGTACTGCCCCACCGGCGACTCGTCCATGTACGCCTACCTGGTGACGGACCGCGGCGACCTGCCGGACCCCGACGCCGCGCTCGCGCACGTGCGCGGCCTCGCCTCCGCCTACGGCGGACACTGGCCCGCCATCACCTGCGCCCTCACCGACCCGGCCGCGGTGCACTACAGCGAGTTCTCGCGGTTCGTCGTGGACGGCCCGTGGCACCGGGGACGGGTGGTGCTCGTCGGCGACGCCGCGCACTGCTGCCCGCCCACGCTCGCGCAGGGCGCGGCCCTGGGTCTGGAGGACGCGACGGTCCTGGCGGAGCTCCTCGGCGGCACCGACGTCCTCACCCGCAGCGGCACCTGGGACGACGCGCCGCTCACCGCCTACGCCGCCCGCCGGGCACCGCGCGTGCGCACGGTCGTCGAGGCGTCCGTGCAGCTCGGGCAGTGGTTGCTCGACGGCGTCCGCGACGCGGACGTGCCCGGACTCATGGCCCGCACGATGGCGACGGTCCGCGAGCGGCCCTGACCGGACCGGCCGGACGGTCGCCAGCAGCGCGGAACTGTGGCACCGTCGGCCTCGGCAGCCCTCGTCCCCGCTGGTCAGGAGTCACCATGCCCGCGTCGTCCACCGCACCTGTCGTCGTCGTCGGAGGGGGCCTCGCCGCCGCCCGCGCCGTGGAGGCCGTGCGCGAGCAGGACCCCGACGTCGACCTGGTCGTCGTCACCAACGAGGGGCACCGCCCCTACGAGCGCCCGCCGCTGTCGAAGGACTACCTGCGAGGGCAGGCGGAGCCCGACGTCATCTACCCGCTCCCGGCGGGCTGGTGGGACGACCACGCCATCGACCTGCGCACGCTCACGACCGTCGTCGACCTGGCCCCCGGCGACCACGAGGTGACGTTCGCCGACGGCTCCACGCTCGGCTACTCCACGCTGCTGCTCGCGACCGGCTCCACGCCGCGCGCGCTCCAGGTGGCGGGGCGCAGCCTCATCGGCGTGCACACCCTGCGGACGGTCGACGACGCCGACCTGCTCGCCGGGCTCCTGCTGCCCGCGTCGCTCGAGGGCGAGGGCAAGGTCGTCGTCGTCGGGGACGGCTGGATCGGCACCGAGGTCGCCGCATCCGCGCGGACGCTCGGCCTGGACGTGTGCCTCGTCGGCCAGGCCGCGCACCCCCTGGAGGCGACGCTCGGGCCGGAGCTCGGCGCCCTGTACGGGAGGCTGCACGACGAGCGCGGCGTCCTGCGGCACCGTGGCGACGTCGTCGCCTTCACCGGCGAGTCCGGCCGGGTCAAGGGCGTCGAGCTGGCGGACGGCACCCACCTCGAGGCCGACCTCGTGGTGATGGGCGTGGGCGTCACGCCCAACGTGGGCATCGCGTCGGCCGCGGGCATCGAGCTGCGCTCGCGCGACCTCGGCGGCGGGATCGTCGTGGACGGCACCCTGCGCACCTCCGCCCCCGACGTCTTCGCGGCCGGCGACATCGCCTCCGTCCCGTCGCCGCACTACGGCCGTCCGCTGCGCGTGGAGCACTGGGCCGTCGCGCAGGACACCGGCGCGCACGCCGGGCGCGCGATGCTCGGCGACGACGCCGCCTACGACGTCCTGCCCTACTTCTTCAGCGACCAGTACGACGTCGGCATGGAGTACAAGGGGTTCGTCGACCCGCGCGCCGCCGACACCGACGTGGTGATCAGCGGCTCCGTCGACGACCGCGAGCTCGTCGCGTTCTGGCTGCGCGACGGCGAGGTTCAGGCCGGCATGGCCGTCAACGTGTGGGACCGCATGGACGACGTCGAGGAGCTCATCCGCTCCCGCCGGAAGGTCCCCCGCGCCGAGCTGGAGGCGTTCACGGGCTGATCGGGGCCGACGACGAGCACGACCGCAGCATCTGCACAGAGCTGACACAGGCTCGCCGCTCGCCCGCCTCGCGGGTCTGGCACGCTCTCGTCGTGACCCGACGACGCACGTCCGCGCTGGTGAGCGCCCTGGTCGTGGCCGCCGCGCTCGCGGTCCTCGTCGTCTGGCGGCCCTGGGACCCGGTACCCGACGAGCTGCGCGCCGCTGCCCGCCAGGCCGCCGACGTCCCCGGCGTCGGCTCCGCGGAGGTCGCCGGCTACGAGGTCACGACCCGCGACCTGAAGGACGGCGACGTCGCCCGCGTCGCCGTCGACGTCGTGCTCGACGACGGGCTCTCCCCCGAGGCCGCGAGCACGGCCGCGGCACGGGCCGACGCCCTCCTGGCCGCCGCCCGGGTCGACGGCGTGCGGACGCTCTCGCGCACCACGACGGTGCGCGCCGGGGAACCGCGCACCGTGAACGACGTCGAGATCTACCCCCTCACGGCGTGGGTGGCCGAGGACGGGGACGCGTCGTCCGTCGCGGACGCGTTCGCCCTCCGCGACGCGGGCGCGACGACGGTGAGCGGCGCCGGCGCGGAGGTGGCCGACGGGGAGGGGCTCGTGCGGCTGGCGCAGGCCGCCGCCGAGCAGGAGATCGCCGCGTCCCTGCGTACGGCCGACGGCACCCTGCAGTACGACGCCTCCGGACGGGTGCCCGACGCCGCGGTCGCACGGCTCGCCGCCGAGGCGGCCGGGCGGCCGGGGGTCGCGTCCGTGGCCGTGAGCGCTCAGGTACCCGAGGACGTGGTCGTGACGGGCGGCATCGTCCTGGGCCTCCAGGTCCGGCTGGCCGGGCCGACGACGTCGCCGGCGGCGGACGCCGTGACCCGCTGGCTCGACGACCCGGCGCGCGTCATCGGGGACGGACACCTCGCGTACTCCCTCACCGAGCCCGGCGACGCCGTGCGCACGGACGGCTGGGTCGCGGCGTCGCCGCCGCCCGCGCCCGAGGAGCACACCGTGCCGCTGCCCGCCGGCGTCGACCCGTGGCCCACGGACGACGACGCCCCCGCCTGCACCGGCGACGACCTGCGCCTCACGCTCGGCACCCCGGACGCAGCGGCCGGCGGCCGGTACCTCGGGGTGCACGCCGAGAACGTCTCCGACCGCCCGTGCGCGCTCGACGGGGTGCCGGACCTCGTGTTCCGGAACGCCGACGGCGAGCCGCAGGACGACGTCACCATCGAACCCTCCGCGCCGGGGGTCGTCGCGGGCCGGGTCGTCGTGCCGCCGGGCGAGCGGGCGCTGGCGACCGTGCAGTGGCGGGCCATGTCGACGGCGAACGACCCGGACGTCACGACCGTCGTCGACGTCGTCGCCGTCCCGGGCGCCGGTCCCGTGCCCCTCACTCCGGAGGTCCCGGGGGTCGGTGCCGCCGAGCTGGACGTGCTCGACGGCGCAATGGTGCGCGTCGGACCGTGGGTGCAGGCGGCGGAGGGCTGGTCGTGAGGCCAGCTCCACCCTCGACGTAGTACCTGGCACGGCTTCCCGCCCCGGAAGCGACGCCAGGTACTACGTCGACGGCCCCGGCGTCAGGCGTCCCGCCGCGCGCGGACGGCGCCGGCGAGGGTCTCCAGGAGCTCGGCGGTGGTGTCCCAGTCGAGGCACTTGTCGGTGACGGACTGGCCGTAGACGAGCCCGTCGAGCGGCCCGGGCTTCTGCGCGCCCGCGACGAGGAAGCTCTCCATCATCAGGCCGGTGACGTCGCGCTCGCCGTCGGCGATCCGGCCGGCGAGCTCGCGCACCACCTCGGCCTGCCGCACGTGGTCCTTGTTCGAGTTGCCGTGCGACGCATCCACCACGACGCCCGCCTCCACGGCACCACCGAGGCCGGAGGGGCGCGCCACCGCCAGCGCGTCCGCGACGTCCTTCGCGGAGTAGTTCGGGCCCCCGCGGCCGCCGCGCAGGATGACGTGGCAGTCCGGGTTGCCGGTCGTCTCCACCGCGGCCGCGCGCCCCTGCGCGTCCGCCCCAAAGAAGGTGTGCTCGCTCGCCGCCGTGATGCAGCCGTCGACGGCGATCTGCACGTCGCCGTCCGTCGCGTTCTTGAACCCGACCGGCATCGACAGGCCCGACGCGAGCTGCCGGTGCACCTGCGACTCCGCGTTCCGCGCGCCGATCGCGCCCCAGGTCACGGCGTCGGCGATGTACTGCGGGCTGGTGGGCTCCAGGAACTCGCACGCGGCGGGCACGCCCGCGTCGAGCACGCCCAGCAGCACCTCGCGCGCCAGGCGCAGGCCGTGGTGCACGTCGTGGGAGCCGTCCAGGTGCGGGTCGTTGATGAGGCCCTTCCAGCCCACCGTGGTGCGCGGCTTCTCGAAGTACACCCGCATCACGACGACCAGGTCGTCGGACAGCTCGCGCGCCACCGGCGCCAGCCGCTGGGCGTAGTCGAGCGCGGCGGCCGGGTCGTGCACGGAGCACGGGCCGACGATGACGAGCAGGCGGTCGTCCTCGCCGCGCAGGACGTCGCGCACCTCGCGGCGGGACGTCGTGACGAGGTCGCTGCGCGGGGTGCCGAGCGGCAGCTCCGCCCGCATGACGCCCGGGGCGGGCAGCGGGTCGAGCGCGCGGACCCGCAGGTCGGAGGTCTCTGCCATCAGGTCAGTATGCGACCGGCCGGTATCGGACGGCGCGGTGCGGGCGGTGGTGGCGGACGTGGTGCTCATCGTGGGGACTCCTGGAGTGTCGGCGGCGGGGCGGTCGGGGTGGGGCTCGGCGTCGTCGTCTCGAACCGTGGGTCCATGCCCGACCGGAGCGGCCCGTCTGACGACGAAGGGCCCGGACGCGCGATGCGTCCCAGGCCCTGTGCTGGCTCCGGTGAAGTGGTGTCGGTCAGGCGTCAGCCCGCCGAGCCCCTACCGGAGCCGGCGTAAAGCGCCAATACCAACGGATGTCCACGGCGACGACGGTACGTCCCCCTCCCCGCATCCGTCCACTCGCGTCCATGATGCGGTCCCCGGGCCGGTCCGGCGTCCTGGCCCGGCGCCACGGTGCGGACCCTCGTAAGGTCGACGCCATGCCGGTGCCCGAGTTCGTCTCCGCCCTGCGCTCCCACGTCGGCCACGACCTGCTGTGGCTGCCGGGGGTGTCCGCCGTCGTGCTCGACGACGACGGCCGGCTGCTGCTCGGCCGCCGCTCCGACAACGGCCTGTGGGCCGTGGTGTCCGGCATCCTCGAGCCGGGCGAGGACCCGGCCGTCGGGCTCGCGCGCGAGGTGCTCGAGGAGACGGGCGTCGACGTCGTGGTGGACGCGCTCGTGGCGGTCACCGTCACCCCGCCGGTCGACTACCCGAACGGCGACCGGTCGCAGTACCTCGACCTGTGCTTCCTGTGCCGGGCGGCGAGCCCCGCCGCGGCGGCGCGGGCGCACGTCGCCGACGACGAGTCCACCGACGTCGCGTGGTTCGCGCCCGACGACGTCCCCGCCGACCTCGCGCCGTCGTCGGCGGAACGCGTCGGTCACGCCCTGGGCTGGCTGGCCGCCGGCTCCGGAGCCCCCTACTTCGTGCGCTGACCCCTGCCCGAGAGGACCGCACCGTGCCGACCCCCGCCACGCCGTCCACCCCCGAGGAGCTGTTCGCGCACTCCCCCACGGGCCTGGCGATCTGCCGGGCGTTCGCGGACCTCGTCGCGCAGGTCACGGGCGACGACGTCACCACCCGCACCACCAAGACGCAGGTCGCCTTCCGCCGCCGGCGCGGCTTCGCGTTCGTCTGGCCGCCGTGGGTGGGGGTGCGCGACCACGTCGACGCGCCCGCCGTCGTCTCGTTCGTCCTCCCCCGCGAGGACACGTCGTCGCGGGTGAAGCAGGTGGCGCACCCGACGTCGGGCGCATGGACCCACCACGTCGAGGTCCGGGACGTCGACGAGCTGGACGACGAGGTCGCCGCCTGGGTGCGCGAGGCGTACGACGCCGCGGGCTGACGACGTTCCTCCCGGTCCGCGACACGTGCGCTGTTCGTCTCGCGGGCGAAACCTGGAAGTGGTTATGTGTGCCCCGCCACAGTTTGCCCGGGCACACCGATGCGCCCGGCACGACGGTGCCCGGCCCCCACGGCCGGGTCGCTCCGACACCCCTGGAGGAAAACCGTGAGAGCACGTACCACGAGCGCGTTCGGCGCAGCGGGAGCCCTGCTGACCGCCGCCGTCCTCGCTCCCGGCATCGCCGCGTCGGCGTCCTCGGCGCCCGCGTCCGACGCCCCACCGTCCGACCCCGCGGCGCACGTCAAGGAGGACCTGCGCCCGGACCCGCTGGCCGAGAAGCGCACCGCGCTCAAGCAGGAGGCGGTCGACCGCCTCGCCACCGGTGACGCCAAGATCACCACCCGCGGCAAGGGCGACCACAAGTCCCAGGCCATCAAGGTCGGCAAGAACCAGTGGGTCGAGTACGAGACCGAGCAGACCGCCCAGCTGCTCACCTTCCTCGTCGACTTCGGCGACGAGGCCGACCCGCGCTTCCCGGACGCCCCGCAGGCCGGGCCCGTCCACAACCAGATCCCGGAGCCCACCCGCAGCGACAACTCCACCTACTGGGAGCCCGACTTCTCCCAGGAGCACTACCAGGAGGTGTTCTTCACCGGGCTGGAGGACCAGAACGGCGAGTCGTTCGCGGGCGTCTACGACGAGATGTCCTCGGGTCGCTTCGACCTGCAGGGCGACGTGTCCGACTGGGTGACCGTCCCCCACAACTCGGCCTCCTACGGGCAGACCGAGTCGCAGGCCGACATGACGCGGTTCATCCAGGACACCGCGGACGCCTGGTACGCCGACCAGATCGAGCAGGGCAAGACGCCCGAGGAGATCACGGCCTACCTGCAGTCGTTCGACGTCTGGGACCGCTACGACCTGGACGGGGACGGCGTCTTCGACGAGCCGGACGGCTACATCGACCACTTCCAGGCGATCCACGCGGGCGAGGGCGAGGAGGCCGGCGCCCCCGAGTCGGCGATCTGGTCGCACCGCTGGGCGGTGAACCAGGCCGGCGTGGGCACCGACGGGCCGGAGGGCTTCCCCAAGGTGGGCGGCATCCGCATCGGTGACTCCGACATCTGGATCCGCGACTACACGACGGAGCCGGAGAACGGCGGCCTCGGCGTCTTCGCGCACGAGTTCGGGCACGACCTCGGCCTGCCCGACTACTACGACACCCAGGGCGGCGAGAACGGCACCGGCTTCTGGAACCTCATGAGCTCCGGCTCCTGGCTGGGCCACGGCGACGGCACCATCGGCACGACGCCGAACCACATGGGCGCCACCGAGAAGCTCTTCCTCGGCTGGCTGGACTACACCACCGTCGAGCCCGGTGAGCGGGCGAGCGTCAAGCTCGGCCCGTCGTTCCACGCCACGAAGAACCCGCAGGCCGTCGTGGTGAACCTGCCGGACGGCGTCAAGGACGTCGACCTGGGCGTCGACCCGCAGGACGGGGAGTTCGCCTACTCCGGCACCGGCAACAACCTCGACTCGACCCTGACCTCGCCGGCGTTCACCGTGCCGGACGGCGCGTCGCTCACCGCGAAGGCCTGGTTCGACATCGAGGAGGACTACGACTACGCGTACGCCGAGGTCTCGACCGACGGCGGTTCCTCGTGGACGGCGCTCGAGACCAACGTCTCGGCGGCGGACGCCGAGGGCGGGATCACGGGTGACTCCGGCGACGCGTGGGTGGACCTGTCCGCCGACCTGTCGTCGTACGCCGGCCAGGAGGCGCAGGTCCGCTTCCGGTACACGAGCGACGGCGGCGTCAACGAGACCGGGTTCCTGGTCGACGACGTGGCCGTGGGCGACGCGCTGAGCGCGGACTTCGCCGGCGGGTTCGGGGACTGGACCTCCGACGGCTTCCACCTCATCGAGGCGGACGGCACGTACGAGGTCGAGTTCTCGCACTACTACGTCGCGGAGAACCGGCAGTACGCCGGCTACGACACGACCCTGAAGACCGGGCCGTACAACTTCGGCTGGACCCAGTCGAAGCCGAACACCGTGGAGCACTACCCGTACCAGGACGGCCTGCTGGTCTGGTACGTGAACAGCTTCTACGGCGACAACAACACCTCGCAGCACCCGGGCGGCGGGCAGGCCCTGCCGGTCGACGCGAACCCCCAGGCCCTGCGGTGGTCGGACGGCACGGTCGCCCGCAACCGCATCCAGGCGTTCGACGCGACGTTCGGCAAGGGCAAGTCCGACGCGTTCACCCTGCACCGGGAGACGGCGGCGGGCATGACGACGCTGCGGACCTGGAAGGAGAAGGCGGAGAACGTCTTCAACGACACCGACCCGTACGCGTACTACGACGAGACCAACCCCGGCGGGTCGGTCATCGTGGCCGGCTCGGGCACGAAGATCAAGGTCAAGTCCGTCAACGCGAAGAACGGCGTGATGACGGTCGACGTCACCACGCCCCGCAAGCGCGGCTGACCCGCCGAGTTGTCAGGGTGAGCGCGTGGTCAGCCGCGCGCTCACCCTGACAGCTCGCGAGGCGGCGCGACCTGTCAGGCCCTGCGCGCGGTCGACCGCGCGCAGGGCCTGACAGTTCGTGGGTGCGGGTCAGCGGGCGTAGCGGGCCACGAAGTTCGGCAGGATCTTCATCGGCTCGGTGACGCGGTGCCGGCGGGAGCGCGCGACGATGCGGTCGCCCTCCTCCGGCGGGAAGTACCCGTAGGTCCGGTACACCTCGACCCGCTGCTCGATGCCGGCCAGGTCCAGCTCGGGGTGGAACTGCGTGGCGTACAGGTTCCGGCGGACGCGGAACATCTGCACGGGAGCGTCGGCGGAGCGGGCGAGCAGGGTGGCCGACGGCGGCAGCTCGCGCACCGCCTCCTTGTGCCCCAGGTACGCGGTGAACCGGGCGGGCATCCCCGCGAGCAGCGGGTCGGCCAGGCCCTCGGGGGTCAGCTCGATCTCGGCGGGGCCGACGGGCTCGGCGTAGGTGCGGTCGACGACCCCGCCCTGGTGGGTGCCGAGCGTGCCGACGCCGTAGCAGGCGCCGAGGAACGGGAAGTCGCGGTCCACGACCTCATCGAGCAGGGTCGCCATCTCGCGCTCGACGCGGCGCTGCACGGCGGACTTCTCGTCCTCCGGGTCGCTGGAGTTGAACGGCCCTCCCCCGACGACGATGCCGGACAGCCCGTCCAGGTCGACGGGCGGCAACGGCTCCTGCTCGAGCCGCACGCGCCGCAGGGACGCGGCGGTCAGCCCGGAGTAGCGCAGGACGGCGTCGTACTCGCCGTCGGCCGCGGCGTCCTCCGCACGGGTCCCGAGGAACAGGAACGGCCTCACCGCTGCAGGCTAGGCGCCCCCTCGGCCGCACGCCGGTCGTCCGTGACGACGGGACGCCGCGCCCAGAACGACGCCAGGATCGAGCCGGACACGTTGTGCCAGACGGAGAACAGCGCCGCGGGCAGAGCGGCCGCCGGCGTGAAGTACGTGGTGGCGAGGCTGGCCGCGAGGCCGGAGTTCTGCATCCCCACCTCGACGCTCACCGCGCGGCGGGCGGCCTCGTCGAGCCGGGCCAGGCTCGCCGCCCCGTACCCGAGCAGCAGGCCGAGGCCGTTGTGCAGGACGACGGCGAGCGCCACGAGGATGCCGGTGCTCAGCACGGCGTCGGCGTTGGCGGCGACGATCCCCGCGACGACGATCACGATGCCGAGCACGGAGACCAGCGGCAGGTAGGGCAGCAGGTAGCGCTCCACGACCCCGCCGGCGAACGCCCGCACCAGCAGCCCCGCCAGCACCGGGAAGAGCACGATCTGCACGATGGACGTGACGAGCGCGCCGTAGGTGACGTCGAGCTGCGACCCGGCGAGCCACAGCACGAGGGCGGGGGTGAGCAGCGGCGCCAGGAGCGTGGACACCGACGTCAGCGTGACCGACAGGGCCGTGTCGCCCTTGGCCAGGTACACGATGACGTTGGACGCCGTCCCACCGGGGGCGGCGCCGACGAGGATCATCCCGATCATCGCCTCGCCCTCGAGCCCGAACAGGTGCCCGATCGCCCAGGCCAGCATCGGCATGATCGTGAACTGCGCGACCACGCCGAGCAGCACCGCCCAGGGGCGCCGCACGACGAGCCCGAAGTCGGAGCCCCGCAGCGTGAGCCCCATCCCGAACATGATGATCCCGAGGAACAGGGGCGTCTGGTCCGCGATGGGGGCGAGGGCGGTCGGGGCCAGCAGCCCCGCCACCCCGCCCAGCACCACGAGGACGGCGAACCATTTCCCGGCGAGCTCAGCCACTCTGCGCATGGGGTGGGACCTTACTCCCCGCGCCCGGCCGCCGCGCAGGTCACGTCCAGCGGAACAGCCGCGCCGCGAGGGGCAGCAGCACCACGGTCCACGCCACCATGACGACGCACTGCAGCAGCGGGAACCCCTCCCCGAACCAGCCGGTGTCCATCGCCTGCGCGGCCGCGCCCATCGGTGTGAACTGCCCGATCTGGCGGACGACGTCGGGCATGATCGGGCCGGGCGTCCACAGGCCCGACAGGAACAGCAGCGGGAAGTAGACCAGTGACCCGACCGCGTTCGCGGTCGACGGCTTGCTCACCACGGCGGACAGGAGCATGCCGAGGGCGAACATCGACAGCATCCCCAGCGCGAACGCGAGGAGCACGACGCCGAGCTGGGTCGGGCGCACGATGCCGAACGCGAGCTGCGCCACCACGAGGGCGAGGGCCACCCCGACGAGCGTCGTGACGACGTTGATGACGAGGTGCGCGACGATGATCGCCTGCGGCCGCATCGGCGTCGTGGACAGCCGTTGCAGCACCCCCTTGTCGCGGAAGGTCGCGAACGTGACGGGCAGCGACATGACGGCGAGCGTGCCGACCGCCATGGCGAGCACGGTGGGCAGGTAGGTCGCGATCGGCGTCACGCCGTACCAGGGCGAGTCCGGCGGGGCGTCCGTGATCGGGTCGCGCATCCCGGGGATGGCGAACCCGACGCCGAGCAGGATGACGGACGGGAAGAGGATCCCGAAGAACACGGACCCGAAGTCGCGCAGCCACACGACGGTCTCGGTGCGCAGCAGCGGCCCGAACCCGCGCCAGCGACGGGTCGTCCGCGCGGGGGCGGTGGCGACGGCGGTGGTCATGACGGGGCTCCTTCGGTGACGAGGGCGGACTGCGAGTCGGGGTCGTAGGTGCGCCCGGTGACGGCGAGGAACACGTCCTCGAGCGACCGGGAGACGGTGCGGACGTCGTCGGGCACGAGGTCGGCGGCGGCGAGCGCCGGGACCAGGGAGAACAGCACGCGGCGGGTGCCGGTGACGGCGAGCTCGACGTCGGACCCGTCGACGGGCGCGACGCCCTCGACCTCGGGGTCCCGGTCGACGAGGACGGCGAGCTCGCGACGTCCGCGCTCGACGTCCTGCGGGGCGAACCGCACGACGACGGTGCGCCCGCCCTCCAGGCCGTCGATCAGCGCGGCGGGCGTGCCCTCGGCGACGACGCGGCCGGCGTCGATGACGACGAGCCGGTCGCAGAGGCGCTCCGCCTCCTCCATGAAGTGGGTGACCAGCAGGATCGTCACGCCCGTGGCGCGCACCCGTTCGACGAGCTCCCAGGTGGCGCGCCGCGCCTGCGGGTCGAGCCCGGTGGTGAGCTCGTCGAGGATGGCGATCTCCGGGTTGCCGACCAGCGCCAGGGCGATCGACAGGCGCTGCTTCTGCCCGCCGGAGAGCTTCGCGAACTGCTTGTCGGCGTGCTCGGTGAGGTCGAGCAGGCGGAGGAGCTCCGCCGGGTCGGCGGGGTCGCTGTAGAAGGCCGCGAACAGCCGCAGCGCCTCCCCGACCGTGATCTTGTCGTGGAGCGTGGCCTCCTGGAGCTGCACGCCCAGGAGGTCCTTGACGGCCGCCGGGTCGCGCTGCGTGTCGATGCCGCGCACCCGCACGCTGCCGCCGTCGGCCTGCCGGAGCCCGGCGAGCGTCTCCACGGTGGTCGTCTTGCCGGCCCCGTTGGGGCCGAGGATGCCGAAGATCTCGCCGGGCTGGACGGCGAACGACACGTCGTCCACGGCCACCTTCGGTCCGTACGTCTTGCGGAGGTTGCGGACCTCCACGATGGGCTCTGCCATCTCGGGTCTCCTTCGCTTCTTCTCGGTTGGTGCGTCAGGGGCGGAACGGGACGGGGCGGAGCGTGCGGGTCGCGACGACGGCGGCCAGCGCGGCGGCGACCAGGGCGCCGCCGACGGTGCCGACGACGCCGAGCGCGACGTCGTCGTACCCGCCGCGCAGCGGGAGGGCGAACAGACCCGTGCGGGTGGCGACGTCCGCCAGCACGCACGGGACGAGGAGCGGGACGACGAGCAGGGTGCCCCGCCAGGCGCCGAGCCGCCGGTAGCCGGCCGCCACGGCGACGCCGACCAGGAGGTAGGCGACGACGACGAGCGACTCCCCCACGACCTGGACGACGATCCCCGTCGCGGAGTCGACGCCGAGCGACGCGGCAGGCCCCTGCCAGGGCCGGCCGAGCCGGGCGTACGTCGCGCGCTCGGCGAGGGTGAGGAGCACGCCGAGGACGGCGAGGACCGGCCCTGCGAGGGCCGCCGCACGCAGCCCGCCCTCGACGAGCGAGCGGCGGGTGCCGCCGGCCGCGACGTGCAC
>JACYYK010003541.1_pt1 | contig 13303 bp, 12 predicted proteins | sample 8236871 | NCBI WGS metagenome assembly JACYYK01 (sample SAMN14103087, study PRJNA606662) | landfill metagenome | isolation source: landfill solid waste inoculated with endophyte fungus Paravalsa indica | place: India:New Delhi, Okhla landfill site | collected 2017-11-05 | reverse complement strand
TACAATAAGCCGAAGCCCTTGCAAGAACAGCGTATGAAAGAGATACGCGAGGCAGGCGGTATCGCCATATGGGTGAACGAAAATAAGCTGGATATGTTGGAAGACCTGCTAAGGAAGTTAGGCTAGATGCTACCATACAAGGGCGCGTTGGTGCTGACGGTAAATGAGCCGCAGCGCCTAACCGAAGTTTTGCCGACTGCGAAGCACGTACGCCACAAAGGTAAGGAGCTTGTGCTGGTGAAGCACACGCTAGACTCTACCAAGGTGCTGCGCAACATGGGGCTTGACGCCCCTACGCCGATGCTGCATGATGGCTACCTATGGCCGGGACGCTACAGTCCTATGAGCCATCAGGTAGAGACGGCAGACTTCGCCACTGTCAACCGCAAGCTGTTCATTCTCAACGGTACCGGCACTGGTAAGACGGCTGCCGCGATATGGGCGATGGACTACTTGAAGCAGCGCGGCTACATCAACCGTGTGTTGGTCATTTGTCCGTTGTCTGTTACGAAGGTCTGGCAGGACGAGCTATTCAACCTAGTGCCGAACTACAGCATCGGCCTTATGCTAGGTAAGAAGTCCAAGCGCATTGAGGTAATGGAGTCAGGCGCGGACATATGTATCATCAACTTCGATGGGGTGTCTTCGCTGTTTACCAACGACAAGAAGCGCCGGAAGAAGTCTAGCTACCTGAAAGACCAGTTCGACCTTATTATCGTAGACGAGGCATCCACCTACCGCAACGCCGATACCGATAGGTACGAAGCCCTAAAGTTCATCAATACGCCAGACGTACGGCTATGGATGATGACGGGTACGCCAACACCAAACGCCCCAACAGATGCGTGGGCTATGGTCAGGCTGGTGTCGCCTAGCCGCGTACCTAAGAGCTTCAACCTGTTTCGTGAGACGGTGATGCAGCCAGCCGGACCCTATAAGTGGGTGCCGAAGATTGGAGCCGCCGCGCACGTACGCGAGGTCATGCAGCCAGCCATCCGGTTTGAGAAGAAGGACTGCATCGACCTTCCGCCCATTACATACAACGATAGGTTCTGCGAGCTAAGCAAAAGCCAGATGGATGCTTTTGAAGCGATGAAGCAGAAGCTAAAGCATGAGGATGAAGGGGCCTCTATCACGGCTGCTAATGCTGCAGTCAAGATACTCAAGATGCAACAGATATGTTGCGGTGTGGTCAAGGATGATGACGAGAACCCCATCTACCTAGACGCTAGTAAACGTCTTAACCTACTGCTAGAGCTGATTGAGCAGGCCGATGAAAAGGTGATCGTGTTTGTTCCGTTCATCTACTCTATGCACATGGTCCGGGACTTCCTAGAGAAGAAAAAGGTGTCCTGCGCCCTTGTCAACGGTGAGGTACCTAACAGTGTCAGATCGGAAATCTTCACTGCGTTTCAGCGCCAGAAAGACCCGCACGTTCTTATCGCCCATCCAGCGGTCGCTGCGCATGGCCTTACACTCACTGCCGCAAGCACAATCATATGGTACGCGCCTATCTACTCTCTTGAGCAATACGAACAAGCGAACGCCCGGATCGAAAGACAAGGGCAAAAGAACGTAATGTCCATCTACCATATGTTCTCGCATCCGTTTGAGGCCGCTATCTATGGTGTGCTTCGGAAGAAGGGGTCGGTACAAGCGGCCCTGTTAGACCTGTACCGGAATACGGTCGAAGAGTGATGGCCGTGTGAAGGGGCTTGACAACTGCGTTGCATGTGGTACTCTATCCATCGCCGACCCGATACAGGCCGAGGGCTGATCCCGTGACCTACAATGCCGAACAAATACAAGACGCGCTGAACAGACTGCGCGATTCTATGGACGAAGCTACGTCCGCATACGAGAGCGAAATGGCAGCGCTCCGCGCCAAGGCCCAGAAGCTAGAAGACTGGCTGTGGGAGCACGGCGAGCACAACGCCAACACCGTCACCGAAGAGTACGTAGCGATGCGCGACCTGCGTGCCGCGAACAAGAAGGCGTACGATACGGAAGATGCACGTATCAAGGAACAGATGCGTAAGCGGGAGATTTGGCTGATGGAGGCTATGTCTGCCATCGACGCCGAGGCGCTGCGTACCGAGCATGGCACCGCATACATCCAAACCAAGAACCGATTCAACTGTGGGGACTGGCCCGGATACTGGCAATTCATCAAGGAGAATGACCGTTTTGACCTGCTAGAAAAGAGGCCAGCGCAAGGGCCGCTAGGCAAGATGCTGGAAGAAGGCGAAGACCTACCCCCCGGCATAAACACGTACAGCGAACGTACTGTAACCGTCCGTAGAAGCTAACCAAAGGAACAAACCAATGAGCGATATGGTACTATTCACCCCCGATGCGCCCCAGAATCTCCCGGCGCACCTGCAGGGGGCAAACCTAGGGGTGTCGCAGGCCCTACTGGCTACCGTAGGTGCCGGGGGCAACCGCATCGGCCTAAAGAACAGCCGCTTCCGCCTTGTCGTCAACGGCAAGGAAGAGCATGTGGTCGATGAAAACAAGCTGGACGTAATCATCGTGGGCGCGGTGCCGCATATCAGCCGCATCTACTACGCTGGTGCGTACAACGCCGAAGAGAAGTCCAAGCCTACCTGCTTCTCGGTGGATGGCGTCGCCCCGCCCGAAGACCTGCCTACCCGCCAGAGCGACAAGTGCGATACGTGTAAGTGGAATCAGAAGGGCAGCAAGGTCGTAGACGGCAACAAGATCAAGGCGTGCGCGTACTTCCAGCGCATCGTCGTGAAGATCGCAGGCGACGATACCAACACCTTGTACAAGCTGGACGTTAAGGCGCAAGGTCTGTTCGGCGATTCCCACCCGGCGCAGAACAAGTACAACATACGCGAGTTCAGTAAGCTGATCGCCAACCGTGGGGTGGATGCTGCCGCCCTAGTTACCCGTCTGTCGTTCGACCTAGACAGCAGCGTGCCGAAGCTACTGTTCTCGCCGGTGGGCTTCATTACCGAAACCGAGTACCACCATATCTCCAAGCTGGTAGGTAGCGACGAGGTTAACAACCTGCTCAAGATCGACACGACTACCGTAGACTTGAGCAACGAAGAGTCGGCGGAGGAGCCGCAGACCGAAGCCGAGCCGGTGACGCCCGCAAGCAAGAGCACCGGGGCGGAGGTTGCACAGGCGCAGGAAGTGGCCGAGGAAGTGCAGGAACAGCAGCAGGAACAGGCCGTGCCCCCGGTACAGGAAACCAAGCCGGCTCCGCAGCAGCAGAAGCGTCAGTACAAGATGACGGAGAAGGCAGGGCAGTTCACGTACAAGGACTTCGTGGACGAAGGGTGGGATTTGGAAGGGCTACTTGCCGAAGGGTACATGGTGGACGTTACGCCGGAACCGCCGAAACCCGCCAAGCCTGCAGCGCCGCCGAAGCCCGCTGCCCCGCCGAAGCCTGCAGCGCCCGCCAAGCCGCCTAGCAAGCCCGCAGCGGCCACCGTAGAGAACGTCCCCGTGCCGGGTAGCGCCAACAAACCGGCTGCCCCTGCAGCCCCGGCAAAGCCCGCTGCGCCCGCTCCGGCTGCCGCCCCGGCAGTACAGGAAACCAGCACGGATGAAGAACTCGCAAGCATCCTAGCCGAGCTTACCTAAATGGAACTTGGCGAGCGTTTGCGACAGACGCTAGCCGTGGCGGGGCTTACGCCCCGCCACCTTGGCGGGGCTACGCGGGTCTATTACACCACCATATACCGCATCATGGGTGGCCGGGATCAGAAGGTTTCAGGGAGCGTAGAGTATGTTCTTACGAAGGCGCTAGACAAGATCGAACATATGGTCGAGCAGGGGGAGCTTCCGGTGACCGAGAAGCTGTCATGCAAGGAGACTACAGAAAGACTAGCATCCATGCTGGCACAAGAAAGTTGAGGGCGTAGGTGGAACATACTCTTAGCGAATTCCTGCACGCGGTAGTACCCGAAAGCGGATTTGTTTGCTTAGGCAGGCTAAAGCCAGCTAAGGGGTCCCCGTTTATCCACGATGTTTACGACAACATCGACCAAGCCGTAGCCGCGCTAGAGACTGCCGACTACACCCGAGAGAACTACTACTTCGCGGTATCCACCTTCGCCGAACGCTCCGTCATCGAGCGTGGTAAGCCTAGGGTGCGTACCCAACGCAACGCAAAGTATACCCGATCCATAATCCTCGACATAGACGTTAAGAACCAGGACGGGTACTACACTTCAAAGGACGATGCGTGGGAGGGCATTCAGCGCCTAACCATGCAGATGAACCTGCCCGACCCTATCGTGGTCGATAGCGGGTTCGGGTACCACGTATACTGGCCGATGGCGGCAGGTGTGCCGTCGAAAGACTGGCAAGCCGTAGCGAAGCTGTTCTACCAAGCGCTATCCATCATTGAGCCTAGCGCCGTAGCCGATGCTAGCCGGGTTAGCGACAGTGCGAGCGTGCTGCGCCCACCGGGTTCCCTGAACCTTAAATTCGGGCAGCGCACGCCAGTAGAGATAGTCCAGTGGCACAGCGACCTACTGGACTTCGGCGACTTCAAAGAAACGCTACGACGAATTACCGGCAAGCGTCCGGGGGCCGCTAAGGTTTCCATAGAGACAGCGCCGCAAGAATACGAGAAAGTACCGCTAAAGGGCACCCTAAAGAATTGTAATTGGGCGAAGGATTACGTCGCCAATGTAGCTACCGCGTCGGAGCCTGCATGGTACGCCATGCTAGGGCTGGCTCCCTTCATGGAGCATAAGACGGCAGACGGCAAGACGCTGGAAGGCGCGGCCATCGCACATATGTTGTCGAAGGGCCATAGCGACTACAGCCACGATGCTACCGAAGTCAAGTACCAGCAGGTAAAGGGCGCACAGACCGGCCCGACTACGTGCGGCAAGCTCCAACAGATAAACAACAGTCCGTGCCAGACCTGCCCATTCAAGGGCGCAGTACGGTCCCCGGTGCAGACTGCGAGACTTTCGCGCCCTGCGCAGGAAGCGACGGTAGTAGAGACTACTGTAATCACAGACGAGGGTAACAAGGAGCAAGAACAAATCCTTATCCCCCTGCCGCCCGAGCCGTACTTTAGGGGCGAGAACGGCGGCGTCTACGCGCGGGTCAAAGAGAAAGTAAAGGTAGACGACGGAGAGGAAGAGTGGCAGGAGAAGATCGTAAAGATATACGACTACGACCTATATCCGGTGAAGCGGTTCCGCTCCGAAATGATGGAAGAGGAACAGTTGGAGATTCACTTGTGGCTGCCCAAAGATGGCATGCGCAGGTTCAAGATGCCCGCCGAAACGCTGGTAGAACACAAGAAGCTAGGGTCATTCCTAGCAAGCCGGGGAGCGATAGGCGAGGCGGGTAGTTCCATCCGTATGTCGAAGTACATGATCGACTACGCCCGCCACATGCAGACACAGGAGAGTGCAGAAGTGGAGTATTCACGGTTCGGGTGGCGCGACGTAAACGGCGAGAACCCGAAGTTTGTTGTAGGCAACGGGTATGTCGATAAGGAAGGCAAGGTCCACCCGGCAGCGTTCCCATCCTACCTGCGCAACGCCGCAACGGCAGTGGCCGCGCACGGCGACCTGAACAAATGGAAGAAGGGCTTCGGCGTATACAACCGCATCCCGAACTCGGAGCCGTTTATCTTTACGGCCATGATGGGCTTCGCGGCTCCGGGCATGGCGCTTACACCGTATGCAGGCGTGCTATACAACATGGTCGGCGCATCCGGCGCTGGCAAGTCTGCCGCCCTGCGCATTATGACTAGCGTATGGGGCCAGCCTAACGAATCGCGGGTCAACGTAAATGACACGCAGATTGCGATGTACAATACGATTGGCTACCTTAACGCGGTGCCGGTTGCGTTCGACGAGGTTACCACTATGGACCCTCACTTCGCATCGCAGTTCGCATTGAATTTCACTGGTGGGCGAGCCAAGGACCGTGCAGGCCGGGACGGGCAGAACAAAGACAACCACGTTACTTGGGACACCATCGTAGTTTGTTCCAGCAACACCAGCATGTACGCCAAGTTCACTACGGCTCGCAAGGGCTACAACGCGGAAGCAATGCGTTTGTTTGAAGTGAACGTCCCTGACAGCCAGCCGCAGTACAAGAACATGATGGACGAGGCGCAGGCGATCCTAAAGGAGAACTACGGCCTAGCAGGCAGGGAGTTCATCGGGATTGTGATGCGCAACCGCCAGAAGATTGCCAAAGCTATCGAAGACAAGGCCAACTGGATTCTGAAACAAACGGGCGGCTCCAACTCGGAACGATTCTGGGCAACGCTGGTATCGTGCGTATACGTGATGGGCACCATTGCCAAGAAGCTAGAGCTTCACACGTACGATATGGACAGGCTAATCCAGTGGGCTATGGGACAGATGCACGTAGCCCGCGACACTTCCGGTAAGGCCGCGGCTGATCCGAAGGCGATGCTCGGCGAGTTCATTAACCGCAACATCGACAGCATGGTGCGGACGAAGGACGGCAAGGTAGACCTATCGGTGTCGAGCAACACCCCACGCTCCATCAAGGGTCGCCTAGAGTACAAGGGCGATACGCTGGTCAGTGCGGTTATATCCAGCAAGGCCCTAGCGGACTTCTGTAACGCGAGCTACATAGACAACTCATGGCTGATATCGGAGCTACGTAGGCTTGGCGTAACAGATGGCGTAAGCAGCCCGAAGCGGCTGGCAACTGGCACTAACTTCCCCAACCCGACTGTCCGCAGTATCACAGTCGATCTAATCGCGCAAAGCGCAGAGGACGTAGATGGACAACCAGCATCGTAAGATTAAAGGCTACCGCGAGCTTAGCCAAGAAGAAATTGACCTGATGAACAAGGTCAAGGAAAAGGCAGCCGAGGTAGGCGAGCTAGTGAACGAGCTATCGCATACCGGCAGTATGGACAACCGATGGCTCGCCATTGGCAAGACGGACCTGCAGACCGGCTTCATGGCCCTCACCCGCGCTATCGCACAACCGGAGTTTTTCTAATGGCAACCAAGAAGACCGCAAAGATCGAACTCGCTCCCCGTAGCCTACTGCAAGAGGCAGCCGACGACTGCCGCGATGCTCACGACACGCTGGACGAACTCAAAGCTGAATACGCGGAAGCGAAGAATGAATGGCGCGTTCAGCTAGCGGCAGAGCAGGAAGCTAAACGCCGCGTAGACATTGCCCTCGCTAAGCTGAACGCCCAGAAAGAGTGCTGCGAGTCGTACCTGCAACAAATGGCGCAGATGGCGCAGGCGGCACAATTCGAGCTATAACCACCGGAGAGCCTACAATGGACACTGTGCAAGAAGCTAGCCCCGAACTAAGCGGGAACGCAGCGCTAGAGATACGAGCGGAGTACATAGTTGTCCTTTGTAGGTATGACGCTCCAACCAAGGCATACTACGCCTACTCTCTAGAAGATGCCCTTAAACTAAGGGATGACCTAGAAGAGTCAGAAGGCGGAACGTGGCGCGTGTGCATAGCGCTACGCTAACCGATGTTGCGGGGTGCCCATCCTGCCTTTCGCCCCGGCTCGCCGGGGCATTTCTTTGGGTACCATAGGGCTGCAGCCCCGGCAGAATTCAACACAGGAGACGCCCATGACCGCGCTCAACGTCCCAAACCTTATAACTGCAGCCCCGGAATCGGTGCCCTATGCCCTGTACCTAGCCGAAGCGTGCGACCGCTACGGCATCAACACATGGCTACGGCAGATGCACTTCCTCGCCCAGATAGCCCATGAGTCGCAGGGCTTTACCCGTGTGGTGGAGAATCTGAACTATAGCGAGGAAGCGCTAGTCAGCAAGTTCGGGCGGCATCGTATCAGTCTGCATCAGGCCAACAAGTATGGCCGCAACAGCCAGCATCCCGCCAATCAGCGTATGATCGCAAATATCCTATACGGCGGCGCGTTTGGGCGTAAGGAGCTAGGTAATATCCATCCCGAAGACGGCTGGCGATTCCGGGGCCGTGGCCTGAAACAAATCACGGGCCGTGCAAACTACCTAGCTATGTCTATCCGCTTACTATCTAGCGACCTGCTACTGTATGAGCCGGAGCTACTGGAACAGCCACGGTGGGCTGCGCTATCGGCAGGCGCTTTCTGGGATATGAAAAACCTTAACCCGCTTGCCGACAAGGACGATATCGTGGGAATCACGCGCATCATCAATGGCGGAACAAACGGGCTTGAAGGTACTGGCGGTCGCCGCTGGTGGCTAAAACACCTTAAGCTGGAAATGTAATCAGGGGTGGGGTATTACGTCCACCCAATCCGTAGCGAACAAATCCGGGTGCGGAGCCTGCCACGGCGAGTCATAGCCGTTGTAGGAGTACATGATTATGTCCCCTTCCAGCAACAGGTAGCAGCGGTGTCCCCATGAAGGGCGGGCCACGTACCGGCCCGCCTGCAACAAATCGAGCGCTTCTCGTATGTTCATTACTCTGTCGCCTCTATGATCGCCTGCGCCCTATCTACCGCCCTTCTAAGTTGCGCGTCAGCCAGCTTGCGCTGATCGCGTTTCCCCTGTTCAGACATTAGTTTGTTGTCGCGTATAGCTGCCATCCGCTCATAGTACGCGGACTGCGCCCGGTCTAGGTCCCTCTCGGCTCGTATGCGCCGTGCATGTTGTGGGTTCTGGCGCAGCCACGCAGACCTGGCCGAAGTATCGCTGGTATCCGGTACTGCCCGGTTCAAAGCCATCTTCGATGCACGTATCTGATCGCGTACCTTGCGGGCTTCATTCCTATAGTAGAACTGTTCGTCGTTCACGCCAAGGCGCAGCGCCGTACGCACTGCCTGCGACTGGACGCCTTCATCTGCGTCACCCTGCCGGTCGATAGTCCACCGGATGACGTTACCTGCTAGCTGCCCGCCGTAGCCCTTGACGTAATGCTTGATATCCTCCGGGTACATATCCACCGCACCGCCCGTCATTTCGTGTAGCTGCTTGGCGGTATCCTTCCAGAAGTCTTCCGTGGACGGCATGCCCTGATCGGAGCGGTACTTGTCGGCACTCTTCCAGTCCGTATGTATAGGCCGGTCGAATGCGTTGGTGTTGGTGGCTACCTCAATGAAGGGGCGTGCGGGCGTAGCTGCCATGCCCTGCAGCCATGAGTTAACAAATCCACTGGTACCTGTGCCCTCGCGCCAGCCTGCAGGCTGGACCGGGGCGTTGCGCGTGAGCGTATCGTAGTACGCCTTGGTAGCCTCTTCTGGCTCCATATGCCCTTGCGCTACCGCCGCACCTAGAATGCCCGGAGCCATCAATACCTGTGGTAGTCCAAGGCCGATAGGCACGCCGTACACGCCGCCGTTCCCATCCGGTATCAGCATCTTCTGGGTTAGGGTATCGGGCGAATACTTGCGGATACGCGGCTCGCCATCTTCGTCGTCGCCTAGCAACATACCGGCAACAACATATCCCATACCTGCTAGGGCGCTTAGCGTGGCCGACCACGATCCGGCCTTCGCCCAATCTATCGACCCGTCCGGGGCGGTGATTACCCGGCGCATGGCATCGACGCTGGTAGCGCCCACGCGGTAGAAGGCCGTCCATGAGTTTATGAGCCTGCCCCACTCGCCAGACTGGCCGTAGTCCATCGACCCCTTCACGATGGCGGCTGCCTGTTCGGGCGTCATGGGGGTGCCTGCCGCCTCGGACGTTTCCAGTAGGGCGCGGAATGCGGCTACGCGACCCTTGTTTTCAAGCATCGCGGCCCAATTGCTAGTGACTTCGTTAAACGCGTCATATGCCCTAGCCCCGGTGCCTAGCGAGATTGTACCATCCGCTTCGCGCTTGGCCTTGCCCAACAGCCGGTCGCGGGCGACGCCCTTGTTTAGCGACTGCACCCATTCGGTGCTGCCACCTGCCTGCCTGTACTTGTATAGCCAGCCTACGTAGCTGTTGGGGTTGTCGCGTGCGTACTTGGCAAGCTCCTGTTTGTTGCCTAGCAGTGCGCGGAACTCGGGGCCTCGGGTCGCCGCCATGTTGGTAGCCAGATGGCGGTAGAAGCTCCGGGCAAACGCCGTGGCCTTCCACGGGCGGTCGAAGACTTCCATCGCCACGGTGACCGGGATAAAGCTCGCGTCTCGCAGGAAGGCCGTACCTAGCTGCCAGTCCGGCGACCATGACGTATACGCCCTCGCCATGAAGTTCGTGGCTTCCTGTAGCGCCCGCACACCCTTGGCAACCGGCTCGTAGTCGCGTTCTAGGTTCGACACGTTGGCGACTCGGCGAAGGCCCTTCACGCCTCGGTCTAGCTGGCTGCCTTCCGGTAGCGTCACTATATAGTGCTCGTCACCATTATTGTAGACAAAGCCGTACTCGGGACTCCTAAGTTCCCTCGCCTCTACTTCCTCGGTAACTACCTTCCCATTCTTCGTCCGGGTACGCGTCGTCGTGTACCCGGCTTTCGGCGTGCCTGTCCACCGCTCAATGGTCGCGCCTAGGATTTGCTGGTTGCCCATAACGTAGTCAAACAAACGCGCCTTGAAATCGCCCTCTGCATGGGCGATAGCGGCAGCGTTCATATCCGTCATCATCTGCTCAACGGCATTGCCTGCGTTCGTCCTACGGCCTTGCGCGACCTTTAGGTTGCGGTTACGGAACTCTCGTGTGGAACCCCGCCGCGAGCCTATATCTAGGTCCGCTACGTTCTCTCCAATGTCTAGGTTGCCCTTAAGCGGAACATACCATGCCCACCCGCGATCTTGGAACGGGTCGTTCTCCGTAGTGATGCCGGATGCGTTCATGCGCATACGCGCCTTGTCTCGCGCGGCTTGCATCAGGGCATTGAACTCGGTAAGGGCCTCGGTAGTAAAGCCACGCTTGGCTACGTCTTCCAGTACAGCCCGTGCGCGTGCCGGGTCGCGTCCGTTCTTAGCGGCCCACTTATCTAGCGGCTCCTTGGCATACTGGCGTGCAAGCTGGATAAGCTGCCTATTGAGTTCCGTACCCGAAATCTCGCCCGCGTAGGCGCGGTCGATCAGCGCTCCACGCTGCAGGTCCATACCTGCGTTCAGCGGTACGTTCTCTGCCCACATGGACGGATTACGTTCCGTCAACAAATGGTGGTTCTGCAGGAACTTGTCTAGGTCCGTCCAGAAGGCGTCTAGGCTTGTGCCGTCCCCGAAGTTGCGCCAGTTGGCTGCAATCCAGTTACGTATCGGCTCCACTACCTCTTGGTTATCTACGCCTACGTTCTCGGCGATATCCGATCCGAACTTACGGTACCCTATGTACGGGCTGTTTTCTGGCGTGACGCCCTCGCCCTGTGCGCCGTCTCGGATGGCCTTGTAGACTTCCTGCTCGCTGCGTTCTATGCCATAGGCAGCATTGGCGAATACCTCACCTATACGTTGCGCCACCTTGGGAGCTACCGCATCTACGCCAGTACGCTGCTTGGCGTGCTCTAGCGATAGGGAAGACTGCATTAGTACGTGCGGAGACAGGTCCGTATTGTACCGTATGTTGTTGGCGAATGCCACTATCTCTGCGTTCTGCCCTGCGTACTCCACCAGTGTAGCCGTGCCGTCGATCACGCTGTCTAGGAACGTGGCGTGCGCGGGGCTGCCGCCTAGGAACTTCGTGTAGAAGTCCGCTAGCAGCGCCTTGAACTCCTGCCATGCGTTATCGAAACTCGTCTTCATGGGCGGTAGGCTACTAAAGAACCCGCGTGCCGAAGCGTTCGTCAAGGCATAGCTTATAAGCTCTGGGGTCTTTTCTATGGCGTGGTATATCTCGCTGCGCTGCGTGGGGGTTAGCTGCATTATGTAGCTATTCGGATCTCGTTTCTGCTTAGAGTATTCCTTACGCACGTATAATGCGAGCTTGCGGAAGTCCTTTTGGAACTTCTCTACAGTAGCATTGGCAGGCTTGCCCATAATCAGGCCAGCGGTAGCCGCGTGTAGCGACTCATGCAGCACCGTCTCCGGCGATGCCGTGCTGATCCTTATGACGTTCTTAGGTACATCAAACGTACCATGCGCACCGACTATTATCTCCGCTTTTATAGTAGTGCCTAGCGCATCCAGTACAGGCGCAAGTTTACGGGCTAGCCACTGCTGGAAGCTGGTTAGCTGCGGTAGGTCCTGTATAGCGCGAAGTACGTCACCTGCCTTACCGTTACCCTTCTCTATGGCGTCACGTACAGCCTGAACATCGTGGTCGCGTTCAAGCGGGGACGAAGGTATGTCAGGACGTTCGTTTTGCGCCTGTGGCTGTTCGTCCGGGCGTACGGTCAAGCCTTCCTGCGCTGGCGTTAGCGGCTCTGCTGCAGCGCGAAGCTGCTGCGCCTGTACGCGGGAGATTTCATAGCGTCGAACTAGACCGCTGATAACGCGATCCAGCATGCCCCTGTCTTCCATGCGGGCAAGGTCGATGGCCTCGCTAAGCTCACGCTTATCGAAGTTGGACAGGTCCGGGGCGATGCGTTCTACTGCCGCCTGCGCCGTCTCGCGCTCGGGTGTAGCGGGCGTTTGTTCTGCTGGCGTTTGTTGAGTCGGCCCCGACTCGGTAGGGGCCGGGGCCTCACCTTTTGGGGTTTGCGTATCCCCACGCCTACGGCCTTCTGGCGGCGGTGGCGGACGTTCGGTACGGGTTTCTCCGCGCAGCGGGTTACGCCTACGTCCTCCGGGCGGCGGTGGCGGGCGAGGCGGCGTGCGCTGAACACTCTCCATGACGTTAGATGCAGGTACCGGCAGCCGTGTCGGCTTTAGCGAGTTACCGCCCGCCACCGCCTGTGCTGCCGCTGCTACATGCGCCCGCATGGTGGGCGCTAGAACGTCGATCTGATCTTCCGGTATACCGGCTTCAACTAGGAATGCGCGGTACTTGGCGTCCGCCTTGGACTTACGCGGCTGGCCCACCACGTACAGGGCCTTGTCGATATCGCTCTCAAACTCCGGTATCCAGTGCGATTTATCCTGACTGTAGCGGGGGCGTGCCCCACGTAGCGAGGGCGGTAGCTGTGGCGCTTCCGGTGCGGTTTCTGTAGTTTCGGTCGTTGCCGTTTCCGTTGTATCGGTCGGCTGGACTGTAGGCTCTACGGCTTCCGTAGGGGCCGCTGCAGGCGCAGGGGCCGGAGCCGGGGCGGGGGCCGGGGCAGGCACCGCCGGCGGCGGGCCCTCCGGGGCGCGTGGCGCGGGGGGCACGGGTGTCACGACCTGTCGCTCGAGCCGCCGCGATAGACGCACGAACGGGCGGAGCGCGGAGAGTGCCACGGGATGACGGTATTGACGTTCGGCAGGCAAGACGACTCCGGGCGCATGCGGTTGGCCCAATCAGCCGTGGAATATACGGCTTCCTCC
>JACYYK010000741.1_pt4 | contig 13318 bp, 15 predicted proteins | sample 8236871 | NCBI WGS metagenome assembly JACYYK01 (sample SAMN14103087, study PRJNA606662) | landfill metagenome | isolation source: landfill solid waste inoculated with endophyte fungus Paravalsa indica | place: India:New Delhi, Okhla landfill site | collected 2017-11-05 | reverse complement strand
CGAAGCCCCCCAGCACCGTGCGCAGCCGAGCTCCGATCGGCTCGGCTCGCTCCCGAGGAGGTCGCGCGATCCCGGGAAGCGTGGCGACGGCGAGCACGGCGCAGAGCAGCGCGAGGCCGCCGACGACGGCGAGGGCCCCGTGCCAGCCCAGCCACTCGGTGGCCCCGCCCGCCGCCAACCGGCCGAGCATCCCGCCGACCGTGTTGCCGGCGATCATGGCCCCGACCGCACCGGCCACGCCCGCGGACCCCAGCAGCTCGGTGAGGTACGCCGCGGCGACCCCGGGCAGGCCCGCGATCGCAATCCCCTGGAAGACCCGCAGCACGAGGAGCACCTCGTACGACGGCGCGAACGGCAGGAGCAGGCCCAGCACGGCCGACGCCAGCACGGAGGCGACGATGACCGGTCGCTTGCCCACGATCTCCGAGAGCACCGCGATGGGCAGCACGGCCGCGGCGAGTCCGCCCGTCCCCGCCGACACGGCGAGGGACGCGGCACCGGGATCGAGCCCGAACTCGGCGGCCAGCTGCGGCAACAGCGGTTGCGGCGCGTAGAGCAGCGAGAAGGCGCAGATGCCCGCCGCGGCCACGGACACGGTGACCCGGCGGGCACTTACGGCCCGTCCGGTCGACTCCCTCACGCCGGCGATCACGTCCACCAACGGTAAGCGGCGCTAACCAATGCGTCCAATATCAGAATGAGTGACGATTCATACCGTGATGGATGAGTATGACGGCCAACTCACCCAGGAGCTGGCGCCGGCGGCCACACTCCTGCGCGCGCTCCGGCGCACCGGCAACCTCACGAAGGCGGCGGCCGAGCTCGGGATCCCCCAACCGACCGCCAGCCGCCGGCTCGCGGCCCTCAGCGCCACCGCCGGCACCCCGCTGACCGTTCCCGACGGGCGAGGCATCCGCCTGACCCGCGCCGGACACCTGCTCGCGGACGCGGCCGAGCGTGCCCTCGACGCTCTCGAACACGGTGTGCGCCGGGTCCGGGAGGAGATCGACCCGGAGTCCGGGCACGTCGTGCTGGGTTTCCTGCACCTGCTCGGCCGGTCGCTCGTGCCCGGCCTGCTGCGCGACTTCCGGGCCGACCACCCGCGCACCCGGTTCAGCCTCGTCCAGGGCTCCCGGCAGGACATCGTCGAGCGCCTCGTCTCGGGGGACCTCGACCTGGCCCTGGTCGCTCCCCCGCCCACGGAGGCGGTGCTGGAATGGGTGGTGCTCACCGAGCAGGAGTTGTTCGTGGCCGTACCGGACGACCACCCGCTCTCTCGCCGGCAGGGCGTCCGGATGAGCGACCTGTCCGACGAGGTGTTCGTGATGCTCGAACACGGCTACGGCCTGCGCCAGATCACCGACGAGCTCTGCGCCGCCGCCGGATTCACCCCGACGGTGGCGTTCGAGGGCCAGGAGTCGGACACCGTGCGGGGACTCGTCGCCGCGGGACTCGGCGTCGCCCTGCTCCCGGCGTTCGAACCGCATCCGCCGTCGGGCGTCGTCGAGATACCGCTCGCTCCGCGGGTGACCCGGGAGATCGGGTTGGCGTGGCCCTCGGGCCGCCCACTGCCGCCCGCCGTGGCGCGCTTCCAGGAGTTCGTCCGCCGCCGCGCTCAGCGCCCGTAGGACGTCACGAACTCCACGAGCGTGCGCGCGCCGAAACCGGTGCCTCCGGCCACCACCTCGTCGTAGGCACCCTCGGCCCGCGCGGGACCGGCGATGTCGAGGTGCGCCCACGGCAGACCGTCGGTGAACTCGCGCAGGAACAACGCCGCCGTGATGCCGCCCGGGCCGGGCGGGCACTGGCGGACGTCGGCGATGTCGGCACGGACGGCCTCGGCGTGTTCCTCGGACAGCGGCATGCGCCACCACTGCTCGCCGACCTCGTCACCCGCCGCCCGGAGTCGTTCGGCGAGCGTGTCCTCGGTGGCGAACAACCCGCCGGTGCGCAGGCCCAGCGCCACCTTCATGGCGCCGGTGAGCGTGGCGACGTCGATCACCACGTCGGGCCGGTGGGTCTCGATCCCGTACGCGAGCGCGTCGGCCAGCACCATGCGGCCCTCGGCGTCGGTGTTCTCGACCTGTGTGGTGCGACCGCCGTAGTGCCGGACCACGTCGCCCGGCCGGTACGACGAGCCGGAGACGTGGTTCTCCGCCGCGGGTACGAGGCCGGTGACCCGCACGCCGGGCTTCAACGCGGCGATCGAGCGCATCGCGGCGATGACGGCACCGCCACCGGACATGTCGGTGCGCATGAGGTGCATGCCCGCCGCCGGCTTGAGCGACAACCCGCCGGTGTCGAACGTGATGCCCTTGCCGACGAGCAGCACGTGCGCGGTCGCGCCGCGCGGCCGGTACGACAGCTCGACGAGCCTCGGAGGGTTCGCCGAGCCGCGTCCGACGGCCAGGATGCCCCCGAACCGGCGCTTCTCCAGCCAGGTCTCGTCGCGCACGGTGACGGAGAGCCCAGGGACGTCCGCGACGCGTTCCGCGGTCCTCGCGAGCCAGTCGGGCGACTTCACGTTGGACGGCGTGTTGGCCACGTCGCGGGCGAGGGCCGTGGCACTGGCGAGCTCGCAGGCCTTCTCTACCTCGGACGCGTACTCGTCGACCGCGGCGCCGTCGGGCACGAGCAGGCGCAGCGTGCGCACCCGGATCGGTTCATCGGACTCGGTCATGCGGTAGCGGTAACCACCGAGAACGGCGCCGGTCGCGAACGCCGCGTGGTCACCGGCGTGAGCCGACTCGGGCAGGCGGACCTGCACGGTCAGCGGTGGCCGACCACCCGAGTCGGCTTCCACGTCGGCATAGGTGTGCGCGGCCCGCACGAACGCCGCGCCCGCCGCCCGGAAGTGCCGTCGATCGCCCTTGCCCACACCGACGACCCAACGGGGTCCGTCGGCACCGGGAAGCAGCTGGACGTCGCCCTGCTTGCCCGTGAAGGCGAGTTCGACGGGCACCTCGTCGGGCACCGCACCCTCCGTGACGACCAACGCCTCGGGGGCTTTACGCTTCGCGCGGTCGGCCACCTCCACGTCGATCAACCGCGAAGGGACTGACGGAAGCGGCGAACGCGCCATGCGATCTCCAGGCACTACGAATCACGCCGAGCCGACCAGGGCTCGGCTGGACCGGGCAGGGGAAACTCAGCTGGTCGCCTCTTGAAGGGCTGCACCGAGGTCCTTGGCCTCCTCAGCCGTCAGTTCGACGACGAGACGCCCACCGCCCTCCAGCGGTACGCGCATCACGAGGCCCCGCCCCTCCTTGGTCACTTCGAGGGGACCATCTCCGGTCCGGGGCTTCATGGCCGCCATAGCGTGCTCCCTCCGTCTGAACCAGCGCGCCCGGTTCGCGCTCGTCAAAGCAACCGGGTCGTGACCATTGTCCCTCATGAGGAGTCGGCCGCGAACGTGGACCGATCTTAGCGGCGCCGGATCGTTGCTGGTATGCGCGCCGCAGGCCTGTCAGACTCGCCCATCGAGGACGACAACGGAGGACACGGTGACCGCACACGAGAGCACGGAGACCCTCGGAAACGCCGCCGCGAACGGCGCTCAGGACGGCGCCGGAGGCGAGTCCGAGGTCTTGCTGACGACCGACGCCGACGGGGTACGCACGCTCACGTTCAACCGGCCGAAGGCGTACAACTCCCTGACCGTCGAGCTGAAGGAACGCCTGCTCACAGCCTTGCGGGAGGCGGCGGAGGACGACAGCGTGCGGGCGGTCGTGCTCACCGGTGCGGGCAAGGCGTTCTGCGCGGGGCAGGACCTGAAGGAGCACGTCGCGACGCTGAGGTCGGGGACCGAGAACCCGCTGGCGACGGTGGCCGAGCACTACAACCCGATCGTGACCGCGCTCGTGGATCTGCCGAAACCCGTGATCGCGGCGGTCAACGGTTCAGCGGCGGGCGCGGGGGCGGCCTTGGCCTACGCGTGTGACCTGCGGATCGCGAGCAGCTCCGCGACCTTCGCGATGGCGTTCGCGGGCGTGGGGCTGGGGCCGGACTCGGGCGCGTCGTGGACCCTGCAGCGCCTCGTCGGAGCGGGTCGGGCGGTCGAACTGATGATGCTCGGTCGCAAGGTCGACAGCGAAGAGGCGCTGCGGCTCGGGCTGGTCGGCGAAGTAGTGCCGGACGACGAACTGGCAGCCCGGTCCCACGCCGTCGCCACGCGGCTCGCCGCCGGCCCGACCAGGGCCTACGCGAAGATCAAGAGCACGGTGGCCCGCGCCGCGGAGTGTTCGCTGGCCGAGGCACTGGCCGCCGAGGCGGCGGCGCAGACCGAGCTGGGCGGCACCGCGGACCACCGCGAGGCGGTGGAGGCGTTCGTGGAGAAACGCCGCCCGCAGTTCACCGGAAAGTAGGTCGTCCGGCAGGGTGGCGGCTGGGTCCGCGCGGGTCAGGCCGCGCGGAAACAGCCCACCACGTGGTCGTCCACCATGCCGGTCGCCTGCATCAGGGCGTAGCAGGTGGTCGGCCCGACGAAGGCGAAGCCGCGCTTCTTCAGCGCCTTGGCCATCGCCACCGACTCCGGCGTGGTGGCGGGCACGTCGGCCATGGTGGCCGGCCTCGGCCGCGTGCCGTCGGGAGCGAACGACCACAGCAGCTCGCCGAGCGGGGTGTCGAGCGTGGCGACGGCCCGGGCGTTCGTGATCGTGGCGAGGATCTTCGCCCTGTTGCGCACGATGGCCGCGTCGGACAGCAGTCGCTCGACGTCGTCGTCGGAGAACGCCGCGACCCGGTCGGGATCGAACCCGGCGAAGGCGCGGCGGAAGGCCTCCCGCTTCCTCAGGATCGTCAACCACGACAGCCCCGACTGGAACGCCTCCAGCGACAGCCGTTCGAACAGCTCCGCGTCGCCCCGCAGCGGCACGCCCCACTCGTCGTCGTGGTAGGCCGCGTAGTCGGCGGCGGTGTTGCCCCACGCGCAGCGGGTGATGCCGTCGGCACCCACCAGCTCCGGGCTCATCCACCCACCTCGTAGCTCTCCGCGAACTCCGCGAACGTCCGCATCGACCGCCGCAGCGCCATCACGAACGCCGGCTTCATCAGCACCCAGCCCAGCTTCCCCACCGGCCCGAACGGCGCGGTGAACTCCTCGGCCCACACGAACACGCACCGCGTCGCGCCCTTGGCCTGGACGTGGAAGGTACCGGTGCCCTTCACGACCTTGCCCAGGTGCCGGACGGTGCACCGCACGGGCGGCTCCCAGCTGGTGATCTCCATCGTGTCCCTGACACCGAACACGCCCTTCCCGGTGAACGCTTCGAGCCGCGAGCCGACGCTGCGCCCGTTGCCCGACACGACCCGCACCGTGGTGCCGGGAATCCACTCGCGCTGCCGCTCCCAGTCGGTGAGCGCGAGCCACGTCGTGCCCGCGGGCGCGGCGACGTCGACCGACACGGCGAGGTCACTCACGACGCGCCTCACCGCCGGCCCTTTCGCGCTCCAGCTCCGCGACCCGCGCCCTCAGCAGGTCCAGCTCGGTGCCGAGCCGGGACATCACCCAGTCGACCTCCGACATCTTGTAGCCCCGGACCACGACCTGGAACTTCACGTCGGCCACGTCCGCGCTCGTCAGGTCGTCGGCGGGCAGCCGCGTGGGTGAGCTCCCGGGTTCGAGCGGAGCCAGCTCCTCGCCCCGGCCGAAGACGAGCGACGCCACCAGGAACACCACGGCCGCCACCAGCAGCATCACGAGGAGGTAGATCAGGGCAGTGGTCACATCACGATCGTGACACACGCGCGGAACGCTCGTGTGCTTCGCCAGCCACCCCTCGGGCGACGCTTCCGGCCGTGCGATCCTGGTTGGCGATCACCAACGGGAGGGACCGTGCTGCAACTGCTGATCCGTGGTGCTCTCGCACCGCTGGCCCGGCTCGTCTACCGCCCCCAGGTCGAGGGCGTGGAGAACGTTCCGACGTCCGGACCGGTGCTGTTCGCCCCCAACCACCGCTCGGCGATCGACACGGCCGTGCTCGCGCTGGTGTCGCCGCGACCGGTGCGTTTCCTCGGCAAGGCGGAGTACTTCTCCGGCCGGGGCCTCAAGGGCCGTTCGCTGGCCGCGTTCCTGTCCGCGCTCGGGTACGTGCCCGTCGAGCGGGGCAACGCGATGGCCGGACTCGCCGCCCTCGGCGCGGCGCGCCGGGTGCTGGAGTCCGGTGAGACGTTCGCGATCTACCCCGAGGGCACGCGTTCGCTGGACGGCCGGCTGCACCGCGGGCACACCGGTGTCGGCAGCCTGGCCCTCGAGACGGGCGCCACGGTCGTCCCGGTGGCGCTGAGCGGCACGGAGCAGCTGCTGCCGGTGGGCAAGAAGATCCCCCGGTTCGCGAAGGTCCGCGTGCGCTTCGGCGAGCCGCTCGACTTCTCCCGGTACGAGGGCCTCGGCTCCTCGCCCGCGATCCGGCGCGCGGTGACCGACGAGATCATGTACTCGATCATGGAGCTGTCCGGGCTCGAGTACGTGGACCGCTACCACCGGCGTCCCGCCGAGGACCAGGCCGACGCGGCCTGACCACACGCGGGCCGACACCCCTGGGTGTCAGCCCGCCCACTTGTCGACGGGCGTATAGGTGTGCCGGGCGAACGCGTCGAGCAGCGCTTCCGGATCGTCGGTGACGGTGACGAGGTCGCGGCTCGGCTCGCCCAGAAAACCTTCGGCCACCATGTGGTCGAGGAACTCCGCCATCTTCGAGTAGTAGCCGCGGACGTCCAGCAGGCCGACGGGCTTGGCGTGGATGCCGAGCTGCGCCCACGTCCACACCTCGAACAGCTCCTCCATCGTGCCCGCCCCGCCGGGCAGAGCCACGAACCCGTCCGACAGCCGCGCCATCGTGGCCTTGCGCTCGTGCATGTCGGCCACCACGTGGAGCTGCGTGAGGTCGTGGTGGGCGAGCTCGGCGCGCATGAGGTGCTTCGGGATGACCCCGACGACCTCGCCGCCCGCCCGCATCGCCGCGTCGGCGACGACGCCCATGAGACCCACCTGGCCGCCGCCGTAGACGATCCCGATCCCACGCTCGGCGAGCAGTGTGCCCACCTCGGCGGCCGCGGCCGCGTAGCGCGGGTCCTTCCCCGACGACGATCCGCAGAAAACGCAGATGCGCTGCACTAGTGCGTGTCCTCCCATGCCTTGTAGGCCTCCTGCACCACGCCGACGGCGTCGTCGATGTCGTCCGTCACGTGCAGCAACGTCATGTCACGTTCGTTGATCTTGCCCTCGGCGAGCACGGTGTCGCGCACCCAGTCGTACAGTCCGCCCCAGTACGACGTGCCGAACAACACCACCGGGAACTTGGTGACCTTCTTCGTCTGCACCAGCGTGAGCGCCTCGAACAGTTCGTCGAGCGTGCCGAACCCGCCCGGCAGGCAGATGAACGCCTGCGAGTACTTGACGAACATCGTCTTGCGCGCGAAGAAGTAGCGGAAGTTCACGCCGAGATCGACCCACGGGTTGAGGCCCTGCTCGAACGGCAGCTCGATCCCGAGCCCGACCGACAGGCCGCCCGCCTCGGACGCACCCCGGTTCACGGCCTCCATCGCACCCGGGCCACCGCCCGTGATGGCGGCGAACCCGGCGCCCGCCAGCGCGGCGCCGATCTGCCTGCCCAGCTGGTACTCCGGGTGGTCGCGGGGCGTGCGGGCGGAACCGAACACCGTCACCGCACGCGGCACCTCCGCCAGCGCGCCGAAGCCCTCGACGAACTCGGCCTGGATCCGCAGCACCCGCCACGGGTCCGTGTGCACCCAGTCGCTGGGGCCACGGGAGTCGAGCAGCCGCTGATCCGTGGTCGTGTCGTCGGACTGCCTGCCCCGGCGCAGGACGACAGGTCCCTGACGCCGTTCCGACGGTCGTTCGTCGCCGTTGTCGATGTTGCGCGTCACCTCGGTCACAACGATCAGCGTAGAGTCATCCGGCCAGCAACGTACGGAGAACCTCGGTCACCCTGCGGATGTCGCGGGTCCGGACGTGCTCCTGCCGGGTGTGGGCCAGCGTGGGGTCGCCGGGGCCGAAGTTCACGGCGGGCATTCCGAGCGCGGCGAACCGGGCGACGTCGGTCCACCCGAGTTTGGCGGCCACCTCTCCGCCCGCCGCCCGCACGAGCTCGGCGGTGGCCGGAGCCGACAGGCCGGGCAGCGCGCCGGGAGAGCGGTCGACCACCGTGATGTCGTAGCCGTCGAACACCGTGCGCACGTGTTCCTCGGCCTGCTCGACCGAGACGTCGGGGGCGAAGCGGTGGTTGACGGCGAGCACCGCCTCGTCCGGCACGACGTTGCCCGCCACGCCTCCGGACACCCGCACCGCCTGGAGCCCCTCCCGATAGGTGAGGCCGTCGATCTCGACGGTCCGGGCCTCGTACTCCGCGAGCCGCCGCAGCGGGTCGGCGAGCGCGTGGATGGCGTTGGTGCCCATCCACGCGCGCGCGGTGTGCGCGCGCACGCCGTCGAGCCGGATCTCCGCACGCAACGTGCCCTGGCACCCGGCCTCGACCACCGCGTTGGACGGCTCGCCCACCACGGCGAGGTCGCCCCGCAGCCACTCGGGCAGCTCCCGCTCGATCCGGCCGAGGCCGTTGCGGTCCGCCTCGACCTCCTCGCAGTCGTAGAACACGAAGGTGACGTCGTGCCGCGGCTCCGCCAGAGTGGCCGCGAGGTGCAGGAACACCGCGTCGCCGCCCTTCATGTCGACGGTGCCGAGCCCGTGCAGCACCTCGTCCTCGCCCGAGGAGGTGCGGTGGCCGGGCAGGTTGTCGTTGACCGGCACGGTGTCGAGGTGCCCGGCGAACACGATCCGCTCCGGCCTGCCCAGGTTCGTCCGCGCCAGCACCGCGTTCCCGTTGCGCACCACCTCCAGGTGGGGCGCCTGCTCGCGCAGGGCGGACTCCACCGCATCGGCGATGATCGCCTCGTCGCCGGAGACGCTCGGGATGTCGACGAGGGCCGCGGTGAGGTCGACGGGGTCGGAACGCAGATCGAGCGAGGCCATGCTGGCACCGTAACCCGCGCTGCGTACCGTGGAGCCGTGCGTACCCGTGCCTGTGTCGTTCTGCTCACCATCGCAGTGCTCGCACTGACCGGCTGCTCCCGCGAAGCCGGTCCGGCCCCGAAGGGCTCGCCGGACCCGGGGCCCGGCGCCCTCGTGACCAAGGTGCACCTGTTGCAGGCCGATGACTGCTACCGCGCGCCCACCGAGGTGCGCTCGCCGTCGTGCGAGAAATTCGTCACCCAGCTGTCGAACGTTCCCGGCACCGCCCGCAAGTACGCGGCCGGCCAGCCCCGTCTGAAGGACGCCGCCGACCGGCTCGACTCCACGCTGCGGGCCTACCGGAGCAACGACTGCGCTGGTAGCGGCGACCCCGACGTCTGTGCCGGCACGCTCACCGACATGGCGACCGCGCTCTCGGACGTCGAGAGGGAGCTGTCGGCCCTGCCCGACGTGACCGGCTGACCAGGCACGGCGCGGGTTACCGTAGCCAGCGTGAGCACAGCTACCCCGAATCCCGAAACGACCGGCGCGACCGGTGTCGGCCTGGCGACCGTCACGACCGACGGCACCGTGCTCGACACCTGGTTCCCGCAGCCGAAGCTCGTCGACGTGAGCGCGTCCGCCGTCAGCGGCACCGAGCGCCTCTCGAAGGAGGAAGCCGCCGACACCCTCGGCGCGTCCGCCACCGCCGTACTCGGCGCCGACGAGGCGCGCGGGGTGGAGGTCGTGGCCGTGCGGACCACGATCGCCTCGCTGGCGGCGGCCCCCACCGACGCGCACGACGTGTACCTGCGGCTGCACCTGCTGTCCCACCGGCTGGTGCGACCGCACGGCCAGAACCTCGACGGCGTCTTCGGCCACCTGTCCAACGTGGTGTGGACCAATCACGGCCCGTGCCCGGTGGAGGGCTTCGAAGCCACCCGCCTTCGCCTGCGGGCCCGCGGCCCGGTGACCGTCTACAGCGTGGACAAGTTCCCCCGCATGGTCGACTACGTCACGCCCAGCGGCGTGCGGATCGGTGACGCCGACCGCGTGCGGCTCGGCGCCCACCTGGCCAGCGGCACCACCGTGATGCACGAGGGCTTCGTGAACTTCAACGCGGGCACGCTCGGCGCCTCCATGATCGAGGGCCGCATCTCGGCGGGTGTCGTGGTCGGCGACGGCACCGACGTCGGCGGCGGCGCGTCGATCATGGGCACGCTGTCGGGCGGCGGCAAGGAGGTCATCTCGCTGGGCGAGCGCTGCCTCATCGGCGCCAACGGTGGCGTGGGCATCTCCCTCGGCGACGACTCCGTGGTCGAGGCGGGCCTGTACGTCACGGCCGGGACGAAGGTGACGTTCCAGGGCCGCACCGTGAAGGCCCGCGAACTGTCCGGCGTCTCCGGCGCCCTGTTCCGCCGCAACTCCACGACCGGCGAGGTGGAGGTCGTGGAACGCACCGGGGCGGGCGTGGAACTCAACGCCGCCCTGCACGCCAACGACTGACGGCAACGGAGGCAACGACGCGTGGACCGGGCCGGTCGGTACGTCTCCGGCCCGGTCTCACGACAACGCCTGGCCCCGGCGGCTCGGCGAGACGGCAGTCCGTCCAGCCGGAGCGGCGCGAACTCACCTCCACGCGTACGCGAAGCGCGGACACGCGGTCGCCGGGCGCGGACACGCGTACGAGACACGCGGACACGCCGACGGCAGGGCTCGCTACTCCGCCAGCCGCGCGGCTGCGGCGTCGATGCGCTCGTCGGTCGCGGTCAGGCCCACGCGCACGTGCTCGGCGCCCTTGGGCCCGTAGAACGTGCCGGGCGCCACGAGGATGCCCCGCTGCGCCAGCCATTCCACCGTGTCGAGCGCGGGCTCGCCGCGCGTCGCCCACAGGTACAGCCCCGCCTCCGAGTGGTCGACGCGGAAGCCCGCCCGTTCCAGCGCGGGCCGCAGGACGTCGCGGCGCGCGGCGTAGCGGGCCCGTTGCTCGTGCAGCACGTCGTCGTCCGACAGCGCGACCGTCATGGCCTCCTGCACGGGCCTCGGCACGATCATCCCCGCGTGTTTGCGCACGGCCAGCAGGTCACGCACCAGCGCGGGATCCCCGGTGACGAAGCCGGCGCGGTAGCCGGCGAGGTTCGCCGACTTCGAGAGCGAGTGCACCGCCAGCAGGCCGTCGACGCTGCCGCCGTGCACGTCCGGGTGGAGGATCGACACGGGCTCCTCGTCCCACCCGAGCGCGAGATAGCACTCGTCGGAGACCACCACGGTGCCGCGTTCCCGTGCCCAGTCCACGACCTTGCGCAGGTGGGCGAGGCCGAGAACCTTGCCCGTGGGGTTCGACGGCGAGTTCAGCCACAGCATCTTCGGGCGCGCGGGCCCGAGCGCCGTCAACCCGTCCGACCGCGCCACCGTGGCACCGGAGAGCAGGGCTCCCACCTCGTACGTCGGATACGCCAGCTCGGGAATCACGACCGTGTCGCCCGCGCCCACGCCCAGGAGTGTGGGCAGCCAGGCGACCAGCTCCTTCGAACCGATCGTGGGCAGCACGGCGTCCGGCTCGATCCCCGTCACACCGTGCCTGCGACGCAGCGCCCCCACCGCCGCCTCCCGCAGCGCGGCGGTGCCGTGCGTCGTCGGGTAGCCCGGAATGTCCGAGACCGACGCCAGCGCGGCCCGGATGCTCTCCGGCACCGCGTCCACCGGCGTGCCCACCGAGAGATCGACGATCCCCTCCGGGTGCGACCGCGCCACCGCGGCCTGTCCGGTCAGCGAGTCCCAGGGGAAGTCGGGAAGCGCCGGGGACTTCATTCGCCCTGCGGGGGCAGGTCCTTGATCCACTGCGGGTCGTGCGAGGTCTTGCCGACCTTCGCCGCCCCACCCGGCGAGCCGAGCTCGTCGAAGAAGTCGACGTTGGCCTTGGTGTAGGCGGCCCACTCGTCCGGGACGTCGTCCTCGTAGTAGATGGCCTCCACCGGGCAGACCGGCTCGCAAGCCCCGCAGTCGACGCACTCGTCGGGGTGGATGTAGAGCATCCGTTCGCCTTCGTAGATGCAGTCGACGGGGCACTCGTCGATGCATGCCTTGTCGAGCACGTCGACGCAGGGCTCGGCGATCACGTAGGTCACTGCGTTCTCCTGCTTGTCTTTCGGTCTGGCCTTCTCGCCGGACTGTCCGCTGTTCCGCTTGCGCATCCTATGCCGACGCCCTCGCGGGGACGTCGCCGTGTTACAGAGTGAACACCCGTGCGCGATCGGCGTGTGCCGTGGGTGTTCGCTGGTGGCAACTCCATTGTGACCGAGATCGACGAACTCGGAAGTACGCGCGCGACGCACGGGCTCGCCGGCGGCCCCCGTGGCGACCACTGTGAGTTCGCACACGACCGTGCCCGGTGATCGTGCGGACCGGTGGATTCGAGTCGTGGAACACCGCCGTGGCCGCGACAGGCTCCGTGCGAGGATCGGGCGTCGAAGGAACAACACAGATCTCGGAAGAGGCCAGCACAGTGAAGGTTGTCGTCGTCGTCGGCGGAGTGGGCGGAGCTCGGTTCCTGCTCGGCGTCAAGGCCGCCCTCGGCCTGCCACCGGTCGGCGAGGCGGACTCGCCCCACCGGGTCACCGCGCTCGTCAACACCGGCGACGACGTGTGGATGCACGGACTCCGCATCTGCCCCGACCTCGACACGTGCATGTACACGCTGGGTGGCGGTGTCGACCCGGAACGAGGCTGGGGGCACGCCGACGAGACGTGGACCGTGAAGTCCGAGCTGGAGGCCTACGGCGCCGAACCAACGTGGTTCTCGCTCGGCGACAAGGACATCGCGACCCACCTCGTGCGCACCCGCATGCTGCGCGCGGGCTACCCGCTGTCGGCCGTCACCGAAGCGCTGTGCGATCGCTGGCGGCCCGGCATCAGCCTCCTGCCCATGACCGACGACCGGGTGGAGACCCACGTCGTCGTGGACGACCCGGAGGACGAGGGACAGCAGAAGGCACTGCACTTCCAGGAATGGTGGGTGCGCTACCAGGCGAAGTTGCCCGCCCACGCCATCGTGCCCGTGGGCGCGGAGGAGGCGGAACCGGCGCCGGGCGTGCTGAGCGCGATCGAGGAGGCGGACGCCGTCCTGCTCGCCCCGTCCAACCCGGTGGTGTCGATCGGCACGGTGCTGTCGGTGCCGGGCGTCCGCGAGGCGCTGCGCCGCACCGAGGCCGGTGTCGTGGGCCTCTCCCCGATCATCGGCGGGAAACCGGTGCGGGGCATGGCCGACGCGTGCCTGTCGGCCATCGGCGTCGAGACGTCGGCCGAGGGCGTCGGCAGGCACTACGGCTCCCGGCAGACGTCCGAGGAGGG
>JACYYK010005326.1_pt1 | contig 13363 bp, 8 predicted proteins | sample 8236871 | NCBI WGS metagenome assembly JACYYK01 (sample SAMN14103087, study PRJNA606662) | landfill metagenome | isolation source: landfill solid waste inoculated with endophyte fungus Paravalsa indica | place: India:New Delhi, Okhla landfill site | collected 2017-11-05 | reverse complement strand
GCCTGCTTGCCGGTGAGCACCATGGCGCTGTTGCCCACCATGATCAGCACGCCGGAGGTGTGCATCAGCATGGTCGACTCGGCGTCGAAGTAGGACTGGGCGCCGACGTTCACGCCGACGACCATCACGTTGATCTCGCCGCCGCCCTGGGTGAACTCGATGATCCGGCGCAGGACCGCCGCGGTCCAGTCCAGGTTCTCGGTGCCGCTGTCCATCGCGATCCGGGCACCCGAGGACACCGCGTACCACTCCACCGGGACGCCGAGTTCGGCCGCCAGGTCCAGCGCCGCGACAATGCGACGGCATTCGGGTTCGGCCAGCGAGCCGAGGTCGCGGCTGGGGTCGTTGAGGATGAGCACCCGGCGGAACGTGGCGCCGGAGGCGGCGTGACTGTCGATCACGCCGGTGACCACGCGCGCGGTGTTGTTGCCGCGCGGGCGGTCCACCACCTCGAATTGCTCACCGACGAAGTCGTATTCGGTGAACTCGCCGGTCGGTAGCTCGGTGTGGGTGGCGCCGGTGCCGACCAGCAGTTCGACGATCTCGTACGGGTACACCAGGCCGCGGCGTTGCATGGCGACCACCCGGCGGCGGTACTCCGACATCGGCCGCAGCGGGGTCGGGGACGGCTTGGTCCGGCCGACCATGACGCCGACGGTGGGCGGGGTGGTGACGTGGATGACCTCGTCGACCAGATCGCCGGCGCCGGCGTCGCCGACCCGCACCCGGCCGATGACCTTCTCCAGGCCCAACCCGCGGGTCAGCGGCAGCAGGTCCACGATCAGCGACTGCAACTGCGCGTCGGTCAGCGTCCAGCGGGGCTCGACGTAGAAGATGATGCGGTTGCTCAGCGAGACCGACGGATCCGGCAGCAGCGCCCGGGCCCGCCGGATCGCGATCGCCGCCTGGGCAAGCTGATTGGTGACATGGGCGTCGCCGTCGAGATCGAAGACCTCCAGCACCGCCAGCAGCCGCTCGTCCTGGGGGTTCTCCTTGGCGACGGCCTTGATCAGGTGGATGCCGTCGGGGGCGTCGACCGCGCTGATGTCGAACTGGTTGAACCGCCACAGCTCGACGCGGTCGGCGGTGGCCGGATGGATGCCCGCGGTCCCGTTCACCCGGGTGAACCGGCCGTCGGTGCCGGCGAACACGCAGTGCCGGCGCGACCCGCGCTCGTCGTCGCGGTTGCCCTGCCACCAGGTGACGACCACGCTGACCTCACGGCTCCCGGGGGGCGGCGGGGGCAGCGCGGCCTCGACGGCGGCGGCCACGTCTGTTCGAGTTTCGTTGTCGCGCAGGATGAGTTCGATCTCCAGCGCGGCGGTGCGCTCGGCGGTGAGGTGCTCGGCCGCAGTGGCCACGAGGTCGGCCAGCCGCGCGGACGGGCCGGCGAAGGACAGCATCTCCACGCGCCTGGTGCCCTCGCGGCGCGCGGTCCGGACGCCGGTGATGGCCTCGGGCGTCGGCAGGACCTCGAAGTCCTCGAGGGTGCGGTGCCGGTGGGTCCGTCGGACCAGCGCCCGCAGCGCGACCGCGGCGCGGGCTGGATCGACGGTCTGCGCCGCAAGGTAGTGATCGATGGGCTCGGGCAGGCGACGCAGCCCGGCGAACGCGGCCTCTCGCGCGCCGGCCTCCGCGTCGGCGAGCAACCCTTCGGCAACCTTCTCGTCGGCGGTCCGCAGCGCCTCGATGGCGGGCGCCTCCACCAGGCGGTGCCGCACCGCGCGGGCGAGGTCGGTCACCGTCGGATAGGCGGCCTCCGAGGCGCTGATCAGCCGGTCGAGCACGTCGACCAGTTCGGCCGAGCGGCTCGGGTCGTGGTCGTCGGATTCCAGCCAGGTCTCCAGCACCCCGGCGCTCATCCGGGCGATCCGGCCGAGCCGGGACTCGGCCCGCCAGATGTTGAACAGCGCATCGGTGAGTTCGGTGCTCTGACTGATCTCGGTGACGTCGTAGTGGGCGAGCATCTGCCGCAACCGCGCGACGAAGTCCGCGGGCGCGACCTCGGCGATCCGATCGGGGGCGCGCAGCGCCACCAGCAGCAGATCCGTGCGCATCGGGCGGCTCCCGGCCCCGTTGTCGAGTTCGGGGTCGCCGGCGAACAGCGCCATGCGGTCGGCGACGATGCCGAGCACGTGCAGTCCGGCGGTGAAGGACAGCTCGCCGACGCGGGTCAGGGAGTCGCCGACCGCGCTGCCGGACAGGTCCTGACCCAGCACCAGCCGGGTCAGCACGTCGCGGTCCTCGTCGTGCTGGTTGAGTTGTGCGGGGTTGTGGGCCAGGGCCGCGAACGACATCTGGGTGGTGTCGGCGGGGCCCTCGTCGTCGACGGCCTCGATGCGGATGATCGGATCGCCCGCGCCGACCAGAGTGCCTGCGCCGGCGACGATTTCGCTGACCCGCCCGCCGAACGGCGCCATCAGCGGGGACTCCATCTTCATGGCCTCGGTGATCAGCAGCACGTCGCCGGGGCTGACCTCGTCGCCCACCTCGACGGCGACCTTGGCGATCACGCACTGCGATTCGGCGCGGATCAACCCGCCGTGGCCGCGGACGATGCGGTACACGCTGTGGTCGAGTTCGACGGTGATCAGCGGCCCGCTGGGCACCACGACCAGCGACAGCTCCCGGCCGGCCACGCTGATGCGGCGCTCGAACTGGCCGAGTTCCTCGACCCGGGCGGCGATGCGCGACCCGTCGATCTCGACGTCGAACTTGTTGCTGCTGCGCTGCTGAACGCGGAACGACCGGCGTTCGCCCTCGTACTCGAGGTCGATGGTGGCGGTCTCGTCGCTCAACGGGTGCAGGCGTCCGTGCACGGCGCTGCCGGCGAACTGGTCCAGCGCGTCGGCGTGGTCGGTCCGGTAGGCCTCGACCGCGGCGCACACCATGGCCAGCGGCGCGTCGGGGGAGTCCAGCAGGATCCCCTCTTCCAGGGCGCGGTCGAGCCAGGTGGTGTCGACGTTGCCCTGCTGGATCTCGGGGTTGTCGAGCAGCGCCATCAGGAAGCGCCGGTTGGTGGTGCCGCCTTCGATGACGGCCTGCGAGCGGCCGAGGGCGCGGCGCAGCCGAGCCAGCGCCTCGGGCCGGTCGCGGCCCCACGCGATGACCTTGGCGATCATCGAGTCGAACTCGGAGGCGATGGTGTCGCCCTCGGCCACACCGGCGTCGGTGCGGATCCAGGGGCCCTGCGGGACCCGCAGTTCGACGACGCGCCCGGGCGCGGGGGTGAACCCGCGCTTGGGATCCTCGGCGTTGAGCCGGACCTCGATCGCGTGTCCGCGCACCTCGGGGGAGGCGGGACCCAGTTGTGCGCCCTGGGCGATGTCGAGTTGCAGCTTCACCAGGTCGACGCCGGTGACGGCCTCGGTGACGGTGTGTTCCACCTGCAGCCGGGTGTTGACCTCGAGAAAGTAGAAACTGCGGGTGCTCGGCTGGAACAGGAACTCCACGGTGCCGACATTGGTGTAGTCGACCGCCTGGCACATGCGGCGGGCGGCCTCGCGGATCGCTTGCTGCAAAGCGTCATCGATGTCGACCGGGGCGGATTCCTCGAGGACCTTCTGCCGGCGCCGCTGCACGCTGCAGTCGCGCAGGCCGAGGGTCCACACGTTCCCGGAACTGTCGGCGGCCACCTGGACCTCGAGGTGCCGGCCGCCGGTGATCTGCGCCTCGACGAACAGCGTCGTGTCGCCGAAGGCCGAGTCGGCCTCGGCGCGAGCGCTTTTGAAGGCGGCGGGCAGCTCGATCTCGTTGCGGACCAGCCGGATGCCGCGACCGCCGCCGCCGGCGGCCGCCTTGAGCACCACCGGGAACCCGATGCGCTTGGCGTGCTCGACGGCCTCCTCGACGGTGTCCACCGGCCCGCCGCTCCACGGGACCACCGGTACGTCAACGGATTCGGCGATCCGCTTGGCCGCGATCTTGTCCCCGAGCATGTCCATCGAGGCCGCGGTGGGGCCGATGAACTGCACGCCGAGCCGGTCGCACATCCGCACGAAGTCGGGGTTCTCGGCGACGAAACCCCAACCGGGCCAAACGGCGTCGGCGCCGCTGAGCACCAGCGCGGATTCGACGATGCCGGTGTCGAGGTAGGTGTGCCGACGCGCACCGGTCTCCGGATCGGTGACCATGGTGGGGCCCAGGTTGATCGCGTGGTCGGCGGCTCGGACGAACCAGGACGCGGCGTCGGCCTCGGTGTAGAGCGCCACGGTCTCGAGCGGTGTGCCGCGCTCGATGCCGTACTCGCGGGCGGCATTCAGGAACCGCATGGCCGACTCACCGCGGTTGACGATCGCGACGCGATTCAGCGAAGCACTGGGTTCTCCGGTCATGCTTCGAGGCTCCCAATACCCGCCCTGACCGGCAAGGGAGTAACTCGGCGAAGTATTGACAGCGTTGAACGTGTGAATTGCAAATTCTGTGAATTTTCTCGTTCGCGGCCGGTGCAAACGACAGCACCGGCAGAGGATTTCCCATCCCCTGCCGGTGCTGTGAAGGCGGTGTCGGTTACCGATGGCCGGCCTTCTCGGTGACCTTGCTGTTGAGGTCCTTGTCGTTGAGGTCGTTGTCCTTGGTCTCCGGCAGCGCCAGCACGCACAGCAGGCTGATCGCCGAGATCGCGGAGAGCAACACGCCGACCCAGATGCTGCCGTGGTTGGCGATGATGCTCGCCGCGATCAGCGGTGGGATGGCGCCGCCGAAGATGCCGCCGAGGTTGTAGCTCAGGCCCGCACCGGTGTAGCGGAATCGGGACTCGAACATCTCCGGCAGCAGCGCGCCGGCCGGGCCGTTGGCCACGCCGTAGACCGACAGGGTGACGACCACCGCGATCAGGAAGGCGATCGGAGATCCGGTGTCCACCAAGGGATAGAGGATCAACGACCACACCACGGTGCCCGCGTAGGCCGCCGCGATGACCTTCTTGCGGCCCACCCGGTCGGAGTAGATGGCCGCGGCGGCGGTGACGAAGCCCAGCACCACCGCGGCGATCATGCCGCAGCCCAGGATCATGGTCCGGCTGTAGCCGAGCGTCGTGCTGCCGTAGCTCGTCATGAACGCCGACCCGGTGTAGAACATCGTGAACACCGTCGACATGGCCAGGCCCGCGATCAGGATCTGGCGCCACTGGCTGCGGATGGCCGCGGCGAACGGCAGTTTCTCGCGTGCGCTGGTCGTACTGAGGGTGCGCTGATGCTCCTTGAATACCGGAGTTTCCTGCACCGACAACCGAATCCAGAGTCCGATGATCACCAGCAGCAACGACGCGATGAACGGGAAGCGCCAGCCGTAGTTGATGAATGTGTCGCTGGTGTCGCCGACGGTGAGCGACACGACGAAGAAGGTGCCGCTGGCGAGGAAGAACGCGCACGCCGGCCCCAACTGCGGGTACACCGCCATGCGGCCGCGTTGTTTGGGCGGGGCGTATTCGGCCGTCAACAGGGTTGCGCCGGCCCATTCACCGCCCAACGCCAAGCCCTGCAGGAAGCGCATCGCCACGAGCAATACCGGGCCCCAGAATCCGATGCCGTTCTCGAAGAGGCCGAAGGCGCCCGAGTCGTAGCCGGGCAGGAAGCCGATGAACACCGTCGACAGCCCCATGATCAGCAGCGTCCACACCAAAGTGCGCTTGCGGCCGATGATGTCGCCGAAGTGGCCGAACAGGATCGATCCGACCGGGCGGGCGAAGAACGCCACGCCGAACGTCGCGAACGACGCCAGGGTGCCCATCGCCGGGCTCACGTCGGGGAAGAACACCGTCGGGAACACCAGCGCGGCGGCGGTGCCGTAGACGAAGAAGTCGTAGTACTCGATGGTCGTCCCCAGCAGGCTGGCGGCGCCGACCTTGCGAAGGGAACTCCCACCGGACTGCGCGTCGGTGTTGCGCGGCGGTCCGCCGGGTTCATGGCCGGCCGAGGGTAGATCGATGGTGCTCACGTGATGTCAGCGCTCCTAATGGCCCGAGGGTCGATTCCTGAGCGGCTTCGCGCTCGTTGACTGAGGGGTGTCATATCCAGGCGCCTGGATCCAGGATTTACAAAGACTATGCCCGCGCAGGTGTGACGTCAATAACAAAAACAGATTCAAAGTGACGGTTGGCACGTTCGATATTTGCGACAGCAATCACCGTGCGGAGCAGTTGACACCTGTTGTCCGAGGGCATCCGGGTGGCTCTGGGGCGGGCCAGGTTCGGCCGGTGTTTGCTCACGAGCAGCCGTCCCGAGAGCCAAAAATGCCCCCATCCGGACATCGGATGGGGGCACCTTCGGGGGCTGTGTGGCTACTTCTGTTCGAGCGGAACCAGGTGGTCGACGCCGCGTTTCACGGTCCATCCGGCCTGCTCGCGGTCCCACTCCGCGGGGGTGGTGTCCATGGCGCGCAACTCGCGCTTGAGCACCTTGCCCGTGGAGGTCTTGGGGAAGTCGTCGAGGACCTCGAGGTAGCGCGGCACCGCGAAGTAGGGCAACCGCTTCACGCAGTGCGAGAGCACGGCGACCAGGTCGGGCGCCTTGGCGTCGTCGGCCAGGACCAGGAACGCCTTGATGTCGTCCTCGCCCTCGCGGGCGGGCTTGCCGATGACGGCGCAGTCCTCGACCTCGGACAGTTCGGTGAGCGCGACCTCGATGTCGTAGGCGGTGACGTTCTCGCCCTTGCGCCGGATGCGGTCGTTGAGGCGGTCCATGAAGTAGTAGTAGCCGTCGGAATCCCGTCGGCCGGCATCGCCGGTGTGGAACCACAGGTTGCGCCAGGCCTCCACGGTGCGGTCCGGCATGGCGTGGTAGCCCAGGAACGTCGTGAACGGGACCTTGGGGCGGACGACGATCTCGCCGGTCTCGCCGTCGGGCAGCGGCTCGTCGGTCTCGGGGTCGACGATCGCGACCTCGAACCACTTGTCGAGGGCCTTGCCGCAGCTGCCCGGACGCAGCGGTTCGTCCATCGGGCGGTAGAGCGGCAGACAGATCTCGGTCATCCCGTAGGCCTCCACACACGTGGTGTTGAACCGGGTCTCGAACTCCTCGGCGATCACGGCCGGGATCGGGATGGTGATCATGCGCCGCACGCCGTGGTCGGTGTCGTGCGGACCGGCGGGGCGGTTGAAGACGTACTGCGCCATGACCCCGAGCAGGCTGGTGACCGTGGCGCCGCACGCGCGCAGGTCGTCGAGCCAGCCGCTGGCGCTGAACGCGTCGGCGAGCACCACGGTGGCCCCGGTCATCAGGCACGGCAGCACCTGCATGAACTGGGCGTTGGCGTGGAACATCGGCAGGCAGATGTAGTAGACGTCGTCCTCGACGATGCGCAACTGCTCGACCAGGTGCCCGGCGAAGGTGTACATGTGCCCGTGCGGGACCACCACGCCCTTGGCCGGACCCGTGGTGCCCGAGGTGTAGATGATGGCGGCGGGATCGCGGTGGGACACCGCCACGGGCTGCGCGCCGTTGGGCGAGCGGTCCAGATCTTCGAGGGCGACCACGATGTCCTTGGGGCGCGCGTCGCTGGCCCCGCGGATGACGACCGCGGTGAGGGTCTCGAGTTCGTCGGCGACCTCGTCGAGCACGCCCGCATAGTTCGCGTCGATGATGGCCACCCGGGCGCCCGAGTTGTTGGCGGCGTGCACCAGGCTCGGGCCGCGGTTGGCGGTGTTCACCGGGACCTCAACGGCGCCAATGAGATTGATCGCGAACCAGCAGGCGATCATGTCGATCGAGTTGTCCATCAGCAGCAGGACCCGGTCGCCCTTGGTGACGCCCAGCCCGGTCAGGCCCGCGGCCCGGCGCTCGGTGAGGTCCAGCATCTCGGCATAGGTCAGCCCGTCCCCGGAGACGGTGCGCACGCAGGGCTTGTCGGGTTGCGCCGCGGCCGCCTCGCGCAGGACCGCCGGCAGGGTCCACAGTTCCCGTTCTCTGCCAGTGAAGGGGGCCAGCACGGGCTGAGTTTCTGTCTTCACGTTCACGCTCATAAGTCCTTCCGCGGCGGTCAGGGCGCCCATGTGGCTTGTGCGTCTACTCCGACCAATATGTGACGAATGCTACTATGGACTCTGGATCCAGGATTTGCAATACGCCGAGCAGATCCGCCGACTACCCCCAGATTGGTGCCCCTCATGAGCGAAACGACCGTCGCCCAACTCATCGCGCAACGACTGAAGGCGCAGGGTGTGCGCCGGATCTTCGGCCTCTGCGGTGGCCACATCCAGCCGCTGTGGGACGCCGTGTCACGCGAGGGCATCGAGGTCGTCGACGTGCGCCACGAGGCCGCGGCCGTCTACATGGCCCACGCCACCGCCGAACTGTCCGGCGAGTTGAGCGTCGCCATGGTGACCGCCGGGCCGGGCCTGACCAACGCCGTCACCGCCATCTCCAACGCCTACGTGTCGCGCAGCCCCGTGCTGGTCATCTCGGGCCGGCCGCCGCGCCCGCAGACCGGGATGGGCGCCATGCAGGACATCGACCAGGCCGGCATCGTCGAACCCATCTGCCGCCTCGTCGAACAGGTCTCCGAGCGCCACCACGTGATCGGGCGCCTCGACAAGACCATCGCCGCCGCGCTGGGGGCGGCCAACGGCGCCACCGGCCCCGCCTACATCGACTTCCCCACCGAACTGCTCGACGAGATCGTCCACGACGCCGACATCCCGGCGCTGGCCATGGAGCCCCGCACGGCCCAGACCGTCGCCGCCGATCCCGTCGCCCTGGCCCGGGCCGCGGACGCGATCCGGGCCGCGTCGCGCATCGTCGTCATCGGCGGGCGCTCGGTGCGGTCCGCGGGGCCCGAGGTGCACAAGTTCCTCGACACCGCGCAGGCGCTGTACCTCGATTCCGGGGAGAGCCGCGGCGTCGTCCGCGACGATTCGCCCGCCTTCGTGCCTGCGGTGCGCGGCCGCGCGATGAGCGAGGCCGACCTGGTGATCACGCTGGGCCGGCGGCTGGACTTCCAGCTGGGCTACGGCTCCCCGGCGGTGTTCTCCCCCGACGCGCGGTTCCTGCGCATCGGCACCTGCTTCGAAGAACTCGGCGAGAACCGCCGCGGCGACGTCGAGGTGTTCGGCAGCACCGGTTCGGTGCTGGCCGCGCTGACCGAAGCCGGTGCGACACCGGCCGCCCCGGACACCGCCTGGCTGCAGGACATGCGCGACTCGAACGCGAAGCGGACCGCGAAGCTGGCCGAGAAGCTCGCCGACCCCAACCCGGATTCGACCGGGCGGATGTCCCCGAACTTCGTCGTCGGCGCCGTCAACAACCTGCTCACCGAGCAGTCCGTGGCCATCGCCGACGGCGGCGACATCCTGTCCTTCGCGCGGGTGGGCCTCAAGCCGGTGGACTACCTGGACTGCGGTGCGCTCGGCTGCCTCGGCGTCGGCGTCCCCTTCGCCACCGCGGCCGCGCTGCTACGCCCCGAGGAGCCCGTCGTCGCGGTCATCGGCGACGGCAGCTTCGGCTTCACCGCCGTGGAGGTGGACACCGCCGTCCGGCACGGCGCCAAGGCGGTGTTCGTCGTCGTCAACAACGAGGCGTGGAACATCGAACGCCACGATCAGGTCGAGCGCTTCGACAACAACCTGGTCGGCGTGGACCTGCCGGGCTGCCGCTACGACCTGCTGGCCCAGGGCCTCGGCGCGCACGGCGAGCGGGTGGAGAACGCCGAGGACCTCGCCGACGCGCTCAAGCGCGCGCTGGACAACGCGCCGGCCGTGGTCGACGTCGTCGTCTCCCGGGAGGCCAAGTCCGCCGACTTCCTCGGCGGCCTGGCCGCGGTGCCGCCGCGGCAGGCGGTCGGCCCGTGGAACGCCGCGGAACTCGAGCGTTACGGCCAGTCGTGAGGCGGTAGGGCCATAATGGCTCGTGGATCCACCATGCAGATCACTGTGACAGCCCCGAGGAGTGCGTCGTGAGCATTGATTCGCCCATCGAGACGAGTCCGGCCGAACGTCAGGACTCCAGCTTCTCGGCGCTGAGCGCGCTGCCGCCCCGGGACTCCAACGCCCTGGTCACCTCGGTTCGGGACCGGCTGCGGATGGCCATCGTGCTCGAGGAGATCCCCGCCGGCGTCCGCCTGAACCAGGTCCGGGTCGCCGAGCAGCTCGGGGTCAGCCGGATGCCGGTGCGCGCCGCGTCGGCCGATCTGGTGGTGGAGGGCCTGCTGGAACCGCTGCCCACCGGCGGGGTCGCGGTGCGCTCGCTGTCCCGGCGCGATGTCGAGGAGGCGTCGAAGGTGCGTGAGGCCCTAGAGGCCCAGGCCGCCCGCGAGGTCGCGCTGGCCCGACCCGAGGAGGGACTCAAGGCGATCTTCGCCGTGCTCGACCGGCACGAGGCCCTCGGCGGCGTCAACGACACCCGGCTGCTGCTCGAACTGGACCGGTCCTTCCACTGGGCGGTGCTCGACGCGACCGACAACCCGTACTTCCGCCGGGCCATGGTCCCGATGTGGTCGGTGGTCGAACGCTCGATGGTCGGCGTGCTGCGCAAGGTGCCGGACATGTTCACCCTGGCCTGGCAGCAGCACCGGGAGATCGCCGAGGCGCTGGCGGCCGGTGATGCCGATCTGGCCGAGCAGCGCGCCCGGAACCACATCCGGTCCACGGCGCCGAAGCTGGCCAAGGCCATCGAGGACAACGAATAGCTCTACCGCGGTGGATATCCCCGTTGTGCAAGGGATTTCGCAGGGGTGCCGCTCGACGGGACGCCGGGGTGTTTCTGGGCTAGCTTCGAGCCATGGGTATCCCGACGTATGAGCTGAACAATGGCGTGCACATTCCGGTCCTGGGTTTCGGTGTGTATCAGGCGACGCCGGAGCAGACGGTGTCGGCGGTCGGTGCCGCCCTGGAGATCGGCTACCGCCACGTCGACACCGCCGCGGCCTACGGCAACGAGCGGGAGGTCGGCCAGGCGATCGCTGCCGCCGAGGTCGACCGCGACGACATCTTCATCGAAACCAAGGTCTGGATCAGCGATTACGGCTACGACGCGACGTTGCACGCCTTCGACAAGGCGGCCGGCAAGCTCGGCGTCGACCAGATCGACCTGCTGATCCTGCATCACCCGATGCCCGGCGAGTTCGAGCTGACCATCGCCGCCTACCGCGCGTTGGAGAAGCTCCACGCCGACGGCAAGGTCCGCGCGATCGGCGTCTCCAACTTCGGCCCGGCACACCTGGACCGGCTGCTGGCGGAGACCGAGGTGGTGCCCGCGGTGAACCAGATCGAGTTGCACCCGTACTTCCGGCAGTCGGCCAGCGTGGCCCGCGCCGACGAGCTCGGCATCCTCACCCAGGCGTGGTCCCCGCTGGGCGGGATCACCACCTACTTCGAGGGATCGCACACCTCCCCGCTGCAGGACCCCGCGGTGCGGGCCATCGCCGACGCGCACGCCAAGACGCCGGCGCAGGTGCTGCTGCGCTGGCATCTGCAGCAGGGTCGGCAGGTGTTCCCGAAGTCGGTGACGCCGGCCCGGATCGCGGAGAACTTCGACGTGTTCGACTTCGAGCTCACCGCGGAGCAGCTCGCCGCGATCGACGCGCTGGACACCGGGGTGCGCGGCGGGCCGGAGGCCGAGGTCTTCGCGCGGGAGAATTTCGACTTCGAAATCCCGGAAGCCTGAGTTCTACTGGCTCGAAATTGCATCCTGGGTTGTTCCCGCATCGTCTCAACAGCCGTGAACGCAATTTCGGCCTCGCGCGGCGGACCGTAGGCGTCGAAAACTTAGCTCTGGTGGGTGATCTGGACCAGATTGCCGCAGGTGTCGTCGAACACGGCCGTGGTCACCGGCCCCATATCGGTGGGTTCCTGGGTGAAGCGCACGCCCAGCCCACGTAGTCGTTCGAACTCCACCTTCACGTCGTCGACCGCGAACGAGGTGAACGGGATGCCGTCGGCAACCAACGCGGCCTTGAACGGCTTCACCGCGGGGTGGCTGTCCGGTTCGAGGACGAGTTCGGTGCCGTCGGGATTTTCCGGGGACACCACCGTGATCCAGCGGGCGCCGCCCATCGGAATGTCGTGCTTCGGCTCGAATCCGAGCATCTCGGTGTAGAACCGGAGCGCCTTGTCCTGGTCGTCAACGAGGATGCTCGCCAGGTTGATTCTCATGATTGTTCCTCCCGCCGGAGTTCTTGAGCCACCGCGCGACGATTGGTTCGAGCGGCGCAGTATCGAGGTAGTGAAACTTGTACCGACCGTCGCGCCTGGTCTCGACGAGTCCGGCGTTCTCGAGAACGTCGAGGTGTTGCGATATCGCTTGGCGTGACGAGTTCAGCCCGTGTTTGGTTGTCAGGCGAGCACAGATCTCGAAGAGGGTCTGCCCGTTGCGGTCGGTCAGTTCGTCGAGGATCGCGCGGCGCGTGGGATCGGCCAAGGCCTTGAAGACATCACCCACGCGCTCCACGTTAGGCAAGTGACCACTTGCCTGTCAACGCCTGGGCGGGGTTGACGATGCCGCTTTGCCGCGTCGAAATTGCTTCCACGGTTGTTCCCGCAGCATCGGCACAGCCATGGAAGCAATCTCGGGCGGATGCAGATCTTGATTGCCCCGGTTTTCCGTCTTGTCAGTCAGTGCTGACGACGCGTCGCGCCGCAACGTCCGGCAGATGGCGGGCAGCGAGTTCGTAATCAGCGTCGTCATGTAGGACGACGAGACCTTTAGCCGCCGCTGTGCCACAGACCAGTAGGTCGACTACCGATAGCGCGCGTACAGCACCGACGGCCGCGAGCCGGTGCTGCGCGGAATCCATCCACCGCCAAACACCTTTCGGCACGGGCACATCCGGGTAGACATCCCGAAACATTTCGCTCATCTGGTCGAACTCGGTGGCATTACGCGCGGATCGACGGAACTCGACCCGTTGCGGCTCGCACGAACCGATGGCGCCGCTCTGGAGTGAGTCGGCCCACATTGTGGTCAGTTCCGGTTGCCGTTGAATCCGCCAGACAGCAGATGAATCCACGAGGAAGTGGATCAATGCCCAACGGCCTTCTCGTCCGCCCGCACTGCGAGCCAGCCTTCGTAGTCCCAGTCTTTGGCCTGTTCGCGTGAGCGGGCCAATGCTTCAGCACGTCGAAACCGGTCAACGTAGTCGCGCATCGAGGTTTACGGCCTCTTTCTTGGTGTGCACCCCTGCAATGCGCATGACTGCCGCCAGCGCCTCGTCGTCGAGGTCGATTTGCGTAACCGACATAAGACCTCCGTGGTGGCAATGTATGAAGCGATCATACATTGTCCACATTGGTCAGGCCGATCGAGCGCGGTGCGACGGCGGGGTCACACCCCCTACTCGAAGGGATCGCACAGCGTGGGCCGCTTCAACGCGTCGAAACTGCCGCCAAGGTTGTTCCCGCAGCGTCGGCACAGCCGTGGAAGCAACCTCGGGC
>JACYYK010000781.1_pt1 | contig 13414 bp, 10 predicted proteins | sample 8236871 | NCBI WGS metagenome assembly JACYYK01 (sample SAMN14103087, study PRJNA606662) | landfill metagenome | isolation source: landfill solid waste inoculated with endophyte fungus Paravalsa indica | place: India:New Delhi, Okhla landfill site | collected 2017-11-05 | reverse complement strand
CGCTGTAGTCCACGACGTGGATACCTCGCAGGAAGCTCTGCACGGACAGCCCCGACGAGTGCCGCGCGAAACCGCCCGTCGGCAACACGTGGTTCGACCCTGCGCAGTAGTCGCCGAGTGACACCGGGGCGTAGGGGCCGACGAACACGGCGCCCGCGTTACGCACCCGGGCGGCCACCTCACGCGCGTCGGCGGTCTGGATCTCCAGGTGCTCGGCGGCGTAGGCGTCCACCACCCGAAGTCCTTCGTCCAGTGTGGACACCAGTACGGTGCCGGACTGCGGTCCTCGCAGCGCCTGCTCCACACGCTCGCTGTGCTTCGTGGCGGCGACCCGCCGGCGCAACTGTTCGTCCACCTCGTCGGCGAGCCGCTCCGAGGTCGTGACGAGCACGCTCGCGGCGAGCGTGTCGTGCTCGGCCTGGCTGACGAGGTCGGCGGCCACGTGGGTGGCGTCGGCGGTGTCGTCCGCCAGGATCGCGATCTCGGTGGGGCCGGCCTCGGAGTCGATGCCGATCAGACCGCGCAGCATCCGCTTGGCAGCGGTCAGGTAGATGTTGCCGGGCCCGGTCACCAGGTCGACCGGCTCCAGCTCCGCGCCGTCGGTGTCGGTACCGCCGTAGGCAAGCAGGGCCACGGCCTGCGCACCGCCGACCGCCCACACCTCGTCGACGTCCAGCAGTGCGGCCGCCGCGAGGATCGTCGGGTGCGGCAGGCCGCCGAAGTCGGCCTGTGGCGGGGAGCACAGCACCAGCGACTCCACCCCCGCCGTCTGCGCGGGCACGACGTTCATCACCACGCTCGACGGGTACACCGCCAGCCCGCCCGGCGCGTACAGGCCGACGCGGCGCACCGGCACCCACCGCTCGGTGACCGTGCCCCCCGGAACGACCTGGGTGGTGACGTCCCGCCTGCGCTGGTCGGCGTGCACGGCGCGCGCTCGGGCGATCGACTCCTCCAGGGCCTCGCGCACCGCCGGGTCGAGTTCCGCGAGCGCGTTCTCCAGTTCGGATGCGGGTACCCGGACCCGGCCGGGACGTACCTTGTCGAAACGCTCGGCGTACTCCAGCACGGCGTCGACTCCGCGTTCCCGCACCGCGTCCACGACCGGGCGCACCTGATGCAGCACCGCGTCCACGTCCATCTCGGCGCGCGGGAGCAGGGCGCGCAACTGGGCCGGGGACGGGACGCGACCTCGCAGGTCGGTGCGCTTCAACATAATGTCCAGGGTACGAGGCGGGACCGCGTCCGCGACCGGGAGGTAGCCGTGATCCGAGTGGGCTTGTGCCAGCTCACATCCAGTGCCGACCCGACCGAGAACCTCCGGTCGGTACGCGAGTGGACGGCCACCGCCGCCGCGCGCGGCGCCCGGGTGGTCGTGTTCCCCGAGGCCATGATGGTGCGCTTCGGCGTGCCGCTGCGGCCGGTGGCGGAGTCGATCGACGGTCCGTGGGCCCACGGAGTTCGGGAGATCGCCGACGAGTTCGGGGTCCTGGTCGTCGCGGGCATGTTCACCCCCGACGGCGACCGGGTGCGCAACACCCTGCTCGTCACCGGCCTCGGTCACCACCTCGGTTACGACAAGATCCACCTCTACGACGCCTTCGGGTTCCGGGAGTCGGAGACGGTGGCGCCGGGAGAGCGGCCGATGAGCGTCACGGTCGAGGGCGTGACCCTCGGTTTCGCCACCTGCTACGACGTGCGGTTCCCCGAACTGTTCCAGGCGCTGGCGGAGGACGGCAGCAGCGCGGTCGTGGTGCCCGCGTCGTGGGGGGCCGGTGAGGGAAAGCGCGAGCAGTGGGAACTACTGATCCGTGCCAGGGCCCTCGACTCGGGCACGTGGGTGCTGGGCTGTGACCAGGCCGACCCGGCCGTGGCGGGCGTCGACGTGCACCCGAAGGCCCCGACCGGCATCGGTCACTCCACCGTGGCCGACCCGTTCGGCGGAGTGCGGGCGCAGCTCGGTCCCGCCCCCGAGCTGCTGGTGGTCGACATCGATCCCGACCGTGCCGAAGCGTCCCGCGCGGCCACCGCCGTGCTGGCGAACCGGAGGCTGGGCGCAGGCCACCCGCGATGATCCCCGGTGATCCACAGTGATCCCCGGTGATCCCCGGTGATCCGCGCCCGCCCCGGTCACGCGCCGCGCAGGTCCATCCCGATGTCGAGGGCCGGTGCGGAGTGGGTGAGCGCGCCCACCGCGAGGTAGTCCACGCCCGTCTCCGCGTAGTCGCGCGCCACCGCGAGGGTCAACCCGCCGGAGGCCTCCAACCGCGTCTTCGGTGACAGTTCGTCGCGCAGCTCCACCGCCCGCCCGCAGTCGCGGGGACCCAGGTTGTCGAGCAGCACCTCGTCGGCGCCGGCCTCCAGAGCCTCGACCAACTGCCCGAGGTCGTCGACCTCCACCTCGCAGGGCAGTTCGCCGGCCCGTTCACGGGCGAGCCGCAACGCCTCGGTCACCGACCCGGCCGCGACGACGTGGTTGTCCTTGATCAGCACCGCGTCACCGAGCCCCATGCGGTGGTTGACACCGCCCCCGCAGCGGACGGCGTACTTCTCGAGCGCCCGCAACCCCGGCAGTGTCTTGCGGGAGTCCCTGATGGCGCAGCCCGTGCCCGCCACCGCCGTCACCCACGCCGCCGTCGCCGTCGCGACCCCGGACAGATGGCACAGCAGGTTCAGCGCCGTGCGCTCAGCCGTCAGCAGGCCGCGTACCGTGCCCCGGACCACGAGTGCGGGTTCGCCGGGTGAGAGCCCGCTGCCGTCCGGGAGGCGGGACACCACGTCGTAGCCGTCGCCGAGCACGGCGTCGAAGACCGCCGTGGCCACCTCGACGCCCGCCAGCACACCCGGCGCGCGCGGAGTCAGCTCGGCGACGGCCGTCGCCCCCTCGGGGACCGTCGCCTCCGTGGTGACGTCCGGCCCGTATCGCAGGTCCTCCTCCAGCGCCGTGGTGACGACGCGTCGCACCTCGGCGACATCCGGTTCGCTCACGCCACGTCCTCCAGGATCGGGTCGGTCAGCACGGGTTGTCCGGACGGGTTCAGCCGGACGGTCTGGCTACGCCTCCAGAGACGGTCGTCGCGCTCGGGGTGGTCGTGCCGAACGTGGCAGCCCCTCGACTCCGTCCGCGTGTTCGCCGCCGCGAGCAGTGCGCGCGCGACGAGCGTGAGCGCCGCGTCCTCCACCGCATCGACCGTCCACAGCGGAGTGTCCTTCGTGGAGACGTCGAGGACGGAGCCCGCCACCGCCATGCCTTCGGCGTCTCGGCCGATACCCGCGTACCGGCTCATGAGCCGCTGCAACACCGACCGCTCGGCCACGGGCGCCACCGGGGTCGGGCCCGGTCGCGGATCGGACACCGCCGACCTGCCCGCCGCCAGGTCCATCGCCATGGCCTCGGCCACGCGGCGCCCCATCACGAGCCCTTCCAGCAGGCTGTTCGAGGCCAGCCGGTTGGCGCCGTGCAGCCCCGTGCGTGCCACCTCCCCCACCGCGTAGAGGCCGGCGACCTCCGTCCGCCCGTGCCGATCGGTGACCACGCCGCCACACGCGAAGTGCGCGGCGGGAACGACCGGGATCGGCTCGCGGGTCGGGTCGATCCCGGCCGCCGTGCACGCGGCCAGCACCGTGGGGAACCGCTCGGCGAACCCGGTGACCGCCGTGGCGTCGAGGAAGACGTGGTCGTCGACACCACCGGGAGCCGAGGCGAGCCTGCGCGTGATCGCGGCCGACACCACGTCACGAGGTGCGAGATCACCCAGCGGATGCACACCGCGCATCACCCGGTCACCGGCGGCGTCCACGAGCACGGCACCCTCACCGCGCACCGCCTCCGTCACCAACGGGCACCGCCCCCTGGCCCCCGGCGTGTAGAGCACGGTGGGGTGGAACTGCACGAACTCGAGGTCGGCGGCACTCGCACCGGCCCGCAGTGCCAGGGCCAGGCCGTCACCGGTGGCGAGCTCGGGATTCGACGTCGCCTGGTAGAGCTGCCCGAGCCCACCCGTGGCCAGCAGGACCGCCCGCGCCCGCACGGTGCCGGGCGTGGAGTCCGGCGCGGCCAGGACCCGCAGCCCGCACACCTCGCCCGACGCCGTGGTGAGCGCGTCCACAGCGACGTGCTGTTCCAGTACCGGGAGCCCCTCCGTCGCGGCCACGAGACAGCGCTGGACCTCGGCGCCTGTGGCGTCACCTCCAGCGTGGATCACGCGGAAGGCGCTGTGCCCACCCTCCCGGGTGCGAGCGAGCCGCCCGGCGGGGTCGGTGTCGAACCGGGCGCCCCGGCTCCGCAGCCACTCCACGGCCGCCGGTCCCGCCTCGACCACGGTGCGCACCGCGTCGGCGTCGCACAGCCCCGCCCCGGCGGTGAGGGTGTCGGCCACGTGCGCGTCCAGCGTGTCACCCGTGTCGCCGTCACCGCCCGCGGCGTCGGCGAGCACCACGGCCACGCCTCCCTGCGCCCACCTCGTGTTGCCGTCAGCGAGGCGGCCCTTCGTCACCACCAGCACCCGCAGCCCGAGTTCGGCGGCCCGTGACGCCGCCGTCAGCCCGGCGACCCCGCTGCCGACCACCACCACGTCGACTTCCGCCTCCCACGGTGTTTTCGACTCGGAGTCAAAAACCGGAGAGGTCATTCGCCACCGCCAGGAGTGCCGATCTCCACCATCCGCCGCACCGACGCGCGCGCCCGGGCCGCGATCTCCGGGTCCACGTGGACCTCGTCGACGCCGTCCCGCAGCGCCCGCAACAGGGCCGCAGGAGTGATCATCTTCATGTAACGACAGGACGCGCGGTCGTTCACGGCGCGGAAGTCGATCTCGGGTGCGGCCTTGCGCAACTGGTGCAGCATCCCCACCTCCGTGGCGACGAGCACCGACCTCGCCTTCGTGTCCCGTGCCGCGGTGAGCATGTCCCCCGTGGACAGGATCTTCACCCGCTCCGACGCGACGGCGCCTTCCCCCGCCAGGTACAGGGCCGACGTCGCACACCCGCACTCGGGGTGGATGAACAGGTCGGCCTCGGGATCCGCCGCCGCCCGCTCCGCGAGCTCGGGGCCGTTGATGCCGGCGTGCACATGACACTCCCCCGCCCAGACGTGCAGGTTCTCCCTGCCGGTGACCCGTTTGACGTGGGCACCCAGGAACTGGTCCGGACAGAAGAGGATCTCCTGGTCGGCGGGGATGGACGCCACGACGTCCACCGCGTTCGACGACGTGCAGCAGATGTCGGTCTCGGCCTTCACCTCCGCCGTGGTGTTCACATAGGACACCACGACCGCACCGGGATGCCGTGACTTCCACTCCCGCAACTGCTCACCCGTGATGGAGTCGGCGAGCGAGCAACCCGCCCGTGCGTCGGGGATGAGCACCGTCTTCTCCGGAGAAAGGATCTTCGCGGTCTCCGCCATGAAGTGGACACCACAGAAGACGATCGTGGAGGCGTCACTCGACGCGGCGATCCGGCTCAGTGCCAGCGAGTCGCCGGTGTGGTCGGCGATCTCCTGGATCTCGGGCAGTTGGTAGTTGTGCGCGAGCAGGACCGCGTCACGCTGACGAGCGAGGCTGCGCACCTCCTCGGCCCAGGCCGCGTCCGCCACGACCCCGTCGTACGGAGCGAGCTCGTCCACGTGTGCCGTCATAGTGGCCCTCCGTTAGTTTTCGTCTTATAATCGAAAACCGTGCACTCTCATATTAACAGCAGCGACCCCCTGGCACACGAGGTTCTCGCCGCGGTTCTCCAGGTGCGATACGCCACACCGCCCGGTGCGTCCCCTCGCGATCACGGGCCCGCCTCGCTTCGAGTGCTGTTGTGGCGGCGGGCGCTCGACCCGCACATCGGCCGCTGGTCGCTACCGGGCGGCAGGTTGCGTCCGGACGAGGACGCCGAGACCTCCATTCGTCGGCAACTCGCCGAGAAGGTCGACGTCAAGACCCTGGCTCATGTCGAGCAGTTGAGCGTGTTCAGCGCGCCGGACCGGGTACCGGGCCCGAGAGTCGTGGCCACGGCGTTCCTCGGACTCGTCCCGAGCGACGTCGACCCGGCGGTGCCCGAGGACACCAGGTGGCACGACGTCGAAGAGCTGCCCCGTACCGCGTTCGACCACGCCGACATCGTGTTGGCCGCGCGGGAACGCCTCCGCGCCAAACTCAGCTACACCAACGTGGGCTTCGCGCTCGCGCCACGGGAGTTCACGATCTCGGCGTTGCGTGACCTCTACTCCGCCGCGCTCGGCTACCCGGTCTCGGCCACCAACCTGCAACGGGTCCTCGCGCGACGCGGTGTCCTGGTGCCGACCGGTCGCACGGCCCCGCCCGGTCGTGCGGGCGGACGTCCCGCCGCGCTGTACCGATTCGCCCATCGCGACCTCCGGGTCACCGACGAGTTCGCGGTGTTCCGCCCCCCGGCCTCCACGGCGAGACGGCGAACGCGCGGCGCGGCGGGCAAACCCGTAACGTGACAACGTGACCCACTCGGAAGGACACGACAGCCAGCCGACCGCCCGGACGACCCTGCCTCTCTTTCCGCTGCACACCGTGGCATTGCCCGGCGTGCATCTTCCGTTACACATCTTCGAACCGCGCTATCGGCAGCTCACGATCGACCTCGTGACCGAGGTGGTTCCCGAGCGGCTGTTCGGAGTGGCCGCGATTCGCAACCCCACGATCGACGAGGTCGACGAGCTCGCCCACGTCCACGCCGTCGGGTGCGCGGTGCGGCTACGAGAGGCACGCCGGTTGCCGGACGGACGTTTCGACATCGTCACCACCGGACACCGGCGGTTCCGGCTGCTGGAGCTCGACACCGAGTCCGCCCCGTATCTGCGCGCCACCGTGACGTGGCTCGACGACGAACCACTTCCCGTCGGTTCCGAGGAGACCGTGGCGCGGCTCGCCGACGTGGGCCGCGCCGCGCACCGCCGGTACTGCTCGGTGGCCTGGCAGTCCGGTGGCTGGCAGTCACCACCGCAGGACACCGAACCCGCGCTCCTGGCCTACCTCCTCGCGTCCGACTGTCTCCTGCCCCTCGCGGACAGGCAGGAACTTCTGGAGGAACGAAACCCGCTACGGCGGCTCCGGCTCGCCCACCGGCTGCTGACGCGGGAAGCGACGTTCGTGTCCGAGCTGCGCGCCGTGCCCCCACCACAGCACGAGATACCCGAAACCCTGCTGCGGCCGAATCTGAACTGACGGTTCAGCTCAGGCGCCTGCCGAGGTCGTCGCGCGCGTTCCAGGCCGCGAGCACCCCGTACGCGAACGCCGTCGTGAGCGGCTGCGCGAGCAACGCCCAGTCCGACTCCAGCATGGGCGCGCGTTCCACCACCTGTCCGAGTCGCAACTCGGCGGGCAGCGCGAACCGGGCCTCGGCGAACGCCGACCCCATCCGCATGGCGAGCCACGCGCCCACCAACGAGCCGAGCGTGGCGCCCACGAGCATGACCGGTCCCCGGCGAGCTCGCAGCAACCACACCACCACGCCCACGAGCAGCCCCGCGACCAGGCCGAGCAACAAGAAGATCGCCAGGTCGTCGAACCGGTGCCAGCTTTCCGACGTCAGGGGCGCCATCTGGTGGTCACGCGTGACCACTCGCATGCGCTGAGGTGGAGCGAGCTGAGCCCAGAGCCACCCGAGCGGCAACCCGAGGAGACTGATCAGCGACGCGACGCTGAACGCGGGCAGCAGGTCCGCACGCACCACCACGCGAGGAATCCGTACGGCCGACCGGGTGCGGAGCGCGTGTTCCCGCTCGGCGCCTGCCTGCTCCGACAACTCCCCACCTTCCCGCACGACCCGGTCTTCGCCGTCAGGAGCCTATCCGGTCGGCGTCGAACCCACCGAGGAGGTTTCCCCGTGTCGGCTGCACCGCGCCGTCCATCCACCCGGAGTCACCTGGACCACCATGCGCCGCCCGCACTCGGGGCAGTAGCGCGGCGGTTCCAGCGCCGCGCGCGGAGTCCGGCACCGCTCATGGCCCGCCGAGACCGACAGCCCACCGCAGTGGACGCAGTACGTCGTGTTCACGCCACCTCGCTCACAGACTGTCGCCGAGCGCCTTGATCGGCATTTTCAGATCACTGAGCATGTCGAGGTCCTCCTGTGCCGGACGACCGAGATTCGTCAGGTAGTTGCCGACGATGATCGCGTTGACGCCACCGAGCATGCCCTGCTCGGCACCGAGGTCGCCCAACGTGAGTTCCCGCCCGCCCGCGAAACGCAACATCGTGCGTGGCATGGCGAGCCGGAACGCTGCCACGACCCGCAGCGCGTCCTTGCCCTCCACGACGTCGAACGACTCGTACGGGGTGCCCGGCTGCGGGATGAGGAAGTTGATCGGGACCTCGTGCGGGTCCAGCTCGGCCAGTTGAACCGCGAACTCCGCCCGCTGCTCCAGCGACTCGCCCATGCCGATAATGCCGCCGCAGCAGACCTCCATGCCCGCCTCACGCACCATGCACAGCGTCTCCCAGCGTTCCTCCCACGTGTGCGTGGTGACGACGTTGGGAAAGTGGGAGCGGGCGGTCTCCAGGTTGTGGTTGTAGCGGTGCACCCCCATGTCGACGAGTTCGTCGACCTGGTTCTGCGTCAGCATGCCCAGCGAACACGCGATCCGAATGTCGTTGCCGGACTCGCGAATCGCCTTGATGCCGTCGCGGACCTGCGCCATCAGCCGCGCGTCCGGGCCACGGACGGCCGCGACGATGCAGAACTCGGTGGCTCCGGTGGCCGCGGTCTCCTCCGCCGCCTTCACCAAACCGGGGATGTCGAGCCATGCCGCCCGCACCGGTGTGGGAAATCGGCCGGACTGTGAACAGAAATGGCAGTCCTCGGGGCATCCGCCCGTCTTGACGCTGACGATGCCCTCCACCTCGACCTCGGGACCGCACCAACGCATCCGCACGTCGTGGGCGAGCGAGAGCAGCTCCGGGATGTGCTCGTCGCCGAGGCGCAGCACGTCGAGCACCTGCTCCTGCGCCAACCCGGTGCCTTCCTCCAGCACCTTCCGGCGCGCGGCGGTCAGGATCTCCGCTCCCGTGGCTGCGGCCCTCACGACATCTCCTTCGGCTTGCGGGGTGTGGTCACGAGTCTGACGGACGAGACCGAAGTCGCACAGCGACATACGTCACGTCGCTCATCCTCCCGTCGCGGCCACGGCACGGGTGAACTGATCGGGGTCGAACGTGCCCCCCAACCACGGGGCCAACCCACGGCGAGCCTCGTCGAGGAATTCCTGTCGACTCGCCGACCCCAGTCCCTCCGGCAGCACGCCGAGCAGCGGCGCCCCGGCGGCCACCGGAAGATCGACGGTGTTGCACCGGGCCGCGAGATCCGGCTCCGACGGCCAGGCACCGATCACGACACCGATCACGTCGATCCCCCGCCGAGTGGCGACCTCCGCGGTCAGGGCCGTGGTGTTGAGGGTGCCAAGTCCCGCCTCCGCGACGACGAGTACGGGAGCGCCGAGCGCCCATGCCGCGTCGGCGAGTGTTCCGCCCGAGGAGTCGAAACGGACGAGCAGACCTCCCGCACCCTCCACAAGCACCAGGTCGTGGTCCTCGTGCAGCCGGGACGCGGCGGTGGCCACGTCGACGGGAGTCACCTCCGGCAGGCCACTACGACGTGCGGCGGCCTCGGGGGACAACGGGTCGGGATAGCGACGCAGTTCGCACGTGGTCACGTCACCGGCGAGCCGACGGACGTCGGCGAGGTCGCCCGGCTCTCCCGGCGCGACGCCCGTCTGCACGGGCTTGAGCACGGCGACACTGCGGCCGTCGTCGGCCGCCAGCGCGGCCATGGCCGCCGTCACGACGGTCTTACCGACGCCGGTTCCGGTCCCGGATATCACCAGCACGGTCACGGCAGCGACACTAATACCGAAGCGCGCATCGCGTTTCACCCGGCCTTCACACCGGCGGGTTGGAACACGCCCGTCTCGCCGTCGAGCAAGTAGACCTGAGCCGCGCCGACGTCGAAGTACATTCCGGTCAGCGTGAGTTCGCCCGCACGTTCGGCCTCGGCCACCCGTGGATGGGACCTCAACCGGTCGAGCTGTTCGAGCACGTTGTGCAGCGCGAGCGCGTCGGCCCGGACCGCGGGTGGCTCGTCCCCCAGTTTCACGGGAGCGGCCTCGTCGAAGCGTCGCAGGACGGGTTCCCCGTGCCGCAGCCACTTCCGCAAGGCGGGAAGTCCGGCACCGTCCCCGGTGAGGAGGGCGTGCATCGCGCCGCACGAGGAATGTCCACAGACCACGATCTCCCGGACTTTCAACACGACGACGGCGTATTCGACGGCCGCGCCCACGGACGAGTCCGCGTCGGTGTCCCTCTCCCAGTCCATCGGCACGAAATTGCCGATGTTGCGCGCGGTGAAGAGATCACCGGGGCCACTCGTGGTGATCACGTTCGGCACGATCCGCGCGTCGCTGCACGTGATGAACAACGTGTGGGGAGACTGCCCCGAGGCCAACCGCATCAGCGTCTCCCTCATCAAGGGCGCGGTACGCCATTGGAACTCCGACGTACCCCGTTGCAGCGGGCGAGGTCGTTGCTCGGGAATGGCCACCCCCTGTTCCTGCGCCATCCACTCCGACCACGGGGCGAGCCAACGAGGCGGCACACGAGTGGCCTCTTGACGGCGCACGGTGGGCGAGCGCGACCGGCCGTTGCCGTACCACGGGTGGCCGATCTCGTCGACCACCACGGTGCCTCCCGCCCGCTCGTAGCCATGCTGCCACTCGGACAGGCACTCGAACGCGGCGTGATCGAGGTAGTCGACGACGAGTTCGAGCCGCACCGTACGTTCCGGGGGAATCGCACCGAGCACTGTCGACAATCGCGGCACCGACAGAAACGTCAGCACTCCCTCGACGACGACACGGTACTGGTCGTCGCGGCCGAGCACGTGGATACCGGACCACATCGTGCGGCGCAGCATGAACGCCAGTGACAGCACGACGCCGAGGAGCACGCCGGTGAGCAGGTCGACCACCACGACGCCGAGCAGCGTGGCGACGTACAGCGGAAGGTCACCGTGCCCGCGCACCGTGCGAATCGTGCGGACGTTCACCAGCTTCGCCCCGACATAGGTCAGCAGACCCGCGAGCGCGGCGAGGGGGATGCTGCGAATGAGCCCGGCCAACGCCACCGTGAACAGCAGCACCCAAACACCGTGCAGGATCGCCGACGCACGGGTACGGGCGCCAGCCGCGACGTTGGCCGAGCTTCGCACGATCACCCCGGTGATCGGGAGGCCTCCGAGGGAACCGGAGGCGATGTTCGCCACGCCCTGGCCGACGAGTTCCCGGTTGAGGTTCGTGCGGGAACCACCGTGCAGGCGGTCGACGGCGACGGCCGACAACAGGGTCTCGACACTGGCGATGAGCGCGATCGTGACCACCGCGAGGCCGAAGTCGAACCACCCCGCCGAGGGCAGTTCGGGCAGGAAGCCGAGATCGAGCAGGTCGCTCGGCAGGTCGACTCGTTCCACCGACACGCCGGCGAGCAGCGAGCCGACGGTGACGAGCGTGACGGCCGCCAACGGAGCGGGAACGCGCGTGACCGGGCGGGGCAGGCGTGGCCACAGCAGGAGCACCGCGATCGTGGCGAGCCCGACGAGGGCGGCCGCGTCGTGGTGCCCGACGAGTTGCCCCGGAAGCTCCGCCAGGTTGGCCAGGGCCGAACTCTGCGGGGCCCCACCGAGGATGACGTGAAGCTGACCGAGCACGAGCGTGACCCCGATGCCCGCGAGCATGCCGTGCACGATAGCGGGCGCGATGGCCAGCGCCGCGCGCGCCACCCGGCTCAGTCCGAGCAGGATCTGGAGCACCCCGGCGCACGCCGTGACGGCGCACGTGACCGTCCAGCCGAACTCGTCGATGGTCTCCGCCAGCACCACCGTGAGGCCCGCGGCGGGCCCGCTCACCTGGAGTCGAGAACCTCCGAGCGCGCCGGCCACGACTCCGCCGACGACCGCGGCGACGACACCGGCCACGATCGGCGCTCCCGAGGCAAGCGCGATGCCCAACGACAGCGGAACGGCCACGAGGAAGACGACCAGCGAGGCGGGAACGTCGTGTCGCAGCACGGTCTTCCACCACACTCCACTTCGGACCGTGACGCCGACGCGATCGTCGGACGGTGGGGTGCCGGTCATGGTCTCTCTCCCGATTTCGTGAGATTGGCCGCGGGCACCAGGTAACAGCAGATCGACCGAAATGTCCGCTATCGGGAAAGGTTTTCATGTTGCAGAAGAGGTGTCACCGTCACGAAGGGAACATGCTTCCGCGACACTCGTCGTAGCGGAGTGATACGTCTCTCACTCCATACGCGACGCTATTCGCGATCGTCATTTCTCTTCGTGACGATCTACATCCGATCACACACGTATCCGACTCGATCGAGTGTTTTCCGGGCGCAGACTCCACCCAGCGTGCGAACGGTACCGTTCGCACCTTCCGGTCAGGCCACCTTCGCGGTGTCCACCATCGCCTCGGTCACGAGCTCCAAGTCCGCGTCCGACGTGATGTACGGCGGCATCGTGTAGATCAGGTCGCGGAACGGCCGCAGCCACACCCCCCGTGAGGTCAACTCCTCGGTCGCCACCGCCAGGTCGACGGCATGGTCGAGCTGCAGCACACCGATGGCGCCGAGCACCCGGACGTCCACGACACCCGGCACGGCCGCCGCGGGGGCGAGGCCCTCCCGCAGCTTGCGTTCCACCCGCCGTACCTCGTCGCGCCACGTGCCCTCGCTCAGCAGATCGAGCGACGCGTTGGCGACGGCCGCTGCGAGCGGATTACCCATGAACGTCGGCCCGTGGGCCAACACCGGCACCTCGCCACGGGAGATGCCGTCGGCGACCCGCCGCGTGCACAACGTCGCCGCCATCGTGAGGTAGCCACCGGTCAACGCCTTGCCCACGCAGAGCACGTCGGGAGCGACACCGGCGTGGTCCGCGGCGAACAACGCGCCGGTGCGCCCGAACCCCGTGGCGATCTCGTCGAACACCAGCAGTACGTCGTGTTCCCTCGTGACCTCGCGCAGCACCCGCAGGTAGGCGGGATTGTGGAACCGCATGCCACCGGCGCCCTGCACGACCGGTTCCACCACCACCGCGGCGAGCTCGTCGGCGTGTTCCTCCACCGCTCGCACCAAGGTGTCCACGTAGGACTCGTCGACCGGAGTCCCGAACCCCGACGGCGGGGTGGGTACGAAGAGCTGCTCCGGCAACACCCCGCGCCACAACGCGTGCATTCCTCCCTCGGGGTCGCACACGCTCATGGGGTGGAACGTGTCGCCGTGGTACCCGCCGCGCCAGGTAAGCATCCGGACCTTGTCCCTCCGCCCGAGCGAACGCCAGTACTGCAGGCACATCTTGAGCGCCACCTCGACCGACACCGAGCCGGAGTCGCTGAAGAACACCG
>JACYYK010013213.1_pt1 | contig 13428 bp, 8 predicted proteins | sample 8236871 | NCBI WGS metagenome assembly JACYYK01 (sample SAMN14103087, study PRJNA606662) | landfill metagenome | isolation source: landfill solid waste inoculated with endophyte fungus Paravalsa indica | place: India:New Delhi, Okhla landfill site | collected 2017-11-05 | reverse complement strand
GCCGGCGAGGGCGAGCGCGGCCAGACCCGGGTGGACGGTGGGGCGGGCGCGCGCGTCGCCACCGCCGTCGCCGTCCTGCCCGGGGGGCCGCCCTGGCTCCGGACGCCGTCCGCCGCCCCCGCGCCTCCGGTCGAGACGGTCGCCGCCCAGGTGCCGGCCTCGCCCGCCCTGCCGCCGACGTCCGAGCAGGTCGAACCCACCCGGGACGAACCCACGACGTCGACCCTCGGACCGTCTCCCGCGCTGCTGGCCGCGCGAGCCCACGGCGAGCACGTGCCGGCACCGGCCCCGACCCACCGCGCCGACGCACCGGCGTCGGGCCCGACCCGCGTGCACGATGCCGCCGCGCCGTCGGGGAAGGCCCTGCACGAAGCGCTCCTCGCGCTGGCGGAGGCGCGCAGCCGCGCGGAGATCGCGGAGCGGGAAGGACTCGCCCACGACCGGCGGGCGACGCAGCTCGCCGCGGACAACCGCCACCTGCTGACAGAGATCGAGCACCTGCGTTCACGGCTCGAACGGCTGGAGAACCAGGTGCGCGAGCAGAAGAAGAAGTACCGCCTCGCCGACCTGCGCCGGCAGCAGGCGGTGCGCGAGAAGGCCCCCACGGACGACGACGGGCCGTGGTTCACCGACCCGGCCGAACAGTTCCGCCACGACGTGTATCAGGCGTGGGTGCGCACGGTCACCGCGGCCGAGAAGACGTCGATGCCGCTGGGCGACTACGAGCTCGGCCCGCGGTTCCTCGACTCGATCGACACAGTCGAGGGGGTGAGCCGACGCAAGGTCGCCGAGACCGTGGTGCACGTCGTGACCGGGCGTGCGTCGGCGATCAACGGGCTGCAGCTGCACCCGCTGCGGAGCGCCGAGACGGGGAACGCCCCGCAGCGGACCAGGGACGACGGCGCCGCCTGCTGGCGCGTGTCGTTGCAGGTGAACTCACCGTCCGCGCGACGACTGCACTTCTGGCGCATGCCCGACGGGTCCGTCGAGCTGTCGCGCGTGGTGCTGCACGACGACGTGGAGCCCTGATCGACCAAGCGCCTATCGGGCGGCGCTGGTCCTCCTCGGCCGCGGTAGACCGGCGACGACGTCGGTGACGTCGACGCCGAACGCTTCAGCCAGCTCGTACAGGTTCAGCAGCGTCGGGTTCGCGGGTGATTTCTTGGCCCGGTCCGACAGCCCCGACTCCAGCAGCTGGTAGTGGTTGCGGCTCATCCCCGCACGCTCGGCCGCCTTCTCCTGCGTGAGCCCCGCGTCGTCGCGCAGATCGCGCAGGCGACGGGCGAACGCGAGCGCCAACTCACGTTCCAGCGGGGACTCGTTCGGCACCCGACCACCGTTGTCGGCGCGCCCGGCTACTGTCTGCCATGTATACATGGCCTTGTTGACATGGCGGTGTCGACAGGGACGACGCCGCCCGCGAACGAGAGACCCGATGCCTGCAGCTCCGCTCCTCCCGACCGTCCGTGCGCGTTCCTGGTCACCAAACGACCTCCCGCACGGCTGGTCGGCAGCCGCCCGCTATCAGTCCTCCCCCGGATCGGCCGACGTCGAGATCGTCGTCGCGGACGCGCCGACCAGGCCACTGGCCAAGGACCTCCGCTCAGTGTGGAAGAGGCGTCTGGCGAACAGAGGTATCGACCTCCTGCTCGTGGTCCGCTATCCGACGTCGGACAAGACCGGCGTGGCCGTCGTCGGCGTCGCGACCGATCACGTGCGCGACGACGTTCCGCTGGCTTCGGTCGTCGCAGCATGCACCGAAGCGCTGCTCGCCCCGACGCCGACCGCGGTCCGTGCTGCGGTCGAGCCTCTGTTCGCCGACGTGGGCGACGAGCATCTCGGTCTGTACAACGAAGGGCTCTTCGCGACATACGCGCTCGAGACGTTCCGGGGGCGACACGCGGACACCTGGCGCGACGCCGCCAATCGATCCGAGAGCCTCCGGGGTCTCAGCGGCGCGGACCTTGTGCAGGGTCTCGGCTGGGCCGTCCAGCCGCACGGCGAGAACTACCTGCTTCAGGAAGGCGACCACACGCGCGCGGTGGCAGTGCTGCTGCAGGGCGACGAGGTGTTCGACCGGCCGTCGCTCCGGTTCGGTCTGGGCGCGTCACCGGTCGAGAAGGCACTGGAGCTTGCCGACAGGCGGGAGGTCGCGTGGGTCGTCGCCGTGCAGGGCCAGCGGATCCGGTTGTATGCCGTCAGCCCTGAAGTCGGCATCCGCCGCACGGGTGCGACCAGCTACACCGAGCTCGACATCGCCCACCTTCCCGATGAGGACCTGGCCTATGCAGCCCTGCTGTTCTCGCCGGTCTCCCTACGGCCCCGCGGCACGGTCTGGCAGGTGCTCTCCGATTCCCGAGAACGGGCGACGTCGCTCGGCGCACGTCTGCGCGAGCGGGTGTACATCAACGTCGTCCCGGATCTGGCGACGACCATCGCCCGCCGCGCCACGCCTCCGGGCGAAGCGCTCGCCGAGCCCGCACTGCACGATGCGTATCACCGCACGCTGGTCATCCTGTTCCGCGCCCTCTTCGTCGCCTACGCAGAGGACCGCGGTCTGCTCCCCTACAGCGGCGACACCGTCGCCGGATACAACCGGGTCGCGCTGAAGAACCGCGCGAAGGAGTGGACCACCAGAAGGCCGACCTTCGACCCCGCGGCCACCGACCTCTGGACCGACCTCACGAACATCTGGCGCGCGGTGTTCCACGGCAGTCCGGAGTGGGGCGTCCCGCAGTACGGAGGCACCCTGTTCGACGACGGGACGCCGGCCGGGACCACCATCGCGGGACTTGCGCTGACCAACGCCGAGATCGGCCCCGCGCTCGAGGCACTGCTCGTCGACGAGCACCGCGGGGAGCGTGGCCCGGTCGACTTCGGCACCCTCAGCGTGCGGGAGTTCGGGACCATCTACGAGGGCCTGCTGGAGTCGTCCTTGTCAACAGCACCGGCGGACCTCGCACTGGGACGGGACGACGTCTACGTCACCGCGAAGCCCGGCGACGAGGTCGTGGTCCGTGGCGGCGACGTGTACTTCCACAACGCATCCGGCGCACGGAAGGCCACGGGCTCGTACTTCACCAAGGAGTTCGCCGTCGAGCATCTGCTCTCCACGTCACTTGACCCCACTCTCGACGAGCACCTCGACCGGGTCTCGCGCCTCCTCGACGCGGGCAGGACCGCGGACGCCTCGGACGCGCTCTTCGACTTCCGGGTCGCGGACATCTCGATGGGCTCTGGACACTTTCTGGTCGGTGCCGTCGACCATGTCGCGGCCAAGCTCGGACGCTTCTTCACCGAGCACGAGACCGATCTGTCCCCGGTGCGGGCCGAGCTCGGCAAGCTGCGCGAATCGGCCGAGAAGGCACTTGCAGCCGTCGGACGCGCGCCCGACGAGGTGACCCTCCTCGACGAGGCGCTGATCCGCCGTCAGGTGGCACGGCGTTGCATCTACGGTGTCGACGTCAACGAGATCGCCGTCGACCTCGCTCGGCTCGCGTTATGGATCCACACGTTCGTCCCCGGCCTCCCGATGTCCAACCTCGATCATGGCCTCGTCCACGGCAACTCCCTGACCGGCATCGGCAGTGTCGACGAGGCGCTCGAGGCACTCGACGACCGCAAGGCCCGGGGTGGGATGATCCAGGGCTCGGTCTTCGCGACACCTGTCGAGGAGGCCATGGAGGCGTCGTCCGAGGACTATGCCCGGGCGGCGGTGCTCTACGAGAGCACGCCGAGCGAGGCAGAGGCAGCCGCACGGCTGCGCGACGAGGCCGAGGAGAAGATGCGGCCGACCCGGCTGGCATTTGACGCCGCGATTGCCGGCAGGCTGGGCGTCGTCGATCTGCCGTCGATCACCCCGTCCGGTTGGGACGCCGTGGTCGCCGCGGGCAACAGGCCTGCCGTACGGGCGCTCATCGAGGAGCTCCAGCCCGTCCACTTCCCCGTGGCGTTCCCCGAGGCCTTCCGTTCCGACCGCGAGCGCCCCGGATTCGACGTGATGATCGGCAACCCGCCGTGGGACGAGGTGATGGTCGAGGAACCGAAGTTCTGGCAGCGGTACCACCCGGGTGTCATGGGCCTCAAGCCCGATGCCCAGAAGAAGGAGGTCAAGCGGCTCCGCAAGGAGCACCCCGACCTCGTGCCCGTGCTGGATCGTGAGCGGGAGGACATGGCTCGCCTCCGGCAGGTGCTGCTCGCCGGGCGCTACCCTCAGCTCGGCGAGGGCGACGTCGACTACTACAAGGCCTTCTCCTGGCGCGCATGGGCGTTGCTGCGCGATGCCGGCCGGCTGGGCGTCGTCTTCCCGCGGTCGCTGCTCAACGCCGCGGGCTCCGCGACGTGGCGCGAGACCGTGCTCACCAAGGGCAGCTTCGAGCTCGTCGTCGCGCTGACGAACACCGGCCGGTGGGTGTTCGACGACGTCCACGGCCAGTACTCGGTGGTCCTCATCACCGCCGCCAAGAGAACGGCGCCAGATGACCGCGTCCATCTGTCCGGGCCGTTTCACTCACGCGCGGACTTCGACCGAGGTGCACTGCGGCCAGGCACGATCGACGGTGGCGCGCTCATCGCGTGGGGCAATGGCGCAGCCTTCCCGCTCCTGCCTGACACCCGGGCCGCCGAGATCTTCGAGAAGTACCGACGGCACCCGCGGTTCGACGCGCCTGGCGAGTGGCAGTTCCGTCCGGTCGCCGAGTTCCACGCGACCAACGACCGCAAGACCTTCGACGCCGGAGCACAGAACCCCGAACGATGGCCCGTGTACACCGGGGCGACGTTCAACCTCTGGGATCCCGATTTCGGCGATCCCTATGCCTGGGCGGACCCCGAGACCGTGGTTCAGGCGCTGCTAGCGAAGCGGAAGAACCAGGCCCGCTTGAAGCGCAGCGCGTTCTACGGGCTTCCGCAGGATGTCCTCGCGGACCGAAGGACGCTCCCTTGCCTGTCTCCGCGCATCCTCTTTCGGGACGTGGCGAGGGCGACCGACTCTAGAACAATGATCGCCTGTCTTGCTCCGGGGCAGGCCGTCGCCACGAACAAGGCTCCCTACCTCTTCCGTGCTGCGGGCACGCCTGCCGACGACGCGTACATGCTGGGTGTTCTGTCGAGCGTGCCGTTCGACTGGTACGCCCGGCGCTATGTCGAGCTCGCCATGAGCATCGGCATCCTCAATGCGTTCCCGGTCCCTCGCCCGGCAACGGATTCCCCTTTTCGAGCGCGCCTCGTCGAAGTGTCCGGCCGTCTCGCCGCGGTGGACGACCGGTTCGCCGAGTGGGCCGCCGTCGTCGGAGTGCCGGTCGGCTCGGTGACGGACGACGCCACCCAGGACGACCTCACCGCCGAGCTCGATGCGCTGGTTGCCCTGCTGTACGGACTCGATCGCGACGACGTGGTGCACATCTTCGAGACGTTCCACAGAGGGTGGGACTTCCAGGCGCGGCTCGACGCTGCACTGGGCCACTACGACCGCTGGAGCGCCCGGTCATGACACTCGAGCGCATCGAGTTCTCCACCAACCGCCCGGAGTCGCCCGCGGGCCCCGGCGACACGGTGGCGGCCGACCTCGTCAGCGCCCTCCATCACTATGTCGCCCACGGGTATCCCGCACCCGGGCTCGATATCGCGACGGCGTACTTCAACGTCGGCGGGTACAGCGTCATCGCCGCCGGTCTCAACGATGTCGGCCCAGTACGTCTGCTCATCGGCGCCGAGCCCACTGACGCCGAAGTGCGGACTCGCCGCACGACGCTTCACGAGCTCCGTTCGAACGACCCCCACCCCGCCCTCAGCGAGGCGGTGGACGCGAATATTCAGGCTCTCGCCGAAGAGCGAGACCTCCTCGGTTTCGGTCGGGAGCCCGATGCCGCGGCGGAGCGGCTCATCACCTGGCTGGAACGCGACGACGTCCACGTCCGGCGCCTCGAGAACGACTTCTTGCACGGCAAGACCTACGTGCTGCGGACCGCCCAGAGTGCCGCGCTCGTCGGGTCGTCGAACCTCACCGCCGCGGGGCTGACACGCAACCGAGAGCTCAACGTCGGTGTCTTCTCACCGACGCCCGTCTCCCAGGTGCAGCGGTGGTTCGACGAGCAGTGGGACCTGGCCACCGACTTCGACCTTGCAGCCCTCTACCGGGCGCGCCGGGTACCGCACCACCCGTGGCACGTGTTCCTCCGCATGCTCTGGGAGCTGTACGGCGACGCGCTGGAGGAGAACACCGCCACCGACAACGAGCTCGGCCTCGCCCCGTTCCAGATCGACGGGGTCGCCCGGGCCCGGCGCATCCTCGAACGCCGCGCCGGAGTGATCGTCGCTGACGAGGTCGGCCTCGGGAAGACGTTCATCGCCGGCGAGCTCATCCGCGAGGCCACGATCGAACGACGTCAGAAGGCCCTGGTCATCGCGCCCGCGACGCTCCGTGACTCCACGTGGCGCCCTTTCCTCAAGGACAAGAACCTTCGCGCCGACGTGATGTCGTACGAAGAACTGGTGCGGGACGTCGCTGCGGGAACTTTCACCGTCCAGGATGCCGACGAGTACGCCCTCGTCGTCGTCGACGAGGCCCACAATCTGCGCAACGCCGACACGCGACGCGCGGCCGCCATGCGCACCGTCGCCGGTGGCGCTGTGCCGAAGAACCTGGTGCTTCTTACCGCTACACCGGTGAACAACGGGCTGAGCGACCTGCGCACCCTGATCGGCTACATCAGCACCTCGGACGCCGAATTCGCCGACATCGGCATCCCCTCCGTCGCCGACTACATCGCCCGCGCGATGAAGGTCGACCCTGACCAGCTCACCGGAGCAGCCCTCTTCGACCTGATCGACGCCGTCACGGTTCGCCGCACCCGCACCTTCATCAAGGAGCAGTACCCCGGCGAGGTGGACTTCCCCCAGTCGGAGCTGCGCACCGTGAACTACAAGCTGGACGCCGTCCTCCCCGGGATCTTCGACCGCGTCTCCCGGGCCCTCGGGAGCGATCCCGAGGAGGCCCTCTACGACGAGGAGGGCGAGGCGCTGACCATGGCCCGCTACATCCCGTCGCGGTTCCTCATCGAGAACGGGGAGAGCGCGCAATACCAGGTACAGAACGCCGGCCTCCTGAGGTCCGCGCTCCTCAAGCGCTTCGAGTCGTCGCACGTGGCGTTCGGCAAGACCCTCGGGGCCATGATCGACGCTCACGACGCCTTCCTCACCGCTCTCGACGAGGGGCGCGTCCTCATCGGTGACGCACTCCGCGAATGGGTCGCGTCCGACACCGACGACGTGGACGACATCCTCCGTGGCATCGAGGACGGTGACGCGCTCGAGCTCACCCGTGCTGGCCTCTACGACGTCCCGGCTCTCCGTGGTTGCGTCGAGCAGGACCGCGAGCTCCTGACCTCGCTCCGGGCCGACGTCGAGACCGTCATGTGGCAGGACGATCCCAAGATCGCTGCGCTCGCCGAACAGCTCGCGGAGATCGCAGCAGACGCGCACCTCCGCGGCATCGGCGAGACAGACGCGCGCAACCGTCGGAAGGTGCTGATCTTCTCCTACTACGCAGACACGGTTGACTACCTGTTCGAGGCCCTGACCGAGCTCATCGCGACTGACGACAGGTTGGCGGACTACCGACTCCGCATCGTGCGGGCCACAGGCCGCGACGCCGACGAGCGCCAGAGTGCGATCGAGGGGTTTGCCCCGGTCACCGCGAAGCACAACGGAGACGCGAGCAAGCTGCGCGACGGCGACGACCGCTACGACATCGCCATCGCGACCGACGTTCTCGCCGAGGGGGTCAACCTCCAGCAGGCGGGCCAGATCATCAACTACGACCTGCCGTGGAACCCCATGCGTCTCGTCCAGCGCCACGGCCGCATCGACCGCATCGGCTCACCACACGCCAAGATCGTCCTGCGGTCGTTCTTCCCGGACGACCACCTCGAGGAGCTCCTCGGCCTGGAGCGGCGCATCCAGGTCAAGCTCAAGACTGCCGGTGTCGCCTTCGGCACCAGCCAGGTCATCGCGAGCGTCGATGCCGTCGAACGCAGCATGGCCGACTCCGAGGCGGACATCGCCCGCTGGCGCGCCGAGGACGATGCGGTCATCGACGCGAGCGCCACGGCAAGCTCCGAGGAGTACCGCCGCCGGCTCGAGCGTGCACTCCACGCGACGGACACGCGCTCCAGCGTTCAAGCGCTCCCGTGGGGCGCCGGGACCTGGCTCACGACGCCCGGCGGGCGGCCGGGCGTAGCCATGTGTGTCAAGGTCGCGGACGAGCCCCGCCCGGTGTTCCGATGGGTGCCCTTCGAGGATCGCCTCGACGATGTGTCCTGGTCAGGACCGCGATACGAGCTGCTCCGCGACGGGCCCGAGTTCGCTCTCGACCGATCGACGCTCGTCGCCCTCCAGTGTGCCGACCCTCATGATCCGTACCGGACGGCCGAACCTTTCGACGAACGTCCAGAGGAACTCATCGACGCCGTCTACCGGGCATGGGAGGTCGTCCGCGTCGACGTCCGTGACGAGTGGAATCGGCTCACCGACCCAGTCGAGTACCAGCCTGCGGTGCCGCGCGTGATGCGCGAAGCGGCGGAGCTCGTGCTTTCCCACGGCTCTGTACTGGGCAGCGAGACCGACGTTCTTGCGACCCGACTCCGCCAGAACGTCGACACGCGGATCGTCCGAGAGATCCGCCGAATCCTTCGCGACAACGATACGAACGCCACTGCAGCTGTCCGAGCCCTGCGTGATGCCGCGGACCAGCTCGGGCTCCGTATGCCAAAGCCCTATGAGCCGCCGCCTGAGGTCGAACTCGACGACGTCAGACTCGTCAGCTGGGTTGCAGTGCACCGCGGATAGGTACTCACAGGGCTCGTAGCCGACCGAGGTTGCTCGCTGGCGCGGCGCCGTCTGGGCGCTCGATCCGGTAGCCGAAGACCTCCTCGAGGATCTCCGCCGCCTCCTCGGGAGCATCGCGGACGACGCTGCGCGTCTGCTGGCGGCGCCAGTGCTCACGCCCAGCCCGCAGCGCCTCACGACCCGCCGGCGTGCAGTCGATCCCGAACTCGGACACGAGCATTTCCAGCAGGTCCTCGAGGCACGGCCGGAAGCGATGTCCGCCCAAGGGGAAGTGGAGCTCCGAGAACTGCGGGACGTCCGAACTCTTGGCTCGCCGGCGTCCTCGAGTGGTCCCCGTGCCGCACTGGGTCATCACGTAGGTCACCGCGTCCCGGTGGGCGTGGACCTGGAGGTGAGCGTCCGGGATCTCGGACTGCGGGCGTCGCACGTAGTCGTAGCGGAACAGCGGCTCTCGCGATGCGCGGGCCCCCTGGTAGACCGCAAGGCTCGAGTGCTCGACGGCTGCAAAGGTCCCGTAGCTGTCCCGTTGGAGATACATCGACACCTTGAGCGTGAGCAGCGGCGTTCCGTCGACACGCAGCGCGATCCCTGTGTTCGGTTCCTGCTCGACCGCCACACGATCGCCCGACCTTGCGGACGGAGAAGACCGGGCAGCCCGGTGCCACCGCACGCACTGTCTCCGAGAGCTTAGCCGCGAACTCGGTCGCCTCGGCGACGAGGCTGCGCTCCGTCACTCGCCGAGCAGGAAGTCGAGGCTCTCCAGCTCGCTGTAGAGCGCAAGTTCCTCGGCGGACAGCAGGTACTCAGCCGCTCGGGCACGGAAAGCGTCTTCGTCGCCGCCCGCAAGACGGATCACCTCGGCTCGGCGGGCGCGCGCCTCGTCGTTGGTCATGTCGACGACCTTCGGAACCATGAGTTCGGCCTCTCTGTGGATCTGGTGGAGCCGACGGTACGTGGTCCCTCCGACATTAACGCCGCACGAACCGACGGCAGTGCCCGCCAGGGAACGACACTCCGCCATACTGTGAGCGTACGCACCACAGGCGTACTATGACTGCACAGACGGCAACCCCTGCCACGACGAGGAACCGACATGACCAGCGCCGAACGCACCGCACGCCTCAACATGCGCATCTCCCCTGACGCGCTGGACACCCTGCGCGAGGCTGCCGCCGCACAACAGCAGGACGTGACGCCTTTCGTGCTCGGCGCGGCGATGGAGCGCGCCCGCGACGTGCTCATGAGCGACCGCGTCATGCGCCTGACCCCCGCCGAGATGGACCAGATTGAGGCCGCTCTCGACGAGGAGCCTCGCGTCATCCCCGAGCTCGCAGAGGCCATCCGCAAGGTCCGCGAGCAGTTCGGCGACCAGGCGACGCGCACTCCTGCGAACGCCTGACACCACCGACATCCAGTGACGAGGCCCGCCGGCGATCCCCGCCGTCGGGCCTCGCGCCGTCATCGCACCGTCATCGCGCCAGGACCGCCCGCGCCAGCGCCCGCCCCACCGCGGTCGGGCGACCCGACCACCCCGAACGCTCCGGCTCGTAGCCGCCCATCCGGGTGAGGACGACGCCGGTCGGCCCGGCGAGCCGGTGCACCTCGATGCTTCTCGCCGGCACACCGCCGTACGACCAGCCGAGGCTCGCGAACGCCTGGACCAGCAGCGGATCGGGTTCCGGGACCCACTCGCCCGGCGGCGCGTCGAGCAGCCACTCCCCCGACCCCGCTGCGCGCAGCAGCACGAGCATGGCGGCGTCGTACCCGGCGGTCGCGGCCCTGCCCCGCGGCACGACCGGAAGCCGCGACGCGATGTGGTCCCACAGCTCGCGCGGCCCCGCGGAGGCCAGCCGCCGCCCGACGGCGGTCAGGGCCAGCCGCCCCTTCGCCTTGCGCACCAACCCCAACGCCTGCGCGGCCTCGCGGAACTCGGTGACCTGCGGCGTGTGCGACTCGCGGTTCAACGTCCCGACCCACTCGCGCCCCAGGTCCAGCCGCTCGGCGACTGCGACGACGTCCGCCGGCCGCAGGAAGCCCGCGGACGTCAACGCGACGCCGTCGTCCCCGAGATGCTCCAGGAACCATGCGAAGTGCCCGACGGCGGCCGCCACCTGCTCGTCGGACAGCACGGGCACCGGGCCGGAACCGACCAGGCCGGCCAGCGCCCGGATCGCAGACGGATCGTGTGCCTGGCGCGCCAGGGCGACGACGTCGTCCGACAGCCCCGCACCCGCGACGCCGTCCAGCAGCGCCTGCGCCGCACCGACGTCGAACTCCTCGAAACCCGCCAGCGCCTCCTCGGGCGGCACCGTGCCGAACATGATCTCGTGCCGCTCCGCGGGCCACTCCTCCAACGCCTCCCCGCGGGCCAGCGCCGCGGCCCCACTCCACAGCTCCAGGTAGCCGGGAACGCCGCCGCAGTCCTCGGGCGGGCAGGCGCGGGCACCGTCGAGCAGCACGGCGGGCAGGTCCTTGGTCGTGACGTCAGGCGCCTCGACGACCTCCTCGAGCCGGATCTCGTGCTCCCAGTCGTCGCCGAAGTCGTACAGGTACGACAGGGTCTCCCCCGGCTTCGCCAGGACCTCGTCGATCCGCATCGCGGCCTCGTGGACGCCTTCGAGCCCGTCGTCGTCCATCACGAACCTGTTGCCGGGCGCCGCGCCGTAGAAGTCCACGCCGCGCGCGAAACCGTGCAGGTGCGCGTCGTCCCAACCCATGACGGCCTGCAGCACCAGGTGCAGCAGGTCCACCGTCACGTCGCTGGGCACGTCCACGCGCCGCCAGATCTCCGGTTCGATCCCGTCGAGCCGCACCCGCAGTCGATAGCCGACGACGGCGACGCGCCGGGGGTGCAGCGGCGGATCCGGGACGATCGGCCCTGGGGGCATGGGGACGGCGCGGAGCCTGCGGGAAGTCACGCACCCACCGTAGAGTCCGCCGACCATCGCGAGGTCGACGACGGACCGTCGGATCGCACCACCCTCAACCTCGCAGCACGTCCATCAGCGCGACGTTGATGTAGAGCACCTCGCGTCCGACGCGCAGATCAGACAAGGCGCCGGCATCGACGAGCCCGCGCAACCACTTGGACGCCGTAGGGCGGGAGACGCCGCACCGGTCGACGACGTCGCGGTTCCGCGCGTAGGGCTGCTCCATCAGCACGGACAGCAGGTCACCGTTCGCCGACCCCACGACACGGCGCACGACGTCGAGCAGCTCGTGTTGTACGTCGTCGATCCGGTCGACGACGTCCGTGGTCCGCAGCGCCGTCAACCGCACACCCTCGACGACGTATCGCACCCAGTCCTCCCAGGATCCGTCCGCGGTCACCTGACGCAGCAGCCGGTAGTACTCGTCCTTCGTCTCGATGATGTAGCGCGACAGGTACAACAAGGGCAGGTGAAGCAGGCCTGCGTCGACGAGCATGAGGACGTTCATGATGCGGCCCGTGCGCCCGTTGCCGTCGGTGAACGGGTGGATCGCCTCGAACTGGTAGTGCGCCACCGCCATCCGCACCAACGGGTCGAGGTCGGTCGGCGCATTGAGGAACTCCGACCAATTGTCGAGCAGCGTCGTGAGCGCCTCCCGTCCGGCCGGGGGCGTGTAGACGCGCTGCCGCGTCGACGGGTCTCCGATGAACACCTCGCCGCGTCGGAAGCCCTCGTCGTGCCCCCGGATCGCGGCGCAGATCTGAGCCGCAGTTCCTGCGGTCAACGGTCGTCGCCCGACCTCCTGGAACCCCGCGTACAGCGCGGACCGATAGCGCAACGCCTCCCGCGCTGCGGGCGTCGCCCCGACGTCCGTCACCGACGCGGTGAACAGCTCGTCCGTGGTGGTGACGATGTTCTCGATCTCGGAGCTGGCCTGGGCCTCGAGCAGCGGGATCGCGTTGATGAGCACCGTGGGGTTCGGCAGTGCGCGCGCCCGAGCGTCGAATCGTGCGAGCGCGTCACGCGCCTCGATCGTCGTCTTCAGCACGGCACGGGTCTCGAGCTCGATGCGCGGAGGAAGGCGCGGCAGGTCGTCATACGGCTCCGCAGGATTCCAGGTCATGCCGGCCATGATAGGCCCACATGTAAAAATTCGCCCCGATTCTTTACACGTATTCGGGACGTGTCAACGCGCTTGCCATGTCGGGCAGCGCGCCTGCCCGGCCGTGCAACAACGAGGCCCGACGGCGATCGCTCGCCGTCGGGCCTCGCACTACCTCGACCGGGTCCGAACTACCTCTCGCGGTGATCCGGACTGCCTCGGCAGCCCCGGGACTACCTCGCGGGGGTGGGCTCACCCGCACCTACCGCGTTCCCCGCGTCGGGAGCCTCCGCCGCGTCGACGTCGTCGAGCGCGTCGAGCTCGGCCAGGTCGGCGGCGACGATCTCCGCGATCTGCACGGCGTTGAGCGCCGCGCCCTTACGCAGGTTGTCGTTCGAGACGAACAGCACGAGACCGCGCCCGCCGGGCACGGACTGGTCGGTGCGGATGCGGCCGACGAACGACGGATCGGCGCCCGCCGCCTGCAGGGGCGTCGGGACGTCCGCCAGCTCCACGCCGGGCGCGCGGGCCAGCAGCTCGCGCGCCCGC
>JACYYK010018116.1_pt1 | contig 13445 bp, 17 predicted proteins | sample 8236871 | NCBI WGS metagenome assembly JACYYK01 (sample SAMN14103087, study PRJNA606662) | landfill metagenome | isolation source: landfill solid waste inoculated with endophyte fungus Paravalsa indica | place: India:New Delhi, Okhla landfill site | collected 2017-11-05 | reverse complement strand
TTCCTTTTCCTCATCCTCCTCCGCTCCTTGTTCCTGAAGCATTTTCCACATTTGAATCATGGATGGAATATTTTTTATCATCGGTCCATATTGTTGAAACATTGGTGCAGCTTGTTGCGATAAATTAATGGCCTGTTGGACGTTATTTAGTACATTAGAAGCTTTACCTAATCCACTTGCAGCGCCATAATGCTGTCCGCCAAATCCAGGGCCAAACCCACCAAATCCAGGACCTATATTTCCATGATTTTTAGGTGTACGATTAAAAATTTTCGCAAGTAATCCACCCGGTCCACGACCCGGGACTCCCATCTGCCCACCACTTCTCGGACCTGGAAAAACCCCCCTTTGCTGTGGCATTGATCTTGGTGGGTTTTGAAATGAGAACGGATACGGCCTATATCTATTTGGTGGCATATTATATACCCTCCCCTTTAAACGAATGTACTACTTTAGAGTACGGTTTAAGGGCTGTCCATGTGTAGGCAGTTTGTATTTTTTTAGAAATTTCCTTTTTCATTTTTAGCCAGCGGATCAAAAATGATGGTGTTTCACTTAAGAGACCAATCAATCGGGCTTTCGCCTATAGATTCTAAGAAGGTATTTGTTTTAGAAAATGGCTTACTTCCAAAGAATCCACGATGTGCAGATAACGGACTTGGATGAGGGGCTTCCAAAACAAAATGCTTTTCACAATCAATCATCGCTTTCTTTGCTTGGGCTTGCCTCCCCCATAAAATAAACACAATTGGTTTTTCTCTTGCGTTTAAACATTTCATAACTTGATCCGTAAATACTTCCCACCCAATACCTCGATGAGAATTCGCTTCATGAGCACGAACGGTTAAAACGGTATTTAGTAGGAGAACTCCTTCTTTAGCCCAATCCAGTAGATAGCCATGATTAGGAATCGAAATGCCAAGATCATTATGTAATTCTTTATAAATGTTGCGTAGTGAAGGTGGAATTGTTACACCTTGTTTTACAGAAAAACTAAAACCGTGGGCTTGATTTGGCCCATGATAAGGGTCTTGTCCTAATAAAACAACCTTCGTCTTCGTATAGGATGTAACAAGAAACGCATTGAAAATATCTTCCCTTTTTGGATAGATTATTTCTGTTTCATATTCTCCTAATAGATAATCTTGTAATTGTTGGTAATATTCTTTTTGAAATTCCTTACTTAAGTAAGAATCCCAATCGTTCATCATCTGTTGCATTCAACATCTCTCCAAAGCTTTTTTAACTTTCAAATTCCTCTAATTCATATAAAAACAAAGGGATTCGAGCTTCGATTTGCTCTTTTGTTCCATAACGCAATACCTTGCTTATCGGCAAGGTATCATTCACCATCTTCACATGCTCTACTGTAGTAGAAAAAAGTTGTACATATTGCTCCCTTTTTACTAATACTTGGGTTTCTTTATCCTGTAAACAATATTGATCCATAAAACCTTGCCCAATGGCTTTTAATTTCATAGAAACCTGATCAAAGTTGTGCTTTTTGTACCGCGGAGAATTATGCAAGGCGATAAATAATGTATCGTAATTATTTAAAAAATTCCCAGCAAAAGTATGCCCATAGTACAAGACAGGATAAGGGTCAATAATTCGGATTTTATTATCCTGTAACAAAATATTTTCAGGAGATGTATCTTGATTTGTAAAGGATACGTTCGAAATTGACCTCGTAGCAACGCAATTTTCAAGTTTATCATATATTTTTTCTCGATCAAACGAATAGGAGGATTGAGATAAATATGGAAAATCCTCTTCTAGAATCTCTTTGTTTTCCTCCTCCATGAAGGCAGAAACACTGGATTGCATTTCACCTTCTACAGTAAAACGTTCCTGACTCCAACGTAAATATCCAAACCCTTTTAAAGGATGCTTATGATTGTTTAATTTTCGAAAAAATTCCCCATATTGAGCGCCAATATCATAGGCCTTCAATAAAGGTAATTGATGCAAATCTACTTTTTCACCAGCAAAGGATTCAAGCGTATAAGTACATTCCTTGTCAACATAATAGTCAAAATATTCCGGCGCAATGCCTGAGTTTGCTTGATTCGCATGATGATAAAACAGCTTTTGCCCTTCATACTCGGTTCTCCATTCCCGCTCATTAAATTCCACTTTTTCACCGTAGGCTACTTTTTTAGGTAGTCGAAGGACAAGCTTTTTATGATTATCCTCAATCAAGAAGGCATCGTGCCATGCTCCCTCACCCAAAAACGTGACGTCGCCTTTAAAATGGTGTCGTTCTATAATCTTTTCTAATTCTTGTCTGTACATTTAAGACCCCTCATTGTATGGTTTTCTTTAGTATAAATTAGGAGGTTTTTAAAGTATACAGAAAAAACAGACACCCTTATGATGTCTGTTTGCTTTGTACCTATTTTATTAATCTGCCGTTACCTCTGCATAAATGATAAATCCTACAAAACCTGCTAAAATAATACCAAGCAATACAGCAGTTAACATACTCATCATAGAACCCCTCCGTTCTTTTCTTACCTTAAGTATAGATCATATCTAAAGCATTTAGGGGTTCATAGTATGTCGATAGTATGAATAAAATTAGGCAAATTTGTTAAAATCTTTTGAAGGGTGTGGAGGAGCATGAAGGAAATTACAATTGGTTTTATTGGTACTGGAGTAATGGGAAAAAGCATGGCTCAAAATCTTTTGAGTGCTGGGTATCATGTACATGTTTATACGAGAACAAAGGCCAAAGCAGAACCACTAGTTGAGGCTGGGTCTACATGGAAGGAGAGCGTAAAGGATTTAGCTGCTGTATCCAATGTTATCATCACAATCGTTGGATATCCATCTGATGTGGAAGAGGTTTACTTTGGAGAGAATGGTATTATCGAAAACGCCAAAAAAGATACATACATAATAGACATGACTACATCGAAACCAAGTCTAGCAGAGAAAATATATGATGAAGCGAAAAAAAGAAATATTCACGCTTTAGATGCTCCTGTTTCTGGTGGTGATGTAGGAGCAAAAACAGGTACGCTTGCAATTATGGTTGGTGGCGATGACCATGCCTTCGAACAAGTAAAACCAATTTTGGAAGTAATGGGAGAAAACATTATTTTACAAGGTCCTAAAGGGGCAGGCCAGCATACAAAAATGGCCAATCAAATTAAAATTGCTTCGAATATGATTGGTGTTTGTGAAGCAATTTCGTATGCGAAAAAGGCAGGACTTAATCCAGAGCGAGTACTAGAAACGATTACTACTGGAGCTGCAGGTAGCTGGTCACTAAGTAATCTCGCACCTCGAATGATTAAAGAAGACTATGCTCCTGGTTTTTATGTGAAACATTTTATAAAAGATATGCGAATTGCTTTAGAATCTGCTAAGGAAATGGACTTATTGACACCAGGTTTAGAGCTTTCTCTATCCTTATATGAGGAATTAGCTGCAAATGGTGAAAAAGATAGTGGTACACAGGCGCTCATTAAGCTTTTTGAAAAATAGCAGCTGAAAGAGAGAAGTGGAACTGAAATAGTTCCACTTCTCTTTTCACTCTTTATTGGATTTCATTTCTTCTATTTTCTCCGCAACTACAAATGCTAAGTCATGGTTTCCAAATAACTCCAGTACATTTAGTACTGTACCATTTGCTATCTCTTCCGATTCCTCTTTTGGAACCGTAAGCTCCAACGTTCTTTCTAGTGATGGATTCATTTCTTGATTCGGATAAGCTTGGTAATACACTGCTCTTGGATCTAAGCTATTATTTACGCACCATTGCGCAAAAACCAAAATCATCATATTTTCATCTGCCTGGTAATTTTCAATAATTTTCTTTTCTAACTCATTTTTATTCATATATAAAACCCCTTCATTCTACATTACTGGACAAATATAATTGCTTTTTCCAGAAAAAGCAATTGATTTTCCTTTTTAAGACATGTTAAAATTATTAACTGCAAGAATAAAATCAAAATAATACGCCTAACAGATTTATATCTTGCAAATATGAATTGGTAGGTGGAACACACTATGGAAAATACAGAAAAGTATCAAGTATTATTGTACTACAAGTATGTAAATCTGGAAGACCCTGAAAGTTTTCGTGATGAACATCTTATGTTTTGTAGAGAACTAGGATTAAAAGGTCGTATTTTAGTAGCAAATGAAGGTATCAATGGAACTGTTTCCGGAACAGTTGAACAAACAAACAAGTATATGGAAGCAATGCAAAATGATCCTCGTTTTGCAGACATGATGTTTAAAGTTGATGAAGCAGATGGTCATGCTTTCAAGAAAATGCATGTACGCTTCAGACCTGAACTAGTGAACCTTAGTCTTGAAGACGATATTAATCCGAACGAACTTACTGGTCAATATCTAAAACCAAAAGAATTTTACGAAGCATTGCAGGACCATAACACCATTGTATTAGATGCTCGTAACACTTACGAATATGATTTAGGTCATTTCAGAGGTGCTATTCGCCCTGATATTGAAACTTTCCGTGAATTACCACAATGGGTAAAAGAAAATAAAGAAATGCTNNAAAATAAAGAAATGCTAGAGGGTAAACGAATCGTTACGTATTGTACGGGGGGTATCCGTTGCGAGAAATTCTCTGGTTGGTTAAAAAGAGAAGGATTTGAAGATGTAGCCCAACTACACGGCGGTATTGCGACTTACGGTAAAGACCCAGAAGTACAAGGCGAGCTTTGGGATGGACAACTATACGTATTTGATGAGCGTATTGCTGTACCGGTAAACCGTAAAGAACATGTAGTTGTTGGTAAAGATTGGTTTGATGGTACGCCATGTGAACGATATGTTAATTGTGCAGATCCTGACTGTAACAGACAGTTTTTAGCTAGTGAGGAAAACGAACATAAATATCTCCGCTCTTGTTCACATGAATGTCGTGTATCTCCGAGAAATCGTTATGTAATTGAACACAATCTTTCTGAGGAAGAAGTACAAGAAAGATTAGCACGTATCGAAGAGGAAAAAAGCGTAAATGCATAATTATAAGGGATGGATAACTCCATCCCTTTTGTTATGCTCGTTTTTCTAACAATTGCATCTTTTTATCCTTTTCCTTTTCATCAAAATACTCAAATAACCCAATTTGATTTCCCCATGGGTCTACAAATGTTGCCCACCTAACAGGGACTTCTTTTCTTGAATAAATCTCAAACCATTCGACCCCTAGCTCCGCTATTAGTCGATTTCTTTCTGCCTTTATATCCATTACGCCAAGTCGAAGTGGTCCATTTCCAATACCCGGTTCTCCTTTTGCTACTTGTAGCGTAACAACTAGGAAGTAACTCCCATTCCGCAAATCATTCATGAGGAATAAAATCTGGCTTTTTATTTACTAATTTTTCATACCAAAGCTGTCCATCCTTCATGTTGGTTACTCGGAGTTGTATCGTCATTTCGTAAATCATTTCGAAAGCTCCTTTTTTACATAATATCCTTTTTACAAACAATATTGTGCTCTAAGTAAAACTTTAATAATGTTAAGGCTTCTCCCCAGCCTGTAGCACATTGAACACAAGCGATAAGGTCTTTCTCTGATGTAGAATAGCCATCTTCCTTCAATCGCACTAACGTACCATCTTGATATTCCGTCAATGTGAATCGAACTGTTGTTACATTGACTCCTGGACACCACTGAAAAACAAAGGATGAATTAGGTTTTGCCTCCACTATTTTTCCGCCATCTACAAAATCTTGTTTTTGTGCACCAAACGCCTTCCATCGTAATGTAATCTCTCCTGTACCATCCTCGTTCCAATTCAAAGTTGTTTCATCTGTAAACCAAGCATTCCAGCCTTCAGCTGATGTTAAAGTATCAAATACTCTTTTAGGTGTAGTCTTTATATATGTCGCATGTTTGATTATAGGCATTTCACAACCTCCCATCGTCTCATTCATTTGAAAATTCTAGTACCTCAACTTGATTTCCAAATGGATCTTCAATGGCAAAATACAGACCTGCAGGAAATGGCTTAGGTTCATCAAATAGAAGCTTAACTCCTTTTGCCTTCATCGCTTTAAAATCCTCTTGAATATTACTAGACTGAAGACCAAGAATAACACCAGTGTTACTTTCGGTAATGCTACCGTCTGTTTCCTCTAAAATAATTGGTATTGATTGATGAACTAAACTTACTATTGTTTCACCATAACGTTTCGATCCAGAATACTCGTATAAAATTCCTCCGCTTTGTCTATGTTGTTCACTTTAATGGTTAGCACACAAACTGTATTTAGCATCATAATCCTCCGTCTTTTGTTATTCCATATATCATTTCGATTTATCTATTAGTAAATCCTTCCTAATTTAGTACATTACTAACAAAAGCACATGGTATACATATTAAAGCTATGACAATCAATATTAAAACTAAAACATGTGGGGAGGTATGCTATTTGATTCGGTTATTCCTTCTTGTATTTACTTTTACAATACCTATTCCGTATTTTACTTTAGCTCAGTCTCAAGAAATACATCATAATGTAAAAGCTGCCTTCATCCGTAACGGAGACTTATGGTTAAAAATAAACGAGGAAGAAAAACAAATCACAAAAGGTTCTAATATACATTCACCTCAGTGGTCTTATGACGGAAAGCTACTATTGTATGAAAAGGAAGTTCCCTCGACAGTTATGCAAAACGGTATCCAAAACGAATTATGGATATATCAAGTCAAGTCAAATGAACATAAGAAAATCTTTTATGACGGCGTGAACCCTTTATGGGCGCCAAATAAAAATATTCTTTCCTTTCAAAGTGGTGGAATATTAAATGTTTCCGATTTAAAACAATTCTATAATGTGGCGCTTGGTGTTCATGGTTACACCTGGCTACCTGATGGGAGTGGTTTTATAGCCGCTTCACAAGCGCAATTACGTCCAGATGGATGGACTAAACCCATTATTTATAAAATTCAATTACAAAACGACTATAAAGATGTCCACTTTTTTGAAAATGCTACACCAATATTTACAGTTCCGAATGAGGTTGGTGTTGATAAAGAAAAGATCATGTCTATTACGCTAAGTGATTTTCGCTTTTCACCTAGTCATAAATGGATATCCTTTATTATTTCACCTACCGCTTCTTTAGCAATGGATCGTAATATTCTTTCTATTCTTTCCAGTAATGGTGAAAAATTCAAAGAACTAGATGAAGTAATCACCTATGGAATAGGGAAACCGCAATGGGCACCAACAAAAGATGTTCTCGCTTATATTGCTGGAGGGGGGAGAATTGTATTTGGATTTAAAAATAAAACATTAACAGTTTCAGATATCGCTCCCAATTCCAAAACGTTAACTCCCTCTAAATACGCTGAATTAGCTTTTACATGGGTTGATGACAAAACAATAATTTCATCAAGAATACACGAAGCAGAGTGGTCAAATGATCAACAGACCCATCCAGATCCTTCCCTGTACGCTATTAACATTACCGAAAACAAACAAGCCAACATTACAAATCCCCCTAAAGATTTAGGAGATTATGATCCTATGTATATACCTGCACTTCATAAGCTTGTATGGTTAAGAGGGAAATCGATATCAGATAAGCATCGAGATGTTTGGATTGGAGAGCCGAATGGGAAACATAGCGAGGAATGGATTCGAAATGTAGAAAATATTGAAATTTACGGGGCTCTAAATTAAAAAGAAGAAAGGGAAATGAATTGGTCATTTCCCTTTAATATTTCCCCGGAAAGCGCAAGAAAACTAATTTTACGACAATTGATGTAATTTTTTGTAATTAATTGACACTATATAACGACACGAGCTGGTATTTACACAGCGTTGCATTGTTTTCAAAGGAGATATGCTTTATAACAGCCGTCCCTATTTGTTCAGATTCCTTATGCCGCATAATATCGATTGGTGTATCCATCGGAAATAACTTATACCCTGAAAACATAATTTCAAAAGTGTTATCACTTGAGTCGATTCTCTTTTCTTTATCCTCTGTAATGATTTTCCACTCAATGGTTAAAGGTAAAGACATGGGAACACCTCCAAATTTTACAAATAACAATCTATCTTGATTTTATCTTACCTATTAGGATATGGAAAGCGAAATCTTTGATCCTGAGTGAGATGTTTGGATGGTTAGTTGAGCCCTAATTTCATCCTTTAATTTAGGTACGTGTGAAATAATACCAAGCATTCGATTCCCTTTTTGTAGATCACTTAAACAGTTTAAAGCCTGCTCAAGAGAAATTTCATCTAGAGTACCGAATCCTTCATCTATAAACAGGGTATCTAACTCCACTCCCCCTGAATGGGCTTGTACAACATCAGCCATTCCTAATGCAAGGCTTAACGCCGCTTTAAATCCCTCTCCCCCAGACAATGTTTTTACAGAACGATTTTGACCAGTATAGTAATCAATTACCTCTAAATCTAAACCACTTTGGGCACCACGCTTAGCAATTTGATCACTTCTTCGTAATTGGTAGCGATGATCGGTCATTTTCTCTAGGCGAATATTTGCTTGAAATAAAATTTCATCCAAGAATGCTGATAATACATATCGTTCAAAGGATAGACGTAAAGGGTTATCTCCTTTAGAGAGCTTTGCAAGTTCTCCAATGTCAAAGAATTGTTCTTCTAATTCCTTTTTCTTGGACATTAATGCTTGTAGACGACCTAATATTTCTTTATGGCGTTCTAGCTCCACTTGATGCTTTTGTAATACTTCCGCATCCGCTTCTAGCTGTTTAGATAAGTTTTGCACCGCTTCCTCCAATGTCTCTATTTCTGGTTTCTCTTTATCGTGTAAATCTTTCTTTAGGATTTCATACCGATTTTTTGTTGCATATAATTCTTCTTCAAATCGTTTAATGTTTTGTTCCAATCGTTTTATTTCACTTTCTTCCATAAGGGACTCTTTATATTCTTCATAGGAAGAAAACTGTTTATGTTCCAATTCACGTTTAAACTCATCCGTAACATTTACTAGCGTTTTTTCTGCTTTGACTAGCTGGGTTTTCAGTCCATCAACTTCTACTTTTAATCTATTTTTTTGCTCTTTTACTTGTTCATATTGCTTTTGGATTGTTTCCCAAGCTACTATTTTTTCTTCATACCATTTTTCTTTGTTTCGTAGTTGTTTTTTTAAGGAGTGAATATCTTCATTTTTATAGATTAATTCCTCAATAAATTGATCTTTTTGCGTTTTCATTCGAACAAGCTCTTCTTTTAACTGTTGGATATCTTCTAACTTTTTCTGTGTGTCTTCTCGAAGCTTTGTTAATTCTTTTTTTAGCTTTTTCTGCTTATCTACTTTTTCTTTAATCTTTTGCAGTTGCTCTTCCGTATCCTTTCTCTTCGTGCGAATAGTTGATAGCTCCTGCTTCCATTCGGATATTCGGTCGCCGATGTTTTCAGTTGTAATTTCTATTCCAGATAGCTTTGTTAATTCAGCAATCGTGTTATCAATAAGCTGTCTTTGTGATTCGCCTTTTGAACGAATGTCTGCAAATTGGTCAACTAAATTGGTTACGATTTGCTGTTGTTCCTCTAGCTTCTTACGCTGAAGATCAATTTGTTCATTTGAAATGGAACGATTATGAAACTCTGCTTTCGTTGGATGGTGGGTGGACCCACATACTGGACAAGCTTCTCCCGTTTCCAAGGATGAAGCTAAAAGGGCTGCATATTCCGTTCGTTGCTCTTGCTCTAGTTTTTTCAAGGTTTCTTTTAAGTCATTCTCCAGCTGCACAGCTTCATCCTTTTTCTTTTTTATTTGCACGTATTGATTCCGATATTGAAAAAGCTTACGTAGCTCTAATTCTACATTACTACCTTTTTCTACTAACTGTTCAAACAATTGCATTCTATTATTCCACTCAAAATATTGCTCTGTTATGTGCTGTGTCTTCTCGGTTTCACTGTCTATTTTTTCGATTTCTTCTTCTGTTCTTTTAACCGATTCTTCATTATTGTTCGCAATCTTTACCTTTTCATCATATGTTTTTCGTTGTGTTTTCTCTTGTTCTGCAAGCTGTTCTATCTTCTGATGCTTCGTAAACTCGTCCTTTAAAACACGTATTTCTTCCTTCACTTGTTCTCTTAAAGGCTCTTCTTTTTTTAAGGCTTCGTATTGCGTCTCATCCTGTTTAAACTTTAATAAAACTTCTTGTAATATGTTATTTCGTGTTTCTAAACTTGCTGTTATTTCCTTAACCTCTTTGTTTCGTTGTTTTACTTGTGTTTCATATCCCTTTAACGCAGAAGCCGCATTTGCCTTGTGCAATAGTTGTTTTTCTTTTTCTATTGTCGATTGCTGTTCATGAAGTGCTTTTAGCTTAATTGCTAGTTCATTCATTTCAGTGAATTGATTAAGAAGCTCTTTCGCCGCGTAGAAATTGTTTTGAAGCTCGTTTAATTTCATTCTTCCTTCTTCGAGTTGCTTTTGTCTCTTAACTAAAACTTCCTGATCTCGAACGATGAGTTGGTGGAGATCTTCTTTTGCTTGTCCGCTATCAACTTGTTCCACATCATAATCTTCAGACCAATTTACATATCGTATTTCATTTTTTTCCTGAATAGATAATTGGTCAATATCATTTTGCAATACTTTACTTTCTTCCGTCAGCTTCTTCGTTATTTGGTCATAAAAATAAGTATGGAATATTTTCTGTAAGATTTCCTCTCGTTCTTTACTGTTCTCCGAGATTAAACGCCGGAACTCACCTTGTGGAATCATTACCATTTTACGAAATTGTTCATAATCTAGTTGCAGCATATCTTCAATAGCTTCATTGACTTCTTTTACTTTTCCATAAAGGAGATGCTTTTCGCCATCTATAATCTCATATAATTCTGCTTGAGGAGGCTGTTCAGTAAACCCATCACCTCTTGCCTTCTTCTTGTTTTGTTTGGGACTTCTTATAATTTCAAATTCCTTTTGATGCAATCGAAACCGAAACTCGACTTCTGTTGGAACCTCTATATCCGCAAAATGACTTCTTAGTGTATCATGCTCACGGTCATCACCGCTTGCTTTTCCATATAATGCAAAACACATGGCATCAAAAATTGTCGTTTTACCCGCACCAGTTGGACCTGTGATTAAGAATAATGTTTCTTCGCCAAGTTGTGTAAAATCAATGGTTTGTTTTTCCTTGTATGGTCCAAATGCACACATCGTTAATTGTAAAGCACGCATATTACTGTCTCCTTTCTGCTTCGATTAACTGTTGGACTACTTTTTCCATAATACGTTTACGATTTTCCGAAATCGGCTCCCCTTTCATATTTTCATAGAAAGAAGAGAATAAATCGAGGTGGGACATTTGTTGCCGCTCTTTCACTCGTTGTAGGTCTGTTAAATGTTTTGCCCCTTTCATTTTACGTTCTAAACGTAAGATGTTTGGGTATTTTTTTCGTAACTTACCGATCGGGTCCATAATTTCTCCGTCATCCAATAACGTGATATGCACATAATCCTCACATTCATTAGAAACTAAGTCTTCCAAATACCCTTCGATCTTTTTCATATCACGTCTTAGCTTGAATGGTTTTTGCTCTAGCGTTTTAATCCCATGATTGTCTAGTTCTAGTACGGTGTATCCTTTTTTATGATTCACTTCCGAAAACGAATATTTATATAGAGAGCCCGAGTATCGAATATGATCATATTTCACTTTCTGCGGTTGGTGAAGATGTCCTAATGCAGTATACGTAAAAGGCTTAAAAAGTTCCGCATCTACATATGGTGTCCCACCAATCATCGTTATTCTTTCTTCCGATTCGGATTCCATGCCTCCCGCTAAAAAAGCATGTCCAACTACAATATGCCGTTCCTTTTCTACATCATGCTTTTTAAGTAGCTCCGAAGTGATTTCCGCCATTGCTTCATGATGAGATGTTATCTGTTCTTTACCTAATATTTTTCTTACTTCAGCAGGCTCCATATAAGGAATTAAATGAAAGTAAACAGGACCGAACTCATCTTCCAACACTACTGGTTCTAGATTTTCTGAAATTTTCGTTTGTATAAAAAGCTTATTTTGCTTAAGAAGCTGTGTTCCGAAGTCCATTCGTTCGGCACTGTCATGATTACCAGTAATTGCAAGAATTGGTATGTTGAGGTCATATACAATTGTAGTTAATACGCGGCTCAAAAGCTCTACGGCTTCCTTTGGAGGGATTGCCCGATCATATAAATCACCTGCAATAATGAGGGCATCTGGGTTTAATTTTTCTAACTCATCTAAAAATTGCTGCAAAACATGGTTCTGCTCTTCCGTCGTATAAATATTGTGAACAATTTTTCCTAAATGCCAATCTGCTGTATGGACAATTTTCATAGTAAACACTCCAATTTTATCGTTTTATCCTGTTATTTATCTTATCACTTTTTCATTGTTACNNAAATGGAATAACTGGTAATAACTTCATTTTTCTATGCCAATTTATCGCTCCTTCTATTGTTACGTGGTTGTAATGCGAGTATTTGATCTTTTTGAAAGCTTCGATAGCCTTTTCGCAAAAAGCAATATCCGAAAATCTTTTCTTCCGTTATACCGTAAATTTTTACTACTCTCTGCGTTATTTTGCCATTCTTATTTATATAAATCATTTCAACAGTTTGATGTTCATAAAGTCCTTTAGGTGAAATCACATGTTACACCTCCCACCTATATTATACACGAACATTTGTTCCTTTAAACACTTTTATTCGAATATATGTTCGGTTATAATGTAGATATACGACTTGGAAAGGTGTGAGAATATGTTAAAAGACAGAGGTACAATAAAATGGACATCGCTTATGCTACCAGAGCATGTAGAACAACTAAAGCATTTATGGGACAATCAAAACAAAATACAAAAGCCAATATTAGATGAGCAAGAACTAGAAGAGATCAATCAATTATGTATGGAGGCATACCATAACCAGACTACAGTCGAATTGTCCGTATACACAAACGGGAACATAGATCTCCACATGGGAATCATTTCAAAAATAGACTTGCAAACTCATACGATACAATTTAAAACGGCCGAAACCGTTAAACATATTCCATTCGCAAGTGTAATTCGAATAAGGAACGTACATTAACGAAAAACGACGTCCTATAAATGGACGCCGTTACATATTACATATTATCCTTCCAATTCCTCTGCTTCATATACAGACCATAACCGATCGAATAGACTTAAAGCAGATGGAAAAGGACTATTCCATTCTAGGTATTGACTAATTTCATCATAGGTTGAAGAATGCTTCGGGAAGGAATGATCCTGAAATAACCAATCTGCAAACTTTCTTTCTTCTGCATGCTTGTGCATTCCTCGATATTTCATCATAAAATGATAAAACGATCGTTGCATGGATTCACTCCCCTTTTCAACACTCTACTGGCAGGTTTTCTTGTGTGTCTTCGCTATTTCGATAGGCTATTCCAGATGTA
>JACYYK010002997.1_pt1 | contig 13507 bp, 13 predicted proteins | sample 8236871 | NCBI WGS metagenome assembly JACYYK01 (sample SAMN14103087, study PRJNA606662) | landfill metagenome | isolation source: landfill solid waste inoculated with endophyte fungus Paravalsa indica | place: India:New Delhi, Okhla landfill site | collected 2017-11-05 | reverse complement strand
CCCGGGACGCGGCTGCTGGCCGACGAGGTCGCGACGCTCTCGGCCGTCTTCTCGCACGTCGGCGTCATCGCCGAGCCGGCGCATCTGACCGGCAAGCGCCGCGGGAACTGCGTGCTCCTGGCCTCCCAGCGACCGCTGCCCGACGGCATCGACCGGGCGCTGCGCTCGGACGCGGTCTCGGTGCGGCTCGCCCGGCAGGACCGGGTGCTCGCCCTGGCCCGGGCCGGGACGGTGCTGGGCGGCGACTGACCCGTCGGCGCAGGCCCCGGCGCGAGGCCGCACCGCGAGGGCTGCACGCCGCGGGGGCCTGCGCGGCGCTGCGCCGTCGACCGCGCCGTCGGACGTGCGGATCATCCCCCGACGACGACGGACCGGGCAGGAGCGCGATGCTCCTGCCCGGTCCGTGGGTTCACGGGAGTTCCGTGGTCAGAGCGGGCGGACCTGCTCGGCCTGCGGGCCCTTGTCCCCCTGGCTGACCTCGAACTCCACACGCTGACCCTCGTCGAGGGCGCGGTAGCCGTCCATGTCGATCTTGCTGTGATGCACGAAGACGTCTGCGCCGCCTCCGTCGATCTCGATGAATCCGTAGCCCTTTTCGGCGTTGAACCACTTGACCGAGCCCTGTGCCATACCTGTCACCTTCTGTGTCGTCCATCATCGATCGCACGACGCGATCGCGGTGCCGCGTGAAGCCGTCCCCCGCCGGAGCGGGTGGCGCAATGGTGCGTGCCGTACTGCTGTGCCGGAGGCACCGTCGACGGACTGTCCTGCTGGAACTGCATCACCGCAACGCGACCATTCTGACACGACCGTGGCCCGCTTCACACGTCGATGGCGAACACCTGGTCACGAAGACATAACGAACTGTGATCGACGGCTCCCTCGCGTCGGCCCAGGGGGCTCAGCCGTCCCGCGTCCCGTCGCCCGGGTCCTCCTCGTGGTCCGCGAGGAAGCGCTCGAAGTGCTCCCCGATCTCCTCGGCCGTGGGCAGGTCCAGCGTGGTCGCCAGCGGGGAGCGGTCCTCCCCCTCGCTCATCGCGTCGTACTGCTCCTCGAGGGCGCTGACGATCTGGTGGACCTCGCCGTTCTGGGCGAGGGTGCCCTGCAGCGCGACGGTCGCGGCATCGGTGAGGTCGCCGAGGTGCACGAGCGGGAGGTCGAGCCCGGCGGCCTCGCTCACCCGACGCAGCAGCGCGAGAGCGCCGGCGGGGAAGTCGGTGCGGGTGAGGTAGTGCGGGATCTGGGCGGCGTAGCCCATCGCCGGATGCCCGGCCCTCCCCAGCCGGTTCTCGAGCAGGGAGCTGAAGGCGGCGGGGATCACGAGCTCGGAGGACCCCTCCTCCCTCTCGGAGGGGTCGGTGCCCGGCGCCGGCGTGGGGCGCGTGCCGGGCCGGCCCAGCAGCGAGGGATCGTTGGCGTGCGCGAACAGGCCGATCGGCCGGGTGTGCGGGACCGCCATCGGCACGGCCTGCATGCCCACCACCCGCTCGACCTCGAAGTACTCCACGAGGTCGATGAGCGCCTCGGCGAGCCGCTTCCACTGCAGGTCCGGCTCCGGACCGTCGAGGAAGAGGAAGGGTCGGTCGCTCTCGTCGTACATCAGCCAGAGGGTGATCTCCGGGATCGCGACCTCGGAGAAGGAGGTGCCGTCGAAGGTGGCCTGGGGGCGGGAGCCGCGGTAGTCCAGCAGCTCGTCGGTCTCGAAGGAGACCAGGCGCAGGTGGCGCAGCTCGTCGCGGAGGTAGTCGGCGGCGATGCGGCAGGCGTTGCCGGCGTCGACCATGCCGGGCAGGGCGTGGACGAGGGTGAGTCCGGAACGGGGCACGGCCTCGAGGACCTCGGTCGACTCGAAGCGGTACAGATCTCGGGGATCGCGCATCGGGCTCTCCTCCCTCGCTGCCGTGGAGATGTCGGTGACCTGATGGCACACGCATCCAGGCGGGTCCACCATAATGGACCACCGTGCCTCGCCGACCCCGGGTCCGCCCGGGAGGGCGCGGCAGGTGGAGCAGCGACCGGAGGGGGCAGACCAGTGGACGGGACCGAGGAGCAGGTCGCTCGGGAGGCCGAGGAGCAGGTCGCTCGGGAGATCGCCCGGGAGCAGGAGTACGCCGATCTCCTCTACGCCCGGGTCGACGAGCTGATCACCCACGTCGAGCGGAACCTCGACCGGATCCAGGGGTCGCAGCAGGCCTCGACCCACCAGAACCGCTCCGAGCGCGACTCCTTCATGGCCCTCTACGAGGACCGCCTCGCCCTGCTGCGCTCCGTGTCCCGCAGCGTCGTCTTCGGACGCCTGGACATGGACGACGCCGCACGCCACTACATCGGCCGGATCGGCCTGTTCACCCCCGAGCGCGAACAGCTGCTGGTGGACTGGCGCGCCCCGGCCGCCGCCGCCTTCTACCGCGCGACCAGCACCGAGCGCCTCGACGTGCGCCTGCGCCGGCACCTGATCAGCCGCGGCCGCACCGTCGTCGGTCTCGAGGACGACGTGCTGGACCAGAGCGTGCTCGAGGACGGGGACCACGACGTGGTACTCCAGGGCGAGGGGGCGCTGCTCGCCGCCGTCTCCGGCACGCGCACCGGCCGGATGGGCGACATCGTCGCGACCATCCAGGCCGAGCAGGACCGGATCATCCGCTCCGAGAACCGCGGCGTGCTCGTGGTCCAGGGCGGACCGGGCACCGGCAAGACCGCCGTGGCCCTGCACCGCGCCGCCTACCTCCTGTACACCCACCGCCGACGGCTCGAGCACACGGGCGTGCTGATCATGGCGCCCACCCCCGGGTTCCTGCGCTACATCGAACGCGTCCTGCCCAGCCTCGGCGAGTCCGGCGTGGTGATGATGACGCCGGGGGAGATGTTCCCCGGGGTCGAGACGTTCTCCCACGACGCCGACGACGTGGCGCGCCTCAAGGGCGATGCCGCGATGGCGGAGCTGCTCTCCCGCGCGGTCAAGCAGCGACAGGCGGTCCCCGAGAAGGACGTGAGGCTGCGGATCGACGGCACGCCGCTCGTGCTCACCCGGGACATGCTCCGCGCCGCCCGGCGCGAGGCCCGCGCCACGCACAAGCCCCACAACGCGGCCCGCGCCGTGTTCGTCCGCGCGGCGATGGACCGCCTGGTCGAGGCGTACGAGCGCGCGCTCGTCGCGCAGGGCTCCACGATCGTGCCGGAGGACCGACCGGACCTGCTCTCCGACCTCCGCCACGACCCCGAGGTGAAGCGGCAGCTGAACCTGGCCTGGCTCCCCTACACCCCGCAGGGCTTCCTGCGGATCCTGTTCGCACGTCCCGACCGCCTGCGGGCAGCGGCGCCCCGCTCCCTCGCCGGTCGGGTCGACCTGCTGGTGCGCCCCAAGGACTCCCCCTGGACGGTCGAGGACGTGCCGCTGTTGGACGAGGTGGCAGAGCTCCTCGGCGAGGACGCCGCCCCGGCCGAGGCGAAGGCCAGGGACGATGCCGAGAGGCGCCGCGCGGACGTCGAGTACGCGCGCAAGGTCATCGAGAACATCGACACCTCCGGCATCGTCCGGGCGGAGGACCTCGCCGATCAGGTCGGGCAGATCCGCGACGGCCGCACCCTCGCCGAGCGCGCCTCCTCCGAGCGCTCCTGGACCTACGGCCATGTCGTGGTCGACGAGGCGCAGGAGCACTCCCCGATGAGCTGGCGAGCGCTCATGCGCCGCGCCCCCACCAAGTCCTTCACCGTGGTGGGCGACGTCGCGCAGACCTCCTCCGCCGGCGGCACCGATTCCTGGACCGCGGCGCTGTCCCCCTACATCCAGGACCGGCTCCAGGTGGAGCACCTGACCGTCAACTACCGCACCCCGCGCCGGATCATGGACCGCGCGGTCGCGATGGCCCAGGCCCATTCGCTGCCGGTCACCGAGGTCAGCTCGGTCCGGGACGGCGAGGAGGACCCCCTGTTCGAGCAGGTCTCCCCCGCCGAGCTCACCGCGCGCAGCGCCGAGGCGGTGCGCCGCGTGCACGATCGCCTCCCGGGACGGATCGCCGTCATCGCCGCGGCCGAGCGCCTCCGCGATCTCGCCGCCGCGATCGACTCCCTCGAGTCCGTGCCGTCGGTCGGCATCGGCTCGGCCGGTGTCGACGACGAGGTCGCTGTGATGACGGCGCAGGACGCGAAGGGCCTTGAGTTCGACATCGTGGTGATCGTGGAGCCGGCGGAGCTGATCGACGCGCACGGCGCGGGCGACCTCTACGTCGCGATGTCGCGCTCCACGCAGCATCTCGGGGTGGTCCACTCCCGGGAGCTCCCGGCCGGCATGGCGGGCTGAACCCTCCGCCGACGCCCCGGGACCTCAGGGCCCCGGGACGGCGATCGGCGGCCGTGGCTTCCCCTCCACGACCGCCGATCTGGTGTGCACCTCGTCGGTGCACGAGGAATATCTTAAGCACAGTCCGACCCCCTCCTGCACCATGTCCAGGAATCTCTCCGGATCCGTGCAGACGGCGGGCGGCGCTCAGCCCGTCGCGCCGCCCCCGGAGGTCGCCCCCTGCACCTGGGTGCCCTCGGCGCGCAGCCGCGCGATCGCGGCCTCGAAGTCGTCGAGGGAGTCGAAGTCCTGGTAGACGCTCGCGAAGCGCAGGTAGGCCACGAGGTCCAGCTCCTGGAGCGGCTGCAGGATCGACAGGCCCACCTGATGGGCGTCGATCTCCGCCTGCCCGCTGAGCCGGATGGTCTCCTCCACCCGCTGGGCGAGCAGGGCGAGCTGGTCGTCGCTGACCGGACGGCCCTGGCAGGCCTTGCGGACGCCGGAGATGACCTTCGCCCGGCTGAAGGGCTCGCTCACTCCGGACCGCTTGAGGACCGACAGCGAGGCGGTCTCCGAGGTGGAGAAGCGTCGCGAGCAGCTGGGGCACTGGCGGCGACGCCGGATCGTCGCACCGTCGTCGGACGTGCGCGAGTCGACGACGCGCGAATCGGGGTGGCGGCAGAACGGACAGTGCATCCGCTCAGGGTACCGGCACGACCCCCGCTCAGCGCGAGGCATCCTCCAGCACGGGCAGCTCGAGCTGCTGACCGGCGGTGATCCGGCCCGTGGGCAGATGGTTGAGGCTGCGGACCTCGTCGACGAACTCGGCCTCGTCCATCCCCTCGGGGGCGTGCTCGGCGGCGTAGTCCCAGAGGGTGTCGCCCGCCTCGACCGTGATCACGGCGGGCTGGGCGGACTCGGTGCCGGCGAGGGCGGCGGGGAGGTCGAGCGCGAGGAGGGCGATCGCGGCGACCGCGAGGCCGAGCAGGAAGGCGACGCCCGTGAGGAGGCGCCGGCCGCGGCGGGTCGGCTCGAGTCGAACACGCGGTCGAGCGACGGCCTCGCAGGCCTGCTCGTCCTGCCGCGGGAAGGGAAGGACCGTGGCGGTATGGGTACGCATCTCCGAACTCCTGTTCGATCGAATCTCTGTGCGACTGTAGCCCGCGGCGCTCGCGACACGCAAGAGGAACATCGAACACATGTTTGGCATCCGCCGCGCGCCGCCCTACGCTGGGCCACGAGGACAACGGAACCCGATGGGTCCGACAGACGACGCCAGGAGGCCGCACGATGACGCCGAGCACCCCCAAGCCGACCCGGGCCCGCGGCGAGGCGCCGGCCGACGAGCGCACGGCCGGCCTGACGCGCCGCCAGCGCCTCGTGCTGGAGACGATCAACGAGGCCGTCGCCGCGCGCGGCTACCCGCCGTCGATGCGCGAGATCGGCGATGCCGTGGGCCTGACCTCCTCGTCCTCCGTCGCCCACCAGCTGCAGACCCTCGAGCGCAAGGGCTTCCTGCGCCGCGACCCCAAGCGTCCGCGCGCGATGGAGGTCGTGATGCCGGAGGCCGACGACGCCCCCGCCCCGCCCGTCGAGATCGAGCCCGGCGGCAGCTCGGTGAACGTCCCGCTGGTGGGACGGATCGCCGCCGGCATCCCGATCACCGCCGAGGAGCAGGTGGAGGATGTCTTCACCCTTCCCGAGCGCCTGGTCGGCGGCGGGGACCTCTTCCTGCTGCAGGTGGTCGGCGACTCGATGATCGACGCCGCGATCTGCGACGGGGACTGGGTGGTGGTCCGCTCGCAGAGCACCGCGGAGAAGGGCGAGATCGTCGCGGCGATGATCGACGGCGAGGCGACGGTGAAGACCTTCGTGCAGCGCGACGACCATGTCTGGCTGATGCCTCACAACCCGGCCTTCGCCCCGATCCTCGGCGACCACGCCGAGATCCTCGGCAAGGTCGTCGCGGTGCTGCGCTCCGTCTGAGCCCCCGGGCTCGCGAGCCTCAGGAGCCCGCGGCGTGCCTCAGGAATCCGCGGCGAGCCTCCGGAGCGCGCCGAGGGCGACCTCGGGGTCGGCCGTCGGCCACAGCGGCGGCATCGACTCGCGCAGGAACGAGCCGTACCGCGCGGTCGACAGCCGCGGATCGAGCACGGCGACCATCCCGCGATCCGTCTCGCGCCGGATCAGCCGCCCCGCCCCCTGGGCCAGCAGCAGCGCGGCGTGCTGGCCGGCGACGGCCATGAAGCCGTTGCCGCCGTGCTGGGCGATCCGCTCCTGCCGGGCCGACATCAGCGGGTCGTCCGGGCGGGGGAACGGGATCCGGTCGATGGTGACCAGGCGCAGCGAGCGGCCGGAGACGTCCACGCCCTGCCACAGCGTGAGAGTGCCGAACAGGCTCGCGTCCTCGTCCTCCCGGAAGGTGCGCACGAGGTTCGCCATGGAGTCCTCGCCCTGCACCGCGACGGTCAGGTCCAGCCGTGCGCGGACGTGCTCGGCGGCGATCTCCGCGCCGCGGCGCGAGGAGAACAGGCACAGCGCTCCCCCGCGCGAGGCCTCCACCAGCTCGGTGAGGTGGTCCAGCATCGCCGGGGAGGGGCCGTCGCGGCCCGGCTGCGGGAGGTGGCGGGCGGTGTAGAGGATGCCCTGGCGGCGGTAGTCGAAGGGGCTGCCCACGTCGATGCCCGCCCAGGCCCCGGAGTCCTCGGCGGCGGGGACCTCGTCCTCGGCGACCCGTCCGCGGCGGGCGAGGCCCACCTCCCCGGCGGCCGGCTCGAAGCGGCCGCCGAGGGCGAGCGTCGCGGAGGTCAGCACCGCGGTGCGGTCCTCGAGGATCGCACCGCGCATCGCCGCGGCCACGCTCAGCGGCGCGACCTGCAGCGAGGCCCGACCGGTCGCCTGCCCGCGGGAGACGGAGACGACGTCGTCCTCGCCCGGGTCGCTCAGGCGCTCGCACACGTCGATGATCTCCTGCAGGTTCGCCCGCACCGTCTTGCGCGCCCCGGCGGAGGAGTCGTCGCCGGCGTCCTTCGCGTCCGAGTGGGCGGTGCGCGCCTCGACGCGGACGTGGCCGACGGCATCGGCGAGCTGATCGGGCAGGTCTCCGAGCACGCGCCCGTCGGGGGCGAGCTCGAGCGCGGCGCGCAGCTCCTCCCCCGCATCGTCCAGCGCGGTCGCCGCGACGCCGAGGCCGCGCAGGTCCCGCACCGCGCCGCGCAGCATGCCGGGGTTGAGGACCTCGGTGACTGCGCTGGTGACCCGGGCGGTGAGGTCATGGGCCTCGTCGAAGACGACGACGTCGTGCTCGGGGATGATGCCGTGGCGGTCGAAGGAGTCGATCGCGAGCAGCGCATGGTTCGTCACGACCACGTCCACCTCGCGCGCGACCTCGCGGCTGCGCTCGGCGAAGCAGTCCTGGATCATCGGGCAGGAGGTGCCGATGCACTGGTTCCCGGTGACGGACACCTGACGCCAGGCACGGTCCGAGACGGCGTCCTCGAGCGAGTCCCGGTCCCCGGTGTCGGTCTCCTCCGCCCATTCCCGCAGGCGCTTGACCTGGGTGCCGAGCTTCTCGCCGCCGGTGCGGGAGGGGTCCGAGGACGCCTCGGAGAACAGGGCGCCGGGCTCGATGTCGACCGGGTAGCCGCCGGCGATCTTGTGCTTGCACAGATAGTTCGCGCGCCCCTTGAGCAGCGCGAAGGTGGGGGTGCGCGGCAGGTGCGGGGCGAGCGCCTCGGCGAGTCGCGGCAGGTCCTTGCGCACGATCTGGGTCTGCAGCGCGATCGTCGCCGTGGAGATGACCACGGGGCGCCCGGTGACGAGCGCGTGCCGCATCGCGGGCACCAGATAGCCCAGCGATTTGCCGGTGCCGGTGCCCGCCTGGACCAGGAGGTGCCGGCCGCCGGACATCGCCAGGTCGACCGCCTCCGCCATCGTCTGCTGGCCGGGGCGGGGCGAGCCCCCGACGGCGGAGACCGCGGCATCCATCAGGTCCGACAGCGGGACGTCGGCCGCCGCCGGGGCGACGGGATGCTCGGGTGCGGAGGTCATCGGATCAGCGTATCCGCGCGGGCACCGGGACCCGCCGAGGCGCACCCCGGTGTGCCCGATCTCCCGCCGCTCCGGGACCCCCGCGGCACCGCGGCCTCAGGACGAGGTGCGCATCTCCGCGGCGAGGGTCTCGTCCACGAGCGCGTGCACGCGGGTGCCCTCCATGAGGTGCTCCTCGGCGAGGACCTCCCCGGTGGTGTGGGCTCGCGAGACGAGGTCGCCGCGGGAGTACGGCACGACCACGTCGACCTCGACCGCGGGGCGGGGCAGGCGCTCGGCGATCAGCTCGCGCAGCTCCTCGATCCCCTCCCCCGTGCGGGCGGAGACCACGGCGCTGACCTCGACCTGGCTGCGCAGGCGCGCGATGGTCTCGGGCGCGGCGAGATCGGCCTTGTTCAGCACGACGATCTCGGGGACGTCGAAGCCCTCGATCTCGCCGAGCACGGTGCGGACCGCGGTGACCTGCCCCTCGGGGTCGGGATGGGAGGCGTCCACGACGTGCAGGAGCAGGTCCGAGTCGCCCACCTCCTCGAGCGTCGAGCGGAACGCCTCGACCAGCTGCGTGGGCAGGTGGCGCACGAAGCCGACGGTGTCGGCGAAGGTGAACTCGCGCCCGTCCGGGGTGGTGGCGCGGCGGACGGTCGGGTCCAGGGTCGCGAACAGCGCGTTCTCGACCAGCACCCCGGCGCCGGTGAGCCGGTTCAGCAGGGAGGACTTCCCGGCGTTGGTGTAGCCGGCGATCGCGACGGCCGGCACCTGGTGGCGGCGACGGTCGGCGCGCTGCGCCTCGCGTCCGGGGGCCATGAGCCGGATCTCGCGGCGCAGCTTCGCCATCCGGTCACGGATGCGACGGCGGTCCAGCTCGATCTTCGTCTCGCCCGGGCCGCGAGAGCCCATGCCGGCTCCGGCGCCGCCCACCTGGCCGCCGGCCTGACGGGACATGGACTCGCCCCAGCCGCGCAGACGCGGCAGGAGGTACTCGAGCTGGGCGAGCTCGACCTGGGCCTTGCCCTCCCTGGACTTCGCGTGTTGGGCGAAGATGTCCAGGATCAGGGCGGTGCGGTCGATGACCTTGACCTTGACGATGTCCTCGAGGGCGCGGCGCTGGCCTGGAGCGAGCTCGCCGTCGGCGATCACGGTGTCCGCCCCGGACTCGGCGACGATGTCAGCGAGCTCGGCGGCCTTGCCCTTGCCCAGGAAGGTCGCGGGGTCGGGGTGGGCACGGCGCTGGAGGATCCCGTCGAGCACCTCGGAGCCGGCGGTCTCGGCGAGCGCGGCGAGCTCGCGCAGGCTCGTCTCGGCCTCGTCGGCGTTGCCGCTGGTGTACAGGCCCGCGAGGACCACGCGCTCCAGGCGCAGCTGGCGGTACTCGACCTCGGAGACGTCCTCGAGCTCGGTGGAGAGCCCGGCGACGCGGCGCAGCGCCTGGCGGTCGGCGAGGTCGTACTGCTCGCCGTCGGCCTCCGAGGAGAAGGTGGTGGCCTGGACGGAGGCGTCGCCGCGGGAGAGGATCCGCTCGGTGAGCGGGTCGCGACGGGGGCCGACGGGTGCGGGGTCCTCCGCTGCGGGAGAGTGCTCGACGGCCCCGGTCCTTCCCGTGCTGGTCCCGTCGACGTCGAGGTCGGAATCGGGTTCGGGATGGAAGGCGATGGGCACGATCGGGGCACTCCTCTGGGTCGGGTGAAGGGGTCGTCCCAGAATCCCACGTCCCGTCGGCCGGGTCGAGGGATTTTGCGCTGGGCGGAGCCGGATCACGGTCGGATCACGCCCCCCCGTGCTCAGGGACGCCCAGTATCAGGGCACGAGCCGCGCCGTGCGTCGCCGTGAAGGGCCGGGGCTCCGTATCCTGCGGGGGTGGACGAGCACTACTTCACCGCGAACCCCTCCGCCCCGGACCGTCGATTCCCGCTGCCCGTGCGTCTGGCGGGGAGGGACCTGGAGCTCGTCTCCTCCTCCGCCGTGTTCAGCGGGCACGGGCTCGACAAGGCGACGGCGGTGCTGCTGGACCGGCTCGACGAGGTCGCGGAGCCCCCGGAGGGCGGGACGCTCGTGGACCTCGGCTGCGGCTGGGGGCCGATCGCCCTGACGGCGGCGCTGCTGCATCCCGGGGTCGAGGTGTGGGCGGTGGACGTCAGCGAGCGCGCCCGCGAGCTCACCGCCGAGAACGCGCGCCGCGCGGGCGTGGAGAACCTGCGGGTTCTCGCGCCGGAGGAGATCCCCGGGGATCTCGCCGTGGACACCCTGTGGTCGAACCCGCCGATCCGCATCGGGAAGCCGGCGCTGCACGAGCTCCTGCGCGAGTGGACGGCGCGTCTGCGGCCGACGGGCACCGCCGCGCTGGTGGTGGGGAAGAACCTCGGCGCCGACCCGCTCGCGCGCTGGCTCGGCGAGCTGCTGCCCGCGCGGGAGGTCGGCAAGGCGGCGAGCGCGAAGGGCTTCCGGGTGCTGGAGATCGGTCCCGAGAGCTGACGGGGCGGCGGCAGCGCACCCGCTCCGCCGTCGCGCTCCGGCGACCAGAGCTCAGCCGCTCAGACGGCCGGTCCGCCGGCGCTCAGCCGCTCAGGCGCTCAGCAGGGTCGTCCCGTCGGCGACCAGCTGGGCGGGGCCGCTGAGCGTGACCTCCCCCTCCTCGGTCCAGCCCACCTCGAGCCGCCCTCCGGGCACGTCCACCGTCCACGGCGTGCGGGATTCGTCCCCGGCGCGCAGCGCCGCGGCGACCGCGACGGCGGCGACGCCGGTGCCGCAGGAGCGGGTCTCCCCCACCCCGCGCTCGTGGACGCGCATCGCGACGTGGTGCGGACCGCGCTCGCTGACCAGCTCGATGTTCGCCCCGTCCGCGGGCTCCGGGTCCAGGGCGGGTCGGCGTGAGAGGTCGAGGCCGTCGAGGTCCACGTCCGCGGGCAGGAAGGCGACCGCGTGGGGGTTGCCCATGTCGACGTCGGTCGCGTCCAGGCGCAGCCCGGCGATCTCGACCGCGCGCGCCTCCGGGAGCGTGCGGGAAGCGCCCATGCCGACGCGCACCTGCCAGGGCGCCCCGGGGCCCGTCGGCCGCTCGAGGATCTCGACGGCGCGCACGCCGGCGCGGGTGAGGATCGCGAAGCGGTCCTCGCGCACGTGCCCGGCGCGCTGGAGGTGCGCGGCCAGGACACGGACCCCGTTGCCGCACATCTCCGCGATCGAGCCGTCGGCGTTGCGGTAGTCCATGAACCATTCGGGGGCGTCGGCAGGGGCGTCGATCCCGGCGGCGCGGGAGCGGACGGCGCGGATCACGCCGTCGCCGCCGATCCCGGCACGACGGTCGGCGAGCGCGGCGACGCGGGCGGCGTCCAGCTCGAGCCGGCCGTCGGGGTCGTCGAGGATCACGAAGTCGTTCTCGGTGCCGTGGCCCTTGGTGAAGTCGAGGGGTGCGCTCATGGCGGAAGCCTACGGCCGGGCGTCGCCGGCCGCTGTGTCCTGCGCCTCGAGGACGGCGAGCGCCCGCGTGAGGAGGGGGGCGCCGTCCGCGTGCTCGTCCGCGTCGAGCCAGTGCACCCGCGCATCGCGGCGGAACCAGGTGTCCTGCTTGCGGACCAGTCGGCGGGTGCCGGTGACGGTGTCCTGGATCGCCTGGGCGCAGTCGAGGGTGCCGTCGAGCACGGCCAGTCCCTGCTCGTAGCCGATCGCCCGGCGTGCGGTGAGTCCGCGGTCCAGTCCCTTCTCCCGCAGCGCGCGGATCTCCTCGAGCAGGCCGGCCTCGACCATGAGGTCCACGCGCGCGGCGATCCGCTCGTGGAGCAGGGCGCGGTCGCGGCGCAGCCCGATCTGCACGGTGGAGGCGTCGGCGTACAGGGGGCGGGGCAGGAAGGCGGTGAAGGGTCGCCCGGTGAGGGCGCCGACCTCGAGGGCGCGCACGATCCGGCGCGCGTCGCGGGGGCCGATGATCCCGGCGGCCTCGGGGTCGCTCGCGGCGAGCTCGCGGTGCAGCACCTTCGTCCCCTCTTGCGCGATGCGCTGCTCGAGGCGCTCGCGCAGGGCGGCGTCGGTGGGCGGGAACTCGATGTCGTCGAGCACGGCGCGCACGTACAGCCCGGAGCCGCCGACCAGGATCGGGGTCCTGCCCCGGGACCGGATCGCGGCGATGGCCTCGCGCGCGTCGCGCTGATAGGCGGAGACGCTGGCCTCCTCGGTGACCTCGAGGACGTCCAGCAGGTGATGGGGCACCCCGGCGCGCTCCTCGGGGGTGACCTTCGCGGTGCCGATGTCCATGCCGCGGTACAGCTGGAGGGCGTCGGCGTTGATCACCTCGCCGTCGAGCTGCCGGGCCAGGGCGATCGCGAGGTCCGACTTCCCCGTCGCGGTCGCGCCCACCACGGCGATCAGCGGAGTGTCCGCCGAGGCGGGGGCGGGGTCCTGCGCGCTGTGCTCCACAGCCCGCACTGTAGTCGTGTGGGAGGTGTCACCGGGCTCCCCGGGGCACGGGCCCTGCCCTGTTCCCCGGTGGAGGGAGTAGGGTGATCGGCGATCCTGGCACGGACACGCCTGCCAGGCCCTACGTCCAACGCCCGAGGTGGGAAGTGACTGCACCGAACGAGTCCCCTGTCAGGACGGACTCGGCCACTGGTCTGGCCCCTGTGACCATGGCGAGGCTCAAGAAGAGCCTCACCCGCCATGGCTATGCCTTCGTCGAGGACGATGAGCACGCGGAGATCGTCCGCGCACGCTTCGACGACTACCGCTTCCAGTTCATGCTCACCGGAGAGGATCTCGGCGTGCTGCAGACCCGCGGCCGCTGGAGCCATTCGGTGGACGTCTCGCGCAAGGTCGAGATGGTCAAGCTCTGCAACGAGTGGAACATGAACCGCATCTGGCCGAAGGTCTACGTGCGCCGCGAGTCCGAGGGTCTCCTCGGCGTGTACGGCGAACTGGCCGCGGACTTCCGCGCCGGCGCCCTCGACTCCCAGATCGACAGCGCGATCAAGTGCGGGCTCAGCACCGTGATCGCCTTCTTCCACAGNNCTGGAGGAGCGCCTCGGCGCCGAGCTCGACGACCTCGACACCTGAGGTCCGCCTCCTGCGCAGCACGAGCCGGGGCCCTCGCGATCGCTCGCAAGGGCCCCGGCCCGTGGTGCGCAGGAGGCGGGGATCAGGTGTCGAGATCGTCGAGCTCGGCGCCGAGACGCTCCTCCAGGCTGTGGAAGA
>JACYYK010000283.1_pt1 | contig 13529 bp, 14 predicted proteins | sample 8236871 | NCBI WGS metagenome assembly JACYYK01 (sample SAMN14103087, study PRJNA606662) | landfill metagenome | isolation source: landfill solid waste inoculated with endophyte fungus Paravalsa indica | place: India:New Delhi, Okhla landfill site | collected 2017-11-05 | reverse complement strand
AAAGCGTTCTCTACCAATTCTTTGACAACAGAACCTGGCCGTTCAATTACCTCACCAGCCGCAATTTGATTGGCAAGGATTTCCGATAATTCATGAATTTCAGCCATACATTCTACCTCACTTATTGTATTGTTTGTTGCCACTCATTTAGTTTCATCAACGCTTCTAATGGTGTCATACCTGCAACATTAGTATTCTTTAATTCCTCAACAACTTGTTTCGTCGCCGGATCGATTGGATCGGGTAAATCAAACAAAGATAATTGTGCATCCGCTTGTGTTTCTGTTACTTGTGCTTGCTCAATTGGTGTGTCGGTTGCTGACGTGTCAGTCGTTGCCATAGTGGTAACAGTATCAGCCAGTTGCGTCGCTTGCATCGGCGCTGTCTTTAATGATACATCTTGCGTTTCCAAATTTGCCAAAATCTTAGCTGCGCGATCAATTAAACTTTCTGGTAACCCGGCCAACTTGGCAACATTGATACCATAACTTTGGTCAGCTGGGCCTGGTAACACTTTATGTGAAAAAATCAATTCGCCGTTTTCTTCGTTTGCCCCAACATGTACATTACGTAGTGCGGTCAATTCATCTGCCAACGCTGTTAATTCATGATAATGGGTCGAGAATAACGTCTTCGCTTGCGTATGTTGATGAACATACTCAATAATTGCTTGCGCTAACGCCATCCCATCATACGTAGCGGTTCCACGTCCTAGTTCATCAAACAAAATTAATGAATGCTTTGTTGCATTTTGTAGCGCCGTATTGGCCTCAGCCATTTCAACCATAAACGTTGAATTTCCTGAAATCAAATCATCAGCTGCTCCAATACGGGTAAAAATTTGATCAAAAACTGGTAAGGTAGCTTCTTCAGCTGGCACGAACGAACCAATTTGAGCCATGATAACGATCAAAGCTAGTTGCCGCATATAAGTAGACTTACCAGACATATTTGGACCAGTGATCAATAAAATCGTATCGCTCGGTTGCATGTCAACATCATTAGCCACGTAAGATTGGTGTCCTAACACTTTTTCTACCACCGGATGACGACCTTCTTTTATCGCAATCGTTTGTTCATCAGTCAATGTTGGCCGTACAAAATGATACTTTTCAGCGACAGTAGCTAACGACTGTAAGACATCTAATTGTGCTAAATGAGCTGCTAATCCTTGTATACGCTGAATATTCTCTTTGATAATACCGCGAACTTTAGCAAATAACTGATATTCCAGTTCACTTGACTTTGATTCTGCTTCTAGAATCAACTGTTCACGTTCTTTTAGCTCAGGTGTAATAAAGCGTTCAGCATTGACCAACGTTTGTTTACGTGTATATCGTTCCGGATCCAGCTTTGAAATATTGGCTTTAGTGACTTCAATATAATAGCCAAAGACTTTGTTAAAACCAATCTTTAGTGAATTAATCCCCGTCTCTTCACGTTCATGTGCTTCTAATTCAGCCAACCAGGTCTTACCGTTTGTCATAATATCTCGGTAGCTATCTAATTGTTCATTATAGCCCGCACGAATGACGCCACCATCAGTCACAGAAATTGGTGGCTCATCTGTAATGGCATCACTGATCAATGTTTCAATGTCAGCCACAGGATCAATTTGCGCATGGAGTTGGCCAAATATTGCGGGATCCAAGTCTCCTAGAATCGCTAATATTTCTGGAACCTGACGTAACGAATTACGTAATTGCAATAAATCACGACCATTAGCGGTCCCATAAGCAACGCGACCTGCTAATCGCTCTAAATCATATACGGATTGTAGTGCTTCTTGTAACGCTGCACGGCCAAAGAAGTCTTTGATTAATTCACCAATCTTATCATAACGTTGGGCCAGTAAGTCAGCATCTAACAATGGTTGTTCCAACCATTGTTTGAGGGCTCGACCACCCATGGCGGTCTTTGTTTCATCTAATAACCATAATAATGTCCCTGACCGTTGTTGCGTCCGTAAATTAACGGTTAATTCCAAATTCGCACGTGAATGACGATCCATTTTTAAATATTGCGCAACTTCATATGCCGTCGCCTGCTGCAAATGATCCAACGAGCGCTTTTGCGTTTCAAACAAATATTTTAATAACGTATCGGCTGCTGTTTTATGGGCCTCTTTAGTAAGGTTCTGTATCAAAAAGGCAATTTCCGCATGTTCATCAGTTTGTTGATCAATTTTAGAAACCAAGATACCTAGGTTAGTTAAACTAGCCTGTAAATCACTTGGTAACTCATTTGCTGTGACAACTTCCTTTGTCTCTAAGCGACTAATTTCATTTAAAACACCATTCACACTTTGTAAATCAGTTACTTTAATTTCACCAGTCGATAAATCAGTATAAGCTAGCCCATAGTCATCGATATTTGTAGTGGCTAGACCAACTAAATAATTGTTTTCCTTGGCTGCATCAGCAGACGTTTTCATCCGTGTTCCGGGGGTCACCAGCTGGACAACCTCACGCTTAACCATTCCCTCTGCATCAGCAGGGTTCTCCATTTGTTCAACCACTGCCACTTTATAGCCCTTATCAACCAAAATATCAATATAATTTTGGGCTGCATGATGAGGAACCCCAGCCATTGGAATTGGCTTAGCAGAATTTTTATTACGTTGCGTTAATGTTAATTCGAGAATTTGTGACCCAACAACCGCATCCTCATTAAATAGCTCATAAAAGTCTCCCAGTCGATAAAATAAGAAAGCATCTGGATATTGTGCTTTGATTTCATTATATTGGGTCATCATGGGAGTCGTTTTTGGTTTAGCCATTCTAAGCAATCCTTTCTCTAACAAACAAGACCAGAACACGATTTGCTCTGGTCTTGTCCCTATTATATGTTTATCAACAAACAATTACCAAGATTTATTTTTCATCATCTTTCAATAGATCAGCTAAACCTGACAAAGGAGTATTTTGTTGTTTGGTCTCTTGTTTTTTCTTTTCATACGTTTCTTCTGAAATCACTGACCAGTCTTCACCTGTAGGCATCGTTCCGTTGGTCATTTCTTCCTCGGTCAAAACTTGTAGTGGAATTGATAGCACGATGTATTCAAGGATAGCTTCATCAAAATTGATTTTACCATCATCAACGACAATCACTGATTCTTCATCATTGTAGCGTTCTTCATGTTCCTTATCTTGAATATAAATTTCATCAATATCCAAATCAATTGGCAATGTAACTGGTTGTAATGATCTTGTCGAAGGTGTTACTAACTCTCCCGTTACATGGGCATGAATAAGGACGTCATCATCGTCACTTTGTGCAAAACCAGAAACATTAACTGGTGTAATGTCCTTGATGACATCACCAAATTGCGTTAATAAATCTTCCTTAAGCGTTACCTTTTCATTAAATGGTAGTGGTTCATCTTTATAAGTTTGTAATTCTGAAAATTGCCACTTCATATATTTACTTCCTTTCTCATTCAGTAAATAGCGGAATACGACCTGTATCCATCGCTTGTTGTACTGGTTGTTTTATCATTAATTCATACAGCTTGCCGGCACGATAATCCAATGTCAAGATGCCCGTCGTATCCTCATGGGTTACATGATTGACAACAGGTATTGATACATGCTTTCGTTGCTGTTTAATAAACGCCCGTCCTGTTTTACTTGCACCTAATAGCCGCAAATAAGGTTGATCTAATGCCTGTTGAATCTCTTGCTGACGAATATTAAGTAACGTGTACAACAATGTTCGTTGTAATCTTGACCAAGTATATCGCTTACTTTTAAACGACGTCATAAACGTTTGGTAGTCAGCATCTGTCTGACGTGTCATCTGTTCTTTTAGTCGATAGGCTAGCCCATCATTCAGCTGATAAATTGTTGATAAGTCTTCAATCGGTGTAGTCAATACCTTATATTGCAACAAATGATACCAAGCCGTTGACCATTCTTTTGTTTGTGGTCCCTGACTAAGTAAACCTGCCGCCTGCGACGAAACAAATGCCTCGTATTCATGCGCTGATACTCGCCGTTGCATAAGCTCACGTAAGGCAGTTGCACTTGCAATCTGGCTATCCGTAATTGCAGTTTGGTGGTATGCTGCCCCGATTCGTTGAATTGGTAATAAACGGATTTCATCCGCTAAATCAAGTTCTAAAACCGCTGTCGCATATGCAAATCCTAGCAGATCATTAGGCTCAGAAAGCCGTTCACCAGTTGCCTGAGCCAACACATCATTAAACACAGTGGCATAAGTTTGTGTATAATCTGTCCGAAAAGCCTGATTACTCATTAATAAACTGCGCGCCTGCTTGGCCAAAGCAAGAAAATCTAATTGGGCATGTTCAGCACCGAAGACAATCGTATCTACACCAGCTCTAGCTAATAAGTTAACGGCACCACACGCAAATAAATGAGCTGGTTGAACAGCAAATGCAAATGGTAATTCATAAACAACATCAGCCCCACCCTCAAGCGCAAGCGATGTGCGTTGCCATTTATCAAATACTGCTGGTACACCACGTTGTACAAAATTGCCTGACATCACGACAACAGCCGTTTCTGCACCGGTTAACATCTTGGCTTGCGCTAAATGATAAGCATGCCCATTATGAAACGGATTATATTCTGCAATAATACCAACTGCTGTCATAACACATCTTTCCTATCTTATGCCTTTGTAGCACTAAAGAACCAACGATCTGACTCTGGTGTCACTTCACTTCTACCAAAGTCTGCGGAAACCTGAATATCTTTGAATCCTGCTTTTTTTAGCAATCGTTGATATGTTTCAATGTCATAAGTGCGTTCTGTATGAATTTCTTGAATTTGTTGGTAGCCATCAATATCTTCGTTATAAACAAAGAAAGTTAATTCATGTTCAACGGTATGCGGCATATCTTCAATACCATACGTCGACCACATAAATGCCGTTTCTTCATCATGCCAGTTATACATATATCCTGGATAGTACACATCTGTCTGCCAAGGTGAAATCACATCAAATAAAAACTGACCATTGGGTTCAAGATGACTAGCAACTTGCTTAAACGTTGCTAAAACTTCTTTTGTGTTTGCTAAATAATTAAAAGAGTCGGCAAATGAAGTAATTGTAGTATATTTCTGTTTTAAATCCGACCATTCACGCATATCACCCTCGATTAAGGGAAGGTCAACTTGTGCTTCTTCAGCATGCTCAGCCGCCAACGATAGCATTTCCGGCGACAAGTCAAAGCCGGATACATCTTCAAAGCCGTGCTGCTTTAATAAAATAGCCAAACGACCAGCACCACCAGCCAGCTCAAGCAACTTGCCAGTTTTTGAATGAACATGTGTTTGTGCATATGATTGCCAGTCAGCATATGCATCTTCATCGAATAAATCGTCATACAATTTAGCAAACGTTTGATAATTCATTAGAAATCTTCCTTAATGATCCATTGATCAATTTCAACTTCTGGTGCAGCTTGCCAGCTTTTTTCTAGTTGATAGAATTCACGAGTTTCCGTTTTGAATACGTGGACAATCAAATCACCGAAGTCTAATAGTACCCATTGACCTTCAGTACGTCCCTCTTGATTGACCAAGTTAAAGCCTGCTTCTGCCATTTTATCGATTATTTCATCAGCAATCGCGATAACTTGTCGTTCAGTTGGGGCGCTCAAAATCAAATAATCATCTGCAATGATACTCATTTCATGAATATCCAATGCGACTAAATCTTCTGCTCGCTTACTATCCGCTGCTTTAACAGCTACTGCCAACATGTCATTAACATTACTACTTATCATTTTTTATTTAACACTCCATGCATTATACGTTAGTAAAGTTCCCGGATAAATTTTTACTTGCTTATCCACAAGATAAGCTAAAGTATGTGCCGTTTGCCAGCCAACACTGGCTGCTAAATCCTTAAATGCCAGTGCTCGTACTTCATCGATACCTGGAAAATCACGAGCTTCTTCAATATAATCTGCCATGTATAGAACCTGACTTAATTTGGTCATGGTCACACCGCCAGTTGTATGCTGACGAATGGCGTTTAAAATATCTTCATGGTTAATACCTAATTCATCTTTAACCATTTCAGCGCCAACAACACCATGCCAAACATTATTTCCCCAATTTTTTAAATCGGTATCTAACTTTTTTTCACTGATTTTGTTCAAAAAATCGATGTCAGAACGCTCTTTAGCATAGTCGTGTGTTAGAGCGGTAATCGAAGCTAACTCTTTATCAACCTGCCATTGATCAGCTAATTTAATAGCCATCTCTTCAACCCGCAAAACATGCTGGAATCGCTTGTCTGATAAAGCTGCTTTAACTTTTTCTACCAACTCTTCTCGAGAACCATTATAAATATTTTTTGTATAAACTAGTTTATCTGTCATTTAAATATAACCCATTTTCTACAATATACGCAGCGACTAAATCAGGGACCAAGTAACGCACACTCTTATGGTGTGCAATTCGATGACGAATATCTGTTGAACTGATTGCTAAGTTAGGCACATCGACCCATAAAACTGGATACGCAGCCTCCCGTGATTGCCCCGGTCGATTAACACCAACAAATTTTACTAATTTTAATAAATCATCAATGCGATACCAGGTATTGAGATAGGCCACTTCATCCCCACCAATAATAAAGTAATAATCATAGTTAGGATGTTCAATCGTCAATTGCAACATTGTGTTATAAGAATAACTTTTTCCACCCCGTTGTACTTCTAATAGCTCAATATCAAAATGACTATTACCTGCAATGGCGGCTTGAACCATGCGCGCACGGTCAATCGGATCGATTGCTTCCTTTGTATCAACGTGGGGTGGCTTTGCATTCGGCATAAAATATACTTTATCCAAGCCTAGTTTATCTGCAACCTGCTCGGCAATGATGAGATGACCAACATGTGGTGGATTAAATGTGCCACCAATAATCCCTATTTTTTTCTTTTTATCAGCGGACTCAGGCTCTACCTGAATCTGCGTAACAAATTGCTTTAGTGTGGTTGCCATACGCCATCTCCCATTGCTTATTTCTTAAATTTTTTGAACAGCCACTGAATAGTGACGATTCTCCTTTTCTTGAGATTCGCCAAACAATACCAAGGTACGACCAATTGTTTGTACAACTTGAATAGACGAATTACTTTCAATAAATTGTTTTAATTCAGTTACGTCAACATCTGCATTTGCTAGAATGTTAACCTTAAAAAGTTCACGCTTATTAATAGCATCGACCAATTGGTTTAACCAATTTTCAGTCAACCCTTGCTTACCCACACTAAATAGTGGTCGCATATCATGTGCAGCTGCTCGTAAATAGCGTTTTTGTTTTCCTCGTAGTGATATCATGTTTAAATCATTGCCTTCGTGTTAATACTGAAACACCCTTTGGTGCCCATCCTGCGACGACGGTATCAGCTGGTACAGTTATCCAACCCAAACCATCAATCACAATGTCCGCCTTTACTGTCGTTTTAAATTCATGCCGTTGTAATGGTGGCAATTCATCTAGGCCTGCTGCCGTTGGTGGTGCCAATAGATCACCAGCATGCTTATCATAAAAATTATCGGCATTTGCCAACTTTGTTCTATGTATCAATAAGTTATTTTCAAAATAAGTTGTAATTCCTGCACGATCACCTTGAATGTAATCAAAGCGTGCTAGCGCTCCCATGAACAATGTTTGTCCAGCATTTAATTGGAACGTTGTCGGCTTAATTTCTTTTTGTGGTGAAACGTATTTCAAGTCAGCAGCACTTAGATAATGTGCCATTTGATCCTGATGAATAATTCCTGGCGTATCAACAATGTTACTTTCATCATCTAACGGAATCTCAATACGATCTAAAGTTGTTCCAGGGAAACGCGACGTTGTAATAACATCGTCACGATCACCAGTAACTTCTTTAATGATTTGGTTAATCAAAGTTGATTTTCCAACATTCGTTACACCGACCACATAAACTGAACGGCCATGACGATATTTTTCAATTAAATCAAGTAAATGAGCAATTGCATCACCATTTTTTCCTGAAGTCAGGGCAACATCAAGCGGACGTAACCCAGCAATATTTGCTTGCTGTCTCATCCAATCCTTAATTTTTGTGCGCTTTAACGAACGTGGTAATACATCAACCTTGTTTCCTACTAACAACACATCATTATTACCAACAAAGCGGTGCAATCCTGGAATTAATGAACCAGAAAAGTCAAAGACATCCATTACATAAACAACTAATGAGTTCGTATCTGCAATTTGTTCTAACAAACGACGGAAATCATCATCGGTTAAATTAACTGGTTGAATTTCATTATAGTGTCGTAAACGGAAGCATCGTTGGCAAAACACCTCATCATTCTCAAAACTCTTCAAAAGAGCTGACATTGGTGTATAACCAATCTCATTTTTATTATCAGTTTGAATCAATGCACCACAGCCAATGCACCGCAATCCTTCATCAATGTACTGACGTACAGTCTCTTCGCTAGTCAAGCTCTTTCCTCCATTGCAATTGTGGGTTATCTTTTAGCATATTGCGCTTTACGCCTTTCTCAAAAAAGCGGTTAATTTTTGTATTCCATTGATCTGTTTCAATCAGCGGCTTCACCAAAATGCTTCGCATGCCAGCATTATGCGCTGACCAAACATCAGTTAACAACTGATCACCTACCATAACAACCTCACTTGGTTGTAATTGTAGAATAGTTGTTGCTTCTTTTAAACCACGTGTCATTGGTTTTAAAGCTCGAGAAACAAAGTTCAATTTGAGCGGATCAGCAACCCGCGCAATCCGGCTTGCTGAATTATTTGAAATAATCATCACTGGTATCTCTGCTTGTTGCATTTCTAACAGCCAATCATGCAACTCTTGTGTCCCATCCGGGTTATTCCAAGCCACTAATGTATTATCTAAATCCGTTAAAACTGCCTTGATATTATGCTGACGTAATTGTTCTGGCGTTACACAATAAATTGCATCAATCATCCAAGTTGGGGTAAATGAATTCGTCATTTTTCGTCCTTTTCCACTATTAATCTTATTATAAAGTATACGCTAAATGAGCGATTTTAGAAAGAACCCAACTACTGGCCTCTTATAACAAATTTCGCGCTCAAGCGTATCTATTTCACTGTCGACTGTCACGTTTATTTTACATTATAATTGTTACTTTTAAACAAAAAGAAACTGGAACACTTACTTATGTCCCAGTTTCATTTACATGTTTATTTAGCTACTTCAGCATTGTATTGCTTTTCACCCATTTGTTCCTCACCAAGAGACACAAAATCATATGATAACTTATTTTGACGATCAAATTCGGCAATTCCGTATGCAATCAATTCATCAATCAAGTTAGTATAACTAATACCAGAAACTTCCCACATTTGTGGATACAATGAAATATTAGTGAATCCTGGCAAAGTATTTGGCTCACCAAGATATGGTACACCATCGTTATCAATCATGAAGTCCATACGTGTCAAGCCAACTAATCCAAGTGCCTTATATGCCTTCAAGGCCATCTCAGTAATTTCATCTGTCAATGATTGATCTAACTCAACAGGCAATTCGAACACCATACCAGAGGCATCCACGAATTTGTTGTTGTAGTCGTACCACACATCGTCTTCTGGTAATACGATTCCCCCTAGACGAGAAGCACGTGGGTTTTCATTACCTAAGATTGAGATAAAGACTTCACGTGGCTTATCAAGAGCACCCTCAACCAAGATTTTATAATCATACTGGAATGAGTCCTTCAAAGCTGCCTTATATTCATCTTCATTGGTTACACGAGAAACACCAACAGAAGATCCTTGGCTAGATGCCTTAACAAACAACACGTCTGAATTTAGTTCTTTAACTAACTCTGCGTATGTGTAATCTTGATAATTTTGATCAGTCAATAGTACGTAATCCGTATTACGTACACCGGCTTGATTCAAAATACGCTTCGTCAAGTCCTTATCAAATGACATTGCAGAGGCTGCAATACCAGGTCCTAGATAAGGCTTTTGTAGCAAGCGGAATAATGCTTGTAATGTCCCATCTTCCCCTAAGTTTCCATGAACCACTGGGTAGAAGAAATCAATATCGGCCATTTCCCCCAAAACAGCAATTGGTGCTAGCGGATTAGACATGTCCATCTTATCCTTAGCTGCTGCTACGATGGCATCTTCATCTTCGCCCTCGAAAACGCGCCATGAATCTTCAGCATTAATAATAATGCCGTCTTTTGAAATCAAAAAGACTGTGACATTATACTTCTCTTTATCCATCGCATCATAAATGTTATGCGCTGAACGTTTTGAAACATCGTGCTCTGATGAGTTACCACCAAACAACATTGCAATATTTAATTTTTCTGACATAATGGTTAATCTCCCCTTGTCTGTCAAACTGATTTGTGTAGAAACCTAAGTATAACACATAAATCCTGTTTTCGGGAACTTTATGCTAAAAAGTTCCGAGATTCATTTAAATAATCCGTGATTTCCTGTGGTAAATTGTCCCGCATTAGTAATGCTTGCAGGAAACGCTGTTGATTATATAGGCGATGCCAATCACTTTCTGAGTCAGGTTGCATTTGACGGGTCGCTTCTTGTCGCCACTGCTTTAATTGTTTCAAAAAGTACTGAGAATATAGTTCATTAGTCTTCACCAGCTCAGTGATGAACCCAATTAAGCGCCGATTTTCTCCCATAATCAGAGGTGTCTCCAGACGTTTTAATTTTTCAATCAAAATCGTTAACAAAAAGATTTTATCAGCACGTGGTAATGTCTCATCGTGAGCCAGTTCATCTAATAAATTACCGATGTGCATAAAAGCATGCGCCCAGCCTTTTTCTCCGACAAATCCTCTAGTATCACGCTCTAGGGCAATATAAGTTGCAAAATTTAAAAACAATGTCTCAGCTACTTCTTCGCTAATAAAGTGAACATTTCCTTTGCGATTAGCATAATGTAGCATCGACAAAATAAAAATACTAAACGAACGATAGAAGACACCATCATTTTCTGTTTCTGTTATGTGATTAAACAAAACATTATCCTGCAATAAATAACGAACCATCAATAATAATTGATTAGGCTTAAACACATTATTCTGCAAACCATCGCTGATAAAGAAAAATGTCCCTTTATCACGCACTGCTGGATCTGTTTGGCGCAAACTATTCATTAAATCTAAAACATCTTGATTACTAATTGCAACGGGTTGGCCAGCATAAAGTGTTTGCTGCCAATTCAACACCCGTTCCTTAATATCAGTTGCTTCTTTTGCAGATAATTGCACGACTTCAGTTGGTGCATCATACTCAAATTCATCAAGTAATCGACCAATTTCACTACCTAATGAATCAAATAACGTCCCTGCATGGACACGTGATCGAATCATTTTTAGTTCTTCACGAACATCATCAGTCGTATATTCCATGTTTCGATCCTTTCTTTTATTATCTTAGTCTAACTTAGATTAACACAACAATATAGAATAAAAAACATACTAGTTCATTTACTCAAGATTTTGAGCATAAAAAACTAGTATGTCACTCTAAATTTACTAACTATTCCTTCAAATGGAAGTAATAAGTCGAGACCGTGATATCACGAGAAGCTAATGCCGTCCGTAGCTTCAAGCTATTTTGATTGTGTAAAGCGTTTTGCCAGCCATGACGTGGTACAAACTGTGGAATCAAAATCGTTAATGAATAATTACGCTCTTTCGTTCCTTTGGCAATTTCGTCCACAAAACGCATTGCCGGTTTTGTAATCGATCGGTAAGACGAGTGGATGTCCACATAACGCACTTCCGGAAATTCTCGTTTGAACTCAGTCCCCAGTCGATGCTCCTTTTGTGGATTTGAATCAAATGAGACATGCATCGCCAAGACTGTATTCCCAATTGATTTCGCATAATCAACCGCTTCTGCCGTAGCTCGAGTCAAATTTGATACTAAGACAATGACCGTTGCGCCATCATAACGATGCCGTTTGATTGGTTCTTCTGATAAAATCCGTAATTGTTTGGCGACTAACTTATAATGGCGATTGATGCCCCAGAACACGCGTAGCAACATTGGCATAATGATTAAATATGGCCATACTGAACTAAAATGAAGAACAAATAGCGTGACCACTAAAACACCTGATATGAAAGCACCGATAAAATTAATCAACGACTTCACTAACCAATGACCATCCCGCTCACGCCACCAGTGAATAATCATCCCCGATTGTGACAAGGTAAAGGGTACGAATACGCCAACAGCATAAAGTGGAATTAGCGACCCGGTCGATCCTTTGAAAATCACTAATAACACAATGGCACCCAAAGCGAGTGATAGAATCCCATTTGAATAACCTAGGCGGTCTCCTTTATCCATATAACTATGAGGCATAAACTTATCACGTGCCAAGTTATAGGCTAACTGCGGAAAGGCAGAAAAACCCGTATTGGCAGCAACCGCTAAAATCAACGCCGTCGCAATTTGTAAGATATAAAAGAAAACGCCGTGACCAAATACTTGCTGACCAATTTGTGCTAATACAGTCATATGTGCATCTGGTGTAATACCATAATTAAATGATAAGAAAGTGATGCCAATTAGGAAGAACGCCAAAATCAACGCCATAATAACGAGGGTCATCGAAGCATTTTTAGATTTTGGTTCCTTAAAGTTAGGCACAGCGTTCGAAATCGCCTCAACCCCAGTCAAAGATGATGAACCACTAGAAAAGGCCTTCAAAAACAACAGTACTGAGGCACTGCCTGTCGCCACATGTCCCGTAGTCGTTGGCTGATAATTGACCTGGCCAGTTAGAATATTAAACAAGCCCCAGACAATCATTACGACCATCACCACGATAAAGAGATAAACCGGCACCATTAAGGCTCCCGCAGATTCTCGTAAACCGCGTAGATTAATACCAGTTAACGCAAGGATAATGACAACGCCAATTGCGACACTGTATGGATAGAGGGCTGGAATAGCAGATATGATTGCTTCAGTCCCAGCCGCAACTGATACAGCAACAGTTAACATATAATCTACCAGTAGCGAACCACCCGCGACCAGCCCGGCATGCATACCCCAATTTTTAGAAGTGACTAAATAGGCACCCCCGCCCGCTGGGTATGCATGAATAATTTGTCGATATGATAAAGTAATGGCTCCCAAAAGAACCAATACTAATGCAACAACTGGCACTTGCAACCATAATGTTGCCAAACCACCAAATGCGAAAAGTATTGTAATAATTTGTTCTGTTCCATATGCAACAGATGATAATGCATCTGACGATAACAGAGCCAACGCTTTCGTTCGACTAAGATGACGAGCACCTTCGTCTAAGGTTTTTAACGGCTTACCTATTAAAAACCGTTTAAATAGTGGCCACATGTTTCCGCTCCTCAATAAAAAAATTTTTCAATAAATTTCAAAATAGTCTAAATTAGATTGCCCTATTTCTACAAGGGTTTATTCTAGTTCTCTGCCCATTGATTGTCTATCTTTTTGTGCTTTTTTTAGTTTACTTTTTCATGACATGATAC
>JACYYK010006996.1_pt1 | contig 13594 bp, 15 predicted proteins | sample 8236871 | NCBI WGS metagenome assembly JACYYK01 (sample SAMN14103087, study PRJNA606662) | landfill metagenome | isolation source: landfill solid waste inoculated with endophyte fungus Paravalsa indica | place: India:New Delhi, Okhla landfill site | collected 2017-11-05 | reverse complement strand
TCACCTCCACCTACATGACCGCTCGACTCGCGCGCGGCCCCGAGGCGCCCGAGAGCTCGAAGGACGAGGAGGCCTCGGACGAGGCACGGGATGCCTCGAACAAGAGCGAGGAGGAAAGCGGCAAGCCCGTGACCGCGACGGTCCCCCACAAGGAACTGAGCCGCGAACCGCAGGAAGCGGAACGCCGCTACGCCCACGCGGGCTGAGACGTCGCGGGGACCCGCGACGTCTCCCGGCTCGGCACCCGCTTCAGCGCCACAACTTGCGCAGCAGCAGGAAGCCGACCAACAAGCCCGCGCCGATCAGCGGGTACTTCACCTTCGGCTCGTCGAACTTGGCCTGGACAGTGCTCCGCGCCGAGTCGGCGAGCTGTTTCGGATTCACCTTCTCACCGATGCGGTCCAGGGTGACGGCGAGTGCCTCCCTGGCCTTCTCGATGTCGCGTTCGATCGTCTCGGGGTCGCGCGCCACGTGTCCTCCCTGAAAAGCACTGTTCGCAGTGCTGCCACGGTAGATCACAGCCGAGACCTCCGCCTCATCGGCCACACCGCGTGTCCCTCGGCGCCGAGCCAGGAGTTAGGCTGCTCGGTGTCGGGCCCGTAGCCCAATTGGCAGAGGCACACGGTTTAGGTCCGTGCCAGTGTGGGTTCGAGTCCCACCGGGCCCACCAAATTAGTCATTGCACGAACACCTTCCTTCGAGGCCCTGGCTGGCACGTTGTCGCTGGTCAGGGCCTTGTTCGTGACTGCTGCTGTGTCGTGGTCGGTGCTGGGTTGGGGGATGCGGTACCTGGGGATGATGGTGCTGGCGCTGGTGATCTTGACTTCGGCGATGAGGGTTTCGATCAGGGCTTTGCGGGTCTGGTCGCTGCCGGAGTCGATGACCCTGGTGATGTGATCGGCGATCTTGACGAGCATGGCCGCTTCGGGGACGGTGGGCTCGGCGTCGAGAGCGGCGGCGAGTTCCTCACGGCGGGCGTGCAGTTGCTTGCTAGTGGCGCGCAGCTCGGCGAGGCGTTGGCCGACCAACTCCTCATCGAGGGTGCCGTTTTCGAACGCGGTGAGGTAGCGGTCGATCTTGCCGTTGGTCTCCGTGATCTTGGCCTCCACCGAGGCGAGTTCGGCTTGCTGGGTGTCGTGCCCGGCGCGGTGTTGCCGCTGGGCTTCGGCCACGGCGTCGGCGATGAGCGTGTGGTGGTCGCGGTAGAAGCTCGCGAGTGCGTCGAGCACGGCTTGCTCGACGGCGTCGGCGTTGATGCGGTGCCCGTCGCATTTGGTGGTGTCGTAGCGGGAGCGGGTGAAGCAGGTGTAGTAGCGGTAGACCTTGTTCTTGCCGGTGGCGCGGGTGCCGATCATGGCTTTGCCGCATTTCGGGCAGCGCATGAGTCCGGTGAGCTGGTAGTCGGAGCCGTTGGCGCGTCGGTGGGCGTGGTCCTCGCCGCGTTCGGCGAGCAGGCGTTGTGCTTCTTCGAAGGTCTCGGTGTCGATCAGGGGTGTGTGGCAGTCGTTCACGGTGATCTCCCGGAAGGACAGTTCGCCGATGTAGATCCGGTTCGAGAGGACTCGCAGGACTTGGTAGGCGGACCAGGTGCCGCCGGTGGTGGTGCGGTGACCTCGCTCGTTGAGCACCTGGGCGACGACCTTGGAGCCCAACCGGTCGTAGGTGTACAGCCGGAAGATCAACCGCACGATCGGTGACTCGTCGGTGTGGGGCACGAGCCGGTGGGTGTCGTGGGCGACGGTGTAGCCGAAGGGACGGCGACCGCCTTTCCACAGCCCTTTGGCGGCTTTGCGTTCCATGCCGTTGATCACGCGGTCGATGATGGTGTCGCGTTCGAACTGGGCGAACATGCCCAGCATCTGCACCAGCATCCGGCCCATCGGCGTGGAGGTGTCGAACGGTTCCGTGGCGGAGCGGAACACCACGCCGCACTGGTCGAGTTCGTCGAGCAGGGTCACCATGTCCCGCAGGTTCCGGGAGAACCGGTCCACTCGGTAGACCAGCAGCACATCGATCAACCCCGCTCGCGCGGCGGCCAGTGCCCGTTGCAGGTCATCCCGCTCGGTGGTCGCGCCCGAGGCGTCGTCGGAAAACCGCATGGCCACATGCCAACCGGGCTGAGACTCCACATAGGACTTCAACCGTTCGTCTTGCGCCTCGATGGAGTAGGGCTGGTGTTCGTCGTCGGTGGAACGCCGCATGTAGACCCCGACCCGTACCGTGTCGAGATCATCCAGCGTCATCGCCGCGTTTTTGGTGCGTCGCGCGGTGCTCGATCACCCCATGAAAAGACTCCCTCAGTGTTCCTTTTCGATGGCCAATCCGGGCCATTTCTTGCTGGCCCGGATCGGCCGTGAACAAAACTGTTTTTGTGGTGAAAAGAGCCGACTAAGAACCGACTAACACCGCAGGTCACAGCAGGTATCGCGCATGGTTGCATTATCCCTCGTCGTGGTCATCTTGGGGAGGTGATATGTCTGGTTTTAGGCGGCTTTTTCGTCGTCGGTCGGGGTCCCTTCCTGTTGTATCCATTCATTGATCAAAGCGGCGAGTGCGATGACCGCGCGGCGGTATTCTTCGGCGGTCATCGGCTCGGTCTCGATCCGTTCCACCGTAACGCCGGCGCGGCCTGGCCTGCGGCGAAGCGGCACGACATTGCTGTCCGCATCACCTGCGCTGTCGGTGTGATCGGGGCGGTTTTCGGGGTTGTGGGGGCACATAGGGCACCTCCGGGTGCCCGCGAGCCCGCATCGTGGGCGGGAGTTCGCGGGCGCTGGTCGGCAGCAAGGGGTAACCGTCGACGCAGCGGGCACACGCCAGCCGGATCACCCGAATCCCATGCCGTGTCAGGCTTTCCAGGGGTGCGGGCACGCGCCATGACGCGCGCTGTGGTGGCTGGCGGTTCCAGGCTGAACAAGGCCGGTGGGCTTCGACTCCCCGACTGCACTTCGGGCACCCGTCGGGGCCAGCGATCACCGGCCGGAGTTGTGGGCTCTCACCGCCCACGATCAGCGAGACCACCGGCGAGACCGGGGCGAGACTGCGGGTCTCGTCTCGTTTTCCCGGTCTCGGTGTCTCGATCATGGTCTCGGCTGTGGTCTCGCGCGGGGCGAGACACGGGGCGGGTCGACCAGAGAGCACAGACGACCGTGTCGCGTTGTCAAGGAGTCAGGCGGGACGCCGCCACCGCTGCCACGGTTGCCGCGTGGGCGTCCTATGGCTGGTGGTGTCCTCGTCGAGATCGGGGTCGGTGAGCACGATGTCGCCGACGTCGAGCCCGCGCCGGTTGGCCTCGCGCATCTCGTCGGTGACGCCGTCGAGGTAGGCGCCCTCGTCGTCATCGTCATCGTCGAGCGGTGACGGCGGGCGTGTGGCCAACTCGGCGAGCACCCTGGGAGTGCCGTCGTCCGTGGTGCCGCCGATCACGGTGGGCAGCTCGCCCAATCGCACCCGCCGGGCTTGCTCGGGCACGGCGGTGACCACGGACCACACCTCGCCCGCCGGGCCGTCCAGGTGGCCGTGCTCGCGGGACGCGGTCGCCACGGGGACGGGGGAATACTTGGCCTGCAAGGCTTTTCGCAAGCCCTGTTCGCGGCGGGCGCTGGTGGTCCAGATCAGCACCATGCCCGCCAATCGCCGCGCCACATCGAAACGGTCGGTGTAGGGCTTGCCGGAGCCGGTGTAGCGGTCGATCTTGTGCGCGACACGGCGCAGAGGTTCGGTGCCGGTGTCGTGTTCCAGGAAGAACCCCAGCCAGCGGCCGTTTTCGTGCCAGCAGCCGTAGCCGTCCGGGGTGATCTTGTTGCCGTAGAACTCGGTAATCGACTCCTCGGAGCGCCACGTGTGCAGACCCTCGCGGCCGAAATCTCGCTCATCGGCGGCGAACCCGCCGAGCCCGGCACGGCGGGAGTAGTCGGCCAGCTCAGCGAAGAACTGATTCACCCCCAACAAGTGGCCCAGCCTGGGCGATTCGAGGATGCGGCGCAGCCGATCCGCGTGCGTGGACGGACGCGGCGGACTCGTGCCGTCCTGGGCGGCGCGCAGCTCCGCGCCGCGATAGCCCAGCAGGTAGTGAAACGGCTTCGAGCCACCGTCAGCGCGATACGGCTGCGTGCGCCACAACACGCCCAAATCAGCCAAGTGCAGCAAGCGATGCTGTGCCCGCGACATCGACGGAAACACCAACGCGCGAAGCTGCTCCGTGGTCAAAACATGATGTTCAGCAACCAGTTCCAGCACCAGACGATCCCGAGGCGTCAGCTTCGCCCACAGCGCCCCGTCCGGCTCTCCGCCCGCCGCCCTGCGGCGGCGCCCCCGCGCGGCAGACGTGAACTGAGACTGATTGTGACCAATCAGTCGGACACCCGCGCCGCGCGCCTTGTCCCCGCCCCGACCTGCGGAGTTAGGAACAACACCCCCTGCGGATGCCCCTGCGGCCCTGGGACGCACCGCACCCGTCGTCCCATCCGCAGCCCCACCCGCCGCGCCAGCCGCGCGGGCGTGAGCCTCCTTGTGTCTGCGGTCAGCCATCGACACCACCCCTCGGTCAAAGGAACCCTGGACGCCCCTGAAGTCCGGAAAAACGGCCCTCATGGGACGCGATCAAGAAAAATGTGACCAACGACACACTTCAGGGTTGGTGGTGTGGTGGCTGTCGGTCGCCCGTCGCCAACGCGCGAGCATGATCACCGGCCTCCTCCAGTGTGCCAAGAACCCAAGCACTACAGGAGAGGCAATTGACGGCCCGATTTTGGACACCAACACCCGCACGTTCACGCGCACGGAGCAGCGCAGCTCGTTAGGCTCGCCGGTGCCGGTCGATCTGCGGCTACGGGTGGAAGTGAGCCCGGTGCACCCGCGTCGGGTGGGGCTCCGGGCCTCGCGTTACTCGCGACTCTCCCACCTCGCCCGGCCCGAGGGATAGTTATTCCCAAGGAAGTTGGGCGACGAGCATTCCGCCCTTGCAGGGGCGTGACCAGCGATGTTGTTCCGCTGTGGGCGGCAGGTCGCGCGGTTCAGCCGTTCCAGCCGTGCCAGAAGGGCGTGCGGTCCTCCCCAGCGGCGACGAGGGCGTTCTTCAGCGCGCCGGGCCGGACGTCGGTGTCGGCGAGTTGGTCAAGAGGCAACCAGTGAAACTCCAGGTGGTCTTCCTGGCTGACCGGCTCTGCGGCGTCGATGGACACCTCGAAGACGAGGTTGATTTCGTGGTGGGTCACGCCGTCCTCGATGTAGCCGTGTTCGACAGCCCCGACGAAGCCCGCGATCTTGGCGTCGGTGCCGAGTTCTTCGGCGAGTTCGCGCACGAGGGCGACTTCCACCCGCTCACCCGGTTCGACGTGGCCGCCGGGCAGAAACGACCAGGACTTGGTGCGCTGACGCACCAGGAGAAGTTGACCGTCGCGGCGGATGACGGCCCTGGCGATGATCTCGGTGGTCGCGGCGCTCATGCGTGCCTTTCCTGTCGGTCGCTGCCTCTAGGGTTGCGTATCGTGGCGATCTCGGAGCTTACCGTTGAGGATGTCGCAGCGGGTGTGGCGGAGGTGTTGCCGGAAGCCGCTCCGGTTCGCCCCGTTCGTGCCCTTCGCCGTGGCCGAAGCCATGTGTCGTGGGTGCTGGAGTCGCCGCGCGGCCGGCTGGTCGGCAAGGTGCTGCTTGGCTGTCCGCGCGACGGGTTCATGGAACGGCTCGCCGAGCATCGGCGGGTCTGGGAGCACGGCGTTCTCGTCTCTCCTGTGCTGGCCTTCACTGACTCCTGCCCTGCCGTGGGTGGGCAACCGCTGACGGTGTTCGAGTACCTGCCGGGCGTGGATGCCGAAGAAACGTTGCCCTCGGTGGATGCCGATAGGGCGCTTGCGTTGATGCGCGATACCGGAGCGGCGCTGGCTCGGCTGCATCAGGTTCCGGTCGGTGGCTTCGGTGATGCTGTCGGCGGGCTTGGTGTGGGTCCTGCCTCGTGGGGTGCGGTGGTCGCGGGGCGAGCCGCGTGGCTGCGTGACGCCTATCGGAGTCTGGACGAGGCACCGTTGGCGTTGGTTGAGGCCGGAATTGGCTTGCTGTGCCGGTTGGCCGACGACGTGTCGCCACACGTGCGCCCAGCCGTGGCGCACTTGGACGTGTACTTGCCGAACATCCTGGTGGATGACAAGGGCCGGTTCCGAATCCTGCTCGATCTTGAGCATGTCCGGTGGGTCGATCCGGTCATGGATTTCGTCAAGCCAGCTATGTGGATGTTCGCCGAACGACCAGCATGGGCCGATGCCTTCGCCGATGGTTACCGGTCGGCCGGTACGTGGCCGGAACGCTGGTCGGAGCGGCTGTCCGTCGCGACGGGATTGGAACTGTTGACCGGCGTGCAGTACTGGATACGGGTTGCTGATCATGAAATGCGAGAGGACTACCTGCGTCGGCTACGGGCATGGGTCCGCTCGGACGGTGCCGCTCACGTCTGGGCGTCGATCAGACCATGAGCAGGTCGGCGACTCGGCAGGCGTAGGCGTCCCAGTCCTGTTTGGCCGTGTCGATGACGCACAGCGGCAAGGGCGAGGTCCTTGCCCAGGCCATCAAGTCGTCTTGCGCACGCCTGATGTGCTCGGCTCGCGCGGCATCGGTGGTGCCGAAGCCTTCCAAGTAGCGTGCCCATTTCGCGCCACGTTGCAAGCGCGTGGATTCCACGCATTGAGCGCGGATGCGGTGATCAGGGACGCGCAGGAGCACCAGGTGCAGGCCGAGAGCGCCAAGGCGCTGTTCAAGGTCCCGGAGAACGGCGCGGTCCAGCGGTAGCCCGTACATCGGGGCGTCAAAGCCGAGCCCTTCCAGCACGCAGGTCGGTGTCCACGCGGCCGCGAAACGATGACGGGGCAGGGTACTGGCGTGAAATCGTCGGTCGATCTCTTCGAGGAAGGCTGTCAAGGCTTCCAGCCACGACAGGATGTTGGCCGCGTGCTCGTGTTGCTGGCCGGGTGTGTAGGTGTGGGTGGTGATGGTCGCCGCTTGCGGCATCGTGATCAGTGTTTGGCATCCGTCCTTGACGAGCCGCGCGACGGTGCGCTGATAGACCGAGGTTTTTCCCGCGCCCCAGACTCCGGCCAGCACGCATCCCCTCACCGCTGCGTCCCGTGATAAGCCGCTGCGGCCACGTCCGGTAACTCGCTCGGATCGGTCCAGGCCAGCGCGAGAACCGGCATCGTCTCGGCAAGGCGGAGCCAGAACTCACTATCCCTAGCGGAAACTTCGGCGTTTCGGGCGAGGCGGGGACGCAGGTTAAGCCAGTCTTCCGCGAAGAAGTCTTCCACGCTGAAGTCGAGATGCTGCTGGACGAATCCGCTATCCGGGTTCATTACGGGTGTCGAGGGCGAGCGCGTGAGGATCACGATCCGCTGTATCTCGGTAATTGGCAGCGTCGGGCGGCCTACCAGCCGGGAGACTTCCCACGGTGTGAGTTCGATTTTGCCGTCGACGAGGTGTCGTCCCCGGACGGGCTCGAAGTCGGTGAGGGCGTTGGCCAGGGTGGGAGAGCCGCCGATGCCCTCTGGGGTGAAGCGCCACGCCAGCGGAACGCCGATGGCCTGCCATTGGCGACCACGCCTCGGGATGAGCACGGCGCGGTCGTTGGCGACTGGGTGCGCGCCGTGGTCTTCGATGAGGTGTGTCAGCACGGTGGTCTTGCCTGAACCGGGATGCCCACCGATGAGCACGCCGTGGCCGTCGATGTCGACCGCTGCGGCGTGCACGCAGCGACCTGCCTGGATTTCGCCTCCACGCATGAGGAGTTGCCGCACCACGCGAGTGCCGATGCTGGCCGCCACCCTGGGCTGTTCGGCGGCGATGACCAACAGATCAGGCGTCGCGGTGATCACGTGGTCCGGCGCGTATTCGGGAAGCAGGACTTCGTGCCCCTCGGTGATCCAGGCTCGATAGCGCTGATCAGGGTGGCTGGTGCGCAGGGCGGTGGCGGGCTGGTCGGCCAGTGATCTCCGGGCGTCGGCGACAGCAGCCGAGTCGCAGCTGATCGACACCGTGATGTCCGGCTCGCCGTCCAGGGTGGGCACGAGGAACGGGCTCACGTAGTGACGCATCGCCTCGTGGACCGGTTCGGGCGCGACGACGGAGCAGGTGCAGGGGCCGAGGTTGAGGAGTCGAGTGCTCATCGGCGTCCTTCCGCTGCGGTTCCGGTTGTCTGTCGCCGGAGCCAACGGGGTTGTCCGGGCCGAGTGGTTTGCGGGTCCCCGAGGGCGTCTTGATCGGCGTGTTCGATCAGCCAACGGGGCACGCCCGCGCAGTGGTTGTCGATGGCAGGGCTCGGCCCCGGTGGCAGCGTGGTGAGCCAGGCTCGACCCTGCCGCACCAGATCAGCGCCGATACGTTGCCAGGACAACTCCCCCTCGACGCAGCGGCGGCCGGCTCGGCCGATCTCGCCGAGAGCGGTGGGATCGCGCATCAGCGCGGCGATCCGGGCAGGCCACTGGCTGAGAGCGTCCTCCACGACCACACCGGGATGGTTGGGCGGTAGTCCGGTCACGGCTTCGCTAGTGCCCAGGACAGGCAGTCCGGCGGCGAGATAGTCCAGGACCTTCATCTTCGCGCCCGACCCGGCTGTGAGCGGGGCGAGAGCCAGCGTCGTCCCTCGAAGACCGTCGTTGATCGTATCCACGCGGCCAGTGAACTCGATTCCGCTGCCATCGTGTGTCAGTTCGGCAGGCCCGCGGCCGATGACCCGGACCCGAACATCGAGATCGTCAGCATGGAGCGCGGGAAGGATCGTACTGCGGATCGCGTCGACCGCTCGGGCGTTGGGCTGATAGTAGAGGTTGCCGAGAAACACCAGCGTCGCGGCGTTGGCATCCGGCCCCCAACAGTGGCGCTGCTGCGGGTCCGCGCCATTGGGCAGCAAGGCTGTTCGGACGCTCGGCACGCCTGTGGTGGCCGCCATCGTGGTCTCGTTGCGGGTCGAGACGATCACATTGTCGGCTGTGCGCAGCGCGACACGCTGTATCGTCGCGTGGCCCTCGACGGTCTCCGCAGGTTCGCCCAGGCTGGCCGCGACGGCGGCATCATCGTCGTGCACGTCGTAAACCAGCCGCGCATCAAGCAGTCGGGCCAGGTCACGCCCGATTGACACCAGCGATTCGGCCTCGCACAGAACAACAAAGTCCACCGTGGCGAGGTCGAGCAGTCCGGCAAGCGCGTTGGGGGTGTAAAAGTCGTTCGGGTGCACCAACGCGAGATCGAACGGCCAGTCGGCTGCGGTTCCGTAGTCCGCGCCTCTATCACACAGCACCATCGTGACGGCGGCACCCGCTCGATGGCTGTGTTCGGCGAGCGCCAAGGTTCGGGCGGGTGTGCCCGCCAAGGCTTGACCGCGCCACACATTCGGCGTGTCCAGCAAAAAGACAAGGCTTGGAACCGTAATGCTCACGATGCCTTTCCCTCCGGCTCGTCGATACCCGCGCGCAGATCAGCCGTGATCGCGTGTTGGATGCCCTCATGCAACGACGTGCGCGGCCACCACGGCACGATCTCGCGCAAGCGGTTCGCATTGGCGCACGACACCGGCCGTGAGCGGCGACGGAGCCGGGTCGAGTCCACCCGTGTTTCCAGGTGTCGGCCGGTCAGGCTGGCAACCAGGTCCACCAGTTCACGACCAGACACCGGAGTCCCCGTGCCGACGTTGACGACAGCCGGCTCAGCCCTGCGCAGCAAGACGACCAATGCCTCAGCAACGTCATCGACGTAAACGAAGTCACGTGCCTCGTCGAGGTCCCCGAGATGCAGAACCCGTCCGCGTCGCGCCTGCCGCAGAATCTCGGGCAGCAGGTGGGGATGTGGATCGCCAGGACCGTACACATTGAACAGCCGCGCTACCACGGATTCGCAGTGGCCGAGCCGGTGGGCCTGATCGCACACCAACCGTTCGCCCAGCAGTTTGGACCAGCCGTACACGCCCTGCGGTCCCACGCGATCGTCCTCGCCATGCGGGCTCTCGCTCGGCGCGTACACGTCAGCGGTCGACGCGAACAGCAGCCGTTGCGGCGGACGGACGGCGCAGGCATCCAACACGTTCTGTGTGCCCATGACGTTGATGTCCAAGGTTTCGGCGGGCGATGTCTCGCAGTCAGGGATGAAGTGCCGTGCGGCCAGATGCATCACACCCCACGGACGTGCGGTCATCATCAGTCGAATGAACTCAGCACGATGGCGAATATTGAGGACCCGAACGCGTACCTCGGCGCTGTCGGCGAATTCGTCCAGCCGGTGCAGGGTTCCGGCGCTGCCGTCGTCTACTGCCACGACACGAAAGCCCTGGGCGCGAAGGCATCTCACCACGGGCACGCCGATGAGACCGGCGGCCCCGGTGACGAGCACGGTGCGAGGCGTCTTGTCACTGGTCGTCGAGAGCATGGCGTCCTTTCGGCGGGTGGGCGCGTACGTCGTCACGCCCCGGTCCCTGTGGTCGTCGATCTTGTCGTAACTGGGGAGATTGCTGCGAATACTTATCGTGTTCTGGGTCGTCGGAGCTGCCGATTTCCAGCGCCTCCAGACCTGCCCGCGTGACCGCGCTCGGGAGGGTGGGGGTGTCATCGGCGAGGACCAGCCGTGGCATCACCGAGGTGGACAGAAGGTCCTGGACATACGGCCGTACGGGGGTGACTTCCTCCACCGGCTCGTCCGGGTCGACGGTGGGCCAGCCCGGCGTGTCGTCCGGTTCGGAAAGGTGGTGCTTACCCATCGCTGTCCGCACGGGCTCAGCGGTTTCCGAGGGTAGGTAGAACCGGGCGAAGTGTGCAGCGGCCTTGGCCGCGCGGACCTCTTTGCGCCAGGCCGACCAGGACCACCACGCGATCCACAGCAGCAACGCCGCGAGGGGTGTCAGCGCAAGGCATGCCCAGCCGTTCACGGCACATCACGTCGAGACCGCGAGCACGCACGTCAGATGTCGCGCACGCGGTTCGATTCCGCCCGTTGCCCGGTGTCGGAGCCACCGGAGGATTCCGCGCTTGCGTCACACTCGGGAGGCGGCTTCGGGCGAACGACCAGCAACCGTGCGCCGGTTGCCCGGAGACGATGCGTGAGCGCGTCAGCAATCGTCGCGTCCGACGCCAGGTGCGCGGCGCTGATGGTGACCGCCGCAAACGAATCTGGCAGCCGCAATACATCGCACAATCCGGAAAGCCCTGGGCGGATCACCACGTCGCCCGCGATGCCGTAGTCGACGAACACCCCACACAGCCGCAGCCGCTCTTGCCAGCAGAACCGCTCCAGCACTCTTCGGCAGGCACGGACATACCGGGCACGACGATGGCTTGAACGGATGTAGCCATACACCACGGGACGTCCGGTGGGCACCGATCGGAAGATCGGCGGCGTCGACAACAGGCGCTCCAACTCCCCGATACGTTGATCCAACGGCCCATAGCTGAACTCGTTCATGGCTTCAGAACCCCTCCCGAAGCCGACAGGCCAGCCGCACTTGCGAACACGGCCACGGCTTGCCGCATTGGTCGCAATGGGTGTCCGGTCTCGCACCACCGGGCCGATGCAGCAGTAGCGCCAAGCAGATCAGCTCGTAGAGCAATACCGGTTCCGGCACGGCGCGGCGCTCACCGGTGCTCGGCTCCGGCGTGACCGCCAGAAGAGTTGCCATGTCCAGCCACCCACTCCCGTCTCTTGCGTTCGCGGTCTTGGGCGGCACCTGGCGCTGGGGCGGGGAGCCACCGAGCGCTACTCGATCGGGGTTGCGCTCGATGTGCCCGGTCGGGGGTCGGGCGTTTCCCAACACCAGGTGCCTTGACGATCAGGGAACCGGGTGGGTCCGGATGTGCGTCACGATGTGCGTGCAACAGCCACACCGGCAGCCACCAGCCGTTATGCTGATCTAGTCAGCACCCCCATGGACACTCGGAAGAGTGATCGACATGGCCCGCGAACCCGAGACCATCGCCCAGCAGCGTCGCGCCCTGGGCGAACAGCTCGCCGCGTTCCGGCAGGCCGCCGACCTGACCCAAAGGCAACTGGCCAAGGCCGCGTTCTGCGACCGCACGACGGTGACCCACATCGAGAAGGGACGCGCCCGCGCCGACGAACGGTTCTGGCAAGCGTGCGACGACGCGGTAGGGGCAGACGGCGTGCTACTGGCGGCCTTCCACGACCTGGTAGCTGCCAAACAAGCCCACGATCAGCAGGAACAGCAAACACGACTCGCGCAGGCCCGAGCGCGCGCCAAATCGCTGAGCACGAACGGGCACGCCGCTCCCGCGCCTGCGTCACCAATGATCGACACTGTGGGACTGGTCGATCCCCCCACGCCTTCCGTCCGGCTCGACAGCGGTTACGTCGAAACGCTGCGTAGCCGCATCGGCGAGCTTGTTGACCTCGATATCCAGTTCGGCGGCGACCAGTCCTCCGGGGTCGCCCTCCAGCTCTTCCGCTCGGTTCACCGCAAACTCGGGGCCAGCCAGTGCGACCCCAGCATCGAACGCGACCTGTACGCCGCAGCCGGCGAACTCGGCGAAGTCACGGGGTGGCTGCTCTACGACGCGGGCAAACACGATCTCGTGCGCCGCATCAACCACGAAGCCCTGCACCTGTCCCGCTTGGCCGGGGACCACAGCATGGAGCTGCTGATCTTGCAGAACATGTCCATGCACGCCGGTCACCTCGGCCGTCCCGTGGAAGCCCTGCGTATCGCGCGCAGGGTGCTGGAAACCAACACGCTCTCGCCCCGGCTGGAAGCCCTCTTTCGGACCCGCGAAGCCCGCGCACTGGCGCTGGCAGGTGACGAGACCACGGCCGAACGCACGTTCCGCCAAGCCCACTCCCTGTACCTGGACGGTGTACGCGACGACGACCCGGCATGGGCCTGGTGGATCAACGACCAAGAGTTGGCCTGGCACGAAGCCATGATCCAGGCGGACTCGGCCGACTGGAACCAGGCGGCCGACACCTTCCAAGCCTCCATCGAGGTCACCCCAGGCCGTGAAGTGCGACGCCGCTACAACCACCTCGCCTCCCTGCTCAACGCGCAGATTCGTGCGCAAGCGTGGCGGGACGCAGACCAAACGATCGAGCGCGTCATGCCTTACGTCGACGAGGTCGGCTCAACCCGAACCGCAACCACCCTCTTGGGCGCGCTCGATCAGCTCGACGTCACCCACGCCAAGCCCTCAGTCCGCGACGCAGCCTGCCAGCTCCGGAGCATCCTGGTCGACGCCGGATACGGGCACTAACCCGCGCCGACCACAGCCCGAGCGATGTTGCCGATATCAGCCGGGCGCACTCGGCAACACCCGCCCACGATCCGTGCACCGTCAGCCACCCACTGCCGGGCTTGCACTGCGGAATACCGCGACGGTCCCAGCCACGTCCGGCGCTGCGCATCCCAGCCCTCGCCGCTGTTCGGATAGACGATCACCGGCTTCCCGGTCACTTCACGTGCCGTGGCGATCGCGGCTGGCACGTCGGACGGGGCACAACAGTTGACGCCCACTGCCACAACCTCCGGCACATCTCTGGCGAGCGCGAACGCCTCCGCCATCGGTTGCCCGGCGCGCGTGCGATCCCCGTCGATGTTGTATGTCAGCCACGCAGGAATGCCGAT
>JACYYK010025150.1_pt1 | contig 13633 bp, 12 predicted proteins | sample 8236871 | NCBI WGS metagenome assembly JACYYK01 (sample SAMN14103087, study PRJNA606662) | landfill metagenome | isolation source: landfill solid waste inoculated with endophyte fungus Paravalsa indica | place: India:New Delhi, Okhla landfill site | collected 2017-11-05 | reverse complement strand
CTTCGAGATTGGGAGTATTCCCCCCGCTGGGCCGGCGTGGCCCACCGCCACCTCCCCCGCCCGGCGCCTGGCCCCACGGGCCGCCGCTGCGGCTCCGGCGGCCGCCCCTATTGTCTTCCCACGGCATTTGGTCCCTTTCGGTTGTCGTGAAAACGCATGATAGTATGCCGGTTTATATAGGGAAGCGTGAGCCGGCGATCAATCGAAACCGGGCGAGGCATTTAGTACCCTCATTCCCGGTCAGGCGCCCGCCCCCGGCGCTCCGCATCCCGATTCCATAATCGCATCGCCGTTTCGCCACCCAAACCCTTTCCGGAAAGCCTTCTTCAACAACCCGTCAACGCCACGCTTGACCTCGCAAAATAAATCGATAATTCTCGATATATGGATACGAATGATGCCCTCACCGCTTTTGCCGCCCTGTCCCAGTCCACGCGTCTGGGGATTTTCCGATTGCTCGTCCGCGCCGGAGAGAACGGCCTTCCCGCCGGAGAGATCGCCGAGGCGGTTGATGGTCTTCAGAACACGGTGTCCAGCCACCTCGCGGTCCTGTCCCGCGCCGGGCTGATCGACGCTGAAAGGTCCGGCCGGGTCATCCGCTACCGCGCCAGTTTCACCACGGCGGGCGATCTGGTGGCCTATCTGCTCGAAGACTGCTGCGGCGGGCGTCCCGAGGTCTGTGCGCCGCTCGTCGCCAATCTGTCCTGCCTCCAACCGTCCACTTCGGAGCCCTGTTGTGACTGACACGCCCTATAACGTCCTTTTCCTGTGCACCGGCAATTCCGCTCGTTCGGTAATCGCAGAGGCTCTCCTCAACCGTGACGGCAAGGGCCGTTTCGTGGCTCATTCGGCCGGCAGTCAGCCCAAGGGCGAGGTCCACCCATCCACCCTCGACCTGTTGCGCGGCATGGGCATCGATACGGGTTTTGCCCGTTCCAAAAGTTGGGACGAGTTCGCCGGGCCTGGCGCACCGCAGTTCGATTTCATCTTCACCGTCTGCGACAGCGCCGCCAACGAGGCCTGTCCGATCTGGCCCGGCCATCCCATGACCGCTCATTGGGGCATCCCCGACCCGGCCGCGGCCCAAGGCACCGACGCCGAAAAACGCCTCGCCTTTGCCGAAGCGGCCCGTCAGCTCGGCAACCGAATTTCGCTCCTGCTCAACCTGCCCATCGCCAGCCTCGACCGCCTTGCCCTCAAGTCGCGCCTCGACGCCATCGGACAGACCAAAGTCTAAGGATCGTCATCATGTCCATCGACACGACCGCACCCGCGCCTGCGGGCGGTATCGGCTTTTTCGAAAAATGGCTTTCGCTCTGGGTGGCCGCCTGCATCCTGGCCGGCATCGTCCTGGGCAACGTATTCCCGGGCCTGTTTGCCGCCCTTGCCGGATTCGAATACGCCTCGGTCAACTTCGTCGTCGCCTTGCTCATCTGGGCAATGGTCTACCCCATGATGGTCGCGGTCGACTTCACCTCCATCGGCCAGGTCGGCCGCCAGCCCAAGGGGTTGATCCTAACCCTCGCAGTCAACTGGCTCATCAAGCCGTTCACCATGGCGCTCCTGGGCGTCCTGTTCTTCAATTTCCTATTCGCGCCGCTGATCGACCCCGCCGATGCGCAGCAATATATCGCCGGCCTGATCCTGCTCGGCGCCGCCCCTTGTACGGCCATGGTGTTCGTCTGGTCGCAATTGACCAAGGGCGACCCCAACTACACGCTCGTCCAGGTGTCGGTGAACGACGCGATAATGGTCGTCGCCTTCGCGCCCATCGTCGCGCTGCTGCTGGGCCTGACCGAACTCACGGTGCCCTGGGAAACCCTGCTGCTCTCGGTCGGGCTCTATATCATCATTCCGCTCGTCGCCGGGGCCATCACCCGACGGGTTCTTCTGCGCGGCACACCATCCGATACGCGCCGCATCGACGCCTTCAACGCCCGCATCAAGCCCGCTTCAGTGCTTGGACTGCTGGCCACCGTCGTGCTGCTGTTCGGCTTCCAGGGCGAAACCATCCTCGCCAATCCGCTGGTGATCCTCCTGATCGCCATTCCCCTGCTCATCCAGTCCTACGGCATTTTCGCCATCACCTATTGGGCCGCCTGGAAATGGAAGGTGCCTTTCTCGATCGCCGCGCCGTGCGCCCTCATCGGCACGTCGAACTTTTTCGAGCTCGCCGTGGCCGTCGCCATCTCGCTGTTCGGGCTCAATTCGGGCGCCGCGCTCGCCACTGTGGTCGGCGTCCTCGTCGAGGTGCCGGTCATGCTCTCGCTCGTCGCCTTCGCCAATCGCACCCGCCATCGTTTCGAGGCCTGACATGACCGTCACCATCTATCACAATCCCGACTGCGGCACCTCGCGCAATACCCTGGCCATGATCCGTCAGTCCGGTGAGGAGCCGGTGATCATCGAGTACCTCAAGACCCCGCCCAGCCGCGAAACGCTCGTTGGAATGATCGAACGATCCGGCCTCTCGATCCGCGACGCCATGCGCAAGAAAGAGGCCCCGTATACGGAACTCGGCCTGGACGACCCCACCGTCACGGACGAGCAATTGCTCGATGCCATGCTGGCCCACCCCATCCTCATCAACCGCCCCTTCGTCGTGACCCCCAAGGGCGTTCGCCAGTGCCGTCCGTCCGAGTTGGTCCTCGACATCCTCCCCAATCCCGCCATCGGTCCCTTCGCCAAGGAGGACGGCGAGGTGGTGATCGACGAGAACGGAAAGCGCCTTGTCTGAAATCGACACTTTCCCCGCGCTCGACGCGGACCAGTTCCGGCCCGTCGACGAAACGGCACTCATCGCGCCTGAGCACAAGACCCACGCCCCGCGCATCCTTCTGCTCTATGGTTCCCTGCGGGAGCGCTCCTATTCGCGCTTCGCGACGCAGGAGGCAGCTCGCATCCTTCGTCGATTCGGCGCCGAGACCCGGATTTTCAATCCCGAGGGCCTGCCGCTTCCGGACGGCGCTCCCAATGACCACCCCAAGGTAGCCGAACTGCGCGAGCTGGCTCTCTGGTCAGAAGGCATGGTCTGGTGCTCGCCCGAGCGCCACGGCGCCATGACCGGGGTGATGAAGTCCCAGATCGACTGGCTTCCGCTCTCGATGGGCGGCGTCCGCCCCACGCAGGGACGCACCCTGGCCGTCATGCAGGTCAATGGCGGCAGTCAATCGTTCAACGCGGTCAACCAGCTTCGGATTCTTGGGCGCTGGATGCGCATGGTCACGATCCCGAACCAGTCCTCGGTGCCCAAGGCATTCAACGAATTCGACGCCGAAGGCCGAATGAAGCCCTCGTCCTTCTACAACAGGATTGTCGACGTGATGGAGGAACTGGTGAAGTTCACGCTGCTGGTCCGCGATCGTGCCGACTATCTGGTCGACCGATACTCCGAGCGGGTGGAGACCGCTGCCGAGGTCGCCAAGAGGGTCAACCAGAAAAGTCAGTAGAGCGCTATCGAGCGGGAGTGAAGGGAGGACTGACTGTTTCTCCTTGGATCGCCGGCTTGCGCAACGGTGGAGAAGCCGGAGACACTAACGCCCCAAAAAGCGAATACCCTTCTTGACCGGAAAGATCGGCTGGAGCAGCGAGTGAGCAACGGCGTCGACTTCTCTCCGCGTCGTCAACTCCCCGGGCGCGGTCGGCTCCGGATGATGATCTCGAAAATCGGAATATTTGACCTTGAGCGTCAGCGTTCGACCGTACAGTCCTTTAGCTTGCCTCCAGCGCATCGCCCGTGCGCACGTCGATGATGATCGAAGCCTTGGGCATGAGTGTCAGAACGGGCTGGTTTGTCGGGGGCACTGGATGCGAATGTCGAAGGTAATGCGTCCCAGTCGTCAGGATCGTTTGGAGCCCTTAAGTCCCGGCAATAGCCGGGACAGAGCCGGCGTTCCGGCCTAGCCAAACAATTGCAGCGGCTGCGATGGCCAGCCAAGGCAACAGCGCTAGGTTTAGGCTCTGCCAGCCGATCGTGTTTTGCAGCACGCCAGCGCTAAGTGAGGCGAGGAGACCGACGAGAAAGATCGTCAAGTCGTTGGTGGCCTGGGCCTTGCCCTTCTCGGCGGTGCTGTAGGTACGCGTGAGCAGGTTTGTGCCGCCGATATAGAGGAAATTCCATCCGACACCCAGCAGGATCAAGGCGGCCGTGAACGAATAGAGACCGGTTCCCGAGAGGCTGAACGCCACATGCCCGGTGAGCTGAACGATGCCGGCGAACATGATTCGCAGCACGCCGAACCGGGCGATCAACGAACCGGTGAAAAAGGACGGCAGGAACATGCCGAGTACGTGCAACTGGATGACCGTGGCCGTTGCGGCCAGACCATGGTCGTGGTGCACCATGGCCAGCGGCGTCGCGGTCATGGCAAAGATCATGACGCCGTAGCCGGTTACTGCACCAAAGAGCGCCACAAGATAAGTCGGTTGCCGTACAATATCCTTGAGCGACCGGGTTGCGGCTTTGTCTTCGGCTGTATCGACGGATTTGGGGACGTTGATGCCAAACAGGACCCCAACCGCCAAGGCAGATGCCAGAGCCAGGAACAGGAACGATGCGGTGTAAGCTGGTTGTAGGAGATCACCGCCGAGGCGCGCCAGGAGCGGCCCGACAAGCGCCGCGACGACACCACCGGCCAGCACCAGCGATATCGCGCGCGGTTTAAACGCATTGCTGGCGACCTCGGCGGCGGCGAAGCGGTAGAATTGGGCGAAGCCCTGATAGGTTCCGGCGAGGAAAGTGCCGATACAAAGCAGCGTCAAGGACGAGGTAGTCATTCCAGCTGCAGCGATCACGCCGCCTAAAGTGCCAAGGCTTGCGCCGGCGATGAACCCGATCCGGCGGCCCACGCGCGTCATCCATATCGAAGCCGGGACAGTCGATACCGCGGTGCCCAGGAACATCGCCGCAATCGGTGCGGTGGCCCATTCCGGCGATGGCGCCAGAATGCTTCCGGCCAGGCCGCCGATAGTCATCACCAGCACCGACACGATCTGAAACAGCGCCTGTGCCGTCGCCAGCAGAAAGACTTGTCGGTGCATGGGTTGCATTGCGGAACTCGGCTACGGGTGTTACATTCAATACATTACTTGAATGAATGCCGTAGGATCGAATGTCAAGCCAGAACCCCAAGCGCATGCTGTTCGGCCATTTCGCCGGCCTGGCCCGCGCGCTCGGCAACGAGCATCGCCTGGAATTGCTTGAGTTGCTGGCGCAGGGCGAACAACCGGTTGAGAAGCTTGCGGCACGGACGGGGCTCAGCTTTGCCAACGTCTCCCAGCATCTGCAGCAACTACGCAAGGGGGGATTGGTGGCCGGTCGACGGGATGGCAAGAACATTGTCTATCGCCTGCAGGATGGACCTATTGTCGAGGCCATCTCTGCGCTCCGACGCCTGGCCGAGCACAATGTTGAAGCGGTCCAAGGGGTGATCGACGCCTACTTCACAACCCTGGATGGACTTGAGCCAATCGGTTCGGACGAGCTGCTGTCACGGCTTGAGGCAGACAGCGTCACACTGCTGGACGTGCGCCCGGAAGACGAGTTCAGGGCCGGGCACCTGCCTGGCGCAGTGCATATCGATCTGGAATCGCTGGAAGCGCGGTTGTCCGAGCTTCCTCGTGATCGCGAGATCATCGCCTACTGCCGCGGACCCTATTGCGTTCTGTCGTTCAAGGCAGTGCAGGCGCTGAGGGTGCGGGGGTACCAGGCTCGGCGTTTCCGTGACGGGCTGCCAGAGTGGAGAGCGGCTGGCCGGCCCGTAGAGGCCTGAGGCCTGAGGCCTGAGGCCTGAGGCCGAGAGCGCGTTGCTGCGCCGTCTTGTCAATGCTGCTCGGACTGGCATTGGCTATGGTCGGCCAACGCCTCGATAATCCGGCAATCGCAAATGCGCCCGTGGCCGCACTCGTCGATCATTCGCGAGAGCTCCGCCTTCAGGGCGTTCAAGCTGTTAATGCGGCGATCTATCTCGGCGAGATGGTTGTTGGCGATGCTGTCGACCTGATGGCACGACGATTGCGGCTGGGCTGCCATGGCCAGGAGCTCGCGGATATCGTCGATCTCGAAGCCCAGTTCGCGGGAGTGGCGGATAAAATTGAGGCGATCGACCTCGGCCTTTCCATAGAGCCGACGGTTACCCTCGGTACGCGGCGCCACCGGCAGCAGGCCGATCTGCTCGTAGTAGCGGATGGTCGGCACCTTGACCGCAGTCTGTCGCGAAAGCTGGCCGATCGAAAATTCCATGACAATGCCTCTTGCTTCTCTAGTGACTAGAGGAAGTAGCATCGCACGGAATCGAATGGAAGGACCGACCATGGCCGAGGCCATCAAGACAAAGTACCGCGTTGGCGGCATGGATTGCGCTGCCTGCGCCAGCAAGATCGAAACGGCGGTGAGCCGTATTCCGGGCGTCTCCGAAGTCGGCGCCAGCTTCACCGCGGGAACGATGAACGTGGTCCATGATGCGGTGCCATTCGCGGCAATCCAGAAAGCCGCCAAGTCGTTGGGATATACGGTGGTGCTCGATGGCGCGGCTGCCCCGGGCGATCACGTCGATGACGAACAGGACGGCAGCGACGGCCATTTCGAAATCGGTGACGGTCCGTGGTGGAAGACGCGCAAGGCCATGCTGACGCTCGTATGTGGGGCTGCGCTGGTCGCCGCCTACCTAATCGGTCGCGTGGTGCCCGACATCGGGCATTGGGCTTTTCTGGTGGCGTTGCTGGTTGGTCTGGTACCGGTAGCGCGTCGCGCTGTAGCTGGCGCTCTGGCGGGGACGCCGTTCTCGATCGAAACCTTGATGAGTATCGCCGCCATCGGCGCTGTCATCATCGGCGCCACCGAAGAGGCCGCCACGGTCGTCCTGCTGTTCCTCGTCGGCGAACTCCTGGAAGGCGTTGCCGCCGGCCGCGCCCGCGCCAGCATCAAGGGCCTCGCCGATCTTGTTCCCAAGACGGCTCTTCTGGTGGAGGGAGACAGCACACGCGAAGTGGCCGCGGCCAGTCTGGCGTTGAACGCCACCATTATGGCGCGTCCGGGCGATCGTATCCCGGCCGATGGAGACATCGTCGAAGGCCAGGGTGCGATCGACGAGTCCCCTGTCACCGGCGAGAGCGTGCCGAAGGCCAAGCAGGTCGGCGACCATGTCTTCGCCGGGACCATAAACACCGACGCCGTCCTCAAGATCCGGGTGACCGCGAGCGCTGCCGACAACACCATCGCCCGCGTGGTACGGCTGGTCGAGGAAGCCCAGGAGAACAAGGCGCCGACGGCCCGGTTCATCGACAAGTTCTCGACCTACTATACGCCCGGCGTGCTGGTCGTTGGTGCACTTGTTGCCATCCTGCCGCCGTTGCTCTTCGGTCAGTCCTGGAGCGAATGGGTCTATAAAGGCCTTGCCGTGCTGCTCATTGGCTGCCCCTGCGCCTTGGTAATCTCGACGCCCGCGGCCATCGCCGCCGCTCTTTCCGCCGGCGCCCGCCGCGGCCTGCTGCTCAAGGGTGGCGCCGTGCTCGAAAGCCTGCGCACCATCACCATGGTGGCTCTCGACAAGACCGGCACCCTGACCGAGGGCAAGCCGCAGGTCACCGATATCGTCGGCGTCAGTCGTTCGGCAGGAAAGGTGCTGTCACTGACGGCCGCGCTCGAAACCGGCTCGAGCCATCCGCTGGCCGTTGCCATCCTGGCCAGGGCCAAAGCCGACAAGGTGCCGGTGCCACCGGCCGCAGCCGCCAGGGCAATTGCAGGGAAGGGCGTTTACGGCAAGGTCGGCGGCGAAGAGGTGTTTCTCGTCTCGCCGAGCGCGGCGGCCGAGCGGGTACGGACCACTCCCGAACTACAGGCCACGATCGATGGCTTCAACGACGCGGGCAAGACCGTTTCCGTCCTGATCGTCGGCACCGAAGTCGCGGGCCTCTTGGCCATCCGCGACGAGCCGCGTGACGACGCGCTGGCCGGCATCCGGGCGCTCAAGGCTACCGGCGTCGGCATCGTCATGTTGACGGGCGATAACGCTCGGACGGCCAAGGCGATCGGCTCCAACCTGGGCATTGACGTTCGCGCCAGCCTCCTGCCTGAGGACAAGCAGCGCATCGTTCGCGAGCTGCAGGCTCAGGGCAGGGTGGTGGCCAAGGTGGGTGACGGCATCAACGACGCCCCGGCGCTGGCCGCCGCCGACATCGGAATTGCCATGGGCGGCGGCACCGACGTGGCCCTCGAAACTGCGGACGCGGCGGTGCTGCACGGTCGCGTACTCGATATCGCCGGCATGATCGATTTGTCCAAGGCGACCATGGGCAACATCTGGCAGAACATCGCCGTGGCCCTGGGGCTCAAGGCCGTCTTCCTCGTCACGACAATCATCGGCGTGACCGGGCTGTGGCCGGCCATTCTCGCCGATACCGGCGCCACGGTGCTCGTGACGCTCAATGCTATGCGCCTGCTGGCGTGGAAGGCTCGCTGAGGGGGTGTGGCACGGATACGCGACGAAGTTAGACGCTGTTGGGCGAGTGTCTGGTTCTTCGGTTCCCTTGGGAAGATAGAGTGGCGATGACCTGTCGACGTGATCGGTATCCGGCCAAAGTCAGTCGATAGCGAACGCTAGTCCTTGAAAACAACCAGGGTTTAGCTCGGAAATGCATTGCACCCGTATCTCACCACTCCCCGATGTGAGTGCGCAGATCATAGATCCTTTCGACCGGGATCAAGAGCTCGGTGCCGATGCGGAGGGTAATATCGCCAAATCCGAGCTCTTCGACGCCGCTCTCTAATTCCTCCACCCGCCGTCCTGCCACCCGCGCGACCTCAAGCAACGAAACGTAGCTCGAAATTTCCGGGTTCTTGACTGGATAGCCGAGCGCCTCAGAGAGCGAACGAACAATCGATTTCAAAAGCAGAGTCTGACCGTGGCGCCATCCGTTCAAGATGAACGTTCCGAACCACCCCAAAGCTTCAGCCGGCCGGCGAGGACACAGGACGCCGGTTCGCTTCCGATATCGGGAAACCACGAGCGCTAACGCGGCCGCAATGCGATCTTCCCTGATCACTGCAAAGCCCGCCTCCCGGACGTCGACGGCATCGTACGAAGTATCCGACGGCTTATTGGCCCCATACCCGAATGTCTCCAGCAGTCCTACGGCTTCGACGGCCCGTATGGCGTCCAAAAGCGTCAGGTCGTCGAGCTGGGGGAGGCTGTGGTTTGATTGAATTAGCCCGAGCTTAAACAGGCACCATTCTTGAAAAGGTCTGGCCGGCTCGGAATGCGTCCGAACCGATTGCGGAACGGCACTCAAGCACTTCGGGCAAGCTGATAGCGACGTGTCGGTCCACCGGAGCGGCTCACCGCAACCGCATTCCGCCTGCAGAGTTTCACCGTGCAGATGACAGCGCGTGATGAAGCGCAGTTCCCAATACGACCGCTGGTATCCGGTTTCTGCGAGGCACCGGCGACAAACTCGGCGCTGCCCGTGAAAATGATCGCGGGAAAGTATCTCCCCTCCCAGGAATCCGGGAGCCATTCCCTGCCGCGACCCGGAAGTCGGCAGGGTTCGCGGACCCATATTGAGTTTGCGCTCGATGTCGCGGAGATCGCCCTTCTGGTATCGTACGTCCGAAAGGCTCAGGCCCAGGAGCCGAATGAAATGATGGTAGCTCGGCCAGCCGTTGGTTTCGCAATACCGTATCAGAAAGCCGCCCAATGACTCGGACGGATAGGGCTCAATCGGGATCGGGGGTTTCCAGTTCGTCATGGCTGCACCTCGATCGTTTCGGCCCGACGAAACGGATTCTTCGGCGGGCGGTTGTGCAGACTGTCGTAGGCCCACTCGAGGACGTTCAGGTCCACGAAGTCATAACCCTCCATGATCGCGATCAATACGACGGAGCTCAGGAACGTCGATAGAGTCTCGATATTCCCGTCGCAGTAGGTATAGAGCCTGGTCACCACCTCGTCGCTCGTGAGATCGCTAGGGCGATCGAAGGGCATTCTGTTCTGGTATTTGGTCAAGAGTTCGAAAAACACTTCCGAACCGTTCGTCGGCCGTTCGATGGCCGGGACCAGGAACTCGCCGCGCCTCGCCCTCCGCAGCGGCTCGCTATTGGTGAATAGCGAACGGGCATGATCGGTGCCGATCAGAAGAATCTCGACGCCGGTCTTGTCGGCGATGGCGGCAAAGATGTCGCCGGCATCCGATTTTCCGTCCGTAATGCGCCGCTCGACGGCATGGTGAGCATTGTCGAAGACAAGGACTTCGGTGCCGAAGCTGCGCAACTGCACGTTGATGGTGCGCAACAATTCGGTGTGACGCGCCCCGCGGGGAGGAAGCGCACCGGTCAATCCCAGGAACGTATCCCCCAAAAGCCCGTTGGCGGTCACCCGCGGCGCGATGTCCACCTTGATCATCGGCCGCACTTCACTATTTCCCGAAGTCTTGCCGACCCAAACGGCGTCGCGGATCGACGCCTCGTCGCCGAATCTGGTTTCCGTACCCGAATAGCTCCCGCCGTTGTCCTTGGCGAACTTGCGCAGGTAGTGTTCGCAGGCGACGGATTTGCCCACACCGTTGCCACCATGTACCAGCGTGACCTTGCCGGTGAGAGAGGTGCCGTAGGCAAGCGACACTGTGTCCATGACCTTTTGAACACCAAGAACCGCGGGAAACTTGTCGTAGACCATCCGGCCGAAATGAGCCGCCCTTTCCTTGGCCGGCATCGCTGAAAAACGCATGAAAGTACCCCATCACCATGTTTGAACGTCATCGTCGGCCTCCGGAGGAGGCCGCTCGGGGGTGAGGGGAGGGCGGTCTGGCATCATGGACGAGGGCAAGGCGGTGTCCGCCGTAGGCCCGCGCGGTCGTTTGGTCTCACCGGTTCCCGGGATGGGCTGCGGTTTGATCTTGCCGTCCATGGCGAGTTCGGACAGGCTCGGGGCCGCATAAGGACCGAGACTGTCATATGGATTGGGTTCGATATCCCGACTTTCGTCGTGAGAGCCGAGTGGCGCCTCCGAGGCTTTGGGATTGAAGATCGGTCGCTCGATGAATTCGGTTCGCTTCTGGTGGGGCAAGGACAAATCGCGCGCCGGCTGCTCGTGCCGGGCGTTGAGAGCATCGATCTCGTCGTAAAATGCCTTCTTACCGCGATGTTCGTTCAGCAACTCGTCTTTGGATTGGTCCTGCCGCAGATCGGACTTCCGCTGCTTGATAAGGTTCGCACGCGGCATATGCGTGCCGGCGTACTTGCCTTCGAGGCTTGCCTGAATGAAGAGGCGATTGGCGGAGTCGAATACGTGAAGGACATCACCGTCGCGCCTGTCGGGGCGTATGATGACGAGCATGTCCGCACCGAGATTATGGTGCAGCAGTCGAAGATCATCCGAATGGTACCAGAAGTTGTCGATGCGGATGCCCTTTGGAGTCAGCATCCTCGTCTGGAGCGGAGACTCGATCGGGCCGATAAGCTCCTCCGGCGGCGGCAGCCGCTGATACCCGGTCCCGACCATCTTGTTTTCGTAGAGGAGCTTGGGCTTGCCAACCTCGTCGATCGGCGTCACCTGGTAAACGTCCACCCACCAGGCAACGAAGAGACGGTCGAGGTCCTGCAATGTCAGGCGCGGGAGAGCTTCGTCCCTGATTTTCTTGTCAGGCCGGTTGCCGGTGCGCCCTCGAAGCTCCGACATGAAACCGTTGTTCACGGTACCGTAATTGCGCTCAACCTTCCCCTTGTTGGAACCACTTGCCCTCGGCAATGGAATGATTTTGCAGCCCAGCAGGCTGCCGAAAGCGACCAGTTCGTTGCCGATGAACTCCCGACCGCGGTCCACGAAGAGCTTCTTGGGGACACCGTGACAAACCAGAGAATTGCGGAACGAGTAGCCGAATGACGCCAGCATCGGTTGCTTGGCGCGTACGGTAACCAGGAGCGCCTGCAGAAGCGACGCCCACGAAGGGTGATCGAGCGTGATGTAGTACCCCAGAATCTGTCGGCTGTATCGATCGAAGATCGTGGTCAGCCAAGGCCGGCCGATGAGATTCCCGCATTCGTCTACGAGCATGACGTCTAGGAGCGTGTGATCGCTTTCGACCTCCTCCAACGGCAGGTCGGGTTGAGGTCCCATCGTAACGCCTTGGGAGCGGCGGCGGGCCTCCTTGTGTCCGACGCTAGCGACCTGGTGCTCCAGGTAATTGCGCTTCGCCCAAATCCTCGCCACCCGAAAATGGCCGAAGGAACGGTCTGCTCTTGTCCTCGGGGGCAGGGGAAGGTTCTCATCATGCGCCTGGACTGCGATCTCGGACTGCAATCGTCTGGTCACCTGACGAGGATTGAGGTGCGGACTTTTGAGCATCAGCTCGTCTATGGCTTCCTCTATTTTGAGGTCGATCCAGTCCTGTTCCTCCCTTCGATTTCCTTTCTTAAAATCGAGATCGGCCAAGGCACGAACGTCGCGGCCGCTCTGCAGCCACCGGGTGTCCCACTTCCGGAAAGCAGCCACGCTCATCGGCGGCAGTTCGGGGTCTTCCTGTTGGACCTTGGCGATCACGTCTTCGATGAGCGGTGCGGTCCGTCGCTCCCAAGGACGAGGTTTGGGGTTGAGGTTGTCCATGGCCACGAGATAGGGCTGGCGATTAAGGGCGGACACCATCTCCTTGATCGTGAACGTGTCCCATGGCCGCTCGAGATTTTTGTCGATCGCTTCCCTCGCCTCGAGGTTGACGTCTTCGGTCAGATGCCCTTCGTCGGCCAGCTTTATCCAGTCGTCGTGCTCAATCTTTTTGAGTTCGCCGGTTTCGCACTCGAGCAGATGACGCACCAGGGGCTTGGTGATGGAAACTATTTGATGGCGTGACCCGTCGAGACGCACATACACGTTCAGTTCACGTGCGAGATAGATGTCCATCTTGCCCATTACGCACCGCCAGACCGGCTGAGACGGTTCTCGAAAGCGCAGCGTATGGTGAAGAAGTCGGTTCGATCGAGACGGATGTAACCCTGCCGATCCAGGACACACGCCACATTCACCGCACTGTCCCGAAGCTTGGGAACGACGTTGGCCAGAACCTCGACGGTGAGGTGCCTCGGCAATCCACGAAGGCCGGCTACCGCCTCCGCCACCCAATCGTTGCCGATGAAGGCGGTCAAGCCGCCCCACATCACTTCGGCATTATAGAGTTGGGGCTCAAGGCGGATCTGGTGCTCGGTCAACAGCCAGAATTCGCCGCCCAGTTCCGTAACGCGCTGCCGCATGCCGCGGATCCGCAGCACCGTTCGCCTGATGCGCTCGTTCCGATGCTCAAGCCGCTTCAGTTCCGCATCGGAAATGCCGGGCCATGGCGATCGTTCATGCAGGCTGGATATCGGCTTGACCTCGATAAATACGGGTCGGGTGAACTGGCGTTCGACAAGAAAATCCGGCGTCCACCGACCCCATTTGCCCGCGACGGGGATCACGAGTTCCGTCGGCTGGGCAACGGCATCAATCATGTCCTCGACCTTGAAATCGAGAACGGTGAGACAATCGAGTTCGAGAAGGCTCTCACCCGACAGCATCTTCATGTTGAGGCGGGTCATCGGCACGTCGCCGGTATAGGTGTCTTTGCTGGAAACGCGATGCGATCTCGTTTCCGCGCCCCGGATCAGCGG
>JACYYK010015556.1_pt2 | contig 13660 bp, 23 predicted proteins | sample 8236871 | NCBI WGS metagenome assembly JACYYK01 (sample SAMN14103087, study PRJNA606662) | landfill metagenome | isolation source: landfill solid waste inoculated with endophyte fungus Paravalsa indica | place: India:New Delhi, Okhla landfill site | collected 2017-11-05 | reverse complement strand
TGGTGGAATTGGTAGACGCGCCTGGCTTAGAACCAGGTGTCGAAAGACGTGCAGGTTCGAGTCCTGTCAAAGGCACCAAATTAGATCAAGCTAGCCCCTTCATAGGGTCGCCAGTAAATGTTTCTGTGAAACTCAGACGCACCCCGATGCGAAAATGGGCGGGGCAAGATTTGCACCGATAGCTGAGATGGATTAGCGCTTGCCTGAAGAGCTCGAGAGGTTGGTTCGATACCAACTCGGTGCACCAAGATTCGGAGTTGGCATTCCGAAAGGTGAAAGTCCCATCTCAAGAGACTTGACGGTGTCAACACGTCCTATAGATTGACCGTTGTACCTTGCCATCGAAAATGCAAGTACCAGGCTTTGGTCAACCAAGTCCCGTCAATTCAAGCAATGACGTAAACTGGCTTGACGAACAGAGACCTTTGGGTGGTGGACTGTTCAGAGCCAAACCCTTCTATGGCGGTCATGTTGGAATTGGTAGACAAGTCTGACTGTGAATCAGATGCCGAAAGGCTTGCGGGTTCGAGGCCCGTTGATCGCCCCAAATTTAGATCGTGAGCCTGCAAGTGTGGGCAATCGGCTGATAACCGATGAAGACTGGAGCGTTACCAGTACGATCTACCAAATTATAGCTCGGTCGTTTAGCGGTCTAAGACGCCATCCTTTGAAGTTGGATATCGTAGGTTCGAATCCTACCCGAGCTGCCAATCTATTCTAGGGTGAAAGCGCTAGACCCGCGTGGGCTAGATGTTAGTAACCAAGTCGAGATGGACAATATGTGAGTAGGCTTAGTATCCCACGTGGGGAGAACAGGGAAAGCATTGATGAGTCGACGCATCTTATCTCGGCGGCGCTATTGATGCCGGTTAGTTAATTGGTATAACACCGCTCTCTGAAAGCGGAGTGCTGGGCTCGATACCCAGACCGGCTGCCAAATTGTTCTGATTGAGAGTTGATTCGATCCTTTCTCAGAACTTGATTGTGTAGAAGTCGTTCACCTTTATTATGTTGACTATGGACTTTTGAGGAACAGATCATGAAGAAGCTGCACAAGGGTACTATTAAGAATGCTCGACTGGTTGAAGTTGCTCTAGGGAGCTTCTGGGTCGAAGGTAATGTCTATGGTCACAATGGTTTCGAAGACGGTGACTACATCCACACTTCGTCCGTTGAAAAGATCGACGGCAATACTGTGGAGACTCGCAATTCCATCTACACCGTTGAGTGGGTTGCTGAGCCTGATGTTGACCCGGTTGACGAGATTGACTATGAAGCGCTGCGCGAAGCTGTTGAGGAGTTTATCGAGCTGTATGACTCCTGTGAGCTCAAGGTGGCTGACATTGGTCACTTCGTCGATGCCTTCGAGTCAATTCTCAAGTAACAGTTTCGGAGAGTAAACCAGTCAGGGTACTGGAGCCGCCTGCTAAGCGCGCTGAACCCGAAAGGGTTTGTGGATCGAGACCACTGCTCTCCGCCAAACAAAGGGGTTGTTATGAGCTACGCCGTGATTGATGACTATGGTGATGACTGGTTGAATGGTACCATCGCCTACTCCGCCGATACGCTTGCAGAAGTGGAAGACTGGGCTGAGAACGAAAACTACCATTCGGCTTCGATTGTGATGATTGACGAGCTAGGGTTCCGTACCAAGGTGAATTGATGCGTATCGTCCTCCTTGATCTTGAGGAAACTGTGATCGACGACTGGGGAAGCCGAAATTTCCTCTGGAGTAAGATCGAAAAGATTGAAGACTTCCTTCAAGACGATGACAAGTTGGGAATCTTTTCCTGGGCAGTTTGGGATCAACAGGATGTGCATAAGTTTCAGGAACGAATCCAAGCTACTCTAGAACAGAGTCTGAGGTTGACCTTCGCTCAAGACCTTCTCTTTTCGATGAAGTCTATTTCAGAGATCATCCTACAGAAGCGAAACAAGCTCATCTCGATGGATGATATGTTCGATATGTTCGGGAAGCAAGAATGTCTACTTGCACTTTTGCGATGCGACTTCTTCCCTGAAGGCACCGAGATCATCCTGATCGACGATGTTGTTGAGCATCAGATGACGTTTACGAAGGACAGGCGAACCATTCGATTCATCAATGTTGACTCTCCAAGAGAAAGCTGGTAATGATTACACTACCGCCAACAAGTAACAATCCTGACCAATACGTCCTAGTTGAAACGGACGTAGGTATCCATGTTCTATCTGGATGGGGAGGTACCTACCTCTACGGAGCTTGTTGGAGGTTCAGTACGCCTATCCATAGCGTCTCCTACAACGATTCGAAGATGAGAGTTGTAAAGACCCGTTCTGGATCAGAATACACCTTGTTCAAAGATGAAAGCTGCTACAGCTTGACAAGCCTGACCACTAACATCTATGAGAAGTTCAAGGCAGAGGCTGACGAACAAGGAATGAAGTTTTCCGTTGTCCCTTTCCATTTAATTGATGAAACCTTTGAGAGACTAAGATGAGCACACCACAGGAAGATCTTAAGAAACTGGCCAATGAGGTTCACGACAAGCTCAATCAGCTTCGTAAGATGTCTGTCGAAGCAAACATCCCGGCTTGCGTATACGTAGGACACAATATGTTCCAAGTCTACGTCCAAAACGATGACTACTTCGATGAAGAACTGAGAAACTTCATGGAGCGCGAATACAGAGTTGAGGTCGGTAACTGGATCTCTAGCTCTGAAATGTGCTAAATAGAACAAAGGAGGATTATCCTGGCTGGGCTGGGGCGCGCCTTGAAAGCGATGCGAGCGGTGACGAGCCGCTTGGGGTTCGATTCCTCAATCCTCCGCCAAACAAGGAAATTGATTATGAGTAAGCGAGTGCCTAAGGCGTATGATGCAGTTCCTTTCACCAATCGTGTGGGTCATGTTCTGAACCCAGGTGATCCTGCTGTTGCAGTGACTACAAGTGCTGGTCGAGGAAACATCGTCTACGGTAAGTACCTTGGCATGCGCGGCATGAATGTCGTGATGACAGTGGTTCGGAAACGCTACCGTTTTGAGAATGAAGCGGGCGAGCAGTATGACTACAATCTTGAGTCGCGAGAGCTTTCTTATCCTAAATATCCATACGGCGGAAACGCAGCTGATCGAGATGCTTATAGCATCGCCGTCAATGAGCGCGCCATCAAGATTCAAGAGCGCCGAAAGGGATACAAGCGAGTAGAGTATCCTTACTGGGGTTACACCACTCTACAAAATAACAACATCTATCCCGGTGACATTGCTCTACGGGACGTAAAACTCTAAGGAGTAGTACCCTGTCAGGTGGCAGGCTCCGATTCGAAATCGGTTGGAACCAGAAATGGTTTGGGGTTCGATACCTCACTGCTCCGCCAATAGTGCATGACTCAGCTGGTGACGAGAGCGGTCTCATAAGCCGTTATTGATCGGTTCAATTCCGATATGCACTACCAATTCTAAGGATCGTTATGCTTGAACTGCTCCTGATTCTATGGCTCCTGATTGGTGCCTTCGGATTTCACTTCTGGTGGACTACACAATTTGAGTTCACTTTCGACGAATTTTTCCTCATGCTAATAGTTTCAATCCTCGGACCATTCTCATGGGTTGTAGGTTCCTTTGTTCATGGTGAGGGTATAGGAGAGTAAACCAGTCAGGGTACTGGAGCCGCCTGGAAAGCGGTCTGAACCCAGCAATGGGTTTGTGGATCGAGACCACTGCTCTCCGCCAAATTTGCTGACGTGGCCAAGCTGGGAAGGCACCTCCTTGGTAAGGAGGAAATGCGCAGGTTCGAACCCTGCCGTCAGCACCAAACAAATGCGGGCATATCTCAGTTGGTAGAGAGCTTGCTTGCCAAGCAAGATGTCGTGGGTTCGAGTCCCACTGTCCGCTCCAATCTATCTCGGTGTAGCTCAGTTGGTAGAGCGCGTCTGTGAAAACTCATGGCAGGGCCCTTAAGTCATGAGGTAGTAAAAGATGAGGTCGCGCAAAATGTCCGAGGGTGGCCACCCGGAGACAAGGTTCAAGTCCCGCCACCGAGGCCATACAACACGGCCCTCGCCTCTTGGTCTTTCGATCAACGCGAGGGTTCTTTTTTGGTTGTTAAGAAAGCTCTCATCTATAGACTTGTGGCATGAAGGAGAAGATCATGGAATTCAAATACAAGTGGCACCAGTTCGTCGGAAAGATCAAACGAACTGTCTACGCAATCCAAGTATATTTCAACCCTCGGCAGAAGTGGCTCTTCAAGAAGATCGGCAACGAGTGGAACGATAAGGACTACATCATCGAGACCGCTCTTTTCGAGAGCATGGTCCACTTCTGGGAAGCGGAAGATGGTGAGGCCACAATCCGTTACCAGTTCGAATCTATCGAAGCTGCGGATGGTAGCGGCGCCAAGGAAGAACGCGATGTTGAGCGTTACCTGACCTACAAGAAGGTCTACCGAGAGCTTAGCGAGTGCTACCTTTGGGCTAAGGTCAGAGACCAGGCTTGGGAGAACCTATACAGTAATCCTAAGATTGGTCGCGAAGCTGTTGAAGAACGTGCTAGACAAGAAGAGTTGCTGACTGCCAACGATACAGAAGTCTTGCAGACGATCGTTCGTTTCCGCAAGTACATGTGGACCTAAGAAAGATTGTTCTTTCGTCGGTCATCAATATCATACGACTAAGATCTTTGACCTAGGAACCTTTAGACATGACTACCGAAGTTTGCGTGAAGTTTCCGTCTCACCTGATCCAGACTCAGTACGATGGCTACCTCTATGATCATCGTGAGCGGAAGCTGTACTCTTTCAAGTCGGGCAAACTCAAGCCTATCAAGCAGCTTGGTTGTTACGCTGCGGCTCGCTCGTATGGCGAAGATGGCTGGCGAGTGTCGGTTAACGGAGTGAAGCAGTTCCTCAGCAAGAAGATGCTGCAGAGCTTGTACCCTGTCAACTATCAGGTGCCCTTCGCATGATGCTCATATTCTACGTCTTGCCATGGGTCATTGTTATGTACGCAGGTGGTTCTATGGTTATGGACATTTGGCAAACTAAGAAGTACAACGATTGGCGAACCCGCATCAGGACCCGTGCGACCAACGGAACTCTTGTCAGGCGCATCTTCCTGACATTGGTCGGTGCCTACACTCCAATATTGAATTTCATCGTAGCTCTTGCTATTGTTTTCGAAAAAGGCGCTGACTTCTTAGATGGCTATCTCATACCTTGGCTTAAGAAAGAACTGTAATGAAATTTGGTCTAGCCTCTGATCTACATCTCGACTTCTCTAGCATCAATCCAGAGTTCTACGATTGGCGAGGTGATGTTCTTCTCTTAGCTGGCGACATTGGCGAAGAAGACTTCTTGAGGAAGCATGGTTACGAGTTCTTCGACGGTGCTTCGCAGATGGCTGACCATGTTCTCTACATTGCAGGGAACCACGAGTTCTACAAGTCAGAACTCAACACTACTGAGAACCACCTTACAGACTTTCTCAAGCAGTGGCCTAACATCCATCTGCTAAGGAATCGTTCTTTCGACGTCGGAAGTGCAAGCATCTTCGGCGCAACGATGTGGACGAACTATCACAACAACCCTATGGCAGAGCTTCGAGCCATGCGAGAGTTGAATGACTTTCGCTACATTCGGAAGGTGCCAGGTTACAGTAAGATCAGCACCCGTGACATCCTTCGAGAGTTTCAGACCTCGTTCAATGCCTTGATGGACTTCCTCGAGAAGGACAGCGACGGCTTCAAGATTGTGATGACCCATCACGCGCCATCGATGCAATCAGTTCCTGCGAGGTACCGAAGCGACTTTGAACTCAACCAAGCCTATTGCAACGCTTTTGAGGGATTGATCGAATCCTTTCCGAGCATCAATGTATGGGCGCATGGGCACACGCACGATCTATTCAAATACACTATTGGTAAGACGATGATCCTTTGTAACCCTCGTGGTTACCCGAATGAACGACCAAGTCATCTGTCACCATATCAACCTCTAACATTCTTCCTGTGAGACATATCATGGAACCTTTCTTTCTAGGCTTGTTCGATAATATCGACAACATCAAGCACGAATTCTCCGAGCACCGCTGGGACGATGATGTAGGTGCGGACGTTGATCTGACGGATGCAAATATTCTTCTCGCCTACTACAACTACCAAGACTACTCGGGCGATGCGTTTGTCCTCTTTGAGCGCTACGGAAAGCTCTACGAAGTGAGTGGTGGCCATTGCTCTTGCTATGGTCTTGAGGGGCAGTGGCATCCAGAAGAGACTTCTATTGAAGCTCTCCGACATCGTTTGAATGAGGGTAACCTCGGCACCTGTGGCTGGTACAGTAAAGAAAACACCTTCGCCGACGAGCTCAAAATCGTTCTAGACAACCTTGAGGAGGCAGCAAATGCTACGTATCATTGACAACATCTTTTGGCATTTCAGCAACATCCTCATCTGGGGTGGCTCCGATAGCTACCGATGGAAGATGAAGAGTGTTGGTTGGAACAGCTGGGCAACCCGAAAGGCTAAGGGACCTAAGCCTGAGGTAGGTTACGAGAAAGGAGAGTAATCATGGGCGGCAATGCGTTTGAAAACGCAGAGAGGATGACGGCAGCTGAGTATTGGATCATCTGCCTTGACATCACCGACAACATCTTTGCTAGCCTGGACGACTACTATTGCGACATTCCGATGTCTGTCCGTGAAAAGGAATCACATGGAGACATCGACATCCTCATTGAAGGCGACGGAGTCGAAGCACTGAGAAAGGAGATCGAGGCTGTATACAATGTCGTCGGTGTCATCTCCAACCCATCCGGTTACAACCTTCTTGTTGAAATTGGCGGAAAGAAAGTTCAAGTCGATCTCAACAAGGTCAAATGGGGAGAGTTTGAATTTGCATACAACTACTTCTCATGGAACGATCTCGGCAACCTTATCGGGCGCATTGCACATCGACAGGGATTGAAGTTTGGTCACAATGGCTTGTGGTATGTCTACAGGAATGGAGATCGTGTTCTTGGTGAGATCCTACTTTCCAAGGACTATCTCAAAGCTCTAGACTACCTCGGGTTTGATGTAGCTACCTACAACAATGGCTTTAACACCTTCGAGCAGATGTTCGAGTGGGTGAAGAACTCAAAGTACTTCGAGCCTTGTGCCTTCCCTCTTGAGCACAGGAACCATCAGGCAAGGATGCGGGATGCTAAGAGAAAGACCTATCAGGCTTTCTTGAGGTACATCAACTTCGATGGTGAGTGGTATGCGTCCGACAAGGCAAAGTGGCTAGAGAAGCACATCAAGGCTTTCCCTGTTCTCGGCGAAGAGATTTCAAGGATGGATGAGGTTCTCCGACTCAACAACGAGTACAAGTCGAAGGTCAATGGACATATCGTATCTGCCTTGACTGGTCTTGAAGGTAAAGAACTAGGGGCACTCATGTCTATCGTGAAGCGAGTACTTCCACAGGAGATTGTGCTTAAGCACTCACCTTCCGCGATCGAATCAGGAATTCTTTTCGCATACGAGATCTACAAGGATTCATTGTCCGTTGGAGAACCTAGATAAATAAATACCCTGTGTAATCTATCCATAACACAGGAGTGAGCAATGGCTCTATCTTATCTTCCAGAAGCCGTACCAACTGCAATTGGTTGGGCACATCCACTTACCGGCGAGCAGTTGACAGCAGGCGCGCTCGATGAAGCGCAGCTTGATGGCGCAATGCCAGTCGATTTCTACAAGCCTAATGCAGGTCGTTTTTCTTTTCTTGATCCAGAAGGTGTAGCGCGTACACTGTTTTTGGCTGTAAGAAAGGGCAGAAATATCCAATTCACCGTTCATAGTTTGGACGAAGTGGAATCGGTAGAGTGGGATTTTGGTGACGGCGAAACTTTGACAGCAGGCGTTTCTGTTCGTCATGTCTACGCTGAAGAAGGTTTGTACACAATCAACATTGTTGTAAACTATGTTGGCGGCGACCCAGTTCCGTTCACAATCAATCATCCGGACTTCCCAGTCGGCGATGATGTAGCAGCTCCAGGCGGCGATATCTAATAAACCGAAAGCCTCGTGAGTTTTTCAAGACTTGCGAGGCTTTCCTTTGGTTGAACAGAAAACACCTTTCTATATCATGATTGTATGAACACTTTCTTTACCTCAGATACACACTTCGGGCACGCTAGCCTAATGAAGCACTACCCGACTGGTCGAGGTAGATTCGAAAACGTCAATGACCTCGACGACTATATGGTCCAGCAGTGGAATGCTCGCATCGGTAAGCGCGATCGAGTCTTCCATATCGGAGACTTTGGTTCTTTCGACATTGAGCACTCTATCAAGATCCTTCGTCGTTTGAACGGCGAGAAGATTCTTGTCCCTGGCAACCATGACAGGAAGCACACCAGAGACGAAAGGTTTCGTTCTCTATGGTCAAAGATCTTCCCCTACTCCTATGCTGAGGTTTCGGTTGAGGGTCAGAGAATTGTCCTTTGTCACTTCCCTATCTGGGAATGGATGCAGATCCATCGCGGTTGGTGGCATATCCATGGACACGTACACGGTAAGCCGACTGGCATTCCTGGCAAGATTCTCGACGTTGGCGTAGATGGACATGACCTGTTACCATGGTCGTGGGAAGAGGTCTCCGCTTACATGAATGACCGTCCTGTAAGAACTCATCACGGAAACATTGGATAAATTATGTACTACGAACGGAAGACTGTCACTCCAGAGAAGCTCGAAGCTGACCTGAAGGCTCTAGAAGGATTCCAAGCCAAGGCAGAAGAGCTCAAGGCAAAGACTATTGAACTCCGGAAGGTCCTTGCTGAAGAGTTCATGGCCTTTGCAGATGAGAACCTTCGAGACTACGACTACCACAGAGAGATCAACGATGCTGTCAGCAATTTCACCTACACTTCCGGTCTCGACTTCTATGAACCAGAGGTCAACTTCTGGCTTCCTTCAAACATCGGATGCTAAGGAAAGGATCATGCGCTACGTAGTACCTATGCTAGAGTGCGAAAGAGGTTGGGGCTGCAAGTTGGACGGATACTCCGGTCCGTTCGACACTCGTTGGGAAGCTGTTGCGTTTCAAGACGAGTACAACGCAAAATATAACAACGAGTCGGAAGTCCCTGACTGGTACATCGTGGCTCAAGATCCGATTGAGTTCACTGGTCAGAAGTGCGAGTGGGGTACCATCGTTGCTTGATATTCTTCCTAGCATCTGTGGACTAGGAAATTCAAGGTCCTGTATAATGCTTAGGTGAAGAAGGACGGAAAAAGAAAGAAAGGAAGATTGGTTTACAGTTGAAAGAAAAACTTGAACCAGATACATCTTCCCGAATGGCATGTCATGGTGCGTAAAGATGCACCGAAAGGAATAGCATGAAGACAATTGAATCCAAGTTTAGAAAGCTTACTGAGGTTGAGCACGTACTCTTGCGTCCTGGTCGATACATTGGTAGCGTTTCTCCTCATACAACGACAATGTTCGTCCCTACTTCCGCAGGGATGGAAAAGAAAGAGCTGACCTACAATCCTGGGTTCCTCAAGCTGTTTGATGAAGTGATCTCCAACTCGGTCGACCACTCGAAGCGTCCGGAAGGAAAGCACCTCGACAAGATCGCTGTTGACATTGATCACCAGACTGGCGAGATCACCATCTTCGACAATGGTGGTATTCCTGTCATCAAGCATCAGGAGTATGACCAGTGGGTTCCGGAGATGATCTTTGAACTCCGTGCAGGCTCCAACTTCGACGATGAAGATGAAGCAATGCTCACTGGTCAGAACGGTGAAGGTGCAGCACTGACGAACATCTTCTCAAAGAAGTTTGTCGTTGAGACGTGCGACACTGTCAACAAGTTCAAGATGGTCTTTGAGGACAACTCTCAGACACGGAACAAGCCGCGTGTCACTCCTGGAGCGCATGGCTTCACTCGCATCACCTACAATCCAGACTTTGAAAAGCTGGGTATGGAAGGGATTGATGACGACAACATTGCAGTCCTTGTTGCTCGTGTCTATCAGATTGCAGCTTGTAATCCTCACCTGAAGGTTTACATCAACGGCTCGCGTATTTCGATTAAGTCCTTCAAAGACTACATCGCGATGTTCGCTGACGAATACGCATACGATGAGAGCAAGCATTGGAAGGTCGGCGTAGCTTCATCTGAGGATGGCTTTGCTCATACTTCGTTTGTGAACGGCACTCACACTAAGACAGGTGGTACGCATGTTGACTATGTTGCGAACCAGATTTGCGCTGAGCTGAGAGCCTTCATCAAGAAGAAGCACAAGATCGACATCAAGCCTTCAGAGCTCAAGCAACACTTCCAGCTGTTCATCGACGCTCAGATCGTCAATCCTCGATATTCGAGTCAGACGAAGGAAGACCTGATCACTGAGGTGAAGGACTACAAGACTAGCTGGTCTGTCAGTGACAAGCTGATCAAGCAGATCATCAAGTCGTCCATCATCCAGTCGGTACTTGATTGGGCTGAGGCAAAGGCTCGACAAGAGGAGATGCGAGAGCTTCGCAAGCTCAACAAGGCAAGTGATAAGGCCAATCTCAAGCACATCAAGAAGTTCAACGATGCAACTGAGAAGAATCGTTCGTTGACCTCGTTGTTCCTCGCAGAGGGTGACTCTGCGGCTGGTCCTCTCCGTGGTGCTCGTGATCCTAAGCTGCACGGAGTCTTTCCTCTCCGTGGTCGACCGATCAACGTGTCCGCAGCACCATTGGCTAAGGTCAAGGAGAACGAAGAGTTCGAGAACGTTCGGACAATCCTTGGTCTCAAGTATGGAGAGCCAGCTGACATCAAGAACCTCAACTTTGGTAGGATCATCATCGCATCGGATGCTGACCAATTCGGTCACTCTATTGCTGGCCTGATTGTGAACATGTTCTACCGACTGTGGCCTAACCTCATTGAAGAAGGATTGGTCTACCGTCTGGTCACTCCTGTGGTCACTGTTGAGCACAAGAAAAAGAGTCTCGAGTTCTTCACTATGGAAGAGTTCGAAGAGTGGCGAGGGAAGCATCAGAACGAAAAGTACTCCTATAAGTTCCTCAAGGGACTTGGCTCGTCTCCTCCGAAGCTGTGGAAGGAGTATATGGACAATCTTGATCGGTACCTGATACAATTCACCTACGATAGTGCTGCCAAGGAAACTCTTGATCTTTGTTTCCTTAAGGAAGCTGGTTTCACCGACAAGCGCAAGAAGTGGCTGGATCTCGAATGAACAAATTCTTTGACGACGACATTAGGAAGAAGCGAATCAAGGACTTCCTTGATCAGGACTTCCGATCTTTCTCTGCATACGACTGCTATATCAACATTCCGAACATGATTGACGGCTTCAAGGTCAGTCAACGGAAGTCGGTCTATGTCATCAACAAGTCGAACACGAACAACACTGTTGAACGATTCGCTGCCCGAGTGGCTTCGGACACTGCCTACCATCATGGTGCAGGCAACCTCGAAGGCGTGATCGTAGGACTGGCACAAGACTTCCCAGCCAGCAACAACGTGAACTGGTTCACACCTGATGGTCAGTTTGGTAACATCCTTGACCATCGTGCTTCATCTGGTCGATACATCTCGGTAGAAGGTTCTCCCAACTTCCGTAAGTGGTTCAGTAAGGAAGATGACCTGATCCTCGAGTACGAGTATGAGGATGGCGAGCAGATCGAACCCAAGTACTTCATCCCGAAGGTACCGACGATCCTGTTCAATGGAAGCTCGGGTATTGGTACAGGCTACTCTAGCACTATCCTCAACTACAATCCTGCCGATGTTGTAAGGAATGTTCAGCAGGTCCTTGCTGGGAAGAAGCAGACCAAGTTGGTTCCTTGGTACCAAGGTTGGAAGGGTGTAATCACGAAGGTCGCAGGACAAACTGTCTTCCGTGGGACCTTTGAGCGAGTCAACTCGACAACGATCCGCATCACAGAGCTTCCTGTCGGATATGACCTTGAGAAGTACAAGGGCATCCTGAGCAAGCTGATTGAGAAGAATGTCATCCGAGACTACGATGACAACTCGACCGAGTCTGGATGGGACATTCTTGTCTACGCTCCTAGGGAGTTCTTCAAGCAAAGCGATGATGTACTGACCGACAAGCTCGGGTTGATCAGTCGAGACTCTGAGAACATTGTCGTCTGGGACGAAGCTGGGCGTATCAAGACCTTCGACGGTCCAGAAGACCTCATTGAATATTTCGTTAAGGTTCGTCTGGAGTTCTACGAGAAGCGTCGGTTGATGCTGATCGACGAGACTGATGAAAAGATCCGTTGGTTGAACGAGCGGATGCGCTTCATCATGTTCTATCTGGACAATGTAGACAAGTTCAAGAACTCGAAGAAAGATGCTCTGGTTGAACTGCTCCAGAAGAACGACTTTGTGGACTATGATCGTCTTCTCCAGATGCCAATGTGGAACTTGACGAAAGACAAGATCGATGAATTGGCCAACCAGATTTCTAATGAACGAAAGTATCTGGAAGAGCTCAAGACAACAACGGCTAAGGACATGTACGTCGAAGAACTGAAGGCACTCAAGTGATCTGGGTCGTCTTAGCACTTTCTATCTGGCTGTTCGTCTCTTGTGTGCATTTCTGGAAAACGGTCGGACGAAAGAACAAGAAAGTTTCTAAGCTCCAGAATTTTGTGGACGGAGTTCTCTTGTTGCCCCTCTTGACGATTGCACCAATGATTGGTTGGATTCGTCACCAATAGAAAGATTGTTCTTTCTTAGGTCAGCTGTATCATAGTGGCATGACCTGGGGAGGGACATTCAACATGAAGACTTGGTACATTTGCTCTAACGGCAATACGCACGAATTCTTCAGCTGGAAAGATGCATCGCAGGCGTGGGAGATTGTAAAGTCCGAAGCGCCTGGCGATGCAGTTCTTCTCCGTGGCACAACCCTCATTGAACGTGCTTAAGGACTTTTGATAATGATTCCGATGATTCAACTGACCGGCGACCAGATGGCACTGCTTTCTGCAGCATTTGCTCGAGTCAGTTCAAGCGAGCAGCACAAGTGGAAGGGAGACAAGGGTCTCAATGAGATCGCTGAGGCTCTGAAAGCCGAAGTCTCTGTCTACGACGTTGGTCCTCGCGACGAAAAGATCCGTCACCTTCGGTTCGACTTCGAGACGGGTTCGATTGAGTTCGAGATTGGACCTCAGCCAGAACTCGTTCGTGTCGACAATCGTCCCGATGACGATCCCACTCCTCCTGGTACTCCTATCGCAGCAACGGCATAACTATGTTGATCACTCTCTTTTTCTACACCATCCCAGCTGTACTCACCTTCATCATTGCCATTGTCTATACGATCCTCGAATACAAGGATGACATTAGCGAAATTGGCGTGATGAGGATTAAGACTGTGCTGGCTTCGACGGCAATGGTCATCGGCGCGATCATTCCTATCGTCAACATCATTATCGTGATCGTCGCAGCCGGAGTCACCTACGATGAATACAAATTCGAGATTAATGACTTTCTAAACCGACCAGCTAAGTTCTGGTAAGGTTTTAAAGAAACAATAACTCATTACACTAAGCAAATAAGCATTTAAGGAAACAGAAATGGCAAAGAAGAACGAAGGTATCAAGACCTACACGGGTGGTACCAACCTCTCCATGAAGCAGATCAAGATGTTCATGGG
>JACYYK010000760.1_pt5 | contig 13732 bp, 12 predicted proteins | sample 8236871 | NCBI WGS metagenome assembly JACYYK01 (sample SAMN14103087, study PRJNA606662) | landfill metagenome | isolation source: landfill solid waste inoculated with endophyte fungus Paravalsa indica | place: India:New Delhi, Okhla landfill site | collected 2017-11-05 | reverse complement strand
CCGTCAGCGCCACGACGGCAGCCACAGCTCCGCCTGCCAGCGGTCGTAGGTGATGGGCTCGCCGACGAGGATCGGCCACAACCACACGAAGTTCGCCACGACGAGCCCCACGTACAGCGACACCGCGAGCAGCCCGGTGCCCCGGCGTTCGGAGTTGCCGCGCGCCCCCAGGACCTGCCCGAGCACCAGCGTCAGCCCGAGAACCAGGAACGGCGCGAGCGGGGTGGCGTAGAAGAAGTACATCTGCCTGTCGAGGTTGGTGAACCACGGCAGCAGGCCCGCGAAGTAGCCCACGAGCACGGCGGCGTAGCGCCAGTCGGCGCGGAACACCGCCCGCCACAGCCCCCACCCCAGGACGGGCAGCGCCAACCACCACATGGCGGGCGTGCCGACGAGCATCGTGGCGCTGACGCACTCCGTCTCGCCGCAGCCGGTGACGTTCTCGCCCGACTCGAAGTAGTAGAGCATCGGGCGCAGCCCCATCGGCCACGTCCACGGCTTCGACTCCCACGGGTGCGGATCGCCCTCGGGGGTCGAGAGGTTGCTGTGGAAGTCCAGCACGTTCGTGGTGTAGAGGAACAGCGAGCGTAGCGCCGCCGGAACGAATCCGAACGGGCCGTCGCCGACTCCCTCCATCTCCACGTAGTGCCGGTCGGTGGCGGTTTCGCTGGCGAACCACGCCCACCAGCTCCCCAGGTACACCAGCACGGAGACCACGCCGATGGCCCAGGCCGCGGGGAGCAGGTCCTGCCGCAGCGCGCCGACCCACGGCCTGCGCACTCCCGCCGTTCTGCGGGCGGCGATGTCGAACGCCACGCACAGCAGCCCGAACGCGATCACCCAGTACGCGCCCGACCACTTCACGGCGGTCGCGAGCCCGAGCAGGACCCCGGCGCCGAACCGCCACCAGCGGAAACCGAGTCTCGGTCCGTAGGGCGACGAGTCGATCCAGCCCTCGCGCACGGCCGTCGCCAACCGCTCGCGCACCTGATCGCGGTCGCACAGCAGGCAACCGAACGCGGCGAGCACGAACAGCGCGATGAAGATGTCGAGCATCCCCATCCGCGACTGCAGGTGCAGCACCCCGTCGCAGATGACCAGCACTCCCGCGATCGCGCCCAGCAGCGTGGACCGGGTCAGCCGGCGCGCGATGCGGACGGTGAGCAGGACGATCAAAGCCCCGGCCACGGCCGCGCTGAACCGCCAACCCCAGCCGTTGTAGCCGAACAACCATTCGCCCACGGCGATCAGCTGCTTGGCCAGCGGCGGGTGCACGACGAGTTCGTAGCCGTAGTTGTCCTCGTAGCCGCCGTTGCGCAGCATCTGCCACGCCTGCGGCACGTAGTGCTTCTCGTCGAAGACCGGCGTGCCCTTGTCGGTGGGCACACCGAGGTCGAACAACCGCAGGAATCCGCCGATCGCGGTGAGCACGACCGTGACGACCAGCGCGCGCAGCCGGTCACCGGGCAGGGGCCTGCCGAGGAGCGCGGCTTCGCGGTCGCTCGGGGGCTCGGAGACCTGTGGCGCTCGGCCCACGCCGCCCGCCGACGAACGGGTGAGGAGTGCGGTCACGGGCCCCGATACTACGGGCTAGCCTCTGGCGTTGTGACGCTCGTACTGGCTGCCACTCCGCTCGGCGACTCCCGCGACGCCTCGCCCCGACTCGCCGAGGTCCTGGCCGAGGCCGACGTGGTGGCGGCCGAGGACACCCGGCGCTTCCGGGCGCTGGCGACGACGCTGGGGGTGACTCCGCGCGGTCGGGTCGTCAGCTTCTACGAGGACGTCGAGGCGGCGCGCCTGCCGAGGCTGCTGGAGGCGCTGCGCGGTGGGCAGACGGTCGTGCTCGTCACCGACGCCGGGATGCCGAGCGTCTCCGATCCCGGCTACCGACTCGTCGCCGCCTGCGTCGAGGAGGGCGTGGGCGTGACGTGCGTGCCCGGGCCGTCCGCGGTCACGACCGCGCTGGCGGTGTCGGGGTTGCCGCCGGACCGCTTCTGCTTCGACGGTTTCGCTCCTCGCAAGCCCGGGGAACGGGCCCGGTGGCTGCGGGAGCTCGTGGACCAGCCGCGCACGGTGGTGTTCTTCGAGTCGCCGCACCGGCTCGCGGCGACGTTGTCGGAGGCGGCCGAGGTCCTCGGCGCCGACCGCAGGGCGGCCGTGTGCCGGGAGCTGACGAAGACCTACGAGGAAGTGCGGCGCGGCGGGCTGGGCGAGCTGGCCGCGTGGGCCGCCGACGGGGTGCGCGGCGAGATCACGGTGGTGGTGGAGGGGGCCGCACCGCGGGCCGTCGCGCTGGCCGATCTGGTGGACGAGGTGCTGGCGCGCGTGGCGGCGGGCGAGCGGTTGAAGTCGGTGGCCGGGGAGGTCGCCCAGGCGGCGGGTGTGTCGAAGAAGGAGCTCTACGACGCCGCGTTGAAGTCGCGCGGCTGACCCGACCCGGTCTCTCGGATGTCTCCGGTGCCGTTCCCGCGTTACGGTCGACGACGTGGTGCGGGTGGGCGAGACGACGCGGATCGGTCCGGTGACCGGCGCGGGCTCGCCGAGTGACACCGACGAGCGCTACAACATCTTCGCCACCGATCTCGGTATCCCCTGGGACGCCGGAGACGGGCGGGTGCTGGTGGCCTTCGGCGACACCTACGGCCGTGGCTGGGGAGGCAGCGGGCCCGGCCCCGGGGACGCCGACTGGCGGTGCAACGTGCTGGGTTGGTCGTTCGCCCGTGATCTTGCCGGGGGCATGCCGCTGGACGGCGTCGTGGCGCGGCCCGACGGCAGTGCGGCGCAGGTGCTTCCGAAGGGTGGAGGCCGGGAGATCACGGTGATCCCCAACAGCGGTGTGACCGTGGACGGGGTGCACTACCTGCACTACATGTCGGTGCGCGAGTGGACCCGGCCGGGCATGTGGAAGACGAACCACGCCGGTCTCGCCGTCTCCCACGACGGCGGCTGGACGTGGGAGAAGCCGCGGGATGCCCGGTGGTCGAACCGATGGGGTGACAACCGGTTCCAGCTCGCCGCGTTCGCCCGGGCCGACGATCACGTGTATCTCCTCGGCACCACCAACGGCCGCTACGGCGACGCCTACCTCGCCAGGGCGGACCCCGCCGCACTGCCCGACGTCCGCTCCTTCGAGTACTGGACGGGCAGCGGCTGGAGTCGTCGTCGGCGCGCGGCGGTCGCCGTGGCGGCGGGGCCGATGGGGGAGATGTCGCTCGGTTTCCACCGGACGCTCGACCGGTGGCTGTTGATGCACCTCGACGAGACACGCCGTGGCATCGTGCTGCGCTCGGCGGAGGAGCTCACGGGTCCGTGGACGCCCGGCGAGGTCGTGGTATCGGGCGACGAGTACCCGGCGATCTACGGCGGCTTCCTGCACCCGTGGTCGTTGGACGGCCCGGACCTGTACTACCTCGTCTCCCAGTGGGGGCCGTACAACGTGTTCCTCACCCGCAGCAGGCTCCTGCTCGACTGATTGCTGTCCGGTGGCGTCCGTGAAGTGCGAACACGCGTCGCTGGGCCGCGGACACGGGTGCACAGGTCGCGGACACGCCGGGGTGGGGGTCAGACCAGCACGTCGGTGAGGGTGAACGGGTAGACCAGCGCGTGGTGGCCGATGCGGCCGTCGGCGGTGTGCTCGTGCAGGCCGAGACGCGGATGGAACCACCCGGCGCGGCCGGGGACACCGTTGTGCCACGCCGACCACAACACGACGTCGTCGTCGGCCCACTTCTCCGGCCGGAAGCGGCGGTGCCAGTGCTCCACCTCGGCGTAGACGAGCACGCGTCGGATCACGGCCTCCTGCCGCAACGTCCTGATCCAGGTACGGACGAACCGGTCGTCGAGCCCCTCGGCGCGCGCGTCCAGGGTGGGGGCGAGCGTGCCCGGGGTGAACGCCCCGAGCGACTTGCCGACCTGGACGACGTGACGTGCCTGGTCCTGCGGCGCACCGGGTCTGCCGCGATGCCGGATCCCGGCGTAGACGCCCGCCTGCACCGCGTCGGCCAGCTGGGCGGCCGCCAGGCGGTCGACCCAGTTGCTGTTCTCGGTGACGCTGATCGAGGCGAACGTGACCGAGCGGTCCGCCGCGAGGGCCCGCCAGTCGGGCAGCGGCGCGTGCGGGGCCAGGCTGATGCCCGTCACCTCGCCCCGCACGCCGTGCCCGGTCATGGCGGCAGGCTAGTGCCGCCGGTGGTGTCGTGCCTGTTCACCACGCCGCGGGCTCACGCGTTCTCCTTGCGGAACGTGCTCGCGCCCCACCACACGGCCAGTACGGTCAGCGCCGCCAGGACGAGACTGCCGGTGAGCAGGCCGTCCGTCGTGAAGTCTCCGCGGAACCCCGCGCGTTCGGCCTCGACGATGTGGCTGAACGGGTTGATGCGCGACAGCGTGTACAGCCAGGTGGGCGCGAGACCGGTCGTGATGGGCAGCAGGATGCCGGACAGCAGCAGCACCGGCAGGAGCACGGCGTTCAGCAGAGCAGGGAAGCTCCTTTCGCTCTTCAGCGTCAGTGCCAGCGCGTACGACGACGACGCCATCGTGACGGCGAGCAGCGCGGCGATCACGAGACTCAACAGGATGCCGCCCAGTGGTGCGCGCAGGCCGAACACGACCATCGCCAGTCCGATGAGGATGAGCGCCTGAACCAGTGCCTGGAGCACGTTGTTCAGTACCTTCCCCAGCAGCAGGGCGACCCGGCTCACCGGGGTGACCCGCAGCCGCTCGACGACGCCGCTGCGGTACTCGGCGAGCAGCCCGAACCCGACGAACGAGGTGCCGAACAGCGCGATCATCACGATCAGCGCCGGGGTGAAGATGGTCCAGACGTCGCCGGGCGGGAAGCCCGGTGTGCTGGCGACGACCTTCTCCATCAGGGGACCGAACAGCACGAGGTACAGCACCGGCTGCATGATCTGGATGATCAGCCAGGTGGGGTTGCGCGCGGACAGGGCGAAGTCTCTGCGGAAGATCAACCAGGTGTCACGCCACATCGGTGGCCTCCTCCGTTCCGCTCTGGGCCTCGCGCAGGCTGCGGCCCGTCATGGTGAGGAACACGTCGTCGAGCGTGGGCCGCTGCACCTGCATGGAGGTCATCGAAAGGCCCCGGGAGTCGAAAGCCCGCAGCAGCTCGGGCAGCACCACGTCACCGCGCGGCACGCGGAACCGCACGAGTCCACCGCTCACGCTCACCTCGTGGGCACCGTCGAGCCTCTCGACCAGCGCGGCGGCCTCGGCGGCCTGCTCTCCGGTGTGGTCGAGGCCGATCTCCACCCGGTCGCCCGAGACGCGGGCCTTGAGCTCGTCCGGGGTGCCCTCCGCGACGATCCGGCCCCCGTCGATGACGAGGATGCGGTCGCACAGGGCGTCGGCCTCGTCGAGGTAGTGGGTCGTGAGGAACACCGTCACGCCCTGCTCGGCGTGGAGTTCGGCGATGTGGTTCCACAGGTTCGCGCGGCTCTGCGGGTCGAGCCCGGTGGTGGGTTCGTCGAGGAAGACCAGCGGCGGCCTGTGGACGAGTCCGAGCGCGATGTCCAACCGGCGTCGCTGCCCGCCCGACAGCGTCTTGGTGAGCCGGTCGTCCAGGCCGGACAGGTCGAGCTGGTCGGCCAGCGCGGCGGCGCGGCGGGCGGTCTCGGCCTTCGACAGCCCGTACAGCCTGCCCTGCAACCCGATCTCCTCGCCGACCGTGCACTCGGGCAGGGTGCCACCGCCCTGGGCGACGTAGCCGATGCGTCTGCGCACCCCGAGCGGGTCGCGCAGCAGGTCGCGCCCCGCGACCTCGGCCTCGCCCGCCGTGGGCCGCAGCAGCGTGGTGAGCATGCGCAGCGTGGTCGTCTTTCCCGCGCCGTTGGGTCCGAGGAATCCGACGAGTTCACCCTGGTCGACGTCGATATCGACGCCTCGGACGGCCTCGACCGTGCGGCCCCGGGCGGAGAACCGCCGGGCAAGGCCGCGTGCCCTGATCATGCGTGCCCCTCTCTCGTCGTCGAGCCCGGTTACCCCGCGCACGCCGATGCTGTGCCGGATGTCCCGTAGTGGGGCCGGGTCGAGTACTCGGGCGTCTCGGGACCCCGAACGAGTGAACCGGTGACCGGATGGCCGAGACGTCGCGACGCCATCCCTTCCCGACGTGTCCCTCGCGCACGAAACACCGAAGGAGGTCCGTAGGCTAACCAGGTATGAGCACCCCAGTGTTGACCGCGGTGGCCTGGCCCTATGCCAACGGCCCCCGCCACATCGGCCACGTGTCCGGCTTCGGCGTCCCGTCGGACGTCTTCTCCCGTTACCAGCGAATGGCCGGCAACCGGGTGCTCATGGTGTCGGGTACGGACGAGCACGGCACGCCGATCCAGGTGCAGGCCGAGAAGGAAGGCCTCACGCCGCAGCAGGCGGCCGACAAGTACACCCGCCAGATCACCGAGGACCTGCGCGGCCTCGGCCTGTCCTACGACCTCTTCACGCGCACGAGCACCGGCAACCACGCCGAGGTGACGCAGCAGATCTTCCTGGCGCTGCACCGCAACGGCTACGTCATCCCCAAGACCACGACGGGTGCCATCAGCCCGTCCACGGGCCGCACCCTGCCCGACCGCTACATCGAGGGCACGTGCCCCATCTGCGGCTACGACGGCGCGCGCGGCGACCAGTGCGACAACTGCGGCAACCAGCTCGACGCCGCCGAGCTGCGCAACCCGCGCTCGCGCATCAACGGCGAGACGCCGAAGTTCGTCGAGACCGAGCACCTGTTCCTCGACCTGCCCGCGTTCACCGAGACGCTGGGCAAGTGGCTGTCCACCAAGACGGACTGGCGGCCCAACGTCGTCAACTTCACGAAGAACCTCGTCGACGACATGCGGCCGCGGCCCATCACCCGCGACCTCGACTGGGGCGTGAAGATCCCGCTCGACGGCTGGCGCGACCAGCCGCTGAAGCGCTTCTACGTCTGGTTCGACGCGGTGATCGGGTACTTCTCGGCGAGCGTCGAGTGGGCGCGCCGCACCGGGAACCCGGACGCGTGGCAGGAGTGGTGGAACAACCCCGACGCGCGCAGCTACTACTTCATGGGCAAGGACAACATCACCTTCCACGCCCAGATCTGGCCCGCGCTGCTTCTGGGGCACAACGGTGAGGGCGACCGCGGTGGCGAGCCCGGACCGTACGGCAAGCTCGCGCTGCCCGACGAGATCGTCTCCAGCGAGTTCCTCACGATGAGCGGCTCGAAGTTCTCGACCTCGCGCGGCACCGTGATCTACGTGCACGACTTCCTGCGCGAGTTCGGCCCCGACACGCTGCGCTACTTCATCAGCGTCGCCGGGCCGGAGACCCAGGACACCGACTTCACGTGGGACGAGTTCACCCGCCGCATCAACTTCGAGCTCGCCAACGAGTGGGGCAACCTGGTGAACCGCTCGATCTCGATGGCACACAAGAACAACGGCGGGGTGCCGAGGCCGAACACGCCGACCCAGGCCGACGAGGACCTGAAGGCCCAGGCTCGCGCCGCGTTCGACACGGTGGGCGGGCACCTGCGCCGGTCGCGGTTCCGCCAGGCCGTGCAGGAGGCCATGCGCGTCGTGTCGGCGGCCAACAAGTACCTGTCGGACCAGCAGCCGTGGAAGCTGAAGGACGACCCCGACCGCCGCGACACGGTGCTGCACACGGCACTGCAGGTGGTGTCGGACGCCAACACGCTGCTGACGCCGTTCCTGCCGAACGCGGCGCAGAAGGTGCACGAGGCACTCGGCGGTACCGGAGTGTGGGCGGCCCAGCCCGAGGTGCAGGAGGTCGCCGACCTCGACCTGCCCGACCGGGTGAACCCCATCCTGACCGGTGACTACACCGTCGAGCAGGCCCGCTGGGAGTCCACGCCGATCGAGGTGGGCAGGCCGCTGGCCAAGCCGACACCGTTGTTCACCAAGGTCGACCCGAAGCTCGCCGAGACCGGGCCGGAGTGGGCGCCGATCCAGGTGGCCGAATGAGTCGTCGTGAGCTGCCGCCGGTGCCGGAACGCCTTCCCGTGCCGACGGTCGACTCGCACACCCACCTCGACGCGTGCGGCGCGACGACCCCCGAGGGCGTTCGCGCCGCACTCGACCGGGCGGAGGCGGCGGGTATCGCCGCCGTCGTCACCGTGGCCGACGACCTCGCGTCCGCGCGCTGGGTCGCCGAGGCGTCGGGGTGGGACGACCGGCTCCACGGTGCCGTCGCCCTGCACCCGACGCGCACGAAGGACTTCTCCGACGAGGAGAAGGCGGAGCTGGAACGCCTCGTGCGGGCCGAGCGCGTCGTCGCCGTGGGTGAGACCGGGCTGGACTACTACTGGGACTACTCGCCGCCCGAGGCGCAGCAGGACGCGTTCCGCTGGCACATCGACCTCGCCAAGCGCGTGGGCAAGCCACTCATGATCCACGACCGGGAGGCCCACGACGACGTGCTGGCGATCCTGGAGTCCGAGGGCGCGCCGGACGAGGTGGTGTTCCACTGCTTCTCCGGAGACGCCGACGTGGCGCGGCGGTGCGTCGACGCGGGCTACGTGCTGTCGTTCGCCGGGACGGTGACGTTCCGCAACGCGCGGGCCCTCCAGGAGGCCGCCCGGCTGGTGCCCGACGAGCAGTTGCTGATCGAGACGGACGCGCCGTTCCTCACGCCGCATCCGTTCCGCGGGCGGCCGAACGAGCCCTACTGCGCGGCGTACACGGTCGTGGGACTCGCCGAGTTGCGGAAGCAGCCGGTGGAGGCCGTGGCCGACGCCGCACGGCGGAATGCGGAGCGCGTGTTCCGCCTGCGTAGCGGTGGCGGCGAGATCGTCTGAGGTTGCCCTGAGTTCTCGTGAGGAAGATCACTAGTGCCCCTAGGGGTGATTGCGCAACCCTCAGGCACTCGTTATGGTCCCGTGACCGTGCTGGGAAGTGGTCCGCGAGTGACTGCAACGCTGCGGATCGCCACCAGCCTGGCCCACAGTCACGTCGGTGTACGTCGGGGAGAGCATCCTGCGGGATGTGAGGGCGGCGCTGGCTGCGGGAGTCGGTGTACTTACGTGAAGGGATCGACCCTGTGACTGGTAGAGACGGGCATACGGCTGCCTCCACGGCCCTGCTCGACTGGCCGNNGCGAAGCCGAGGATCTCGACTTCTCGCCCGAGCCGGAAGTCACACCCCAGGACGTGCTGACCGCTCTCGGACCCGACGCCGAGACGATGATGGCCGAGGCCGGGGTCGGCGTGGACGAGCTGATCAGGCTCATCAACGCCGAGACCACGATGCTTCCGCCGATCGTGCTGCCGGACGAGGACGAGTCCCCGACGCAGTCCGCGGAGGCCACAGCGGCGTCCTCGGAGCCCGAGGACGGTCTCGTCAGCGCCGTCAAGACGTGGAAGAAGCGCTTCCTGCGGGGCACGGTCCTCGCGGTCATGATCACGCTCACCGGTGGCGGTGCCGCGGCGCTCGCGATGAACAAGAGCGTCACGGTCGACGTCGACGGCGAGAAGCAGACCATTCGCAGCTACGGCGACACGGTCGGCGAGGTGCTCGAGGACGCCGGCATCAGCGTCGGCGCTCACGACGCCCTCTCGCCTTCTCCGCAGGCGCCGGTCGGCGACGGCGGCGTCATCAAGCTGGAGCGCGGTCGGCAGCTCACCCTCGTCGTCGACGGCGAGTCGCGCGACTCGTGGGTCCGCGCCACGACCGTGCGCGAGGCGCTGAGCCAGCTCGGACTGGACCACCTGAGCACCGGCGGCACGTGGTTCTCCGCACCGCTGTCCGGCGAGGTGCCGCTCGACGGCATGCGCCTGGAGGTCAAGACCGAGAAGACCGTCACCCTCTTCGACGGCGGTGAGAAGCCCCGCGAGGTCACCACCAACGCCGTGACCGCAGAGGAGCTGCTCGCGGAGCTCGGCCTCGACCTCGGCAAGCAGGACAAGATCGAGGAAGGTTCCGACTTCAAGCTCGCCGACGGCGCCGAGGTGCACGTCAACCGCACCGGCGTGTCGATGGTGAAGAAGACCGAGGTCATCGAGCCCGAGGTCGAGACCATCGAGGACGACACCCTCGACAAGGGCAAGGAGATCGTCGAGGAAGAGGGCAAGGCCGGCGAGAAGATCGTCACCTACCGGGTGACGAAGAAGAACGGCAAGGTCGTCGACAGCGTCGAGGTGTCGACCGAGGTCGTGCGGGAGGCCGAGAAGAAGGTCGTCCGGATCGGCACCAAGTCGGCGGTGCCCGACATCGGCGACGCCTCGGTGTGGGACGCGCTGGCGCAGTGCGAGTCGACCGGCAACTGGGGCATCAACACCGGCAACGGCTACTACGGCGGCCTGCAGTTCAACAAGCAGACCTGGGACGCCTACGGCGGTTCGCAGTACGCGGCGTACCCGCACGAGGCCACGCGTGAGCAGCAGATCGACATCGCGGAACGGGTGCGGGACGATCGCGGTGGCTACGGTGCCTGGCCGCACTGCTCGTCGCAGCTCGGTCTGCCGAAGTAAGCCCACGGCTCCGCCGTGGAACGCGGTCTCTAGGCTGGCCCGGTGACCGAGACACCGGGCCTGCTGGGAGCGTCCGAGATCCGCCGGTTGGCCACCGAGCTGGGAGTGCGGCCGACGAAGAAGCTCGGCCAGAACTTCGTGCACGACGCCAACACCGTGCGCCGCATCGTGGACCTCGCCGACGTGCGGTCGGGTGAGCCGGTGCTGGAGGTCGGCCCGGGCCTCGGCTCCCTCACCCTCGGTCTGCTGGCCGCCGGGGCGCGTGTCCTGGCGGTGGAGATCGATCCCGTCCTGGCCGAGCGGCTGCCCACGACCGTGGCCGAACACGCGCCTGAGGCCGCCTCGCGGTTCACCGTGCTCGAACGGGACGCGCTGCGGCTCCGCGCCGAGGAGCTGCCCACCGAACCCACGGCACTCGTGGCGAACCTGCCGTACAACGTCGCGGTGCCCGTCGTGCTGCACCTGCTGGCCGAACTGCCCTCGCTGCGGCACGCCCTCGTGATGGTGCAGACCGAGGTGGCCGACCGCATGGCCGCCGCGCCCGGCAGCCGCATCTACGGGGTTCCGAGCGTGAAGCTCGCGTGGTACGGGCGGGCGCGCAAGGTCGCGGCCGTGTCCCGGTCGGTGTTCTGGCCCGTGCCCAACGTCGACTCCTCGCTGGTCGCGTTCGAACGCACGGCTCCGCCCGAGGGAGTCGACCGCGACCTCGTCTTCTCGTTGGTCGACGCCGCCTTCGCCCAGCGCCGCAAGACCCTCCGTGCCGCCCTCGCCTCCTGGGCGGGCTCGGGGGAGCGCGCCGCCGCGCTGCTCACCGCCGCCGGTATCGACCCGGCCACCCGAGGTGAACGGCTCACCGTCGAGCAGTTCGCCGAACTGGCCCGCTCTGCGGCGAAAGTGTGATCTCGCCCCGGCTCGCTTGCCAACGGCGGGCCACCTCGGATGTACTGTGGGCGCATCCATCCCGAGCGACCGAGAGACCTGGCTCCGAGACGTCGCAGCAACCGCCCCACTGGGGAAGGTGCTAACGCCAGGACCGATGGAGGATCTCCGTGTATCGCACGCCGCTCCTGACGCAGCGCCGAGTAGTCGACCAGGGCCGCCGCACCGTGTGTGCTTGTTGTAGCCACACGATGTCTCGCTGAGGCCCTTTCCTTCGTCGAGTTTCGGTTTCTTCTGCCGTCTGTCTTCAGGACGTCCCCGTACGGACGCCCGACTTTGAGCTGCCTGGAGCTGTGGTGATCACTGTCGAGAACGTCAGCAAGTCGTTCCCTTCCACCCATTCCCCCGTGGTCGCGCTGCGGGAGGTCAACCTCGTCGTCAACGCGGGGTCGCTGTTCGGCATCGTGGGGCCGAAGGAGGCGGGCAAGACGACGCTGGCGCGCTGCGTGGCACTGCGGGAGCGGCCCGACCGGGGCACCGTGCGCTACGACGGCATGGACACGAGCCGGTTGGCGGGCCGCAAGCTGTGGGGAGCCCAGCGGCAGGTCGCGATGATGGAGCCGACGCTGCGGCCCGAGCGGACCGTCGCGGGCAACATCGCCGCACCGCTGGAGCGGATGGGCGTGGAAGCCGATCGCCGCCGGAGCCGCGTCGGCACGCTGCTCGACGTCATCGGTCTCTCCCGGTCCGGGGCCCGGCTGCCGTCGGAGCTCTCGCCGGGGCAGCAGCGTCGCGTGGCCATCGCCCGGGCCCTGGCCACGGAGCCGTCGGTGCTGCTGGCCGACGACCCGGTGGACGGCGTGAGCAGCGAGGAGTCGGGGGCCGTGCTGTCCGTGCTCGACCGGGCCCGGTCCGAACTCGGCGCCACGGTGATCGTCACGTCGCGCGACGCCGACATCGCCCGCCGGCTGTGCGACGAGGTCGCGCTCCTCGACCGGGGCACCGTCGTCGAGTCGGGCACGCTCCTGAGCCTGCTGGGCAAGCCCGGCAGCCCCATCGCGGAGGCGCTGTTGCCGCGGGTCGACACCCCGAGGGCGCTGCTGTCGTCGTACGACCGGGCCGTGGACGTGATCCTCGTGGGCTTCGCCGCGGTGGGCGCGTTGCTGCCCGAGGCGTCGGCGCGCTTCGACGTCGACTTCACCACCATCGGCGGTGGCCTGACGCGGTTCGGTGACACACCGGTCGCGCGCTTCCGCCTCGGTGTCGAGGGCCAGCGGGCGGACGCCGCCCTGGCGTGGATGGCGGAGCGTGGCGCGCACCTCAGCACGCCGATGTTCGGGCTGCGCGACGTCGCTGCCTGAACCGGCGTCGGAGGGTGGCCAGTAGGCTGGGGCCGTGCTTGCCGTCGTACCGCCGCCCGTCACCGTGCGCGTGCCGTCGAAGATCAACCTGCATTTGTCCGTCGGTGACCTGCGGGAGGACGGCTACCACGACCTCACGACGGTGTTCCACGCGTTGTCGCTGACCGACGAGGTCACGGTGTACGCCACGCAGGAACCCGGGATCGAGGTCTCCGGGGAGGGCGCGCGGCTGGTGCCCACCGACGGCGGCAACCTCGCGATGCGGGCGGTGCGCGCCCTGGCCGACCACGTCGGCAAGCCCGACGAGGCGGAACGCGTGCGTGTGGTGATCCGCAAAGGCATTCCGGTGGCCGGCGGAATGGCGGGCGGCAGCGCGGACGCCGCCGCCGCGCTGCTCGCGTGCTCGACCCTGTGGGGACTCGATCTGCACCGCGACGAGCTGGCGGAGGTGGCCGCCACCCTGGGCAGCGACGTGCCCTTCGCGCTCTACGGGGGCACGGCGTTGGGTACCGGTCGCGGGGAGCGACTCGTGCCCGTGCTGTCGCGGCACACGTTCCACTGGGTGCTCGCGTTCGACCAGCGAGGCTTGTCGACTCCCAAGGTGTACGGCGAGCTGGACCGCCTCCGGGAGTCGGGGGACCCGCCGCGGGTCGGCCCACCCGAGGCGCTGTTGGAGGCGCTCGCCTCCGGGGACCCGCGCCGCCTCGCGCTGCTGCTCGGCAACGACCTGCAGGCCGCCGCCGTGTCGCTGCGGCCGGGCCTGCGCCGCACTCTGCGGGCCGGGGTGTCGGCCGGTGCGCTCGCCGGCGTGGTCTCGGGCTCGGGTCCGACGTGCGCGTTCCTGTGCACCGACGGTGATGCGGCGCTCAAGGTGGCCGCCGAGCTCGCGGGCGCGGGCGTGTGTCGCACCGTCCGCGTGGCCCACGGGCCCGTGCCGGGCGCCCGCGTGTGCGACGAGTGACGCGAAACAGGAAAGGACGTTGATGGCCGCGCATCTCCTGGGAGCTGAGGG
>JACYYK010001304.1_pt3 | contig 13740 bp, 15 predicted proteins | sample 8236871 | NCBI WGS metagenome assembly JACYYK01 (sample SAMN14103087, study PRJNA606662) | landfill metagenome | isolation source: landfill solid waste inoculated with endophyte fungus Paravalsa indica | place: India:New Delhi, Okhla landfill site | collected 2017-11-05 | reverse complement strand
CAGCTCGTCGCCGACCGCGTGGCGAGCGCGCTCACCGCGCAGGACCCCACGCTGTGGGGCGAGCGGGCCGAGCCGGAGGCGTCGATCCGCCTGTCGTGGACGACGCTGCACAAGAGCTCGCGTCCGCTGATCGGCGAGATCGAGGCGCTGCGCACGGACCTGCGTTCCGAGGGCATCGACCGGGTCGTGCTCGCCGGGATGGGCGGCTCGTCGCTCGCGCCGGAGGTGATCACCGGTACGGAGGGCGTGGCGCTGACCGTGCTGGACACCACCGACGCGGGCCAGGTCGCCGACGCGCTCGAGGGCGACCTGGAGCGCACGGTGCTCGTGGTGTCGTCGAAGTCCGGCACGACCGTGGAGACCGACAGCCACCGGCGCATCTTCGCCAAGGCCTTCGCCGACGCCGGGATCGACCCGGCTCGGCGGATGGTCGTCGTGACCGACCCGGGCTCGCCGCTGGCGGACCTCGCCGAGTCCGAGGGCTACCGCAAGGTGTTCCAGGCCGACCCGCACGTCGGAGGTCGTTACTCCGCGCTGACGGCGTTCGGCCTGGTGCCCGCGGGACTGGCCGGCGCGGACGTCGCCCGGCTGCTCGACCAGGCCGCCGGCGCGGCGGAGACGCTGTCCGCCGACTCCCCGGACAACCCGGCGCTCCGCCTGGCCGCCGCCCTCGCGGCGGCACACGAGAACGGTGCCGAGAAGGTCGTCCTCGCCGACACCGGATCCGGTATCGCGGGTTTCGGTGACTGGGCCGAGCAGCTCATCGCCGAGTCGACCGGCAAGGAGGGCACCGGCCTGCTGCCCGTGGTCGTCGAATCGCCCACCGCGCCCGGTTTCGCCGACGCGGGCACCGACGCCACCACGGTGGCCGTGGGCCCGTCCGTCGAGGGTGCGGCGATCGCGGCCTCCGGCCCGCTCGGCGCGCAGTTCCTGCTCTGGGAGTACGCCGTGGCGGTGGCGGGCAGGCTGCTCGGCATCAACCCGTTCGACCAGCCCGACGTGGAGGCGGCGAAGAAGGCCGCCCGCGCGTTGCTCGACAACCCGCAGGCGCTCACGGGCACCGAGGAGCCGTCGGCCGTGATCGGCGCGGTGGAGGTGTACGGCCCGGTGGGCGACAGCGCCGCCACGGGCACGCTCTCGCAGGTGCTGCGGGAGTTCGTCGACGGCGTCGCCGAGAACGGCTACCTCGCCGTGCAGGCGTATCTCGACCGGCTCGACGACGCGTCCGCCACCCTGCTGCGCGGCGAGCTCGCCCGGCGAACCGGGCGGCAGACGACGTTCGGCTGGGGCCCCCGATTCCTGCACTCCACGGGGCAGTACCACAAGGGCGGTCACCGCAACGGCAGCTTCCTCCAGATCACGGGGGCGGTCGAGGCGGACGTGCCGGTGCCCGGCCGCCCGTACACCCTCAGCACGTTGCAGCTGGCCCAGGCGCTCGGTGACGGGCAGGTGCTGTCCGACACGGGCAGGCCCGTGCTCCGACTGCATCTCACCGACCGGGCGGCGGGCCTCGCGGACGTGGTCCGAGCCGTACAGGAGCTCACTCGATGAGGCAAGGTTGGACCAACCCGCTGCGGGACCCCCGCGACAAGAGACTGCCGAGGATCGCCGGGCCGTCGAGCCTGGTGATCTTCGGCGTCACGGGGGACCTGTCACGGAAGAAGCTCATGCCGGCGATCTACGACCTCGCGAACCGGGGCCTGTTGCCCGCGGGCTTCTCGCTCATCGGTTTCGCGCGCCGGGAATGGGAGCACCAGGACTTCGGCCAGCAGGTGCACGACGCCGTCGCCGAGCACGCGCGCACTCCCTTCCGCGAGTCGGTGTGGGAACGACTGGCCGAGGGCATCCGGTTCGTCCAGGGTTCGTTCGACGACGACGCCGCGTTCGACCAGCTCGCCCAGACCGTGACGGAGCTGACCGAGCAGCGGGGAACCGGCGGCAACACCGCGTTCTACCTCTCCATCCCGCCGTGGGCGTTCCCGGTGGTGACCAAGCAGCTCGCCCGCTGCGGTCTCGCGCAGTCCAGTGAGGACGTCTGGCGGCGGGTCGTCGTGGAGAAGCCGTTCGGGCACGACCTCGCGAGCGCGATGGAACTGAACGCCGTCGTCAACGACGTCTTCCCCGAGGAGTCGGTGTTCCGCATCGACCACTACCTCGGCAAGGAGACGGTGCAGAACATCCTGGCGCTGCGGTTCGCGAACCAGCTGTTCGAGCCGATCTGGAACGCGCACTACGTCGACCACGTGCAGATCACCATGGCCGAGGACATCGGCCTCGGCGGTCGCGCGGGCTACTACGAGGGCATCGGGGCGGCGCGGGACGTCATCCAGAACCACCTGCTGCAGTTGCTCGCCCTCACGGCGATGGAGGAGCCGGTGTCGTTCGAGCCGAAGGCTCTGCGCGCCGAGAAGGTGAAGGTCCTGGGGGCGACGACGGCCGTGGGCCCGTTCGACGAGACGACGGCACGCGGCCAGTACACCGGGGGCTGGCAGGGCGGCAAGAAGGTGCCGGGCCTGCACCAGGAGCAGGGCTTCTCCAAGGACTCGACCACCGAGACGTACGCGGCCGTGACCCTGGAGGTGCGCAACCGCCGCTGGGCGGGCGTGCCGTTCTACCTGCGTACCGGCAAGCGGCTGGGCCGCCGGGTCACCGAGGTCGCCGTGGTGTTCAAGCGGGCACCGCACCTGCCGTTCGACTCGACGTCCACCGAGGAGCTCGGCGAGAACGCCCTGGTGATCCGGGTGCAGCCCGACGAGGGCGTCACGATGCGCTTCGGGTCGAAGGTCCCGGGCACCACGATGGAGGTCCGCGACGTCACGATGGACTTCGGCTACGGGCACGCGTTCACCGAGAGCTCGCCCGAGGCCTACGAGCGGCTGATCCTCGACGTGCTGCTGGGCGAACCGTCGTTGTTCCCCGGCAACGAGGAGGTCGAGCTGTCGTGGCGGATCCTCGATCCGGTGCTGGAGCACTGGGCGAAGCTCGGTACGCCGGAACCGTACGAGCCGGGTTCGTGGGGGCCGCCGTCGGCGGAGGCGATGCTGGAACGCACGGGCCGGCACTGGAGGCGTCCGTGAGGGACGCTCGTTTGGCCCTCACGGACGCCGACCGGGTGCGGGCGACCCGCAGAACACTGGANNAGGGACGCTGACCTGGCGAGCGCGGATCAACACAGGAGATTCCGATGATCATCGATCTGCCGTCGACGACGACGTCGCAGTTGAACAAGAAGCTCGTCGAGATCCGTGAGCGTGGCGGGGCGGTGGCGCTGGGCCGAGTGCTGACGCTGGTCATCGCCGCGGAGGACGACGACCAGCTCGAGGACGCCATCGACGCCGCGAACGAGGCGAGCCGGGAACATCCGTCGCGCGTGATCGTGGTCGCCAAGGGCGCGCGCACGGCCGCCCCGCGCATCGACGGTCAGATCCGGGTGGGCGGCGACGCGGGCGCGAGCGACGTCATCGTGTTGCGCCTGTACGGGGCGCTCGCGAACCAGGGCAGGAGTGCGGTGGTTCCGCTGCTGCTGCCCGACACGCCGACCGTCACGTGGTGGCCGGGCAAGGGGCCGAAGGCGCCGTCGAAGGACCAGCTGGGTCAGCTCGCGCAGCGTCGGATCACCGACTCGGCCGCGGAGACCAACCCGATCCGTGCACTGACCGCCCGGAGCAAGTCCTATGTGGATGGTGACACGGATCTGGCCTGGACCCGGCTCACCAACTGGCGGGCACAGCTGGTGTCGGCGCTCGACCTCCCGCCGTTCGAGCCGATCACCGGAGCGTCGGTCACCGGCGAGGCGGACTCCCCGTCGACGGAGCTGCTCGCGGGCTGGCTCGCGGAATACCTCAACGTGCCGGTGAAACGCATCAAGACCACCGAGGCGCAGGGCATCGTCGCGGTGCGTCTCGACCGGCCGTCGGGGCCCATCGAGCTGCACCGGCCGGACGGCAAGACCGGCACCCTGACCCAGCCGGGACAACCGACTCGGCGTGTTTCCCTGCACCGGCGGGACAACAAGGACTGCCTCATCGAGGAGCTGCGCAGGCTCGACCCGGACGAGGTCTACGAGGCCGCGCTGCGCGGCCTCACCAAGTTCTCCGCCGCACGCAAACCCGCGAGGTCGTCCACGGCGGCGAAGACGTCCACAGGGGCCTCCGGGTCCAGGACCGGGACCACGAGGACCACGAGGAAGAACACGGGCGCGACCGCGCGCGGCAGCCGGAAGACGGCGGCGAAGGCCGCGCCCGCCACGTCCACATCGACCGACGCAGAGGCGGAGGCCTAGCGGCATGAGCACTGCTTTCGATCCCACCGTGTCCGATCCGACGGTGGTCGTGCATCCCGACCAGGACGTCCTCGCCGCCGCGGCGGCGGCGCGACTGATCGCCACCCTCGCGGACGTACAGGCGCGCAAGGGCTCGGCGTCCGTCGTCCTCACGGGCGGCGGCATGGGGATCGCCGTTCTCGACCAGGTGCGCCGCAGCCCGGCGCGCGACGCCGTGGACTGGTCGGCGCTGGACGTCTACTGGGGCGACGAACGCTTCGTGCCCGCCGACGACGACGAGCGCAACGAGAAGCAGGCACGCACGGCGCTGTTGGACCACGTGCCCGTGGACGAGGAGCGCGTCCACGCCATGACCGCGTCCGACGGCCCGTTCGGCGACGACCCGGACGCGGCCGCCGCCGCCTACGCGGAAGCCCTCGCCGCGGCGGCCCGGTCGGCCGACACGGCCACCAGCGCGGCCCAGGTGCCGTCCTTCGACGTGCTGCTCCTCGGGCTCGGCGGGGAGGGGCACACGGCCTCCCTGTTCCCGGACACCGCCGAGGTGCGGGAGGAGCGGTCGGCGGTCGTCCCCGTACGGGACTGCCCGAAGCCGCCACCGACGCGGCTGTCGTTGACGTTGCCCGCCATCCGCGCCGCCGAGGAGGTGTGGTTGCTGACCGCCGGCGAGGCCAAGGCCGACGCGGTCGCCCTCGCCCTCGGCGGCGCCGACCCGGTGAGCCTTCCGGTGGCGGGCGCCCGGGGCAAGCAACGCACGGTGTGGTTGATCGACCGTGCCGCCGCCGGGAAGATCCAGCCACACTCAGAGTGAAACGAAACGTGGCGGTAACCCGATATAGTGGGTCCTCCACGTTTCGTTGCAACCGCACACGGTCAAAGGGTTGCGCTCCGTGACCACTCACAGAAACCTCTCAGTATCGAGTCCACACAATCGAGAGGTCGCAACCAATGACCACACAGGGAATCTCCCTCGCCGGGGTCCCGGTCGGCGGTCCTGGCTCGGGGACCGCCGACCCACCGCGGGAACACACCACCGCACTCTCCAGCCGGTCGCGCGCACGCTCGAGACACCCGGCCCTCACCGCCGCGGCAATGGACGTCGTGTTCGTCGTCTTCGCAGTACTCGACGTGTGGCTGGTGATTCCCGACGACGCTCCGTCGTACCCGATCTGGCTGTCGGCGGCGAGCTGCCTGGCGCTCCTGCTGCGCCGCCGGCTGCCGTTCACCACCGTCCTGCTGGCGGTTCCCGGCTTCTTCGCCGGCTGGGCGCAGCTGGCGGCCATGCTCGCGCTGGGCTCGCTCGCACTTCGTAAGCAGTTCCACTGGCACATGTGGGTCGGCGCCGGGCTGGTGTGGCTCTGCCGGTTCTTCCTCTGGCCCATGTCGGACTTCCTCGAACTCAATTGGCGGATCCACGTCCTCGACGCCATGTACGGGGTCATCGTGGCCGGGATGCCCGTCGCGATCGGCCTGCTGATCGCGGCGAGATGGGAACTGGCCGCCCGGCTGGCGGAACTCGCGGCGAGCCGGGACCGGGAACGGCAACTCCACGCGCAGGCCGTGCGCGCGGAGGAACGAGCCCGGCTCGCGAGAGAAATGCACGACGTCGTGTCCCACGACATCACGCTCATCGCCATGCAGGCGGGCGTGCTGTCGGCGGCGAAGGTCGACACCCAGGCCAAGGAGACCGCCGACACGATCCGCACTCTCAGCACCCGCACCCTGGAAGAACTCCGAGGGCTCGTGGGTGTGCTGCGGTCGGGGGCCGACATGGCTGTGCAGGCGGACCTGCGTGATCTCGACGAACTCGTACACCACGCGGGAGTTCCGGTGCGGCTGACGATGGAGAACGTGCCCGCGGACCTGCCCGCCCCGGTGTCCGCCGCGGCCTACCGGACGGTGCAGGAGGGCATCACCAACGTCCGCAAGCACGCACCCGGTGCCACGGCGTTCGTCCACGTGTCCGCGACGTGCGACACCGTGTCCGTCGACGTGCGCAACGACAAGCCCAAGTCACGCCGCAACGTCGCTCTGCCTCGCGGCGGGGGTTACGGGCTCGCCGGGCTCGCCGAGCGGGCCAAGCTGCTGGGCGGCACGTTCGAGAGCGCGTCCACAGACGACGGCGGATTCCGCATCCACGCCAGCTATCCGTTCCGGTAACCGCGAAGGCCGCTTTTCCTGTGCAAGTGAAGGCCACCTTTCCCTGCGGCTGGCGCAGGAAAGGTGGCCTTCGCGGTTCTTACCGTGTGCTGTTGTCGTCTCGCGGCCGCCCCGCCCGTGACCGGGCCGAGCGGTCGGGCGTCGTCAGCCCTCGCGTCGGCGCCGCAGTCGCTCCAGCGCCTCGGCGAGGATGGCCTCCCCGTCGGCGTCACTCCGACGTTCCTTCACGTACGCCAGGTGAGACTTGTACGGCTCCGTACGAGGCGCGGCGGGAGGCTGCTCCCGGTTGCGCCCCGCGGGAAGACCGCACCGAGGGCAGTCCCACTCCTCCGGAATCTCCGCGTCCATCGAGAACGACGGACGCGACTCGTGTCCGTTGGCGCACCAGTACGGAACCCGACGACGCGGAGCAGCCTCCCCACGCTCCGACTCGCCGGAAGGACCTGCTCCGATCCGCGTGCCTCGGATCGCGTTACCGCCAACCATGAATCGTCACCCCACCAGAAAGTTGACGCACGATCGCCGCACGCCAACGTCGATCAGAGTTTCACCAGCAGGCCGAGCCCGACGATGGCGATCACCCACACCGCCCCGAGTCCGAGCGTGATCCGGTCGAGGTTCTTCTCGGCCACGCTCGAGCCCGAGAGGCTCGACTGCATACCGCCACCGAACAGGGACGACAGCCCGCCGCCGCGACCACGGTGCAGCAACACCGCGATGATGAGCAGCACGCTGGAGACGATCAACAAAATTTGCAGGAACAGTTCCATGTCATCCTCTGTGTACTGCGTGTGGCGGGAACCTCAAGAGTAGCGTAAACGCCCCTCTTGTCACGGGAGTGGGCCGCCCGCGGCGAGCGCGCACAGCTTGGTGAACTCCTCACCGTCGAGGCTCGCGCCACCGACCAGTGCTCCGTCGACGTTGTCGCACTTCACGAGGTCGGCCACGTTGCTCGACTTGACCGAACCGCCGTAGAGAATCCGCATCCCCTGGGCGAGCTCCGCGCCGTACTTGTCCGAAAGGGCGGACCGCAACGCGGCACAAACCTCCTCGGCGTCGGCGGGAGTGGCGACCCGGCCGGTGCCGATGGCCCAGACCGGCTCGTAGGCCACGACCACGTTCGCGACCTGCTCGGCCTTGAGCCCCTTCAGCGCGGCGAGGAGCTGCGAGGTCGTGTGCTCGATGTGGTTGCCGGCCTCACGCACGTCGAGCTTCTCGCCCACGCACAGGATCGGGCTGAGGCCGTGCTTGAGAGCCGCGCGGACCTTCTTGTTGACGAGTTCGTCGGTCTCGCCGTGGTACTCGCGCCGCTCCGAGTGCCCCACCACGACGTAGGTGCACCCGAGCTTGGCGAGCATCGCGCCCGAGACCTCACCGGTGTAGGCGCCCGAGTCGTACGGGGACAGGTCCTGCGCTCCGTAGGTGAGCAGCAACTTGTCGCCGTCGACCAGGGTCTGCACGCTGCGGATGTCGGTGAAGGGCGGCAACACCGCCACGTCGACCTTCGCGTAGTACTTCTCCGGCAGCGAGAACGCGATCTTTTGCACCAGGGCGATGGCCTCGAGGTGGTTGAGGTTCATCTTCCAGTTGCCGGCGATCAGCGGCTTGCGGGCCATCAGCGCTCCTCACTCAACACGGCGACACCGGGCAGTTCCTTGCCCTCCAGGTATTCCAGGGACGCACCGCCTCCCGTGGAGATGTGCGAGAAGCCGTCCTCGGGCAGTCCGAGCAGTCGCACGGCCGCGGCGGAGTCGCCACCACCGACGACGCTGAACGCCTCGGACTCGGCGATCGCGGACGCCACTCCCCTCGTGCCGTGTGCGAACGGCGCCATCTCGAACACGCCCATCGGGCCGTTCCAGAACAGGGTGCGCGCGTCGCGGACCGCGGCACCGAACGCGGCCACCGTCGTGGGCCCGATGTCGAGCCCCATCCAGCCGTCCTCGATGCCGGTGACGGGCACGGTGCGCTTCGCGGCGTCGGCGGCGAACGCGTCGGCCACGACGATGTCCGCGGGCAGCAGCAGCTTGTCACCGGCCTCGGCGAGCAGCCGCTTGCAGGTGTCGACCATGTCGCTCTCCAGCAGCGACGAGCCGACGCCGTGGCCCTGGGCGGCGAGGAAGGTGAAGCACATCCCGCCGCCGACCAGCAGCCGGTCGACCTTCGGCAGGAGCGCCTCGATGACGGCGAGCTTGTCCGACACCTTGGACCCACCGAGCACGACGGCGTAGGGCCGCTGCGGGTCGCCGGTGAGCGTGCGCAGCACCTCCAGCTCGGCGAGCACGAGCCCGCCCGCATAGGCGGGCAGCACGCGGGCCACGTCGTACACCGAGGCCTGCTTGCGGTGCACCACACCGAACCCGTCGGAGACGAACGCACCGTCGTCGCCGGTCAACGCGGCCAGCTCACGCGCGAGCTCGGCGCGTTCGTCCTCGGACTTGCTGGTCTCCCTGGCGTCGAACCGGACGTTCTCCAGCAGCACGACGCCGCCGTCGCCGAGCGACTCGGCCGCGGCCTTCGCCTGGTCGCCGACCACGTCACCGGCCAGCGTCACCTCGCTGCCGAGCAGCTCGCCCAGCCGCACCGCGACGGGACGCAGCGAGAACGCGGGATCCGGTGTGCCCTTCGGCCTGCCGAGGTGGGCCGCCACGACGACGCGCGCACCCGCCTCCGTCAGCGACCGGATGGTGGGCAGCGCCGCGCGGACCCGACCGTCGTCCGTGATCTTCTCCCCGTCGAGCGGAACGTTCAGGTCGGCGCGCACCAGCACGCGCCGACCCCGTACGCCCTCGCCGAGCAGGTCGTCGAGAGTCTTCACCGCCATGTCGTCAGGACAGCTTCGAGCCGACGAGCTTCACCAGGTCCGCGAGACGGCTGGAGTAGCCCCACTCGTTGTCGTACCAGCCGACGACCTTCACCTGGTTGTCGATGACCTTGGTCAGCGGCGCGTCGTAGATGCAGGACGCGGGGTCGGTGACGATGTCGGACGACACGATGGGCTCCTCGCTGTAGCGGAGGATGCCCTTCAGCGGGCCCTCGGCCGCGGCCTTGTACGCGGCGTTGACCTCCTCCGCGGTGGCGCTCTTCGCGAGCGTCACGGTGAGGTCGGTGGCGGAGCCGGTGGGCACCGGGACGCGCAGCGCGTAGCCGTCGAGCTTGCCGTTCAGTTCGGGCAGGACGAGGCCGATCGCCTTCGCCGCGCCCGTGGAGGTCGGGACGACGTTCAGCGCCGCGGCGCGGGCGCGACGCAGGTCCTTGTGCGGGCCGTCCTGCAGGTTCTGGTCCTGCGTGTAGGCGTGCACGGTGGTCATCAGGCCCTGCTGGATGCCGAACTCGTCGTGCAGGACCTTCGCCAGCGGCGCGAGGCAGTTCGTGGTGCACGAGGCGTTCGAGATGATGGTCTGCGAGCCGTCGTACTCGGAGTCGTTCACACCGAGGACGACCGTGAGGTCCTCGCCCTTCGCCGGCGCGGAGATGATCACCTTCTTGGCGCCGCCGTCGATGTGCGCCTTCGCGGCCTCGGCCTTGGTGAAGAAGCCGGTGGACTCCACGACGACGTCGACACCCAGGTCGCCCCACGGGAGCTTGGCCGGGTCCTTCTCGGCGAGGGCCTTGATGGTCTTGCCGCCGACGACGATCCCCTCGTCGCTGACGGAGACGTCCGCGTCCAGCCGACCCAGGATGCTGTCGTACTTGAGCAGGTGAGCCATCGTGGCGACGTCACCGAGGTCGTTGAAGGCAACGATCTCGATGTCGTGGCCGCTGGCCTGCACGGCGCGGAAGAAGTTGCGGCCGATCCGGCCGAAGCCGTTGACGCCTACACGAACCGTCACTGCTCTGCTCTCCTCAGGGTTCCGCCCGGTTGCGTCACCGGGCTGACACTTCTTCGGGTTCCACCAGCCACCCTAGCGTGCTGGCCTGCGGGTATCGGAGTACCCCGCGACGAGACCTGGCCCACGCCCGCTGATCGGGCGAATCGATTAAGATATCCAGGTCACAGCACGTTCGGTCGCCGCCCGGAGGTGTCCGGATTCCGGGAAACCGGCCGTCGCGGCACGCCAGGACGCCCGGACACCGGTTCGTCGGCCGCCGGTACCGGACGCTCGCCGACGCGTGCGCCGCGGGACGTGCTCACCGCCTCGCCGGTCGACCGAATCGATCACCGGATCGATCAGGTGAGACCGGTCGCAATCCGCCGGACCGCGACCGGTCGTCGAACCTGCGGGACGAGAACTACGACCGCGACGTCGGAGCCGGCGGCACGTCACCCCGCCAGGAGCCCGTCTCGCGGCCGCGGCTCTCGATGTACTGCTTGAACCGGTGCAGGTCGCCGTCCACCCGGGTTTCGAGCAGGCCCGCCTTGTCGGCGACCTTCTCCAGGAACGTGTCCGGGTCGATGTCCATCTGTGCCGTCACCCTGGTGCGGTCCGGACCGAGCCGGTGGAACGTGATGACGCCGGCATGGGTCGGACCCGAGTCGGAGGTCCACGCCACTCGCTCGTCCGGGTGCTGCTCGGTGATGGTCGCGTCGAACTCCCTCGTGATGCCTCCGATCCGCGTCACCCAGTGCGTGTGGGTGTCGTCGATCTGCTGCACGCGCTCGACGCCGTCCATGAACTCGGGGAACGACTCGAACTGGGTCCACTGGTTGTAGGCGGTGGACAGTGGGACGTCCACGTCGACGGCCTTCATCACCGTGCTCACGAGCACCACCTCCCGATCGGTGTCGTACGCACCGGACGTTCCGCTGCGCATCAAGAGTGCGCACTCCGGGTACCCGAGCACCCATGACGCACACTTCGAAGGGCGACACCGCCACCGTGCGCGCCGTGGGCAAACTGACCGAGGCGCTGGAGGTGGTGGAGGAGGCGCGGGGTCACCTCTACGCGTTCCACCGGCTCACGGGCACGGCGGACTTCGCGTTGGAGGAGGCGATCGGCATGCTGCGCGACGCCGGCTACGACGACCTCGCCGCCCGGTTGGACACCGAGCTGCTCGGCCGCAACGTGTTGCCGGGCCGCTGGACCTACCAGGTGGTCGAGGACTACGAGGACACCTACTACACGGTGTTCCGCGAGTTCGTCGACGAGGCCAGGCAGCTCACACCCGGGCAGCGGCACGCGTACGAGGCCGAGTTGAAGCGCACTCGCCGTACCCGTGGCCACGCGGGTCACGAGGCGGAACCCCGCGACGTGGCCGGCGGGGAGAACTCGCGTACCGCCACCGATCGCTCGGTGGCGTCGAGCACCTCCCGCTGACGAGGTGGGCCGTGCTCACCCACCGCTTCCCCGCCGGCGGACCACCGTCGGTCAGCGCCCTGACCCGCCGTGAGTTGGCGGCGGCGCAGGTCGTCGAGCCACCGCTGCGGGCGGCGTACGCGCGGTGCCGCGAGCTCAACGCCCAGCACGGTCGGACGTACTTCCTCGCCACCCGGCTGCTGCCCGCACCGCGCCGACCGGCCGTGCACGCGCTGTACGGCTTCGCCCGGTACGCCGACGATCTCGTGGACGGCGACGTCGGCGTCCGCGAGGCGGAGGCCGGGCTCGCCGCCCTCGACGCGGCGCTGCGTCCCGCCCTCGCGGACGGTCACAGCGACGAGCCGGTCCTCGCGGCCCTGGCGGACACGGTCGCGCGCTACGGCATCGAGCCCGACCTCTTCACGCGGTTCCTGCGGTCGATGCGGATGGACCTGACGACGACCGACTACCCCACGCGCGCGGCGCTGTCGGAGTACGTGCACGGCTCGGCCGAGGTCATCGGTCTGCAACTGCTGCCCGTGCTGGGCACCGTGTGCGATCCCGCCGAGGCCGCGCCGCACGCCGCCGCGCTCGGCAACGCCTTCCAGCTCACCAACTTCCTCCGCGACGTGGGCGAGGACCTGGACCGGGGCCGCGTGTACCTGCCCGCCGACGAGCTGGCCGCCCACGGTGTGGACCGCGACCTCCTGCTGTGGTGCCGCAGGGTGGGCCACGCGGACCCGAAGGTGCGGCGGGCCCTGGCCGATCAGGTCGAGCGCACGCGCGGCGTGTACCGGCGGGCGTGGCCGGGGATTCCGCTGCTGCGGCCCGAGTCCCGGCCGTGCGTGGCGGCGGCGTTCACGCTGTACTCCCGCATCCTCGACGTCATCGCCGAGGCGGGTTACGACGTCTTCGCCTCGCGTGCTGTGGTGGGCACCTCCCGGCGCGTCGCCCTGGCCACCGGCACGATGATGCGCACGTGGGCCGGGCGGCCCCACCGGGTGCCGCCCCTGCGGCATCGGCTCGTGGTGGCGGAGGCGGCGGACACGACGAAGGGGTGGCGCTGATGCCCACCCCGCCGGACGCCGCGGCGTTCCCTCCGGACCAGTGGCACTACGCGCTGGCGCTGGCGGCCTGCCTCGCCATCACGCTTCCCCTGGAGTTCGCGGGCGCGCGGGTGTATCGCCGTCCGCGTCGCCTCGCGCGCGCGTTGGCGCCCGCGCTGTTGTTTCTGGCCTGGGATCTGCTCGCGGTCGCGGGCGGCGTGTGGGAGATCAGTCCGAGCTACACGCTGGGTGTGCGGGTCGCGCCCGCCTTCCCGATCGAGGAGGCGTTGTTCTTCGTGACGATCCCGCTGTGCACGCTGCTGACGTTCGAGACCGTGCGCCGGATCCGCGTGGGTGAGCGTGTATGACCGGCATCGGGTACACGCTGCCCGCGGTGGTCTCGGTGGTCGTCGTGGTGGCCGCCGAGCTGGCGTGGTTGCGCACGGGCCTGTTCCGGCGCCGCGCGTACTGGATCACGATGGCGATCGTGCTCGCTTTCCAGGTGCCCGTGGACGGCTGGCTGACGAAGCTCTCCGCTCCCGTCGTCGTGTACGACCCCACGCATTTCCTCGGGCTGCGTTTCCCGTTCGACATCCCCGTGGAGGACTTCCTGTTCGGGTTCAGCCTCATCACCGCGACGCTGCTCGCGTGGACGGCGCCGGAGCGGCGGGAGCACGCCTCATGACGGCGCACACGGACCTCGACCGCTCCGTCGTCCCGGCCGCGTTCGACCGCGCCGCCGCGCACTACGACCGGCTGGTCGGCCTCAACCCCGGCTATCACGCCCACCTGCGCGCCGCGGCCCGCGCCGCCCGGGCCGCGGGCCCGGGTGCCCGGGTGCTGGACGTCGGCTGCGGCACGGGCGCGTCGACGCGGGCCCTGCTGTCCACGCTCGTCGATCCCGAGATCGTCGCCGTGGACGCCTCCCCCGCCATGCTCGCGCTCGCGGAGCGCAGACCGTGGCCCGGGTCGGTGCGGTTCGTGCACTCCGCGGTCGACGACCTGCCCGGAGCCGAGC
>JACYYK010000043.1_pt14 | contig 13742 bp, 15 predicted proteins | sample 8236871 | NCBI WGS metagenome assembly JACYYK01 (sample SAMN14103087, study PRJNA606662) | landfill metagenome | isolation source: landfill solid waste inoculated with endophyte fungus Paravalsa indica | place: India:New Delhi, Okhla landfill site | collected 2017-11-05 | reverse complement strand
CACCGACGACGGCGAGTCGCCCCTTCTTACGCCCCTCGTCGGCGCTCACGGCGGGCGCGGCGGCGCCCACGAGTGCCGAGAGGTAGGCGAGGTAGCCGGGCACGAGCGGGACCACGCAGGGCGAGGCGAACGAGATCGCTCCCGCGAGCAGCGACAGTCCCGCGGCGAGCAGCAGCGGCCCGGAGGCCGCCAGCTCGGTTACCGCATTCACGCGCCTCAGCGTAGGGAATGTGGTTCTCGTGAAGCCCACTGGCTGGTACGGCGAGTGAGCTGGATGACCGGATTGCCGAGGTTCAGGACGCCTTCTCGGCCGTCAACCGGTCGATCAGTGGGCGCAGGTCGTCAGCCAGCAGCTCTCGGAGGTACACCGCCGCGACCCGGCCCTGCCGGTCCACCACGAGCGTCGACGGCACGACACTGCGCGGGTAGCCGGACAGGTTCACCAGCGACCGCCCCGACGGATCGTAGATCGACGGGTAGGTGAGCCCGCGGTCGCGCATGAAGTCCTGCGGCGCCGACCGGTCGTGGTCGCGCACGTCGATGCCCAGCACCACGACCCCGTCGTCCTTGGTGTCGTCGTAGAGCTTCTGCAGCTCGGGCGCCTCCGTGCGGCACGGGCCGCACCACTGGCCCCAGACGTTGATGACGACGACCTGGCCCTTGTAGTCCGACGCGGCGATGCGCTTGCCCTCGTCGAACAGGTCCTCGCCCGCCACCTCGGGCAGCTGCTGACGCTGCTCGACCTCGTAGTAGATGTCGGTCTCGCCACCGGGGGCGACGAAGCTGAAGTCGCCCCCGCCGCTGACCACCGCGTCGTCGCCGGTGGTGCAGCCGGTGAGCACCGCCAGCGCGGCGAACGCCGCGGCGACGACCTTGCGCGTGCGTGAACTCATGCTCCGGTCACCTTCGGGTCGGTCCTGCCCGCCGGCTCGCTGTAGACGATGTCCACCAGCTGTTCGTCCTCGAACACGAGGCTGGTGAGCGAGGCGAGTGAACACTGCCGCCGGCGCGGGTCGTGCCACAGCCGCCTGCCTTCCAGGTACCGGCGCAGCGTCCAGATCGGGAGCTGGTGCGACACGCAGAGCGCTTCCTGCCCCTCGGCCGCCGCCCGCGCCGCATGCACGGCACCCAGCATGCGGTGGGCGATCTCCAGGTACGGCTCGCCCCACGACGGCAGCAGCGGGTTGCGCAGCTTGGGCCAGTGCCGGGGCTCGCGCAACGCGCCGTCGCCCACGCTGACCTTCAGCCCCTCGAACTGGTTGTCCGCCTCGATGAGGCGTTCGTCGGTGGCCACGTCGAGCCGGTGTGCCGCGGCCGCGGGCGACGCGGTCTCCTGCGCCCGTTCCAGCGGCGAGGCGACGACGTGGGCGAGGCGGTGCGACGACAACGCCTCCGCGACGATCAGCGCCTGCTCACGCCCGCGTTCGGAGAGCCGGTAACCCGGCATCCGGCCGTACAGCACGCCCTCGGGATTGTGGACCTCGCCGTGCCGCAGCAGGTGGACGACGGTGCGCGTACCCCGGCTCATGGGTGCTCCGCCGCGGCGGCGGCCTGGGCGGCCTTCGGCAGCGCCGCCTCGATGAGCTCGAACGCGGCGTCGTCCATGGCCGCGTTGACGAACCACGCCTCGAACGCGCTCGGCGGCGGGTAGACACCCGCCTCCAGCAGCGCGTGGAAGAACGGCTTGAAGCGCCACGTCTCGGACGCGGCGGCCGACGCGTAGTCGCGGACGGGAGTGTCGGTGAAGAACACGCTGACCAGGTTGCCCGCGTACGACACGGTGTGAGCGACACCGGCCGCGGAGAGAGCTTGACCGAGCAGGTCGCCCAGGCGCTTCGAGTTGCCGTCCAGCGCCCGGTAGGTGGACTCGCCGGCCAGCCGCAGCGTGGTCAACCCGGCCGCGACGGCCACGGGGTTCCCGGAGAGCGTTCCCGCCTGGTACACCGGCCCGGTGGGCGCGAGCCGCTCCATGACGTCGGCCCGACCGCCGAACGCGGCGGCGGGCAGCCCGCCCGACATGACCTTGCCGAAGGTGTAGAGGTCGCCGGCCACGCCCTCCAGGCCGTACCAGCCGGCCTCGGAGACGCGGAACCCGGTCATGACCTCGTCCATGATGAGCAGCGCGCCGTTCTCGTGTGCCAGATCGCGCAGCCCGGCGTTGAAGCCCTCGTGCGGGGCGACGGCGCCCATGTTGCCCGCCGCCGCCTCGGTGATCACCGCGGCGATCGAGTCGGGGTTCTCGGCGAACGCCTCGCGCACCGCGTCGAGGTCGTTGTACGGGAGCACGAGCGTGTCGGCCGCCTGCGCGCCCGTGACGCCGGGGGACGTCGGCAGCCCGAGCGTGGCGACCCCGGAACCCGCCTGCGCGAGCAGCGCGTCGACATGTCCGTGATAGCAGCCGGCGAACTTGATGATCTTGCTGCGGCCGGTGAAACCCCGGGCCAGCCGGATCGCGCTCATCGTCGCCTCGGTGCCCGAGTTCACGAGGCGCACCTGCTCCACGGGTTCCACCCGGCGCGCGATCTCCTCGGCGAGCTCCACCTCACCCGACGTCGGCGTGCCGAACGACAGCCCGGACGAGGCGGCGTGCCGCGTGGCCTCCACCACCTCGGGATGCGCGTGTCCGAGGATCATCGGCCCCCAGGAGGACACGAGGTCGACGTAGCGGTTGCCGTCGGCATCCCACAGGTACGCACCTTCACCACGGACCATGAACCGCGGCGTTCCGCCGACGGCCGCGAAAGCCCGCACCGGGGAGTTCACCCCGCCCGGCGTGACGGCGGCGGCCCGCTCGAACCAGGACTTGGACTGCTCGACTGCTCCTGTCACGTCTCCCAGTCTCGCAAAACCGACTTCGTCACGTGTCGCCCGGCCGGGCCTGGTGCGATGCACGTCGCCTCCGGCGCCGCCGCGTGCGCACTCCGAGCACGGCCTGGCGCGCACCGTCCACGACCAGGACACCCGCCACGGCGGCCGCGACGAAGGCCAACCCGATCCACTCGCCCTCGTACACGTGCGACACCAGTGTCGTGCCGTCGTCGGTGCGGACCATCACGGCGATCGCGGCCGAGTTCCAGCACCACACCGCCGCCCACCCGGCGGCGACCGCGAGCAGGAGTTCGACCACCGCCACCAGGAGCCGCCACGGCTGGTGCAGGTGGTCGGAGGGGACCGGGATCCCGGGCGAGGTCGGGAAGTCGGCAGCGTCGGTCACGGCGGGCAGTCTCTCACGTCGCCGGATCGCGCCCGTCGGCTCCGGACGCTCCTCCCGTGCCCGTTCAGGCACGGTCCACCAGCCCCGACCGCAGGGCCTCCCGCAACGCGGCACCGTCGCGCGCCCACGCGAGCACGACCGTGCCGTCGGTCAACCGCACCGGCACCGCGGTGTACTTGCGCGGCACGTCGAAGCCCCCACCGAGCACGCGGGTGCCGGGCGGGGCCTCCACGTCGTCGACCGCGGCGATGTCGTCGACCCGCACGCTCTCACCGCCCTGCCACAACGCCGTGCCGGTCACCCGGACGCTGAGGAACCGGCGTCGGGCGTAGACCCACAACGCCGTCAACCCGAGCAGTCCCGCGCCCACCAACGCCCACAGCAGCGCGTGGGCCGGCACCCCGGCGAGCAGTTCGAGGACCCAACCGGCGAGCGCGAACGCCGGTCCCCAGGTCAGGGCCCACCCGCTCGCGCCGGGCTCGTGGTAGTGGACGTCCTCCGCCGCGTTCAGCGCAGCCCGCCTCCGCCTGGCCGTGGGAAGTAGTCGGCCACGCTCGGCAGGTAGAGCAGGGCCGTGGCCACCACCGCCAGGAACGCCGCGACCAGGATGGGAATGCTGGTGGGGAACAGCAACAACTGGATCAGCAGCGTGATGGCGGCCAGCACCGTGAGGATCGTCCGGGACGAACGATTGCCCTCACGGGCCTTCCAGCCGAAGAGGGCGAAGAGGATCGCGAACGCCACGGCGGCGACGAACATCGTCCACAACAGCGTGGTCACCCCGGTGCGGATCTGCTCCTCGTCGAGGGTGTCGCTGGTGTTGAGGTCGATCAGCGCGTTCGACACACTCTCCTGCTGAGTAAGCGTGTAACCGAACGCCGCCACGAGCAGCAGACCGCCCGCCACGTACAGCCAGAAGGCCACCGACACCGGGGTCGGGGGTGTCGCCCGGCGCGCGCCGGTACCCGGCTCGGGCGGAAGTCCCTTCGCCCGCCGCTCGTCGTCCGATTCGCCTGACTCAGTCACAGCAGTGAGCCTAGTCGAGCCAGGCAGCCGCTTCAGCCGCCCAGTACGTGAGGATCATGTCCGCACCGGCCCTGCGGATCGACGTGAGCACCTCGAGGATCGTGCGCTCCCGCTCGACCCAACCGTGGGCGGCGGCGCCCTCGACCATCGAGTACTCGCCCGAGATGTTGTAGGCCGCCACCGGGACCGGCGAGGCCTCCGCCGCGGCCCGGACCACGTCGAGGTAGGCGAGCGCGGGCTTCACCATCACCGCGTCGGCCCCTTCGGCCACGTCGAGCTCGATCTCCCGCAGCGCCTCCCGCGCGTTGCCCGGATCCTGCTGGTAGGTGTTGCGGTCGCCCGAGAGCTGCGAGTCGACGGCCTCGCGGAACGGTCCGTAGAACGCGCTCGCGTACTTCGCCGAGTAGGCGAGGATGCCGGTGTCGGTGTACTCGGCGTCGTCGAGCGCCCGGCGGATGACCCCGACCTGGCCGTCCATCATGCCGCTCGGACCCAGCAGGTGGGCTCCGGCCTCGGCCTGCGCCAGCGCCATGTCGGCGTAGCGCTCCAGCGTGGCGTCGTTGTCCACGGCACCGGAGGCGTCGAGAACGCCGCAGTGACCGTGGTCGGTGAACTCGTCGAGGCACGTGTCCGCCATGAGCACGGTGGAGTCGCCGAGATCGGCCCGCAGGTCGCGCAACGCGACGTTGAGGATGCCGTCGGGGTCGGTGGCGGCACTGCCCACCGCATCGCGGGTCTCGGGGACGCCGAAGAGCATGAGCCCGCCCACGCCNNGCCTCCACCGCCTCGGCGGCGGCCTTGCGCAGCGTGTCGCGGGTGTGCTGCACGACACCCGGCATGCTCGCGATGGGCCGGGGCTGCGACGCGCCCTCGGCGACGAACAGGGGCAGGATCAACTGGCGCGGGCGCAGCGTGGTCTCACTCACCAACCGGCGCAGGGCGGGAGTGGTGCGCAACCGACGGGGACGATGCTCCGGAAACACCCTCCCGAGCCTACCCGGCGGTACGCACGGGAAGACCTCCTCGTCCTGACCGCCGACACGAGAAAGGCCACCCACCCGGGGCGATGACACCGGGTGGGTGGCCGTTCAGGTCTTTCCGCGTCAGGAACGGCGCGTGCGCTTGGCCTTGCGCGGCGGCGGCAGCGCACCCTCGGCACGCAGTCGCGCCGCGTGCTCCGCGAGCGCGTCGACCAGCTCCACGGCGTTGGGCCGCTCGGGACGCACGTCCACGCGCAGCCCGAACTCCGTCGCCGTTTCGGCCGTCTTCGGGCCGATGCACGCCACGAGCGTCCGCGCGTGCGGCTTACCGGCGATGCCGACCAGGTTGCGGACCGTGGACGACGAGGTGAAGCACACCGCGTCGAAGCCACCGGTCTTGATCATCTCGCGGGTCTCGGCGGGCGGCGGAGCCGCACGGACGGTGCGGTAGGCCGTCACGTCGTCGACCTCCCAGCCGCGCTCCTGCAGGCCCGCCGACAGCGTCTCGGTGGCGATGTCGGCACGCGGCAGCAGCACGCGGTTCACCGGGTCCAGCACGTCGTCGTACGGCGGGAACTCCTCCAGCAGGCCCTCGCTGGACTGCTCGCCCTTGGGCACGAGCTCCGGGATGATGCCGAACGAGCGCACCTTGTCGGCGGTCGACTCACCGACGCAGGCGATCTTCACGCCGGAGAACGCCCGGGCGTCGAGACCGAACTCGGTGAACTTCTCCCACACGGCACGCACCGCGTTGGCCGAGGTGAACACGATCCACTGGTAGCGGCCGTCCACGAGGCCCTTCACCGCACGCTCCATCTGGGCCGGACTGCGCGGCGGCTCCACCGAGATGGTGGGCACCTCGTGCGACGTCGCACCGTGGCTGCGGAGCCGCTCGGCCATGTCGCCCGCCTGCTCCTTGGTGCGCGGCACCAGCACCTTCCAGCCGTAGAGGGCACGCGACTCCCACCACGACAGCTTCTGGCGGTTGCTCACGGCCTCGCCGATGGTGACCACCAGCGGACCCACGAGCTCACCCGCGTCGGCGGCGAGGGACGCCAGCGTCGAGTCGAGCGTGCGCTGCGTGTTGATGGTGCCGTTCGAGGTCACCGCGACCGGGGTCTGCGCCGGGAGACCGTGCTCCACCAGCGCCGACGCCGCCTCCGCGAGGTGGCTCGACGTCGCGTGCAACACGATGGCACCGGGCGTCGCCGCGAGCTTCGCCCAGTCGACCTCGCCGGCCCGCAGGTCCACCTCGACGTGCGCCGCACCCAGCGCGACACCCGCGTACGCGGGCACGGCCGTCGCGGCGGAGACACCCGGGATCACGTCGAACACCGCGCTCGTCCGCGACACCGCCTGCACCTCGGCGACGATCGCCTGCTGCGTCAGCGGGTCACCGGCCGTCAGCCTCAGCACCAGCCTGCCCGCCTTCGCCTCCGCCGCCAGGTCCTTCGCGACGTCGCCTGGCTCGCCCACGGCGGGGCGCACCTCGGCGTCGGCGTTCGCGAAGGCCAGCACACCGGAAGGTACGTCGGGGTCGGTCACCACGAGGTCGGCCTTCGCGAGCAGCTCCTGGGCACGAACCGTCAACAGCCCGGTGTCACCAGGGCCCGAGCCCACGAAAGCGACACGCCCCGTGGTTTTGCGTGCGCGGGTCATTACGTCGTCTCTCCTCGTCGTCGACCGCGGTCTGCGCGGCCGAGCGTTCGTTTTTCCTTCTTCGGGAAACTGTCAGCGCGCCAGCGCGCCGGCACCCAGGTCGAGCAGCTCGTCGGCCAGCCTGAAGCCGAGCTGCTCCGCCTCGGACTTCTCGGCGACCGCCGACGCCCGCAGGATCCGCACCGAGTCGCCTTCGACGGCGGTGGCGGCCACGCCCCGCATCGAGACGCGCTCGATCACAGCGCCCTCGCTGTCCACGTCCTCGACCACGTCGGCCAGCGCACCCACGGGCGCGCTGCAGCCCGCTTCGAGCCGCGCGAGCAGCGCCCGCTCGGCCGTCACGGCCACCCGNNGTGGGCTCGTGGTCCACGACGGAGTGGATGAGGTGCTCCATGTCCACGTCGTCGACGCGGGTCTCGACCGCCAGCGCGCCCTGCGCCGGCGCCGGCACCATCTGCAGGGGGTCGAGCGTCTCGGTGATCAGGCCGACCCGCTCGGTGCGCGCGAGTCCGGCCCTGGCCAGCACGATGGCGTCGAGCTCACCCGACTCCACCATGGCGAGCCGCCTGTCGATGTTGCCACGGATCGGCACCACGTTCAGGCCGAGACCGAGCGCCCGGAGCTGGGTCATCCGCCGAGGCGAACCCGTCCCGACGGTGGATCCCGGTGGCAACTCTCCCAGGGTGAGCCCGTCGCGCGCCACCAGCGCGTCCCGCGGGTCCTCGCGCTCCGACACGGCCGCCAGCGCGATGCCGGGCTGCGGCGCGGTCGGCAGGTCCTTGTAGGAGTGCACCGCGATGTCGACCTCGCCGTCCAGGAGCGCCTGGCGCAGGGCGGAGGTGAAGACACCCACCCCGATCTCGGCGATCGGCGCGGACGACTGGTCGCCCGGAGTCGCCACCGGGACGAGTTCGACCTTCCACCCCGCCTTCTCCAGCAACGCCGCGACCGTACCGGTCTGCGACATCGCGAGCCTGCTGCCGCGCGTGCCGATACGGAGAGTCCTGTCAGTCACTTCGTTCACCGTCGATCTGCTCGTGCTTGGACGCCGCTGACGGGCTCGACACCACGGTGGGCGCCTGCGGGTCGAGTCCGAACAACTCCCGCAGTGCGTTGGCGTAGTCGGTGTCGGCCTTCTCGGCGGCGAGTTGCTTGACGCGCACGGTCGGGGCGTGCAGGAGCTTGTCCACGACCCGGCGGACCGTGCGGCCCAGTTCGTCGCGGACGGCGCCGTCGAGGTCGGGCAGACGCCGGTCGAGCCGCAACAGCTCGGCGTCCACNNACCTCGGCCGCCCGCTTGCGCAACGCGGTCACGGTGGGCGTCACCGCCGCGCTGCGCTGTCCTGCCAGGTAGTCGCGCACCTCGTCGAGCACGATGCCGGAAGCCCTGGCGAGTTGTTTCTCCGTGGTGGCCGTCCCGGCCTCGGCCATGCGCTTGCGCACCGTCTCCAGGTCCACGAGCGCGACGCCGGGGACCTCCTCGACGGCCGGGTCGACATCCCGCGGCAGGCCGAGGTCGCAGACCACCACGGGGTCATCGGCGCGCGGTGCGACGTGGTCGGCCAGAAGCACGGGGTCCTTCGCGCCGGTGCACACCACGACGACGTCGGCCGACGCGACCTCCGTGGCCAGATCGGACATCGGGGCGGCCTTCGCGGACCCGCCCTGCTCGGTGATCGAGGCCGCGAGCCGCGCGGCCCGCTCGGGCGTGCGGTTGATCACCGTGATCCCGGCGACACCGCCCTTCCGCAGCTGCGACGCCGCCAGCGCTCCCATCGAACCCGCGCCGACGACGAGTGCCCGCGTGCCGGCCAGCTCCCCCGCCGCGGCGAGGGCCTCCGACACCACGGACGCACCGAGCCGGTCGAGACCGGTCTCGCTGTGCACGCGCTTGCCGACCCGCAGAGTCGTCTGCACCAACTCGTGCAGCGTCCTGCCGACGGTGCCGGCCTCCCGGGCGGTGGCGTAGGCCGCCCGCACCTGCCCGAGGATCTGCGTCTCGCCGACGACCATCGAGTCCAGGCCCGACGCCACCGAGAACACGTGCTCCACCGCGGCACCCGCGTAGTGCACGTAGAAGTTGTCGTACAGCTGGGCGGGCTCCATGCCCGCCTGCCTGGCCAGCACCTCCGAGATGCCCGCCAGCCCGCCGTGGAAGGTTTCGACCACCGCGTAGACCTCGATGCGGTTGCACGTCGACAGCAGCATGACCTCGGACACGTCGTCCGCCTGCTGCAGCTCGTACAGCACCTTCCCCACCTCGGCGGCCGGGACCGCGACACGCTCCAGAGTCGCCAGGTCGGCGGTCCGATGGGAGAGGCCGATCGCCAGAACGCTCATCAGGACACCACCACATCCTTCGTACCGTCCGCGGTCGTGCCGGCGCTGCCGGCCTCGTCGGCCGCCCTTCGTGCCACGTGGAAGGACAAGATCTGCAACTCCACCGCCAGGTCGACCTTTCGCACCTCGACATGTTCGGGCACCTGCAAGACCACGGGGGCGAAGTTCAGAATGGACTGCACTCCGCCGGCCACGAGCCGGTCGCACACCGACTGCGCCGCGGTCGGCGGCGTCGCGATCACCCCGATGGAGATGCCGCGCTCGGCACACACCGTGGGGATGTCGTCGAGGTGCGACACCGGGACCCCGCCCACCGGGACTCCGATCAGGTCGGGATCGATGTCGAACAGCGCCTCGACGGGAAAACCGCGTCCGGGGAAGCCACCATAGTTGGCCAACGCGTGACCGAGGTTGCCGATTCCCACGACGGCGACCTTGTGCTGCCGCGTCAGGCCCAGTATCCGCTCGAGCTGCCCCACCAGGACCTGCACCTCGTAACCCACGCCACGCGTGCCGTACGAGCCGATGTAGGACAGGTCCTTGCGCAGCTTGGCGGAGTTCACCCCCGCCGCGGTCGAGAGCTCCTCACTCGACACCGTGGTGGCGCCCTGCTCCGCCATCGCCGAGAGCACCCTCAGGTACACGGCGAGCCGGGCGACGGCCGCCTCCGGGATCGCCCGCGCGGAGTGGGCGCCCGCCGAGGCGGTCGAGGCGACCTCGGCGGCTCCGGCGGTCTCCGCCTCGGGAGCGCGCCTCGGCGCGGGTGCGGACCCATTGCGCCGGCCCCGCTGTGCCACCACGCTGGACTCCTGTCACCAGATTGCGGAAAAATCAACTCTTGACCGAGCGGGCACGTTGGTGTTCGATGCCGGGCGCCGCGCGGTGATGGGCCTACGGTAGCCAACTTGTGAACGTAGGCACAAAGCGGCTGGTGGGGACGTTGACGCAGGCCACACCGACCGCTGAACGACCGTCGACGGGGTCGTCGGGGGTCACTCCGACAGCGCGGCCCGCAGGCGGTCCTCGTCCACCGACCAGTACCCGTGCTCGACGTCGTCCACGAGGATCACCGGCACCCGGTCGCCGTACTCGGCGCGCCACTCGGGGTCGGTGTCCACGTCGGCCGTCGACCACGCCACTCCGAGCTCGCCACAGATCCGCTCCACGTCCTGCTCCGCGCGCTCGCACGCCGAACAGCCGGCGCGCGTCATCACCACGACGGTGTGTTGGGACTCAGGCATGCTCCCCATCCTGACGCAGCACCTCGACGTCGCGGAGGCCGACCCGGCGAACCTTGCCCGTCGGCGAGTACGGCAGCACGTCGGCGAACGTCACCACCTTGGGCACCTTGTAGCCGGCCAATCGCGCGGCGCAGTGATCGATCACCTGCTGCTCGGACAGTGCCGCCCCCGGTTCGGGCACGATCACCGCCTTGACCGCCTCGCCGCTGCGCTCGTCGAGGACGCCGACCACCGCCACCTCGCGGACCTGCGGCAACTCGCAGATCACGCCCTCGACCTCGTGCGGGTACACGTTGAACCCGTTGACCAGCACGAGGTCGCCCGCACGGTCGACGAGGTGGAGGTCGCCGTCGGTGTCGACGTAGCCGACGTCACCGGTGCGGAACCAGCCGTTCGCGTCGGGCCCGTGGGCGCCGTCGGGCCAGTAACCCGAGAAGAGGTTGGCGCCCCGGACGGCCACCAGCCCGGTGCCGTCGGCGTCGTCGAACGTGTCGTCGGGGTCGTCCGGGTCCGGCGCCGCGCCACCCGCGCTGCCGTCGCTGTCCACCAGCGCCACCTCCACGCCCGGCAGCGGCCTGCCGACCGAACCGGGTTTGGCGTAGCCGGTCACGAGCGTCGACGTGACCACCGGGGAGGCCTCCGTCAGGCCGTACCCCTCGAACACCGGCAGTCCCGTCGCGGCCCGGATGTCGGCCAGCACCTTGGGTCGCAGTGGAGCCGCGCCCGACAGCAGCAGCCGCACCGTCGAGAGGTGTTCGCCCAGCTCGTCGGCGGGCCGAGCGGCCATCTCGACGTACATCCCCGGCACCCCGAGCACCACGGTGACCCGGTGGTACAGGCAGTCCGACAGCGCGGTACGCACCTCGAACCGGGGCGCTGTGACCACGGTGGCCCCCGCCGCCGTCGCGGTCAACAATCCGCACCCGAGCGCGTACACGTGGTGCATCGGCACCGCCACGAATACGCGGTCGGACGGCTCCACCGGCGAGGGCGTGACCGATCTCAGCTGCGTGACGTTGGCGAGCAGGGCCCGGTGCGAGAGCATCACCCCGCGCGGCGAGCCCGTCGTGCCGGACGTGTACAGCAGCGCGGCGAGGTCCTCGCCGCCCCGCCCCGGCGCGAGGTCTCCGGCGCTGCCTCCAGGCGACGCGGTGGCGTCGAGCACCGGCTCGACCGGCGTCACCGGGACGTCGGCGGTCTCCACCGGCCGGGCGGTCAGGACGACGCGGGTCCCGCTGTGGTCGAGGATCGCGGTGGGATCCGGGTCGTACGGGTTGAGCGGCACGACGATCGCGCCCGCCCGCAGGGCGGCGTAGAAGGCCACGACGAACGCCGGCGATGTCGGTAGTCGCACGCCCACCCGGTCGCCGGGCACGACCCCCGACTCGCACAACCGCAGGGCCGTGGCCCGCACGGCGAGCTCGATCTCGCTCCAGGTGCGAGTGATCCCGGTCGCGGTGTCGATCAACGCGAGCGTGTCCGGCCGAGTCCGTGCGGCCTCGGCCACGAGGTCGGCGACGTTGCTGCTCTCACCCGTCACAACCTGCCCCTTTCCCATCCCCAGAGTGTCCCAGCGCGGGAGCGCGACGCGGACACGAACCGGAGCCGTCTCCGATTCGCAACAAGAACACCACTACCTACTTGGCGGTAACAACACGTATGCTCCATCGGGCGACGTAGTGGCGATGATCACGCGGAGGCCGGGAACGGGCCCGGAGGAGGTGCGACACGTGAGCATGCCGATCGCTGTTGCTGCAGGTCCAGCACCCTCGGCGCTGGTCGGGGCGAGACGGAGTTCCCCTCGGCCCCAGCCCGCCGATCCGACCGTGGCCGAGAACTGGGAGCTGGTGCGCGCCGCCCAGCGGGGCGACACCACCGCCTTCGCGACGCTGTACGACCGCCACGTCGACGGCGTGTTCCGGTACGTCCTCCTCCGCGTCGGGGACCGCCACCTCGCCGAGGACGTCACCAGCGAGACCTTCCTGCGCGCACTCCGCCGCATCACGTCGATCTCCTACCAGGGACGCGACGTGGGCGCGTGGTTCACCACCATCGCCCGCAACCTCGTGTTCGACCACGTGAAATCCAGCCGCTTCCGCCTGGAGGTGGTCACCGACGACGTGGCCGAACCCGGCACGACCTCCGACGCGCCCCCGGGCCCGGAACAGCAGGTCATCAGCCGGACGACCAACGACGAGCTGCTGCGCTGCATCGGCGACCTCGGCGACGACCAGCGCGAGTGCATCATCCTGCGGTTCATCCAGGGATACTCGGTGTCGGAGACGGCCGCGATCATGCAGCGCAACGAGGGCGCCGTGAAGGCCCTCCAGCACCGCGCTGTCCGGCGCCTCGCCAAACTGCTTCCCCGCGGCGTGTGGTGAGCCACGTGGCGTAACCGCACCGGACCGTGGCTCGTTGCTCCGGCAGCGAACGACGGCGACTGGTGTGGAGGCGGGCGCGGTGGGCAGGACTGCGTGGCTGCGCACCCGCAGCCGCGACGACGAACGGTTCGCCCGCGCCGTCGACTCACCCACCGACCCGACCGACGACACGGCCGAGTTCGACACCGAGCTCGCCGTCGTGGCGGCGCTGCGGAGGCTGGGGGATTCCGTGGCCGTCGAGCCGGACCTTCGCGACCGCATGGCCCGCCGCGTGACCACCGCCGTGCCGCCCACACGCTCCCGGCCCCGCCTGGTCCCCGTGCTCACCGCCCTCGGCGCCACGCTCGCGGCCGTGCTCGGACTCGGGTTCTCGCTGTCCCGCGACGCACTGCCCGGCCAACCGCTCTACCCGCTCAAACGCATCGAGGAGGCGGCCACGCTCGGCCTGACGTTCGACACCGAGCACGACGCGGCACGCAGGCTGGCCTACGCCGCTCGCCGGATCGACGAGATGACCGCCCTGGGCGAGCACGGAGCACGGGACACCGACCGCTACCGGACGGCTCTGGAGGACTTCACCCGCCACGCCACCGCGGGAGCCTCCCGGTTCACCACCCTCGCCACGCGCACCGACGGCCGGGGACTCACCACGCTGGCCTCGTGGGCCCAGCGCGAGTCCGTCGGCCTCACCGACGCCGCGCACGAGCTGCCGACCTCGGTGCGAACGGACGTCGTGACCCTGCTCGACCGCATCGAACGACGCGCCGCGACGCTGTCCGAGCGCATGCCCTGCTACGAGATCACCGCGCCCCGCACCGACGACCTCGGCGTCCTGCCCGCCACGAGCACGTGCGTCCCGGACCCGGCGGACCGGGCCTGGCGCCGGGACCTCCCCGCGCCC